>Ga0302326_10004727_pt1 | contig 31345 bp, 32 predicted proteins | sample Palsa_T0_3_FD_202264 | JGI IMG/M metagenome (GOLD analysis project Ga0302326, IMG submission 202264) | Peat permafrost microbial communities from Stordalen Mire near Abisko, Sweden - Palsa_T0_3 | ecosystem: Environmental > Terrestrial > Soil > Palsa > Peat permafrost | place: Sweden: Abisko...
TTTCTGTAAATTTTTCGCTTGCATTTATGTTCGCTAGATGTTAGGATAGCCCTCGTGGCTGAAAATGAAGCCGTCAAACCCGCTCTTTCCAATCTTATTGGCGTTAGCCGGCGGCAGGATTTTCGGGCGGTGATTGGACGCATGGTGCGGATGATCCTGGCGCCACTGTTTACCGCGGAGGCGCAGCGAGTGGCCAGGGCGATGGAGCGGCACGCTCGGCGGGTGCTACGGGATATGGACCCGCGGGACGATCTGGAGGAGATGCTCGTCGGCCAGATGATACTGACCAACGCCCGGCACGCGGTCATGGCCTATTTCTCGGTCCATCAGAAGGACCAGAAATGGGCAAAGGTTTTTCACCAGTCGGCGGACACGACGGCGAACACTTTTCGGCAGCAGATGTTAACATTGGACCGATACCGCCGGCCGGCACGGTCGTCATTTACCGCCATCCGGCAGGCGAATTTCGCGGCGCAGCAGGTCGTGACCGGAGCGATGGATGAGCAAGGTAAAAAAGCGATCCAAACCGTCCCGGCGTTTGAAAAAACCTCGGCAATCGAAAAAGGCCCGGCATTTGAAAAAGTCCCGTCGATCAAAAAGCTCCCGGTCCCAGGCCGGCCGGCAAAAAAAACGCGCACGGCCCTGGGACCTTCCAGCGGGAAAAAGGCCGGCCGTCGAAAAGCCGAAAATGGTCGCGCGGCCGGCGGTGGCGCCAAAGCAGATTGAATCGCCCAAGCCGGTGGTGTTGCCGATGGAGCCGCCGGTGTTGCCATCGCTGCGACCGGAGCGGCCGGCGAAGCGGAAATATCGGCTTTCCGCCAAAAAGCGGCGCGAGCGTCGCCGGCGGATGCTGAAGTTGCGGCCGTGGAAAAAGAGCACGGGGCCGCGGACGAAGGTGGGGAAGATGTTTTCGAGAATGAACGCCCTGAAGCATGGGTTTTTCGGTCGGGATGCCGGCGAGACCGGGCGAGCGTATGCGGCGTTTGCGGAGAAGATGCGGCGGATGCTGGCGAAGGAAGATCGGGGTGCCAAGCGGGTGAAGGGTGGGAAGCCAAAGTTACCGCCGCGAGGCCGCGGCGGCTAAACTGTGGGGATGTATCGGCCCAGTAAGAAAATTAAGCGCTTCGACTTCCCCGCCGGGCGGACCATTGCGGGCAAATATGTCATCGAGGATTTGCTTGGAAGTGGTTATGAGGGCGAGGTTTATAGAATTGTTGAGAAGACCACCGGCATCCGCCGGGCGGCGAAGTTTTACTATCCCCATCGCGACCCCATGGGCAAGGCCGCCATCGCCTATGCCCGCAAGCTCGACGCCCTGCGGCACTGTCCGATCCTGATGCAATATCACCACCAGGAGATCGCCTATGTGCGGCGGCGAAAGGTGATTGTGGTCATCAGCGAACTGGTCGAGGGGGAGAAACTCAGCGAATTCCTCCAAAAACAGCATGCCCACCGGCTGACAACATTCGAGGCATTGCATGTGCTCTATGTATTGGCCCGGGGAATCGCCCCGATTCATGCCATGGGGGAATATCACGGGGATATTCATGATGACAACATCATGGTCCGCAGGCAGGGGATCACGTTTGACGTGCGGTTGCTGGATTTCTTCGATCTGGGCCGGCCGAGCAAGGACAAGATTCATAAGGATGTGCTGAATTTGATCCAGGTATTCCAGATCATCACGGGAGGCCGGGAGGCCTATCATCGCCAGCCTCGGGTGGTGAAGGAGATCATCCGGGGCCAGAAGGATTCGCTGATATTGCAGCGTTTCGGCAGCGCCGGGGATATCCAGCGGCATCTGGAGACGCTGCAGTGGGACGAGAATTGAGCACGGGGGAATACGGATTTCCACCACGGAGACACGGAGAGCACGGAGGGAAATTTAAAATGTGGATAGGCTTGAATTCAAACTCATTGAGTTTTCTCCGTGCTCTCCGTGTCTCCGTGGTGGATTTTCTGGATTGGGGGTCTGTCGAAAGCCGGGTATGTTATTCGCAAGTATGACGGTATTTCTGGTAAGACATGGTGAAACATATCGGAGGCTTCATGGCCAAGAAGGCGGCAAAACGTAAGGTGAAGAAACCGGCAATCAAGAAGAAGGCGAAGAAGGTAATCAAGAAATTGGTTAAGCCCGTCGCCAAGAAAAAGAAAATTGTCCCCAAGGCCAAGAAGAAAGTGACCAAAGCCAAGCGAACGGTCGTGCGGAAAGTGCTGGCACCGCTGGGGGCGGCGGCGGATATGGTGACGGAAGTGGTCGCCACCACCGTCGGCGTGATCAGCGAAGTGGTTCATCCGACGCATGCCGGTGAGGAACCGCCAAGCGGGAATTAAACCGGAAATTCAGTTTCCACCACGGAGACACGGAGAGCACGGAGAGGAATTGAATTTCTTTAAAAAGGAATTTCCTCCGTGCTCTCCGTGTCTCCGTGGTGGATATTGATTTCGTTTTAATGCGTGGAATCTTTTCGAATCACTTCGAATCTCTGCTTCTCCAGAAATCCGTCGCGGCCGAGCAGACGCGGGATTGGGCGGCGAACGGTTTGGGTGTATTCGAAAATCACCTGATATCCCATTTTTGAAAGATCGCCAGGATTTATATTTGGATTCTGATCGTCCCAGAATCCGATGGTGCCGGCCGGCGCGGACTGGAGGACAGCCAGCTCGGGGGCGCGATCGGGGAGCGAGACCAGCACATTGTCGGGATTGGGGGGGGATGCCGAGTTCCGGTTCGGCGATCGGATCGCGGACAATTATTTTCGGAGCGTTTTGCAGCAGGTGATGATCCATCGCGTACGCCGCCAACGCGCGGTATCCGAAGACGTGATAATGGGCCGGATCTAGGGCATAGACATTTATCGCCGTTAGCGGCATGACGACGAAAAGCGCGATGGTCAAAACTCGTTTAGCCGCGACCCGCAGGGGAGCGCGTTGGAGTTGATTCCAGCCGCGCAGACAAATCATCGCGAACACCGGCGAAACACACGCCAGAATCCGCAGTAATCCTGCGGATGCGAACCAGCCGCGCCACCAGAGCACACTGTGCAGGGAGAGCACGAGCAGAAATGCCCACCATGCGATGGCGATTTTTTCGCGCCGCCAGACCCAGGCGAATCCGCCTAGAACGGCGAGCATGGCGAAGGGCAGGACGGTTTCCCGGACCGAGGCGGGCACGATCAGTTCCGATGCCAGAACGACAATCCCAGCGGCGCAGAGCCACGGCCAGCGCAGCAAACCGCACAATCCCAACAAAAACAGTGGGAAGAGCGCGATGCCGCCGTAGACAGGGATGCGATTGATGTAGCTAAAGAAGGAACCGGAGCCGTAGATCGCCATGCTGTCGGCCGGCCAGGCCCAGCCGTTGGTTAGAAAATATCGCGCATCGCCGGTGAAGATTCGGGAGGCGATCATCCAGGCGAGCGTGCCGGTGGCCAATGTGGCGGCGATTGCCAGGCGCTTCCGGAGATTTCCCACATCAGCATTCGCCAGCAGCATGACGCCCCACATCGCGCACAGGAAAAATCCTTCGGGCCGAACGGTGGGGATATAGGACATCACCAAATGCACTGGCGAGCCAGCGTTTTCGCCACCAGAGGCGGATGGAAATCACGAGGCATAGGGCCATGGGGATTTCGGTCATGGTGTCGGCGGCAAGGCCGAAAACGAGGGGTTGGAAGATGAGCATTGGGCCGGCCCAGATGGCGTTGGGCAGTTCGAGGTCGTCCGCCATTCGCATGGTTTGCCAGGCGCAGGGGATGGAGATGATCGCGGCGACACATCGGGCGGGGAGGACGCCGAACTGGGCGGGGATCAGATAGGGAAGCATGGCGCCGATGCGGTACCACGAGCCCATGATTTTCCAGGGTTGGTAGAGGCCGTCGCGGGCGCTGAGGAAATGGATGATGGCGTCGCGCTTGCCGGTTTGGGGGTAGAGGATGGCATAGAGGATCAAGAGGGCGAGCATGGCGGCGCAGAGGAGGAGGCGATTGGGGGTGTCGGGGCTTCTTTGGGGGATTGGGGAGGTCATGGGAAATGCCCACGGAGTGCTATCCGTGGGCTTTCGATAGGATTTCGAATTTTTGGCGGTCCAGGAATCCATCGCGGCCGAAGATACGTGGGATGGGACGATGAATGGTCTGGGTGTATTCGAAAATCTTCTGGTATCCCATCGCTGAGAGATCACGGAGATTTACATTCTGCGGCTGGCCTTCGCGCTGGTCGTCCCAGAAAACAATTGATCCCACCGGCGCTGTCGCCAGGCGGCGCAGTTCGGCGGCGCGACCCTGAAGAGGTAGGAATACGTCGTGGCCGAGCAACGGCTGGGCGATGGGATCGCGCACGAGGATTCGGGGGGCGGCGTCCAAAAGATGATGGTCGATGGCGTACTGCGTCGTCGCGCGCATGCCGAAGATGCGGTAGTGAATCGGATCGATGGCGTAAACATCCATGGCGGTGAGCGGCATGAGCACCAACAGCGCGATGGTCACAATTCGTTTAGCCGCGACCCACAGGGGAGCGCGTTGGAGTTGATTCCAGCCGCGCAAACAAATGACCGCGATGACCGGCGACACACACGCCAGAATCCGCAATAACCCGGCGGATGCGAACCATCCGCGCCACCAGAGGATGCTGTGGACTGACAGCACGAGTAAAAATGCCCACCATGCGATGGCAATTTTTTCTCGTCGCCAGACCCAGGCGAATCCGCCGAGGATACCGAGCATGGCGAGGGGCAGGACGGTTTCTCGAATGGATGGGGGCGCGATCAATTCCAATGGGAGAATCGCCAATCCGGCGACACACACCCGCGGCCAACGCAGCAATCCGCGCAATCCAATTAAGAACAATGGAAACAATGCCGCGCCGCAGTAGAAGGGGATTCGGTTGATGTAGCTGAAGAACGATCCCGATCCATAAAGTGCGCGGCTATCGGCCGGCCAACCCCAGCCGCGGTGGAGAAAATATCCGGCATCCCCGCAGAAGACGTGGGCGGCGATCATCCAGGCGAGAGTGCCGGTTGCGAGGGCGGCGGCGAAGGGGAGTCGTCGCCAAATATTTCCGACATCAGCGTTGAAGAGGAACATCGCGCCCCATAGCGCACAGAGGAAAAATCCCTCGGGCCGAACGGTTGGCAGATAGGACATCACCAGCGCGCTGGCCAGCCAGCGTTTTCGCCACCAGAGACGGATGGCGATCACGAGGCCCAGGGCCATCGGGATTTCCGTCATCGTGTCGGCGGCGAGGGCGAAGACGAGAGGCTGGAAGATCAGCATCGGGCCGGCCCAAATGGCGTGGGGGAGCGCGAGATCATCGGCCATTCGCATCGTTTGCCAGGCGCAGATGATGGAGACGACGGCGGCCATGCATCGCGCCGGCAGAATGCCGAATTGGGCGGGGATGAGATAGAAGAGCATGGCGCCGACGCGGGCCCAGGAGCCCATGAGTTTCCACGGTTGGTGCAGGCCGTCTCTGGCGCTGATGAAATGGGTGATGGCATCGCCGTCGCCGCTCTGGGGCCAGAGGATGGCCCAGAGGATCAGGAGGGCGAGCATCGCCGCGCAGATGGAGAGGCGGCGGAGGGTTTCGGGGCGGAGGTGGGGACGGGGGTGCGTGGGGATAGGGGTGATGGCGGGGAGTGTGGAGGTGAGGGACAAGCGCGGTAATCATGGCGGGGAGCGGATAATTGTCAAAATCGGGCGGGAAAGCCCCCGGATTGCTATCCGTGGGCTTTGGGGTGGGGCATTCCTCAAACTTTCATCTTGACCGATATCATTGGACGACGGATAATTTGGTGGTGGCCACGTTCCGCATCGACAAGATCGCAGAACTGTGTCGGCAATTGGCGTTCACGCCGCAGGATGCTCGCGTAAACCAGCTCGCTGCCGCGGAGGATTTGCTTTTATCTCTGGATCCTGCCAAGGCTTATCCCGTTGATTTCATCGTTTTCCGCATCACCGGGTATCACCCCCGGCGGGTGGATTCTTCGCTTTTGACCGGATTGGCATTGCAGCACGATTTGGGCCTCCTGATCGAGCAGGCCAGCGATACGCTGGATTTGCACGTGGACCGAATCCGCGAGCCGGTGTTGGATATCGAGCAGGTCACCAGCCGATTTAATGTCACGAGCAAGACGATTCAGCGCTGGCGGAGGCGCGGGCTGGCGGCGCGGCGATTTTTTTTCGCGGATGGCAAACGGCGAGTGGGATTCCTGCTCTCGACGGTCGAACGATTCTTCTGTGCCCATCGCGATCAGGTTTTACATCAAGCGAATTTCTCGGAAATTGAACGGAAAGAGGAAATTGAGATTCTTCGGCGGGCGCGGAGATTGGTGGAAACCGGCTGCTGGGCCGAGGAGATTTTCCGGCGGTTGGCGTGCCGGCTTGGGCGCGCGCCGTTGACGATTGCGGGGGTCATTCAATCGCATGATCGGGTTCATCCGGAGGATGGAATTCTGTTGCGCGCGGCCGAAGCGCCGGGGGAGGATCAGCGTGCGCAGATCGCGCGGTCGCATCGGCGTGGGGCATCGGTGTGTGAATTGGCGGATCAATTTGGTCTGCCGCGCTGGGCGATTTATCGCATTATTCTGGACGATCGCGTGGCCCGACTCGTTCGGCGGAAGATGAAATTCATTGATGATCCGCTCTATCACCAGCCGGATGCGGATGAGGTGGTCGAGCAGATCGTCTCGCAGCAGCAGTTGCCGGCCCCGGCCGAGCCGCCGCGCATTCCGCGGGATTTGCCGGCGTATTTGCAGGATTTGTATCGCACTCCGCTGCTCACGCCGGGCCGGGAGCGGGCGCTGTTTTTGAAATTCAATTTCCACAAATTCCAGTTCGCCACGAAGCGCCGGCGATTGGAGCCGCAATTTGCGCGGATGCGGGATGTGAGGTCGCTGGAGGAAATTCGCCGGCGAATTGTGGATGCGCGAAATCAGATCATCCGCGCGAACCTGCGGCTGGTGGTCAGCGTGGCCCGACGGCATCTGCGGCCGAATCTGGCGCTGATGGAACTCATCAGCGACGGCAATCTCACATTGATTCGAGCGGCGGATTCATACGACACGCACAAGGGGCATCGCTTTAGCACCTATGCGACGCTGGCTTTGATGAAGGGATTTGCTCGCGGCGTGCCGGCCATGCAGTCGGCTGCTCGGCGGGCCGCGGGGAATCAGGCGCTGCTGGATGCGGTGCCGGAGCGGGATTCGGAGCGATTGCGGGATCTCTTGCATCGGGATGAAGTGAATCGGTTGCTTTCGAATCTGGATGATCGCGAGCGGGAAATTTTGCTGAGCCATTATGGATTGCGAAATCAGGTGCCGGCGACGTATGAGCAAGTCGGGTCGCGCTTGGGACTCTCGAAGCAGCGAGTACGGCAGATCGAACAGGCGGCGCTGGCGAAATTGCGATCGGCTGGCGCCTAACTCGCCAATCTCTCCACCAGAATTCTTTTGAGCACTTTCCCCGTCGGCGATCTTGGCAATTCATTTTCCACGAAGACTTCACGCGGGACTTTGAATTGGGCCAGGCCCTGGGTTCGACAAAAATCGCGCAGTTCATCGGGGCGAATCTGCTGGCCTTCTTTCGCCAGGACGAATGCCACGACGACTTCGCCGCGTTGTAAATCTTTTTTGCCGACCACGGCTGCCTCGTGCACGCCGGGGTGTTGGGCCAGTGTGTCTTCCACTTCGCGCGGGGAGACTTTTTCGCCGGCGACGATGATGAGTTCTTTTTTTCGGCCGGTGATGTAGAGGAAGCCGTCTTCATCGACCCGGCCCAGGTCTCCGGTTTTGAAAAATCCATCGGACGTGAGAACGGCGGCGGTTTCGGCGGGGAGATTGTGATATCCCTTCATGATCATCGGCCCGGCCAGCCAGACTTCGCCGCTTTGGCAGGGTTTTACATCGTCGCCATCGTCATCGACGATGCGGACTTGTACGCCGGGGACGGGTTTGCCGACGCTGCCGGGGCGGTTGATTTCCGGGGTGTTGAGCGCGACAACGGGGCTGGTTTCGGTTAATCCATATCCTTCGTAAATTGGCATGCCGAAACGCTCGGTGAATTTTTCGCGCACGGTGCCGGGCAGCGGTTCGCCGCCGCTGATGAGGGCGTAGATGCTTTTGAAATCCTCGGCCGAGGCGTTCTTCACATGCGCCATGGCGGCGAACATGCTTGGGACGGCGAAGAGCAGCGAAACCTGATGCTCGCGGATGGCGGCGACGGCGCCGTGGCCGCTGAATCGGGCCATGTAGATGATGCCGGCGCCGAGCTGGACGGGGGCGATCATCATGGCGGTCATGCCGAAGGAATGAAACAGCGGGATCACGCCCAGGAATTTGTGCCGGCGTTCGAGGCCGACATAGGCGATGCAGGAATCGACGTCGCTCTGGAGATTTCCGAAGGAGAGCATCACGCCTTTGGGAAGCCCGCTGGTGCCGCTGGTGTACATCAGCACCGCGATGTCATCGGCGGACTTGGCGGAAGCGGCGGGCCAATTTTGCTCGATCGGGCCATCGCCCTGGGGCCGCGGGAGCTGGGTGATGTCGACGATCCTGATCCCCTCGGCTTTGATTTTGCCGGCCAAAAATGGAATCGTGAGGATCGTGTCGATGCCGCTGTCGGCGATCACATGGCTGATTTCCCGTTCCCCCTGTAGAAAATTAATCGGCACCACGCTCTTGCCAGCCAGCAGCGTTCCGTAGAAACTGGCGACGAACCCGACGCCGGCGGGCAGCAGCAAACCCACGTTGGAACGCTGGGTGAGCATCGGCAGATATTTGCCAAGCCCGGCGGCGAAGGCGGCGACCTGCTGATAGGTAAACCGCCCGGTGTCGTCCTGAATCGCGATCTCTTGCGGCGTGTTTTTGGCGTGATTCAGCAGCGATTCGAAAAGCATAGTGACTACTATACCTTTGGGAGGCATGGATGCGAATCCCCAGGCGTTTGTTGACGATAATTCCCCTCTTTTTGATTGCCGGCGGCTGTGCCACTAACCCCCAAGCCCGGCTGGATTTACAGGCGGGCGAGCAGGCATATTCCCAACAGAATTACGAGCAGGCCATCCGCTGCGCCAACGGCGCCCTGGGGGAGAAGGATTCGGATGTTTTAGCCCAGGCCCACTACCTCCGAGGCCGGGCGGTGGAGGATCGGCAGAAGATCAACATCTCGGCCTCCAATGCCGACCTGCAAACCGCATCGGCTGACTATTCCGCCGCTCTGGATTTGCAACCCTCGCGCACGCTGGAGGGGTATTGCCGGATGCAACTTGGCAACGTGCTGTATCGGCAGGGCCGATATGCGGATGCGCTGGAGCAATGGACGATGTGCGATCCGCTGCTGGATCGGGGCGATTTAAAAATGTGGGAGATGTATTATTCGGGCATCTGCGAGCAGCGGCTGAGCCGATTTGAGGATGCGGATGCGACTTTTGAGCGGGTGCAGCAGATGTATCCCAACACCGAGCCGGCCAGTCGCGCGCATCAGCGCGAGGGATTGCGCGGGTTTTATGTGCAGATCGGGGCGTTTTCGGATTCAGAAGATGCCGAGCGAGCCGCGTCCACACTTCTGGCTGCGGGCGTGATGCCGCTGAAGACAACGGCGCGGAATCTGACGGTCATCCGGACCGTCAATGTTGCGACTTATTCGCAGGCGGTTGCACTGCAAAGCCGATTGGCCAGCGCGTATCCCGATGCGAGCGTTGTTCCGTAAGTCTAAATACGAAGAATTTGAACCACTAAGGCACGAAGACACGAAGCGGTTTCCGACGATCGAGCGCGCCTATCGAAAGCCGCGGTTTTCAATTCAAATATTAAAAATGAAGACGTAAACTTTGCCGAATGGCTCTGGAACCGGCCAACCCGCTTCGTGTCTTTGTGTCTTAGTGGTTAATATCTTCCTTCTCCGCAATGAAAGTCATTTACGGTATCCTATCAATCGTCGGATGGGCCTGGTGCTTGGTGGCCGGGATCTATCTGTGGATTCGATTGCGAAAGCATGAGCAGCGCTGATCCCAATTTTCATCGCCAGGCCGAGCGGCAGTTCATGGAGCATGTGCGGCGATTGCTCAATGACGATCGGCTTCGCCTCGACACCACGCGCGGACGGCGGCCGGTGACGGGGTTGATTGTCGATTCCAAAGCCGCTGATCGCGCGGTGGATTTACGGCGGACGCTTGCCGAAATGAATCGGCCGGACCGAGAACTCGAATCGCATCTGCCCATCGGCATGTCGATGGAAGTGGTGCTCTCGCGGCGAAGTTTTTGGCTGTTTAAGAATACCGTTGGTCGGCTGCGTGTGGTCTGCCAATCTCCGACGCGCGCTCTGATCGGCGGGGAATCGGGCAAGCCGATGTCAGCATCGGATGTGACCCGGCTGATGGCCGAAACCCCGCCGCCGCTGGGTGGGGTGCCGATGACGGTGGTGATTTGCTCGACTTCCGGATTCACACAAGATGCCCGCGAACTGGCCGAGCGGGGGAAGGATCGCACGGTGATTTTGGCCGCCCCCAACGATGCCGGCGGGTGGACCATCACCGGTCCCACAACCACCAAGGCCCTGAGCGATTTGTTCGATCCCGAGGCCGATGCCGCCAAACGGGAGCGGATTCGCCGGGAGATCGAATCGGCCCGGGTGGAATTGTTGTCCGGGGGCATTGCATCCGACCGCCTGGCGGTCCGAGCGAATGTGCCAGCGCAATTCGTGGAAGACGAGTTAAAATCATACGCTAAGGAAAACGCCGGCCTGGCGGCCAAGCGGATCGACGGCCGGGTGGTGCTTTTCCAGCAAGGCGCGGCCTCGGCCGGCGCCGGAGGTTTGGATATGCCGTTTATCGATCGGATGAAATCTTTGTTCGCCGGCAAGGGCGAAGTGGAAAAAAAGATCGCTCTCCTCTCCGAACGCCGGGCCGCTCTCACCCAGCAGCGCGACCGTTCGTATGACGACCTGGGCGCGATGGAAAATAAAGAGTTGCAACTGCGACAAGAATTCAAAGACGCCGCCGGCGATCTCTCGCGTCGGCGGATCACCAGCCAGCTCGTTCAGCTTCGCAAAGATTTGGAGCGTCGCCAGCAGTTGCTCTCAATGCTCAATCAACAGATCAATGTGCTGGGCACGCAACTGCTGAACCTGGAACTATTACAACAGGGCAAGAGCGCGAAATTGCCGACCAGCGATGAGATGGCCGACACCGCCGCCCAGGCGGAAGAAGTGCTGGCGGAGTTGCAGGCAAACACGGAATTGGCCGACAGCGTTTCCGAATCCGCCCCGACAGGAATGAGTAGCGAAGAACAGGCGATGTACGATGAGCTGATGGGCGCCAAGAAAGAAGAGCCGGCGAAGACATCGCCAGCGGTCGAAAAATCCGCGCCGGCGGCGCAGAAGTTACCACCGATCCCCCAGCGCAAACCCGCCGAGCCGGAGGCGGGATGAGCAATCAAAATGAGCGCATTTTGGAAGGGGATTTTTATCGGTTGCCGTTTCCGCGCCGATCGGCGGCGCCGACTCGAATAGGTGAAGGCGCTAGCGCTGCGAAACCATTTGGCCGGCCCGGCGAAGTTCGAGGCGGCATTTTGCAGCCGAAGAAAAAGTTTCCCGCCTGCGGCGGCGGGATGCGAAGGACTTTCGCGCTCAAGCGCGACCCTCAACCGTCCGTCACGCCCGCTTGTCCGACCTCCAATTCGAATTTCACGATCGCGGGGAGGTCGGACAAGCGGGGCTGTGCAGGACGGTTGAGGTCGAGCACGAGCTCGAAACTCCATAACATGGGCCGCCGCAGGCGGCGAAATCTATATTCCGTCGCAAACGGCCGCCCTGAACGTCAACAGGCCAGCCAACACTTTTCGCAGCGCCCAGGCGGTTCCCCATTCGAGTCAACCAACTCAAGCAGCACGAGAAGCGCAACGAAAGAAATATCTTTCCGGACAGGGAAAATCAGAAAGTAAACCCCAGTGGCACTCATCGACAAAATCTTCCATCACGAAAAAACCCTCAGCGAGCTCAATCGCCAGGAACTTCGCAAGGAGGAAATCCTCCTCACCAAAGCCCGCGATCGGCTCTTCAAGCGCGTCGAGCAAATCTCCATCGAGAAACAGAAGATTTTTCAGCAGGGCGCCAGCCAGAAATCGCCGGAGTTGCGCAAGGCGTTGGCCCAGGATTTTGAGATGAAGACGCAGGAGCAGTTGATGGCCGCGCGCGAGCTGACGCTGCGGAGCAAGGAGCTGTTGACCGTGAGCCGGCTGCGGATCCTCAAGGAGAACAACGAGCGCGGCAAGGCGACGGGGCGATTGAATCTCACGGATAAAGATGTCGCGCGGATCGGGCAATGGCTCGAAGATGATGCCGTTTCGCAGGACATGTACCAGCAGCGGCTGGACACGATCCTGCAGATCGGAACCGAAAATGATCAGGATGCGGTGCAATCGGCAGGCCTGAGCCAGGCGGGGCAGGAATTGATGAACATCTGGGACCAGATGGACAAGGGAAAAGTGAAATCAACTGAAGCGTTCAACGCCGCCGACCAGGCCGTCCGTCAAAAGAGCGCGGCGGCGGATAAGGAAATGTGAATCTCATGACCACGCTGGGCGACACCAACGCATCCGCTGATTCCGGGACCAACACCGCGACGCCGCAATCCTCGGTCCCGCCGCTGGATTTCGGCCCACCGCCGCAAACCTCCTGGGATAAATTCGTCATCTTCTGGCGAGACACCATTGACGGCTGCTGGGAATTTTTTGGAATGATCTTCAGTGGGCTGGCGGTGTATGCCGGCGGATCTCGGCAAGTGGTGTTCGCATTTGGCTTAGCGTTTCTGGCCGGTGGACTCGGCGAAGCACTGGAAACCCAATTCGGCGCCGGCGGGCCGTTTTGGATGTTTATTGGCGGATTTCTGATCGGATTGGTCCTGCCGGTGGGGATAAAGAAAATTTAGCCACCGATGGGGCACCGATGAGCACCGATAAATGCGAAGAAGAAATGTATTTCTTTTATCCGTGTAATCCGTGCCCATCCGTGGTTCAAAAAGGAATTTTATTACCACGGATGGGCACGGATTACACGGATAAAACTGGAGTGAAGAATGCGGCTGATGGAGAAGCAAATTCGCCTTTTATCTGTTTTAATCGGTGCCCATCGGTGCCCCATCGGTGGCTAAATTGAATTGAGCGCTTTGGGAGTTTTATGGGACTTTTCAAATCCAAAGATGAACGGCGCGTCGAGCGCGAGATGAAAATCCGTGGCGGCATGCGGGCCATCGAAAAGAGCATTCGCCAGCAGGAACGGTTCGCCGATGATTTCATCAAGAACGCGCAGAATGCGAGAAAAATCGGGGATGAGGGGCAATATCAATTCATCCGCGGGGCGCTGAAGAAAACGGCGGCGGTGAAAAAAATGCTCGAGCGGCAACTGCTGTCGATCAAAAATGCGATGCTGATCCAGCAACAGGCGGCCGCCAGCCAGCAGTTTGCCGAGTCGATGGCGCTGATGTCGCAGGAGATCGGGCGGGTGTTTGGCGAAATGGATTTGACCAAAACCCAGGCCCAGTGGGAAAAAGCCGTCGCCCAGGCCGGCAGCATGGAGGAGCGGATGGGATTATTCCTGGATTCGATGGAACAATCCGCCATCGCCGGCGCGACGCCGACGGCCAGGGAAGAATTGGTAACGGATGACGAGATCGACCGAATGATCAACGCAGATGTGCTGGCGTCGGAGAAGACGGAGCTCGGGAAGCTGGATGAGTTGGAGTCGGAGATCAGTAAGGAATTGGGGACCAGACAGAAGGATTGACGGTCGAAAGACAAATGCAACCGCCGAGACGCCGAGAGCGCCGAGACAGACGCCGAGAAAAAAAAGCAGATTTAATGGGTTTGGATTCGGGAGCTTTTTCCGTACATTTGCATTCCTCGGCGTTTGCCTCGGCGCTCTCGGCGCCTCGGCGGTTGCGTTTTTCTGAGCGCGCGAGATTTTCGGAGGTTTCATGAATTGGCGACAAGCGATTGTGTCCGGCGTATTGCTCGGGGGAATTCTCACGCTCGGGGCGGGATGTTGGCACAGCCAGATGCAAACCGACATTACCCCGCCGGATGAGACTAGCCAGCCCACCAGTTTTGTTCCGACGCCGGCCGAGCAAGTGAAGGATATGGATCAGCGTCTGGCGAAATTCGACGCGCGGGCCTTTGAGTTGCCCGGCAACGGCGAGGTGGCGTATCGGGCTTTAATGGAGGATACGTTTGAGGATTTGATCGCGCTGCTGCCGCAACTGGAAGGCCCCGATCCGGATGGGACTTTCCGCCAGCAGTTGCATCTGGTTGATGTGTATCGCCAGCAGTTGATTGGACTGTCCTGGGACATTTCCTCGGAAACCGTTGTGGAATCCGGCGTACGGGCCGGCTACAGCGCGCTGGAAGCGATTTACACCCGCAATTTCACCGACAACACGGACATCGGAAATTCCATCAACGATCTCGGATCGAAAGTGGATGCCCTGGACACCGCCCATGGGGATGATGCCAAAGCGGATGTCGCCAAGGCCGAGCAATCCAGCAGTGCGATCATGCGGCAGATGAACACAGTCCTGGAAACCCGCGCCGCCACCGCCGCGACGACGCCATCGACTGAGCCGACAACGGAAATGTCGCCGACGACCGCTCCGGATGCGACTCCGCCCATGCAATAACAAAAGCAAATGCAACCGCCGGGGCGCCGAGAGCGCCGAGACAAAGACAGATTTGATGGATTTGGATTCCAGAGTTTTTCCGTACATTTGCATTCCTCGGTGTTTGCCTCGGCGCTCTCGGCGTCTCGGTGGTTGCTTTGTATTTCGACCGTTGAAAGGCCTCTCGAATGTCCTGGGTTTCATTATGTGAATTGGGCGAGCTGCTCGAAGGCCGCGGGAAATTCGTTGAAATCGACGGATTCCAGTTGGCCGTATTTAAGAACGGCGAGCAGGTGTACGCGCTGGATAACATGTGCCCACACGCCGGCGGAAGTCTGGCCGAGGGAGAAATCGAAGATGGCTGCGCCGTTTGCCCATGGCATGGTTGGAGCTTCGGCCTGGAAAATGGCCAACTGCGCGATACGCCGGGGGTGGCGATTTCGACGTACAAAACTCGCTTGCTGCCACGGGACAACGGTGTGATATTGGTGCAGGCGGATTTGCCGAAATACTAAAGAAAAGAATTTCCACCACGGAGACACGGAGAGCACGGAGAAGAAAACTTAGCCACCGATGGGGCACCGATGTGCACCGATAAAGAAAGAGGGATGAATCCAAGCTCTTTCTTATCGGTGCCAATCGGTGTTCATCGGTGGCTAATTTTGATTTAGTTTTTCTCTCTCCGTGCTCTCCGTGTCTCCGTGGTGGAAATTGTATTTCTTCAATCCGGAAATGGCATCAAGATTTAACTTCCGCCTCGCGCGGCAAAGTGCGGCGTAATCCCCGGATGTCCTGCAGGAATTCCTTTCGCAGAATGTATCTCGTGATCGTCGCGGCTCCGAAACATAAAACGAAAATTTCCAGCGGGTGCGGGTGATCGAGCCGCGCGTCGGCCCACCAGGCGGCAAGTCCGCAAACCATCCACTCGGCGGCGGAGATCACGGCGAAATCCAGCCAGGGCCGGGGACGAAAAAGAAATTCGCGTTGGGTGCGGACGTAGCGCAGATGAAATACGGCCGTTACCAAAATCGTGGCTGGATAGGCGAGGATGGGGGCGGCGATGGGGCCGAGATTCAGGAGTGACAGATAAACGCCGAGGCCGACAAGCCAGCTCAGGGCGGTGGCGATCAGGAATTTGGTGACCGGGGAGGCGTGGGGATACGTGAAATCGTAGAGCCGGCTAAGATGCTCGAGGTATCGGAATTGTTGTTTGAGCGTCAGCTTGGATTGGCCCTTGGCGCGGTTGCCGAAATGGATGGGGATTTCCCGCACGGATTTCACGGAGGATTTGCACATTAATTCCAGGGCGATTTTGTAGCCGAGCGGGGTGAGTTGTCGGGCATTCAAATAGGTCTGGCGTTTGAGGGCGAAAAATCCGGCCATCGGATCGGTGGTTTTACCGGCGAAGGGTCGGGCGAGGAACGTGGCGACGCGCGAATTTATTTTGCGAAAGAAGCTCCATTCCAGCTCGGTGCTTCCTCCCGGCATGTAGCGCGAGCCGAGCACGAAATCCGCCGAGCCATCGCGCAGCGGCGCGAGCAATTCGGGGAGTTTCTCGGGGGGATGCTGCAAGTCGGCGTCCATGACGCAAAGATATTCGCCGCGCGCCACCGCCATGCCGTGCAATACCGCGCCGGATAAACCGTTGGTCGGCTGGGTGCGGACCAAAAGTTTCAGCGGATATGTTTTAGCCAATTCCTCACACACCTGCGGCGTGGCATCTTTGCTATTGTCGTCAACGATCAACACCTCGAAGGTCGTCCCCACCAACGCGGCGGAGATTCGGCGCAGAAGTTCCGGGAGGTTCTCCGATTCGTTGATCGTCGGGACGATCACGCTGACTTCGGGGGTGGGGGAGGAGTCCAGGGTCATGGGGTTGTTGCACCAGCGCCGAGGCGCACGCCCAATGCATCGGCGACGCAGCGGGGGAAAGATAAATCTCCGGAAACCGTGCTGCCGTCGCTGGGGCGATTCATGACATGCAACTCGCCGTCGTCGCCGCGGAGGACCATCGTCGAGCTACCGCCGCTATCGAGTTCGATGGCATCGTACGCGCCCTGGGCGACCATTTCATCGGCGAGCTGGGGCATGGTGACACCGACGGAATAATCGGGCCGATGTCCGTCGGCGATGAGCAGGATCAATTTTTTCCCCTCGCGATCGACGCCGGCCGCCGTGCGCGGAATGCTCAGTGCCGCCAGCGCGCCGGGCCCGGGGGTAAGACTCGTGGCTTTGCCGTCCGTGACGATCTGCCAGTTTCCGGAAACCATCTGCCGGGCCGAGGGCGGAGGCGAGGCGAAATGGCCGATGTGGATTTGGCCATGATCATCCACCATCAGGCTGGGATATTCGGGATTGATCGGCGATTGCGAGAAAAGCGCGCCATCGCTCATAGCCCAACCGCAGGCTCGGGCAAAATTGCCTTCGAAATATGGCACATCGTGGCCGAGGATATGGTAGCTGTCCTTGCCGATGAACAGGCTGCCGTTGATGGCGATGGCCAGGCCATCGCGCTCGGCCATTTTCTGCACTGTGGTGAGCGTGACTTCCCACGGCGGGGCCAGATGCGGATCATCCCCGCCGCGAGAGACGACGACATGCACCGAGGGATCGGAAAGATCGATGGTGGCCAGATAAATATGCAACGGCGGATCGCTGCGGATGATCTGCTGATAAACGATCGGGCGGGTGGCAGGCGAATCGGCCAGCGCAGGGGCGACGGCGAATAAAACGGCCAAAATTCCGGGGATCGACACGCGTACTAAGTTAAAGCAAATGCGATTGACCGCCAAGACGCCAAGACGCCAAGGTAGGAAAATACGCCAAGGGGCTACCTGGATATTTGCGTCAACCGAGATATCCGACAGAACTGATCCAATTTCTTTTTAAAATAACAAATTTCTTCTTGGCGTATTTTCCTACCTTGGCGTCTTGGCGCCTTGGCGGTCATTCTCTTCTCCCCCGCTGGCAAAGTTGCGCAGGCTCGTCTAATCTGCCTAGCCTATGAGCATTTTGGTTGGCAGCGAGACGAAAGTCATTTGTCAGGGCATCACCGGGGTGGCGGGGGCGTTTCATACCAAGGGATGCCTGGAATACGGCACGAAAATGGTCGGTGGGGTCACGCCGGGCAAGGGCGGCACCAGGGATGCCAATGGGTTGCCGGTGTTTGATACGGTTCGCCAGGCGGTGGCGGGGACGGGGGCGACTGCGACGATGATTTTTGTCCCGCCGCCATTCGCCGCCGATGCGATCATGGAGGCGGCGGATGCGGGGATTGGGGTGATCGTCGCCATCACCGAGGGGATTCCGGTTTTGGATATGGTGAAGGTGAAGGCGTTTTTGAAGGACAAGCCCAAAAGCGTTTTGATCGGGCCGAATTGTCCGGGCATTATCACGCCGGGGGAATGCAAGATTGGCATTATGCCGGGCTACATCCACACGCCGGCCAGGGATTCCAAGAGCGGGAAAAAAGTCGGCATCATCAGCCGCAGCGGGACGCTGACGTATGAAGCGGTGTGGCAATGCAGCACGCGAAATATTGGTCAGACCACCTGCGTTGGCATCGGCGGGGATCCGATCAAGGGGCTGAATTTTATCGAGTTGCTCGGGCTATTTGCTGAGGACAAGGAGACTGATGGAATCATATTGATCGGCGAAATCGGCGGCAGCGACGAAGAAGCGGCGGCGGCATTTGTGAAAGAGAAAGTGAAGAAGCCGGTGGTCGCATTCATCGCCGGCCGGACGGCGCCCCCGGGGCGACGAATGGGCCACGCCGGTGCGATCATCAGCGGCGGGGAAGGCAGCGCGGATTCGAAGATCGCGGCACTCAAGGCGGCGAAGATCACGGTGGCGGAGAGCCCGTCGATGATCGGGGAGTCGATGGCAAAGGTGCTGGGTTTGGCGGGATAAAAAAAGAATTTCTGCCACGGAGACACAGAGAGCACGGAGGGAAAAAATTAGCCACTGATGGGGCACCGATGAGCACCGATAAAAACGGATGAGTTCAATCTTTTTCATCGGTGCCAATCGGTGCGCATCGGTGGCTAATTTTAAATCTTCACCTCGGTGCACTCCGTGTCTCCGTGGTGGAAATTGAATTTGGATCGTAGAAAAGTGCGATGGGGAATTTGACATTGAACGACGTTATAATCCCCGATCATGTCGCTCAAAAAACTTCTCGCCGTTATCGTTCTCATTTCTCTAAACCAATCGCTCCACGCCGCGGTTTCGGTTTCGGGAATCTTTGGCGATCACATGGTGCTGCAGCAGAACATGCAGGTGCCGGTGTGGGGGTGGGCGGAAGTGGGGGAGAAAATTAAGGTGACGTTTGGTTCGCAATCTATCGCGACCACAGCCGATGAGAACGGCCGATGGCGGGTGTGGCTGGCGCCGATGAAGGCTTCGGATGATCCGCAAACTTTGTCGATCGCCTCTTCAAACACGATTGAATTCACGGACATTCTGATTGGCGAAGTGTGGCTTTGCTCGGGGCAATCCAACATGGAATTGCCGCCGACGCAGGGGCTGGTGAATCCGGATGTGGAGATCAACGCGGCCAATTGGCCGAAGATTCGGTTGAATTTGTTGGATAAAGTCGTGGCGGATCGACCGCTGAAGGATTTGAAGGGGAACTGGACGGCGTGTACGCCGCTGACGATGCGGCGATTTTCGGCGGCGGCATATTTTTTCGGGCGGGAGTTGCATCAGGATTTGAAGGTGCCGATCGGATTGATCGGGGATTATTACGGCGGATCGAACGGGCAGAGCTGGACCTCGCGCGCGGCGCTGTCGGCCGATCCGGATTTGAATGCGTATCTGACGCAGTGGGATGCGCGATTGGCCAATGCGCCGCCGACGACAGCGCCGGATGATGTTCCGCAGCGGCCGAGCAATGGGAATGGATCGACGTCGCGCTATCGGCCGGCGAATTTTTTCAATGCGATGATCGCGCCGCTGGCGCCGTTCGCGATTCGCGGGGTGATTTGGTATCAGGGCGAGGCGAACACGAATAATGCGCACGATGCAGGGCTGTACGCGAAACTTTTTCCGGCGATGATCAAGGATTGGCGTTATCGCTGGGGCGAGAGCGATTTTCCGTTTATTTTCGTGCAGTTGCCGACCTCGGAGCCGAATTATCCCGACCCGACGGATTCGGCCTGGGCGCGGGTGCGCGAGTCGCAGCAGACGGCGCTGGATTTGCCGAACACCGCGATGATCGTGACGCTGGACATCGGCGAAGGGGCGGTGGTGCATGCACACAACAAAAAAGATGTCGGATTGCGATTGGCGGGGGCGGCGCTGAGCGGGGTTTATGATCGGTCGTTGGCGGTGTGCGATTATCCGTTGTACTCCAGAATGGAGATTCAGGGCGGGAACGTGGTGATTCATTTCGCGCATGCCGATGCGGGGTTGGTGCTGAAGGATCCGGCCAAGGGATTTGCGATTTCCGGGGCGGACAAGAATTTCGTCTGGGCCGATGCAAAGCTGGATGGCAACACGGTGATCGTCTCCAGCCCGAAAGTTCCCGCGCCGGTGGCGGTGCGATACGCCTGGGCGGACAATCCAGATGTGAGTTTGTTCAGCAAAAACGGTCTGCCGGCCGCGCCGTTTCGGACGGACGACTGGCCGGCGGGGAAGATCAGCAATCCACGGGCGTCGCCGTAGGGAATTGCATCACTTGCCATTCGTTTTCTTTGGCCACCATAGTTCGCCGAGCGGGATCGAGAGATTATCGAATGGCGGAAGGCGGACAATGTCATTGCCAGCGCCTTTGGCGGTTGAGTGATATTTACCGCGTGACAGTTTGTATCCTTCGATGGTTTTCGCTTCCGGGTCGACGATCCAGTAATGGGCGACTTTTCCGACCTCGTATTGTTTGAATTTTTTCTTTCGATCGATCGTCCTGCTCGAAGGACTGATGATTTCCACGCACAAATCCGGTGGGCCTTCCATGGCCTTTTCACCGATGAGGTGCAATCGATTTTTGGCAAAATAAATCAGGTCGGGGCGACGAACGTCGTATTCGCCGAAGATCGTGTCAACGTCCCCGAAGAGGGCGCCAAGATTGTTGGCTTTGATGTAAGTGCCGAGAATAATTGTCAGTTCTCGGTCAACGAACGAATGCCGCGGCATTGGGCTCGGACTCACCGCCACCTCCCCATCGACAAGCTCCAACCGGACGCCCGGCGGGTCTTCGCCGAGCTCCAGGAATTGCCTGGCGGTCATTTTGATCGTGCTTACGGTCATTTGGGCCTCGGATGGAATTATACCATTTTCGGGGGAATCGCGCGTCGGCAAGCGACGCGGCTAAAAATGGGGGAAATGCTATAATTCCGGGCATGTCGCATGTTTCCCTCCCCGATCTCCATCGTTCGCCCACCATCGACCAAGTCGGTGTCGATGAGCGTGTCGATCGTTTGGCCAAACGCAGCATCAAGAAATCATCCAAGGTCCAGGCGCTGAAGTTGGCCATGTCGATGATCGATCTCACCACCCTCGAAGGGGCGGATTCGGATGGGAAGGTGCGGCAACTCTGTGCCAAGGCGATGCACCCGCATGATGCGCTGCCGGATGTGCCGCATGTGGCGGCGGTGTGCGTTTATCCGATGCTCGTGGCGGTGGCGAAAAAGGAATTGGACGGCAGCGGGGTGAAGGTGGCGGCGGTGGCGACGGGATTTCCCAGCGGACAATATCCGCGCGACACCAAGTTGGCGGATACGCGATTCGCTGTCGACGAGGGGGCGGATGAGATTGATATGGTCATCAGCCGGGGGCATTTTCTGGCGGGGGAATATTCGTATGTGTTCGATGAAATCGCGGCCATCAAAGAGGCGTGCGGGGATGCGCATCTGAAAGTGATTCTAGAGACCGGCGAACTGGGCACGCTGGATTTGGTCCGCAAGGCGAGCGATCTGGCGATGCACGCGGGGGCGGATTTTATCAAGACCAGCACGGGCAAAGTCCAGCCGGCGGCCACGCCGCAGGTGACGCTGGTGATGCTCGAGGCGATTCGGGATTTCTTTTATGCGACGGGAAAAAAGATTGGGATGAAGCCGGCGGGGGGAATCTCAGCCGCCAAAACGGCCTTGCAATATCTGGTGATGCTCCGCGAAACGCTGGGCGAGGATTGGCTGACACCGGATTTGTATCGCATTGGGGCGAGCCGATTGGCGAATGATATTTTGATGCAGCTGGTAAAGGAGCAGTCGGGGGTTTATCAGTCGATTGATTATTTTTCGAAAGACTAGCGGGATTTGATGCGACCCCTTCGGTATTCCATCAACGTCACATTGGACGGGTGCTGCGATCATCGTGCAATTCCTGCGGACGAAGAGTTGCATCGTCACGCGGTCGAGATCCTCAACCAGGCCGATGCCCTTCTCTTTGGCCGGGTGACTTACGAAATGATGGAGGCAGCGTGGCGACCGCCGGCGCCGACGGGAGCGAGGCCTGATTGGATGGAACCCTTCGCCCGGACGATCGACGCGGTAAAGAAGTACGTCGTGTCTAACACCCTGGACCGGGTCGATTGGAACGCCCAGCTCGTGCGCGGGGATCTGGGGAAGGCCGTTGGGCAGCTCAAGCGAGAGTCGGGTAAGGGACTGCTCGTGGGAGGCGTGAAACTCCCGCTGGCGCTCGCGGAGCTGGGATTGATCGATGAGTACGAGTTCGTGGTGCATCCCAGGCTGGCTGGCCACGGGCCGACATTGTTCGCGGGGCTATCGAAGCATGTCGACTTGAGGCTCGTGAGCCGCCTGGAGCTCGGCTCGGGGGCGGTGGCGATGCGGTATGAGCCGAGAAGATAGCAGTCAATCGATTACTTCTCCAAGGGACTGAAGAAGAATTTCCACCACGGAGACACGGAGAACACGGAGGAAACACAAATTCTTTTTTGCCACAGATGAAAGGCCGATGGACACAGATAAATGCAGAAACCAATGCTCTGATCTGTGTTCATCTGATTTTTATCTGTGGCAATATGTATTGCATTTTCTCCGTGTCTCCGTGGTGGAAATGTATTTCATCCCCGAAATGGCGAGCGGGTTCTCGGACGTTGGGATGTGAATACATCCCCTATGTGATCCAGCGTGATCGGGGCGGAGACGGGGGCGGCGGGGCGGGCGGTGCCGTTGGCGGTTTGTTCAAATAGAGTGGTCGATTGCGGAAGGACGACGTCGAAGGAATAGACCTCGGCCATCAGTTCTTCGGCTTCCTTTCCCAGATTGCGGAAATCGTCAGGATTTTTCAGGACTTCCAGCGCCTTGGCGGCGAATTCTTCGGGGCAGAAAAAGTCAGCCAGCAGACCGTTTTTGCCATCTCTGATGAATTCCATCACCGGCGGGGTGCTCGATCCCAACACCACCGCGCCGCAGCTCATGGCATTGAGCATGCTCCATGACAGCACGAACGGCACGGTCAGATAAATGTGCAGATCGCTGGCGCCCATGAGTTCCGCCAGTTCGTTCGGCAGCAGGGTGCCGACGAAATGGAATCGGCTTAGGTCGTATTCCTGCTGGGCGAGGGTCCAATCCTTGAAGGATTTGTGCGGAGCGATGTGATCGGCATCGGAGCCGTAGAGAATCTGATCGCTGCCGGCGATGAAGAATTCCACGTCCGGATTTTCGGCGGCGATGATTTTGGCGGCGCGCATGAAAATGTCGAACCCTCGGATGGATTCAAAACTTCGGCTGACATAGGTGACGATCTTCCGTCCGGGCGGCAAATCCACGCCGGCGATCTGGCGCGCCGGGCGGTCGGCGGCGGGGGGACGGAGGCGGGCGTCGTCGCTGTGAAATACATTGGGATCGATGCCGTCGAAGATGGTGCGGAGCTTGGACTGATATTCGATGGGGAATCGGCTGCGCTGAAATTGCGTGGCACAATAGCCGGCCTGGCAGTTGTTCAAATCGAGCAGCACCATTGCATTTCGGCAGCGGGCGCGCTGATAAATTTGATCGGGGCGCGACCAGCCGAGGTCCTTGCGGAAATCAATATCGCTTTGCGGGTCGCGCGGCCGATAGAACATCTCAAAGAGATTTACCACCGGGACGCGCGGAAAAATTTCCCGCAGGAAGAGGGTGCTTCCGAGCCCACTGTGACCGACGATCAAGTCCGGCTCCAGATCGGGGCGATTTTTCACGGCCCGCAGGATTGCATCACAATGCCAGACGGCATTTTCGAACGAGCGCGAACAGAAGTGGGTCTGCCGGGTGGCGCCGCCTTCGGGGTTGTACTGAATGTTCTCGACGCCATCGTGGGTCGCCGCCGGCGCGCCGCTCACGAAGGTGCATCGCCAGTTTTTACGGTGCACCAGCGCATGGGCCAGCGGGCCGAATTCCGCGGGGTAATTCTGATGGACGAACAGGATATGCATCCAGCCTACTTTCGCGCTGAAAACAGAATCAGCGAATATTATCGCCCCTTCGGTTCCGATAAAGCCGGCGATTTCAATATTTTCGACGTGGGCGGCAAAAACTGCGCAGTTGGTCTAAAGCCATTAGCCGGGCAGTCGATAGAACCAACATCTGCGGCAGTTCGCCGGCCGCGAGGGAGAAAATGCACATGAACGCCACGAAAGTCAAAGACGTTTTGACGACCGGGGAAGTTGCAAAAATCTGCAACGTTGCTCCTCGGACCGTCAGCAAGTGGTTCGACTCCGGTGCCCTGCACGGGTATCGCATCCCCGGCAGCAAGGACCGCCGTATCCCGCTCAACCAACTCATCCGATTCATGAAAACGCACGGCATGCCGCTCAATGGTCTGTTGACCGGCTGCACCCGCGTCATGATCGTCGACGAGGAGCAGGATATTGTCGAAGTCCTGGAAAAGATACTGGAAGACGAGGCGAAGTACGAGGTGGAAGTCGCGCGAGGCGGATTTGCCGCGGGCGTGACGGCCGAGAAATTCCGGCCCCACGTCATCCTGTTGGATATGCACCTGCGGGATGTGGATGGCCGGGATGTGGCCAAACTCGTCAAGGCCAACCCCGATCTTCAGCTCACCAAGGTTATTGCCATGAGCGGCAAGATGACGGATGAGGAATCCAAGGCGCTACTCGCCAGTGGATTCGATGGATTTCTGCGCAAGCCGTTCCATGTGCGGCAGGTGATCGAGGCCATCGAGGATTCGATGGCGGTGGTTTACTGATTAATCGCGACAACGATATGTGGCGTTGGGCTCAGAAAAGCCTGATGTCGCGGGGCCGTCCGGAGGGGCGGCCTTTTTTATTGCGCCCGGGGAATCCCCGGAGGGTTTGCGGAGAGTTTCAAAATTTGCTGCCAACACGCTTATTGCGGGCTGGCCAGGAAATAAATCCGGTGCTGGTCGCCGGAGCTCAATGTTTTGTCGCTGACCACGCGAGCATCAACGAGAATCTGCTTGGTGTCAGGGTTGATTACCAGCGATTGATTGGCCATCAGCGGACCTGAATAATCGATGCGATCACTGTTCACATCGTACACCCAAACCGTGCCATCCACGGTAGGCGCGTAGGTCAGGTGGCTATCGCCGGATGCGGCTACCGTTGCGTTGGATGGAATATTATTGATCCGGTCCTCCTGGCAACCGCTGAAAATTGCCAGAGCAAGGAGCCAGATTATCGGAAGAGCGATTGATCGCGTTCTCATCATGGAAACCTCCATTGCAAATCTTGAAAAGGCAGAGGCAATTTCAATGCCAGTAAAATCGCCGCGAAAATCCGGCATGAATTGGTAACGCGATGTGTCGTTTTGTCTCGAATGCGCAAAAATGCCGGAGGACCATTTTCTTTCCACAATTGAACATCCATCGCTCCAAACCGCCCGTAACGGTTCCTGTGTTGTGTAGGATTCGCGGAGTTCCAGTGCTGGGAAGTGGACCCGCATATTTGTAAGGAGCCGTCATGTCCATCAGGCCACCGCGTGAAGGTCTCGAGCATATTTCCCAGCCAAAATTGCAAAAGGTGAATCTATTCCGGCGAAAATTTTTGGCCGGCGCGGGATTGGCCGGGGCGGCGATGATCCTCGGGGGAGTTGGAGGGCTGGCTCGCCGCGCAGCGGGCGGGACGACGTTTCCATCCACAATCACCGATACTGACATTTTGAATTTTGCGCTCAATCTGGAGTATCTCGAGGCGGAATTTTATCTCCGCGCTTCGACGGGCACGGGGCTTCCTGATTCAGCGGTGACGGGCACCGGCACGCTGGGGACGGTGACCGGCGGCGCGCAAGTGCCATTTCAGATTGCCTCGGTGCGGGAATATGCCAGCGCGATCGCCGCGGACGAGCAGAATCATGTGCTGGATATTCGAGCAGCGCTCGGAGCGGATGCCGTGGCGCGGCCCAACATCAACATTCAACGCGCATTTACCGATGCGGCCGTCGCCGCGGGGATCATCTCATCCGGCCAGATTTTCGAGCCATATGCAAATGATGAGAATTTTCTTCTCTCAGCGTTCGTCTTCGAAGATGTCGGCGTGACGGCGTATCACGGAGCGGCGACAGCGATCACGGATCCGGCGGTGCTCAACGATGCGGCGGGAATTCTGGCGGTCGAAGCGTATCACGCCGGGGTCATCCGCGCCGTTCTGTATTCACTCGGACAGGACGATCCGGGACTGATCACCAACGCCAACCTGATCTCCGCCCTTCGCGCCGGCGCGGATGGCGATGCGTCCGCCAACGGCCACGACACACCCCTGACCGCGAGCAACGGCGATGTGAATATCGTTGCCGAAGATCCGACGACCTCAATCGCCTATGCCCGCACATTCCGGGAAGTGCTGCGCATCGTCTACCTCGGCAACGCCCCCGGCACCGGCGGCGGATTCTTCCCCAATGGAATGAACGGGGCGATTACCTGAAATCTCACGGCCCCAACACATCCGCCACTGTATATCGCCCCGGTTTTTGCTTCGCCAACCACTTTGCCGCGTGCAGTGCTCCGTGGACGAACGTATCGCGATTTGTGGCAACATGGCCGATTTCCAGGCGTTCGCCGAGGGCGGCGAAATAGACGGTGTGGCGGCCGGTCTCGTCACCGAGGCGAAGGCTGTGCATGCCGATCTGGCCGGGGGTGCGGGCGCTGTCGCCGTGGCGGCCGTGGACGAGGGATTTGCGCGTCTTGCCGGTGGCTGAGATAATTGCATCGGCCAGCGCCTGGGCCGTTCCGCTGGGGGCGTCTTTTTTGAAACGATGATGACCCTCGACGATTTCGATGTCGTATTCATCGCCAAGTTTTTTGGCGATTTCGGCGACGACTTTCAGCAGCACGTTCACGCCCAGACTCATGTTGGGGGCCTGGAGGATCGGAATGTGCTGGGCGGCGACGTCGATGGCGGCGTGATCTTTTTCCTTCAGGCCCGTGGTGCCGATCACCATGGCGATGTTGCGGTCGTGGCAAGTCTTGAGCCAATGGCGCATGGAGGGAGGCGTAGTGAAGTCGATGAGCACTTTGGGAGTTGGCCGAAGATCGGATGTGACCGGCAATCCCATCGTGCCGATGCCTGCGATCTCGCCGGCGTCGCGGGCAATGTCCGGGCTGTCGGGCCGTTCGATGGCGGCGACGATTTCGAAAGTTTTATCCTGCCGGGCCAGCGCAATCAGCCGTCCACCCATTCTTCCGCTTGCGCCGGTGATCGCCAGTTTGATCATTCGAGTTCATCCTAATCCAAATGCTCGTCCGCTCCCAACGCGCGGATGATGGCCTTCAGATCATCCGGCACCGGCACCGGCGGATTGGAAAGTTTGCCATGCGGCTTTTCGCGCGGGGCCGATTCCTGGGCCGATTTCATGTCGATTCCAGTGTGGTATTTCACCGTGGCGTTGGGGTCTTTGAGCTCGTGGCCGGTGAGAATGCAGACGACGGTTTCATCCTTGCCAATCGTCTGATCCTCCAAAAGCTGATGCAATCCCGCGACACTGGCGGCACTGGCGGGTTCGCATCCGAATCCCCATCGGGCGACCATCGCACGGTGCTCGAGAATGTCGTCATCGGTTGCCTGGCGAGTGACACCGTTCATGATCGACAGTGCTCGCAGGGCCTTAGGTAGATTCACCGGCCGGCTGATCTCGATCGCGCTGGCGACGGTCTGCGGACGATAATTGGATTCATCCAGCGCGGTGTAATGTCCCTGAATCATACCGGCGTCGTAATTGCCGTCATTCCATTTCAATCCGCGGCTGACGAGTTCATGAAATGTGTTCGCCCCGGCGGCGTTGATGACGGCCAGGCGTGGGATTTTTTTGATGAGCTGCAGCTCCGCCAATTCCGCGAATGCTTTTCCGAACGCCGAGCAATTGCCGAGATTTCCGCCGGGGACGATCACCCAATCGGGGCTTTCCCAATCGAGGGCTTCGAGGATGCGATACATGATGCTCTTTTGCCCCTCGAGCCGGAATGGGTTGACGCTGTTCATCAGATAGATGCCCAGCTCCGGCACATCGACGGCGATCTGGCGGATGCGGCGGAGGCAGTCGTCGAAATCGCCCTGAATTTGCAGCGTCAGCGCGCCGTAATCCAGGGCCTGGGAAAGTTTGCCGAAGGAAATTTTTCCGGTGCCGATGAAAACGATCCCCTGCATCTGGGCGAAGCCAGCGAACATGGCGAGGGATGCGCTGGTGTTGCCGGTGGAGGCACAAGCGACGCGCTTGGCGCCGACCATTTTGGCGTGGGTGAACGCGGCGGTCATGCCGTTGTCTTTGAAGCTGCCGCTGGGATTTAGGCCTTCGTATTGCAACATCAGTTTGCCCGGCTTCATGCCGAGATGATTTGCCAGGAGATCGGCCTGCTGTAGAGAAGTGCGGCCTTCGCCGATGGTGACGATATCTTCCTCGCGGCGATAAAACGGCAGCAGTTCCCGGAATCGCCACACGCCGGAGAAATCAAGCTGTCCCTCCACGCCGATGCCCTTGGTGCTCCAGCGACCCTCGAAGAAGGAAAGCTTTTTGACGCGCGGTAGTCGCGCCCAGTCATACCGAATATCCAGCAGCGCGCCGCACTTTGGGCAGGAGACGCGCACCTCGTCCACGGAGCAGGTGGTGCCGCAGGCGGGGTTGATGCACTGCTGGAAAGCGGGGTCGGTCATGGCTTGGCAGTTGTCCGGTCTCTTCGGGCGGTTGTCAATTTTGACGCACCAGGATGGCTGGGGTGGCAATCCTGTTCTTTCCGGGCACAATCAAATGAATGTCGAAGCACGAAGATGTGCCTCTGATCTGCCCTGAATGCGGGGCGACGGTGCCGCGGAAAGCCGGCGCGACGGTGGCGTGCCGATGCGGGAAAATCCTGGCGGTGGGGACAAGCGCGGTGATGAAGACACCGAAATCGGTTTCGCCGCCGCTGGCCAAACGAAGCGAGAAAAAGACCGCTCGCGCATTCACGCCGTATCCAACCAGACATTCGGCTTTGCCCAAAGATGATGCTCAATCAACAGCTTCAGTTTGGAATGACAAAATCCTGCCAGCACTGCTCGGCGTCATCGGCATCTTGGCGCGCATTGCACAATTGCATCTGGATCGCGGCAACGGCCAGGGCCTTTCGCTCGGCATCATCGCCGCGCTAGGAGAATCGGTAGTGGCCTGCTTGTGTCTATTGGTGGGAGCCGCGCTGGCAAGCAAATTAATTGGGGCACACTTCGGCTCGCTGGCAACCGCGGCCATCAAGCTCGCTGCCATCGCATTGTTCGTTGCTGGAATCACCGGATTGGCGATGGCGGCGGGGGGATACCAGATGATCTGGATTCTGACCACCATTCCGCTACCGATTTTCGGCTACGCCTTGCTCCTCAATTTGCAGTTCTCTTTGGAGATGGATGAGACGCTTCTGATCGTTGCGGCAGCAAGCATTCTTCAAATTGGCTGGGCGTGGATCCTAATCGCCACCGCTCGGTAATTTTGTCGCGTCAAAATAATCAAAAGCAAATGCGACCCGCAGTAATTGCTTAAACAGAATGCCGACGATTCGAGGCAACGGAAGAGGAGACAAAAAAGAAGACACCGGCATTTCTGCACGGTGTCTTCCGGAGGGGAGAAAATGCGCCGTTGCGCTTGCTTTCCAGATTACCCATTTTATCTTAACGCTGGCCAAACCATTCGTCAATTTCAGAAAAATGGGCTTTTCAATAAACCAATCGGATCGGCCCCTTGAGAATCTGTAATGATTTTTCCGATTATAGGCAGGATTATTGCGAACTAGCGAGGTTTTTTTGACGTAAAGCGCCAACTCTTAAATTATTGACCGCGGTCTGAATTCTTTCGGTGGCCTGTTCAATTGCCTGACGGGAGTCGGGCAACCCGCTCAAATCTACAGGGGGGCCGAACGTGATTGTGGCCTGATTTCGGTGCCAAAACACCTCGACCATCTCCTGCCCCCGCTGATTGCCATCCAGAAAAATCGGATAGACCGGGGCTTTGGATTTTGTTGCCAGCATTCCGATGCCATTTTGGAACGGCAATAATTTGTTGTCGGTGGCGATTCGACCCTCTGGAAATACGCCCAGAATGAATCCCTTTTCCAGCGCCCGAAGCGCCGCGCGCGTGGCGGCCATGTCGCGGCCGCTGCGCTCCACCAGGATCACGCCAACATTATCAAACAGCGCCCGCATCGCTTTGATGTCGAAATATTCCTTGGCCATCATCCAGCGAATCAGTCGGGGACAGACCGATTGGATCAGAAGCGGATCGAGGCTGGAGGTATGATTGGACACGACGATCGCCGGCCCGACGCGCGGCAATGGGCAGGCGCTGTTTGGCTCGACGTGCTGATACACCCGTGTGTACACCCGGCTGAAAGCGCAAAGCGCCCGCACAACCCAATCGTTTTCCCCGCGTGAAAATTCCCGCCCGTTGCTGGACACATTCTCGGAGATACCAGAGCGGCAATTGAATTCCAACTCCGCCCTCGCCAGAATCTGCCCCTGATGTCGCGCGTCCTGGCCATTACCAACAATCTCGAGCAGGCCTCCTTCCGCCTACGCCTGGCGGCGATCCAGGAACCGTTGCGAACTCGCGGCGTGGAATTGGATATCCATGTCCGACCCCGTGGAATTATCGCCCGGCGTCGGCTGCTGCGATCGGCAGCCAATTTCGACGCTGTTCTCCTGCAGCGAAAAATGCTCGATCCGATGGACATGCGGCTTCTTCGCCGAAATGCCCGCAAACTTTTCTACGATGTGGATGATGCCGTCATGTATTTCAACCGACGGGTGGGACCGATCCGCCGCTGGCAAAATTGGCGGCGATTCCTCGCCACGGCCCGCGGGGTGGATTTGGTGGTCGCCGGCAACAAATATCTGGCGGAAATCTTTTCCAAGCACGGGGCTAAATCCGTGGTTCTTCCATCCGTTGTCGACACAGTTCGATATCCCACAAAAATCCACGCCGACACCGCCGCCCCAAAACTCGTCTGGATCGGCAGCAAATCGACCTTGCCGTATTTGCGGAAGATTATGCCTGTCATGGGCGATGCCGCGAAAACTGTTCCGGGATTGGGATTGGTCATCATCGCCGATGTGACGATCTCTGATGCACCGGTGCCGGTGACGTTTGTGCCATGGTCCGAAGAAATCGAAACGACCGCTCTCATCCAAGGAGATATTGGAATCGCCCCGACACCCGAGGATCGCTGGACGCTCGGAAAATGCGGGCTGAAAATCGTGCAATACATGGCCAGCGGATTGCCGGTGATCGCCAGCCCGGTCGGGGCAAACAAGGATATCGTGCTGGCCCGA
>Ga0302326_10004728_pt1 | contig 31340 bp, 28 predicted proteins | sample Palsa_T0_3_FD_202264 | JGI IMG/M metagenome (GOLD analysis project Ga0302326, IMG submission 202264) | Peat permafrost microbial communities from Stordalen Mire near Abisko, Sweden - Palsa_T0_3 | ecosystem: Environmental > Terrestrial > Soil > Palsa > Peat permafrost | place: Sweden: Abisko...
CTTCTCGCAGGCTCAAGCGATAATCTCGGCCATGATAACGCCGGCTCTTCTGATCCTCGCTTCTGCGTCGCTGATCGCGACCGTGCTCGTACGCCTCGCACGCGTGGTCGATCGCGTTCGCAAAATCGTCGATTGCGCGCCGATTGCTGCCGGCGAGTTGCGACAGTTGGAGCGCCGGGCACTCCTCGCAGAGCGCGCCGTCCAGCAATATTTTCTCGCGATCGTTAGCTCGGTGATTGCCGGCTTCTCAATTGGTGTCGACCACTTGACCGGCGATCATTTCGCGTGGCTACCCGTCACCGTGACGTCGATCGCGATGCTCTTGATTGTCGCCGGCAGTTGGGGCATGCTCGAAGAGTGCCGGCTCGGCACGGAGCAAATCCGGGTCGCGTTCAGCGAGCTGAAACATACCGCGCGCGCCGACCTGGTTGCGCCGTGATATTTCGAGGGCGCTGCCCTCGCATCGACCGTCGATTTGTCGTCGAGCAGCTTTCGGTGCTGTGTCTGGCAGACGAAGTTTCACATCACAACGTAGCTCGGAGTGCCTCGCCATGCCAATGCTCGACGCGACCATCCCCGCCGGAGCCCTGTCTCCCCACGCCGAGGAGAAGCTGCTCAATCGTCTCACCGACATGCTGCTCGAGTACGAGGGCGTCGATCCCGCGAATCCGATCGCGCGCTCGATCGCATGGATTTTCGTGCACCGGCCGGCCCAGATGTTCGTCGCGGGCAAAGCGTCGACCGAGCCGCGCTACCGCTTCGTCGTTTCGGCTCCAGAAGGGCAGTTGGATGACGATCGCCGGCGTGGCATCGTCGAGGCCGTCACGAAAACCGTGCTCAATGCGGAAGCGGGCGCCTACCCACGCGATCCCGGCCGCGTCTGGGTGATCACGCACGAAATACCCGACGGCACGTGGGGAGCCTTTGGCCGCATCATGCGCCTCGAAGACATCGCGACGCTGATCCTGGGCGACGCCGAACGCGGCCGTCGACTTGCCGAGCATCGCCTACGCTTATCACGCCGGGGCCGAGGCATCGCGATGGTCTGAGCCGCTCGCTATTCCGGCCGGCGCGCTCCGAACCCGCGCACCCTACGCCCCGCTCAAAACGTCAGCTCTTTGCTCGTCGCGGAAAAGTGGGGGCCGCCAAGAGGCGGGCGAAAGGGTTCGTATGCCGCTAATTGAGACGCGTGATTTGCGTAAGGTGTTTCGGACGATCAAGCGCACGCCCGGGGCGCTTGGAGCCTTGCGGACGCTGTTTAGTCGCGAGACGGTCGAGCGGGTAGCCGTCGAGGACGTTACGATGTCGCTCGAGGCGGGCGAGCTGGTCGGCTATATCGGGCCGAACGGGGCCGGTAAGTCGACGACGATCAAGATGCTGACCGGCATCCTCGTGCCGACGTCGGGTGAGATTCGGGTCGACGGCCGTGTGCCGTATCGGGAGCGTAAACGAAACGCTCGCAATATCGGCGTGGTATTCGGACAGCGCAGTCAGCTGTATTGGGATCTGCCGCTCATCGAGTCGTTCTCGTTATTGCGGGCGATTTACGGCATCTCGGCTGAACGGTATCGAACGAATTTAGCAGAGTTTACCGAGTTACTCGAGCTCGGGGATTTTCTTTCGACGCCGGTGCGTCAGCTTTCGCTTGGGCAGCGGATGCGTGGCGACTTTGCGGCGGCAATGTTGCACGATCCACGCATCGTGTACCTGGATGAGCCGACGATCGGGCTTGACGTCGTTGCTAAAGAAGCGATTCGGCAGTTTATTGCGCGGGTCAATGCGGAGCGCGGGACGACGTTTATCTTGACGACGCACGATTTGGCTGATGTCGAGCGGCTTTGCCGGCGGATCGTGCTCATCGATAAGGGGCGGCTTATTTACGATGGAGAGATCGAGCGCATCAAGGAGGAGTACGGGACGCATCGGACGCTCGTCGTTGAGCTTTGTGAAGAGTATCCGGGGTTTTCGATTGAGGGGGCGGAACTCGAGGGGCGCACTGGGGACATCGTGCGGCTGCGCTTTGATCGGCGGACGATCAGCGCCGATCAGTTGATTCGGCGTGTGACGGAGAGCTATTGCGTGAATGACGTTTCGATCGAGGAGCCGGAGCTCGAGTCGATCATTCGCCGGATCTATGTCGAGGGCTATACGGAGCCTGGAGCGGCGAGCGCGCCGCAGCCGGCTTCGGTGTGAAGGTGCTGTGGCCGTATGTCGAGTTTGCGCGGACGGCGTTTTCGCGGGAGGCTACGTACCGGGTTGAGGTTTTTACCAGCATTGGGGCGTTCGTGCTGCGCGTGTACTTGCTGCGCTCGGTGTGGGTTGCGCTCTACGCACAGAATGCGGCGCCGCCTGATATTCCGCTGCATGCGATGATCACGTACGCGACGGTCGCGCTCTTGATGTCGCTCGTGCTCGAAGTTGATGGGACGCGCTTGATCCAAACGAAGCTGCGTGAAGGGACGATCGCGACCGACTTCATGAAGCCCATCAGCTTGCCGCTGTACTTCTTCAGCGACGGGTTCGGGCAGACGGTTTTCTATGCATTGACCATCTTGCCGTCGCTAGCGCTTGCGCTGCTGTTCGTGCACGTGGACGTTCCGCCGGCGCCGACGCTCGGGGCTTTCGCCGTTTCGTTTGCGCTTGGGTACCTGGTCAACTTCTTCTTGAATTTCTTGATGAACGCGGTTGCCTTCTGGACGCTCGAGATCCATGCGATTCAGTTGATGATTCGCTGGGCGTCCGATCTCCTGAGCGGGCAAATCGTTCCGCTTGCTTTCTTCCCTGGCGAGCTTGGAACGATCGTCCTCAACCTTCCGTTTGCCTCGATCTACTCGACCCCGCTGCGCATCTATATTGGGAACTTACCACCGTCGGCATGGGCCGCAGCCATGGGTGCCCAAGCATGCTGGCTCGTCCTCTTCGGAGTGGCGGCGGCCGTTATTTGGCGCTCGGCGGAGCGCCGCGTTGTCGTGCAAGGAGGTTGAAGCGCATATGGTGACCCGTTTCTTCAGCTCGCTTGCGCTGTCGGTTGCGGCTTCCGTGGCCCTCACGGGTGAGACGGTACAGCGCCCCGCCGCGACGATCGTCGGCGTGCAAGCTGCGGCGCGAGCGGTTGCGACGCCGGACCGCCTGTATGTTGCGGTCGACGTTGCGACCGAAGGGGGCGCTCCGGCCTCCAGTACCGTCACGCCGCTCGACGTCGCGCGGGCGCTTGCGCGCATCGAATCGGCCGGTGTTCCGGCATCCGCGGTCGTGCGCCATATCGTCACACCCGTGCAGGCCCTTTGGCTGCGGGACGAACCCGACATCTCGAATCGCCCGTACGGCGTCATTCTCTTGCGCTTCGAGCATCCGGCGCCGGGGCAATTGCAGAAGATCCGCGACACGATTCTGCGCGACGCCTTTCGCGATAATTTGCGCGACGGCGTCTATGCCGAAGCCGGCGGGGCTTGGTACGAGCTCGACGATTGCAATTCCGTGCAGAATGCTTCGCGAAACGCAGCCATGCAGCTCGCGCGCGACGCGGCCGTCCGCCTGGCGGCCGCCGCGGGATACGTTCTCGATGCGGCTCATCTCAAATCGCAACCCTTACCGGAGGGTGACAGCCACGATCCAGGGCGCGCCGAGAGCGCGTTTCTTTGCGGCGCTGCCACGCTGCCGGATCTGCCGCCCGCCGGCGTCGAACCGGTTCTCGGTGAGACGGAGCTGCGTGGATACGTCGATGATGAAACCTCGATCTCGACGTACTGGCCCGCGCTCGAACTCGCCCACCCCGATGAGATTCCGGTTCCCCCGGCGACGCTGACCTCATTTCGCACGATGGAGTCGACCCCGCGGCAACCGCTCCAGGACGGAACGCTAGCGATCAGTGTTTCGCTTGCCGCAAGCGACGTCCCGAGTCGCCACGGGTGTCCCGATGACGTTGCACTCCCCTACGCGCTCGGACTCGCGCTGCAACGAGCGCATCTGCTGGGATCGCTCGTGGGCCTGAATCCGGTGCAGCCGGTCGCCCTGGTCGATCCGGCCGTGCATCGCGCCCGCTGCTCAGCGCCCGACGTCGCGCTCGGACCGCCGAGCGTCGGCGTCATCGAAACGTTCTCGGCAAGCGGCGGAGGCCACGCGCCCGTCCGCCGCCGCCTGGTCTCGGAAGGCCGCACGTGGATCGCCGTGCCTGCGGACCGCGCGCGCATCGTCGCGCACTTTTTGCCCGGCCCCGGCATTACATCGCTTCCGGCTGCCGGCGACATTCAACGGGAGCTCGGGGCGGCCGGACTCGACGCTGCCTCGATTCGCATCGCTTCCTCCGCGACCGAGGTCGAGGCCCACGGATTTCTGCTGCATCCAAACCGGCCCGCAATGGCCCGCATCGCGACCGTGCTCGACTCGCTTGCGGCCGCTTCGAAAGCGCAACTCACCCGCTCGGTCGACTATGCGGTTGACGATTGCTACGCGCTCGACGAACGCGTGCTGCGCTCCGCCGTGCTCACGGCCAACGCGCGCGCGAAACTGCAAACAAGCGAGCAGCACGTTCACCTCGGGCATGTGATCGCCGTGCAAGACGAAGGCATCGAGCCGGAACGCAATTGCGGCCCGCGCGTGCTCGAAAAATTGCCGCTCGCCGTGGTCCCGCCCACAACCGCCGTAACCCCCGTTACTGCAACGCCCGCCCCCTTCGCGGATCCTCTCGCCTACGCGAGCGGGAGTGTTAAACTCGTATACCGCATCGACGACCTGCACAGCGGCCACTAGGAGATCGAATGCCCGAAGACGTCGACCTGATCGTGATCGGAAGCGGTCAGGGTGGAATTCCGCTCGCGGAGAGCTTTGCAAAAGACGGCAAACGCGTCGTCCTCTACGAGCGCGGACGGATCGGCGGCAGCTGCGTCAACTACGGCTGCACGCCTTCGAAAGCGTTCCTCGCCTCGGCTCACAACGCGGGCCGCGCGCGCCAAGCCGCCCCGCTCGGGATAAACGCGAGCGTTAGCGTTGACCAGCGCGCCGTCATGGACCGCGTGCGCGTCGTCCGCGGCAGCTGGCAGGACGGCGCCGAAAAGCGCGTGACCGGTTCCGGCGTCGAACTGGTGCGCGCATCAGCAGCCTTCACCGCGACGCGCACCGTCGCCGGCGGCGGGCGCGAAGTGCGCGCCCCCCTCGTCGTCATCAACACCGGCACCCGCCCAGCGCTCCCTGAAATCGAGGGCCTGTCCTCAACGCCTTACCTCACGAACCTTACGTGGTTCGACCAAGAAACGCTGCCCGAAAAGCTGCTGGTCGTCGGCGGCGGGTACATCGGTCTCGAAATCGGCCAAGGCGCCCAACGCTTAGGCAGCCAGGTCACGATCGTCCACACTCGCTCGCACCTTATGGATCGCGAGGAAGTCGACGCCGTCCAGGTCGTCGCCCGAGCGCTTCACGGCGACGGCATCAAACTCGAGTTCAACGCCCACGCATCGTCCGTAACCTACGAGAACGGCCAGTTCACGCTAACGCTCGCGAGCGGCAAGACACTCCAGGGCGATGGCCTCCTGATTGCGACGGGCCGCACACCAAACACGCACGATCTCGACGCCGGCAACTCGCAAGTCGAACTCAACCCGCGCGGCTACCTCGTCGTCGACGATTACTTGCAAACGACGTGCCCCGGCGTCTACGGCCTCGGCGACGCCGCCGGCCAACCCGCTTTCACGCACGTCTCGTGGGAAGACTACCGCCGCCTGAGCTCGACCTTCGCCGGCACTCCGCGCAAGCGCGACGACCGCGTCCTCTCGTACACGACCTTCACCGAACCACAACTCGCTCGCACCGGCCTCACCGTCGACCAAGCACGCGCGAAAGGCATCTCCGCTCGCGAGCAGACCCTCCAACTCGCGGACGTTGCGCGCGGCATCGAATGGGGACTCGAAAACGGATTCTACCGCCTAGTCGTCGATGCCGAAGACAAGATCATCGGGGCGACCTTCGTCGGTTACGAAGCGGGTGAGCTCATTCACGTCATCGGGTTCGCGATCGAGCTCGGCGCGAAGTGGCAAGATCTCGATCGCTTCGTCGGCATCCATCCGACGTTTGGTGAAGGTTTACCGTCGTTGGCACGGCTTTTTGAGTAGTAGCGCAGGTCGTAGATGCTGAACCCGCGCGCTGCCGAATCGCACGCGAGGCTCAGATGCAGGCAAAGTAGTCCCACTCCATGACGGCCACACGATTCGCACGGAAGGCGAGGACTCCTGAAGCTTGCCCAGCGCTGCAGTTCTGATGGTAACTCGGTGGAAGTTTAGACCGCAAGACAGCCTTAACGTTCGCATTCGTGCAATCCCTCTACACGCAGGTTACAGTCGATTCCGGTGCTTTTTCGGCCGGTGGCTGGGTGCCTGCGTGCCTTGGAAACGGCTCGTTGCGCGTTCATCAAGAAGCAAATCTTGCGCACCGCAGGCAGCTCGAGAACCGCGCTTTAGCTCATAAGCCTTCGCAGAAACGTCTCGTGCGAGTACGAGTTGCCGCGTCCGAACTTCACGACAAGGCTGCGCTCGGAGGGAATGAGGTACAACGCCTGACCGCCGGCGCCGCTTGCGTAGGCGATGTCAGGGAAATTCGGTAACGGGCTCAGCCACCAAGTCAAACCATAGCGCGGATTGGCAGTGGAACCGGCGAAGCATGCGGCGACGGCGGCAGCGCTCACGATGGGCGATCCGCGGTGGGTGCCCCGATCGAGCACGAAGGTTCCGAATTTGCTCCATTCTTGCGCGGAGATGAATGCGCCGGTTGGTAAGGGTTGGGTGCCGTCGGCGAGTTTTCGCCAGGAATTGAGTTCGACGCCGATTGGGCGCAGGATGCGTTCGCGCAAGTAGTCGTGGGGCGTGAGGCCGGTGGGCGCTAGCTTTTGGGCGAGGACGGCGCCGAAGACTTGGAGCGGAATGCCGCCGTAAGTGAATTTCGTGCCGGGTTCGTCTTTCAACTCGACAGCGAGTGCCTTCGAGTACAGAGGTACGGCGTTGCCGAGACCGCCGAAACCGATGCCGCTGGTCAACTGCAACAGTTCACGTAAGGTGACCGCGGCTTTGGTGCCGTTGCGCCAGCTTTCGAACGTTGCGCCGACCGTCTCGTTGAGTTGGAGCAGGCCGTCTTCTTGGGCGGCGACGGCAGCGATGCCCCAGAAACTCTTTGTGCCGCTGTAGAGTGCGTGCGGTTTTTCAGCGTTGAAACCGGCGCCGTAGCGTTCGAAGACGAGCTCTCCGTCGCGCTCTACGCGTAGCGCTTCCAAAGTGTGGCGCTCGGCGTAGGCTGCGGCGGGCTCGAGGTTCACCGCAGGCGGGCGAGGGGCTCGCGCGCGATGCCCGCGGCGATCGCGAGCAAGATGGCGCCGCCGGCGCGTTCGATCCAGCGGGAGCTGCGCTCGGCGATGGAGCTTTTTCGCAGGCGGTTCGTGGCGATGATGTAGGCGCTTAGGACGCCGAGTTCAACGAAGAGCGAGGTTATCGTGAGGATGGCGATTTGGGCGGCGAGGTTGCGGTGCGGGTCGACGAATTGAGGGAGGATGGCGACGAAGAAGACGATCGCTTTTGGGTTGGCGACTTGGGTGACGAAGCCGCTGCTGAAAGCCGCGCGTTTCCGGCCTTCTGCGTTCCCGGTTTCCTTTGCGGTGGGCGGCGGTTCGGGCGAAAAGAGCGAGCGCAAACCGAGGAAGGCGAGGTATGCGGCGCCGGCCCACTTGACGATCGTGAATGCTTGGTACGACGCCACGAGCAGCGCTACCACGCCGGCGGCGGAGAGCAGAAAGTAGAGCGCGTTGCCGGTGAGGATGCCGACGGCTGCCGCGAGACCGCGCGCTCTTCCGCGCTGCAGCGTTGTGGAAATGACGATCAGCACCGCTGGGCCCGGAATCAGGGACAGCGTGAACTCGAGCAGCGCGAAGGCCGCGACCGTGCCGAGCGCGATCATGGGATTACTCCCACATCACGTCGTCGATGTAACAGTACTTCCAGGATTCACCGGGCTCGAAGGAGCGGATGATCGGATGCTGGGTTGCGTGGAAGTGCTTCGTCGCATGCTTGTTCTTGGAAGAATCGCAGCAGCCGACGTGGCCGCATTCCAAGCACAGGCGCAGGTGGACCCAGGTATCGCCCATCTTCAGGCACTCCTCACACCCGTTTCCACTCGGTTTGACATTTCGGATCGTGTCGAGATGGCTGCAAACGGTTACGGCCATGTTTCCCCTCCGGATTTTGGAGCGTTGCGCGGTCTTTCCACCGCCGCGGCGGATCGCCTCGCACGGGGCGAGGACGCGGGCGTTCGAGGCGGAACGCCTGCGGGGTGAACCTCGCGGTGTACCGGCAGTATTGGCGCATCAATCTGCTGACGATGATCGAGTACCGCACGAACTTCTTCTTGTGGCTCGGCTTCACGTTCATCTACCACGCGACCGCGATCGCGGCATTGTGGGTGACCCTGCACCAGTTTCCATCGATGAACGGCTGGTCGTTCAAGCAGATGGCATTCCTCTACGGCCTGTGGATGCTCGGCCACGCTTTCCACAACACGTTCTTCTTCACCGTGGGCGACGTTCCGACGATGATCCGCGAAGGACGCTTCGACCGTTTCTTGGTCCGCCCGCTCGACCCGCTCTTCCAAGCGATGACCGTCCCGCAACAGATCTGGCCCGACGAACTCTTGCTCGCGATCGTTTTCTTTTGCGTCGCGACCTGGTTTGTGGGGGTGCGGGTCGACTTGGGCTTCGTCGCCTACGTTCCGCTGGTCGCTATCGGCGGGGCACTGATCGACTTCGGCATTCAGCTTGCGATTGCAACCGCGTCCTTTTGGGTGATCCGCATCGAGACACTGCGCTGGGTCATCATGTCGCTCGAACAGGATTTCACCCGCTATCCGATCACCATCTATTCGCGCGGGGTCCGTTTCTTTTTGTCGTTCGTTTTTCCGTTTGCGTTCATGAACTACTTTCCGGCTACGTTTCTGCTGCACAAGAGCGACGGCGGGTTCTCGCTCTCCCCGCAGATCGGATTGCTCACGCCGCTCGTGGGCGTTCTCTGGTTCTCGCTTTCCTACGCGTTCTGGCGGATTGGGATCAATCATTACAAAGGGACGGGAAGCTAGCCGGCCGGCTAAAACGTCTGCGCTATCGCGGTGAAGAGCGCTTGCGCTTCGCGTTTTTGAAACGCCGATGTTTGCAGCAAGCCTTCGTCGCGGGGATTTGTGATGAAGCCGAGCTCGACCAGCACCGCGGGGACGGTCGCGACCCGCGTCACCGCAAGACTACGCGCATGGAAGGCTGCTAGGCCGAGGTGCAACGGCGCGAGCTGCGCGCGGATAGCGTTTGCGAGGGGCACGGAGTTCGCGTGCAACCAAAAGACGCTGATGCCATGCGCCGCCGAGTCGAGCGACGCATCTGCATGCAGCGCGATGAAGGCGGTTGCACGGACCTGATTCGCCAGCGCCGCTCGCGCGCGGTTGTCGCCCACGATATCGGTCGCGACGCGATAGGGTTGTGCGTACGAGCGCGTCAGGATGACCCGTGCGCCCGCGGCGCGCAGGAGCGCGGCAAGGTCTTCGCCGATCGTGAGCGTCACCCGTCGTTCCTCGACCCCGCCCGGGCCGACGGCGCCTACGTTGAGCGCCGTGCCGTTCGGATAGCGGGTCCCGTGCCCGGGATCGACGACGAAGGTCTCACCACCCAAGCTCTTGTGCGTGCCTCCCGCCACGGCGCCTACCTCGCGGGACAAAGCAACGGAGGCGGCCAGGATGACTGCAGCAGCCGTGATGCGCGGGAAGCTCATAGCCGCGCATGCGCGCGAGGATTAGCACAGTCCTCGTCCGTACGGTAGGGCTGCCGTGAATCGCAATGCGTTCCTCTGGAGCACCGGAGCCATCTTCCTTGCTCCCGGCAGCGTGCAGGCGGCCGAACTGGACGATCAGATCGCGCGCGCAGCGGCGGCTTCCTCGGGCACCGTCGGCGTCTGGGCGCGCAAGCTCGGCGGCAACTCGCCGGTCGTTTACAACGCAGACGTCGTATTTCCGACCGCTTCGGTCATCAAGCTCGCCATTCTCGTTTCGCTTTTCCAATTGTCCGAGCACACGCCCGGGCTCTTCGAACGACAGGTGACCCTCAAGCTGAGCGATTTCGTTGGCGGTTCCGAAATCTTGGATGGTTACAACCCAGGCCAAGCCATTTCGATCGATACGTTGGCGCACGCGATGATCGAGCAAAGCGACAATACGGCCTCGAACGTCTTGATCGATGTGCTCGGCATGGACGCGATCGCGCGCACCATCCACCGGGCCGGCCTGAACAAAACGCAGTTACACCGTCACTTCATGGATCGCAACGCCATCGCCCACCACAGTGAGAATCTTTCAACGGCCCGCGACATGGGCACCCTTCTCTACCAAATCGAGCGCGGCGCGCACGAGGCGATCCGGACGGTCGCTTCGCCCCGCTCGTGCCGCGCGATGATCGACATTCTGCTGCACCAAGAGGATCGCGACAAGCTGGCTCGCGGGCTCCCGAAGGGCACGCCGCTTGCAAACAAAACGGGCGAGATCGACGGCGTCCGCAACGACATCGGAATCGTCGACCCGTACGGTAACTCACCGTATGTGATCGCGGTCCTCACCAAGGACCTCTACGACTTTTCGCTTGGGAACATCGCGATTCGCCGCATCTCGCGCGCCGTCTACAGCGCACTCTACTAAGCTACGTGACCGGCTCGATCGTTACGTTCTCCATGACGTCGCCGACCCGAATCTTGTCGACGACTTCCTGACCTGCGGTGGTCTGCCCGAACACCGTATACTGCTTGTCGAGAAAACGTGCGTCACCGAGGCAGATGTAGAATTGCGAGCCGGCCGAATTGGGGCTGGCCGCGCGCGCCATGGCAACCGTTCCCTTCACGTGGGGCAAGCTGTTGAACTCCGCGTCGAGCATGTAGCCCGGGCCGCCGGTACCGTTTCCGGCCGGGTCTCCCCCCTGAATGACAAAACCGGGCTCGACGCGATGGAACTTCAGACCATCGTAGAAACCGGCGCGCGCGAGCTTGATGAAGGCAGCGCTGTGCTGACGGGCGTCGTGCGGATAAAACGTGAAGACGATGTCGCCTTTGCTAGTTTTTATGCGGGCCTGAACCGTTTCGGCTTCGGTCGCGAGTGTGTCGAGTTCGGCGCCCGTCGGCGCTGCGTGAGTAGCCATCGTTCCTCCGGAGAGAGTCGTCGCGCCATGCGGTTCCGCGACGTCCGGGGCGTTGCGCAGTACGCGCTCAAAGACCTGTCCTTCTGCGAGCGCCGCCAGCTTCTGTTCCCGGCTCAAGCGCTTGAACTGCGACTCTTCCCGCAAAGCGGCCGAGCGGTCGGGTACGTCCCAAAACGCGCGCAGCCGTACGGGCAAGCGAGAACGAACGTAACGCGAGCCTCTTCCCTCTTGGTGGGCCAAGAGACGCGCCGCAAGATCGTTCGTCCAGCCTGCATAGAGCGATCCGTCAGCGCAAGTCAACACGTATACAACCAATGTCGAAATGTGACCCCGTTCCTCGTTTGAAATGGACATTAATTGGGGAAAGTATCCAGTGACTAAGATGTCTATGACCGAAGCGGTCCTCGACTTCCGGGTTCCGCCGCAGCCTCACTTGTCCCGTGTCGTCCGCGATAGCGTCGCGGACTTCGCCCTAACGCATGGTGTCGGCAGCGATGATACGGCTCAGTTCCTTACCGCCCTCGGTGAAGCGCTCGCGAACGCAATCGAGCATGCGCGCGCAGAACGGCCGATCGAAGTTGAAGTGCGCATCGGCTTCGACCGAATCGTGGCCACCGTTCAGGATAGCGGCGTGGGCTTGCCGAGCGGCTTCGCGGTCGACGGTCCGCTGCCGCAGCCGCAGGCCGAACGTGGCCGCGGTCTTCCGCTCATACGCTACTGTAGCGATATCTTCAACGTGACGAGCGCCCCCGGCGCCGGGACGGCCGTCGTGCTCGGCCGCTACCTCGCGGCGCGCAGTTCGAACGTCGCCTGAGGGCTCGAGCGCCAGCTTCAGCCTCCTTTTCTTGACGGCGAAGCTGCCGCGTGATAGCGTCATCGGTAGCACGAACGCCGCCGGCCAAAGTAACTTCTGGACCTCGCCGAGCCGGCGAGGTTTTTTTTCTGTCTCCCGAGGAGCCCTATGTCCTCCCCTCCGCTCGAACACATGAAGATCGCCCCCTACTATTGGTACGATGGGAACGTCGTCGAACGCGATCGGGTCAGCGTCGATCCGTATGCACATACCCTGCACTACGGTTCGGGCGTGTTCGAGGGGATTCGCGCGTACCGCACCGCACGCGGAGCGGGTGTTTTCCGGCTGCGCGAACACATGGAGCGCTTCGCCCGCTCGGCGGAAGTCTACCAGATCGATTTGAAGTGGGACGTGGCGACACTCTGCGATGCCGTCGTCGAAGGACTCGCGCGCAACGAACTTGATTCGGCGTATATCCGGCCGCTCGCGTTCCTTGGTGAAGGCACCGTTTCGCTTGCACCGCGCTCCCTCTGTGAAGCCCACGTGCTGATCGCCTATCGCGCCCTCGGCAACTATTTCGGAGCAGGCCAAGAGAACGGTATCCGCGCGACGATCTCGCCCTGGCAGAAGTTCTCATCGAAGGCAATGCCCGCGACGGTCAAAGGGTGCGGTCACTACGCAAATTCGGTGCTTGCCATGCAAGATGCGGTCCGGCGCGGTTTCAACGAAGCGATCTTGCTCAACGATCGCGGAGAAATCGCCGAGGGAACCGGCGAGAACGTTTTCGTCGTAAAGAACGGGACGCTCTTGACCAACGACCGCTCGGCCGACGTGCTGCTCGGAATCACCCGTGCGAGCGTGCTCGATCTTGCCCGCGATTTCGGCATCGCGACCGAAATCGGTCCGATTTCGGTCGATGCGCTGCTCGAAGCAGACGAAGTCTTCTTCACCGGTACCGCCGTCGAGGTGACGCCGCTGATCTGCGTAGACGACCATGTGTACCCGAGCGCCCGGCCGATATCGGCACGGCTACGAGCCGCCTACCTGCGCGCCGTGGCCGGCGAAGACGAGCGGCACCCCGCCTGGGTGACGCTCGTTCGGCCCGCCGCCGAAGCGATGCCGACCGTCGCCTAACCGCGGCGAGGCCGCGGTTTACGAGCCGGTCGCGAGCTTCTCGATCGTCGTTGCGAGGCGGAAATCGCGGGCGGTCAGACCGCCGGCGTCGTGCGAGGAAAGCACGAACCCGACGTGATTCCACGAAATGGAGATGTCGGGATGATGGTTTTGTTCGTTCGCGGCGGCGGCGACCGCGTTGACGAAGCGCAGCGAGCCGTCGAAATTGCCGCGGTCAAAAAGCTTCTCGATACCGTTACCGCGATAGTGCCAGCCGGGAAGGCTCTTTAGGCGTTCGGCAATTTCGGAGTCGGATAACAAACTCATACGAGGTCCTTCGCGCGCAGTTCCGAGAACGCCCCGTCGGCTGCCTCGAGCGTTGCCTCGATCTCGCGCTCGCCGTGCTCGGTCGAGAGAAACATCAGCTCGTTCGGCGAGGGCGCAAGCAAGATGCCACGCGCGCGCATTGCGTGATAGTACGCGGCGAAAGCCGCGCCGTCGGCTTGCGTGCGCTCCTCGTAATTCAGCACCGCCGGACCCGCTCGAAAAGCAAAATCAACCATGCTGCCGAGTTGCGTGACCGTAAAGGGAATCGCACGCGCGTCGAAGATGCGGCGCAGGCCGCAGGCGAGCTGGCGTGCGCGCGCGTCGAGCCGCGCATGGAGCGAGGGATCGGCCTCGATCAAATCGAGCACGCGGTGTCCCAAGGCAACGCAGAACGGGTTGCCGGAAAAAGTGCCCCCGGTGAAGCTTGCGCCCGCGGGCGCGAGCGCGCTCATCACCTCCGCTCGTCCACCGAACGCGGCGAGGGGGAAACCGCCGCCCATTACTTTCCCGAGCGCGACGAGATCCGGCCGCTGCTGCACGCGTGCCTGCGCACCGCCCAGCCCTAAGCGCAACCAGGTGATCACCTCGTCAAAGATGACGAGTGCTCCCGCGCGACCGGCACGCTCGAACAAACCATCGATGAAACCGGGTTGCGGTTGCACGAGCCCCATGTTTGCGACGATCGGCTCGACCGCGATCGCCGCAAGCTCGTGCTCGCGTCCGGCGAGCCGAGCATCGAGGTCTTCCAAATCGTTGTAGCGAGCGACGACGCTGTCGCTTCGCACGCCCTCGGGAATACCACTGCTGCGCCCGTCGCGCGTCTGCGCTGAAGCGCCCGCATCGTGGAGCGCGGCGTCGAAGTGGCCGTGATAGTTCCCGGCGAAGCGCGCGACCAGCGTTCGGCCGGTGAATGCGCGCGCGACCCGCATCGCGCTCATCATCGCTTCCGTTCCGGTGCTGACGAAGCGCAGGCTTTCCATAGCGGGCAAGTGTCGCGCGATCCGCTCGGCGAAACGCACTTCCTCGTCGCTCGTCGAACCGAAGACCGTTCCAAGCTGCGCGACCGCATCGAGCCCGCCCGCTAGTACCGGATGGGCGTGGCCGAACAACAGCGGTCCGTACGCCATCACATAATCGATGTAGGCGCGGCCGTCACGATCGTATGCGTAAGCGCCCCGGCCGCGCGCTTGCACGAACGGTTCGCCGCCGACGGCCGCACCCGTGCGCACCGGCGAACTCGCACCACCGGCGAGACTGGGCGTTGCGATCCGATGTACGAGCGACGTCACGCGGCACGGTTACGCTGCGCGCTCGGGCCGCCCCCGCTCGAAAGCGTCTCAGCCCGCTTCAGCAAGCGTGCGGGCGGCAAGCGTCGCGTCCCAGGGCAGCGCGACTGCGCCCTCACGGATCGCCCGCTCGTTTCCCGCGTACGCCGCAGCCACCGCTGGTTCGAAAGCGTATCGCGGACGTCCGAGTTTCGTTGCGGCGGCGATCGTATGCATCGCGCCCCCGTCGAGGTCGCTCTGCACGAGAACCACGGCGGCTGCGTGCCCCGCTTGCAAGCGGTCCCGCCGCACCAGCCAGCGGCCTTTGACCTCTTCGTCCGGCAAGTGTTCGGAGAGGATCGCGCCGCCCGCGGCAACGATGCGCTCTTCGAGTTCCCGGTGCTCCGGCGGATACGTTACGCCGAGCCCCGTCCCGACGTAGGCGTAGGTGGCGATGCCGGCATCAACTGCGCCTTCGTGCGCGGCCGCATCGATTCCGAGCGCGAGCCCGCTGACGATCGGGCCCGGCGCTCGTGCGGCGAGTGCACGCGCCATCGCGCGCGCACGATCGTCGGCCGCACGGCTTCCGACGATCGCGGTGCCTTCCGGCGCGACCGCATGCGCCGGAAGCGTTCCTCGCACGGTCAAGAACGGCGGCGGATCCTGCAGCGCGCGAAGCCCCGCCGGATACTCGGGTGCACCGATCGCGACCACACGCGCGCCGAGTTCGGCGAGCCGCTCCCGCGCGCGATACGCATCGCGCCGTGCCTCGGCTAGGCGGGTCGCGGACTCACCAGCGATCCAATCGCGCAACGCACCTTCATCGCCAAGTGCCAGCGCGCGCAAGCGCCGCCCCGGCACCCGCAGAAGCGCCGCAGCGAGCAGGACCAGCGTAGCATCCGCCACGAGCTAGTCGGGCCGAGGCCCCACGAGCGGCGGCGACGGAGTCGGCGTAGCAGTTGGTGACGGAGACGGAGTTGGTGTTGGCGACGGCGTTGGTGTTGGCGTTGGCGACGGCGTTGGTGTTGGCGACGGCGTTGGTGTTGGCGACGGACCCGGAGTCGGCGACGGAGACGGAGTTGGTGTCGGCGACGGAGTTGGCGTCGGCGACGGAGTTGGTGTCGGCGACGGAGTTGGTGTCGGCGACGGAGTTGGTGTCGGCGACGGAGTTGGTGTCGGCGACGGAGTTGATGTCGGCGATGGCGACGGAGCCGGCGTTGCAGTTGGCGTCGGCGATGGCGATGGAGTCGGCGTTGCAGTTGGTTTCGGCGATGGCGACGGAGTTGGTGTCGGCGACGGAGTTGGCGTTGCAGTCGGTGTCGGCGATGGCGACGGAGCCGGTGTTGCAGTTGGTCCCGGCGATGGCGACGGAGCCGGTGTTGCAGTTGGTCCCGGCGACGGCGACGGAGTCGGCGCTGTAGTCGGTGCCGGGGATGGCGAGGTAATTGCCGTCGGGTGGGGCGCTGGAGCCGGCTTCGGAACGGCTCGCACGGCCGGGGGCGCAGTTGGTTTAGTCGTAGATGATTTCCGGGGTTGTGCCGACGGCGTGGCCGACGGCTTTGCAACGGGGCGAAATTGCGGGGTAGCGCCGGGTCGAGGAATCGGACCGCTGCTCGGCTGGGCATGCGGCGCCGGTTGCGATACCGGCTTGCGATGCGGACGCTGTTTCAGACCTCCGCTCGGCAACGGACGCGGCGTCGAAGCGGACCGGACGCTCGCAGGTGACGGCGCCGGTAGGGCGGGCGGGGGGCTTTCGGAGGGAACGTCCGTGAAACGGGTGCGATAAATGTATGCTCCCGCAATGGGATGACAATCGCGGATCTCCGGGGTGTACTTGGTGGCAACGGCGGCGTCGAAGGTGACGCCGTCGAGATAGGCGTCGCCGGATGAGTGAACGACCTCCGCGTGATCGACCGAACCGTCGGTTCTCAGGTAGATCCGGATGTCGACGATTCCCGTTTTGTGGTTATTTCGAATGTAGTCGCTATAGGTCGGCTGGACGAGCTTGAGCACGCGCGGCCGCTCGTTCGGCACGTCGCAAGCGGCGGGCGAAGCTGCAGCCGGGAACGGCGTCGCCGTGGCCGGTGCAGGCGATGCCAAAACAGCGAACATCACAAACGAGAGTCCGGCGTCACCCCGCTCGTTAAGCCTGGAAAGCCCGCCAGTCCTTCAGCGCAAAGCGAGACATCATGCGCGCTTGCAACTAAAGAAGTCTTTTCGAGACGCTCAAGGAACGTTGCAGTCACCCCGATGATGCCCCAAATTTCGATCTCTCCGTCCACCAACATTCGCGAACTCGTCGCTGCTTTGCCGATCGCCCAGGACGTGCTGACCGCGTTCGGATTGCACTGCTCCGGCTGCGGCGTCAACAAATACGAAACGCTTGAAGCCGGCGCCAAAGCACACGGCCTGCGAGCGGAACCAATCGTCGCGGCTCTCACCCAAGCACGTTTGTCGGGGCGCGTGCCGGCGATCATGAACGAAGACAAGCGGCCGCAGATCGGCGCTCCCGGCGCCTTCAAGCGGCGCGGGACCTTCAAAGCGGTCGTGCCGGTCATGTCCGGTAAAGGCGGCGTGGGAAAATCGTTGACGACCGCCCTGCTCGCAGTCGGCTTGCGCCGCGCAAACAAGCGGGTCGGCATCCTTGACGCCGACATCACCGGCCCCTCGATTCCGCGCCTGTTCGGTTTGCGCACGCCGCTTGGAATCGAAAAGGACCCAAAGGAAGTAGCTAGCGCCCAAACGCCGTCACGTCCGCTCTTTGTGCCCGCCACGACGCGCTCGGCGATCGAAGTCGTCAGTTCGAATCTGTTGACCCCGGAAGAAGATACCGCGATGGTCTGGCGCGGCCCGATCCTCTCCGGCGTGATCCGGCAGTTTTACGAGCAGACGCTGTGGAGCGATCTCGACGTGCTGCTGATCGACTTGCCGCCCGGCACCTCCGACGCTCCGCTCACGGTCCTGCAATCGCTTACGATCGACGGCGTCGTGCTGGTCACGATGCCGCAGGCCCTCGCGACGATGATCGTGCGCAAGGCCGCGAACCTCGTGCATACGATGAAGAAGCCCATACTCGGCGTCATCGAGAACATGTCGTACTTCATCGCACCCGATACGGGAAAGCGCTACGACATCTTCGGCCCGTCGTATGCCGAAAAAGTCGCCGAGCTTGCGAGGGCGCCGCTGCTTGCGCGCATGCCGCTCTCACCCGCCATCATGGAACTCGCCGACACCGGGCGCGTCGACGAAATCGACGATCCGCTCGTCGACGAACTGGCGGCGGCGCTTGAGCGGGCGCTGGCGGCCACGCCAAAAGCGAAAGAGACGATCTCGATCATCTGATGCGCCGCTTTTTCATCGGACTCGCGGCCGGTTCGGTCGCCGCCTATACGTTGGTTCGCACGGCGCAGGCGCTGCGCGAACTGCGCCGGCCGAGTGCCGCGCTCGAGCCCAATCCGCAGGCCTATGGCGGTTTGCGGCGTGCTTTGATGCTGACCGGAATGGCGCGTTCGCTCGCCACGATTGCGACCTGGGCGTTTGCGATCGGACCGCTGGTCGAGTCCGACAGCGCGCGCGAGCCGCGTGCGCGACGCGTGGCGCTGTTGGCCACCGCGATTGTCGCTAGCGCGCTGCTCGATCTGCCGGTCGACTATGTCGAAGACTTCACGCTCGAGCGGCGCTACGGCCTCTCCAAGCAAGACGACCGCTCCTGGTTTGCAGACCAACTGAAAGGCACCGGGGTCGCCCTCGCAATCACCCTGGGACTCGTCGAGCTGCTGGCAAGCGCGATCGAACGCGCGCCCCGTGCCTGGCCCGCCTTTGCGACGGCCGCGAGTTTTCCACTGCTCATACTCGCCAACGTCGTGGCGCCTATGTTCATCGCGCCCCTCTTCAACAAGTTCGAGCCGGTCGAAGGCGACATGGCAACCCAGATACGCGAGCTTGCCGGCCGCTACGGCGCGAGCGATGCAAAGATTTTGCGGGTGGACATGAGCCGCCAAACCGAAAAGGCAAACGCCTACGTCACCGGATTGTTTGGTTCGAAACGAATCGTGATCGGCGATACGTTGCTCGAACGCTTCGAACCCGCGGAAACCCGCTTCGTCGTCGCGCACGAACTCGGTCACTACGTGAACCGCGACGTCTGGCGGGGCGTGACGCTGGGCACGCTCGCTGCCGCCTTCGTCTTCTTCACCGGCCGCCAGATCGCCGAACGGCCGGGGCGCCCGCTCTCGAGCGCAACGGGGCTCGGGCGGCTGTTCTTCGGCTTGTCGCTCACCGGAATGCTAGCCGGACCGCCGCTGGCCGCCTTCTCGCGCGGACGCGAGCGCGCCGCCGACACCTTTGCAATCGACGCAACCGGCGATGCGGCCGCAGGCGCGGCTGCGTTCAAGCGGCTACGCGACCGCAACCTCGCCGAAGACGAGCAACCGCGCTGGATGGAGCTGCTCTTCTCCTCGCACCCATCGCTACGCAGCCGCATCGAGCGGCTGCAAGCCGTCAACGCTGCGCGATGATGTGCCGCAGAAGATCGACGTCGCCGTCGCTGATGTCGCCGCCGTCCTTCGAGCCGATCTGCGCGATCGTGATGAATCCGCGTTCGGGACTGTAGACGACGCCCTTTTGCGTTTCGCCCAAATCGGAGTATTCGAAGTAGCAGGTCGCCGGCTCGAGCGGACTCTCATCGAACGTTTCGATCTTTACCTTACGTACTTTTAAATCGTCCTTCAAGGTGCGAATGACGCCGCGCAACGCCGATTGCGTGGCGGCATCATTCACGTCGTTCGGTGGCAACTTGAGAATGCTGACCGTCGTCATCTTCTTCCAGTCCTTGACCGATTGACCGGCGGGCACGAATTTGAGGACGAGGCGCGACTTGTCGGCGGGACCTTCGGAATCCGCAAGGTGGGGTGTCCCCACTGCCTCCGCAAGCTTGAGATAGGGAGGCGGACCGGCGAAACTGGGAGTGCCCGTCAGCAACACCGCGAGGAGGGCCGCGAGAAAAGAAAATCGGCGCATGCTCGGCGCTATTCGCGTTCGAGGTCCCGCCACATGCGAGACACGAGCTGCTCCCAGCTCCAAGCTCGCGCCCGTTCGCTTCCTTCGAGCCTGCGGGCCGCGTCCGGCCGCGCTGCCGCAGCTAAGCACGCGTCGGCAAAAGCCTGCGAGCCGGCTGCTATCGATACGACGTCGCCGTAACTTGCTATCACATCCTCGATCGGCGTGCTGACGACGGGTTTGCCCGCAGCTAGATATTCCAGCGTCTTGGTGGGCGAGATGAACACCGTAGCGTCATTCATCGCAAAAGGCATCAGCGCTACGTCGAAGCCGGCAAGCAATCGCGGCAGGGCGGCGTACTCCATCTGCCCCGTGAAATGCACATTGGCACGCCGCGGAAGCAGGGCCGAATCGATCTTCAGGACCGGGCCAACGAGCACGACCTGGACGTCGCGCTCGGCGAGCGCTCCGATCGCCTCGAAGTCGATGCGCTCGTCGATTGCGCCGATATAGCCGCAGATCGGAGGGCGCAAGTGGACGAGCAGCTCGTGCGGCGGCAGACCGGGCGCCTGCGCGAAATGCTCGTACTCGACCGCACTTGGGTAGAGGAACACTTTTTCGCCGAGCGCGCGCCGTTTTGCGAAGAGCGAACGCCCGCCCGCGAAGATGCGTGCGGCACGCTCCATGAGCGCGGCCTCGCGCTGCTGCATTTCCGGCGGTGCGAAGGCAAAGGCCGCAAGTTCGTCCATGCAATCGTAGACGACGGGCGCTTGGGCAAACGCATCGGCGAGCTCATTCATCATCGGCGTGTACAACCACACGAGCGGGCGGCGCGCACCGGCCCAGGCTCGGGCGGCCGCGAGTGCACTTGCATCGATCCGCGCATCGCCGGCTGTCGCTCGCACCGGCCTCAGGACGCTTAAGCCGCCGTGTACGGTGATCTCGTTCGAATCGCGCGCGCCGATGAAGGGTTCCTCCACGAAGAGCACCGGCACGCGCTCGGCCAAGCGCGTGAGAAGGTGGTGCGGTCGTTGCCAGACGCCGTCGTAGCGCAGTTGCGATCCGGCGACGATGCAGTCGAACCTCACCGCTGGACGCCGCGCCGCAACTCGCCGGTCGACCGGCCCGCAGCGAGCCGCCGCAGGACCGCGGAAACGGCCGTTTCACGCGGCGTTTCGAGCGGCCCGGCGAACGTGAAGATTCCGTCTTCGCGATAGTTCTCGCGCCGCGTCAACAGTGAATTCCAATCGGCCAGTCCGAAAGCGCCCCAAGCCCCCAGCATTCTGACCGGCAGACCCTCCCCGCTCAACACGCCGAGATCGTGGTGGCGCGCAGCGAGCCACGCAACCCGTTCCGTTTCGGAGCCGTCGGCGTGCACCTCGCTGATACCAAACGGCAAACCGAGCCGTTCGTGAACGGCGCGCAGCACCGGCAGCGGTGAAATGGGGCCACGCAGCTGCGCTGCTTCGTTGTCGATTCGGCCTTGCTCGTTGCGCCACAGCACGCGGTCGGAATTGGGATAGTAATTCCAGCCCACGAGATCCGGCGCGCGCGCATGCTGTCGAACGCGTTGCAGCCGGGCCGGAGCGACTCCGCAGCGTTCGGTGAGATACGGGTAGAGCTCGTGCCCGCCATCAACGCGCCCCATCACAAGTTCGATCGACAAACTCATGCGCAAGCGCAAGTGAGCGGCGAATTCGTTCACGCTTGGTTCGAGGGCGGTGATACCTTGCAGGTCCTCGGTGATGACGAACGCCGCACCGCTTACGTGCGCGCCGATCGCTTCCATCCCGAGCAACATCGCGAGCGCTTCGTTTACGAGAGCGTGGCCGAAGGCTTCGTCATCGTCGATCCGGTTTGGATACCAGACGCCGTACAAGGTTGAAAAACGCGCGGTCGTGAGCGGCTCGTTGATCGGCGTCCAGCGGCGAACCCAGGGAAATGCGGCTGCGACCACGCCTGCGTAGGCGGCAAACTTCTCCGGGAACTGCGGATCGAGCAGGCTCGTTTCGGCCGGACCGCTGCCATGATGGAGCAGCGTTACGATCGGCTCGACGCCGCGCGTTCGAAGCGCGCCGAGCCGGCGCTCGGCCCAGCTGAAGTCGGCGTCGCGCGGATCGCCGGGAGCAGTCTTCTCCCAAAGCACCGGGTAGCGGGTGGCCGAGATCCCGAGACTCGCAAGCAAATCGATATCGCCGTCGCGCACCTCGTGCCCGGTCTCGGCCAACTGGTCGCGGTACGTCGTGCGATCGACGCGGGCGACCGTCGGCTCCGGCGACGCCCAGATCTCGAGCGGAGCCGGCAAGGGCGGCGCTATGCGACGATCGGTGACGAACGCGTTCCGAGCCAACCGGCGAGATCGGTCTTTCCGGGCGCGTAGTTCTCGGTGGCGAGTTCGCGCCGCAGTTCACCGAAGGTGCCGAACGCTTCGGCGAAAGCGTCGTGCTTGTGAATCGACTCGTAGTTGACCTGTGAGGCGAGCACGAACGTATGGTCGGGAAAATCAGCATAGACGTCGAGCGCGCGAGCCATGATTCCACGCACCACGTCCTCGACGAACTTTGGGTTGTGATGCGCCTTGTTGACGATGAAAAACTCGTCGGGACGCTTGAGGAGATCGTAGGTTTCGCTCGACATCGAGTTCTCGACGATCTCGACCAAGTCGGCAGCATCGATCTCGGCATCGCGCTCGTCGCCCGTCCCGATCAAAATCGCGCCGCGCCCGCGCTGATTGTGGGTCGCAACCGGTAGTGCATCGAGCGCCCGGCTCGCTTCGCCCTCGCTGAAGCCGGCCTCCATCAGTTCGTGCAGCGAATGTTCGCGCACCATCAATTGCGCGCACGGGCAAGCGGTCATGCCTTCGGCTTCGACCCCAACCACGCGCCGCACGCCGTTCTCGTCAGCGTGCGCGATCGCTACGAGCGTGTAGGTCTCTTCGCCGCGCTTTCCGCTAACCGGCGTCCATCGCTCGAGACCGAAGCTCGCGCGCAAGCGCACGTCCGCCCGAAAGGCCTTCTGCGAGTCGACGATAGCACTCGCAATCCGGGTGACCAGATCTTCGATGCGCGCGGGTTTGTCCTCGCGCGCCAGCACGTCGACCGTCGCCTCTTCGAGCAACTCCGAAAAGCGCGACATGTGCACGCCGGCGCGGTTGGGCGCGAGGTCGGCCACCATCGAAAACTCGCCGTTGAATGCGGTCTCGACGCCACCGATCTTCAAACGAACGATGCGTTTGACGCTCGAGACGCCTGCACGGTCGATCGAAAGCTTGACGTCCGGTTCTTCCTCTTGACGGTTTGCGAAGAAGTGCAGCGAGCGGGCTTTGCGTGCAATCGCGCTCGTGTCGACCGCCCGGGCGAGCTCAGCGACGCTCTTGCCGAGACCCGGCACGACATACTGCGGCGCGATTTCGGCCAGCGGTACGAGATTGAACGCGCGCTCGGCAAGGTACGGATGCGGCACTTCGAAACGGCCGAAGTCGGCCCGCACGTCGTCGATCGCAAGGATGTCGAGGTCGATCGGCCGGGCGGCCAACGGTTGCGCATTTTGACGGCCGACCGCCGCCTCCGCCGCGCGCAGCATGCCTTCAAACTCGCGCGGAGCAAGGGCGGTTTCTACCTTCGCCGCCGCGTTAAGGAACGCCGGGCCGCCGACTCCGCCTGCCGGTGCCGTTTCGTAATAGGATGAAACCGCTTCGACCGTGCACGAGGTGCGCAATTTTTGCAGGGCGGCGAGGATGTTCGCCTGGCGGTCCCCCAAGTTCGAGCCGAGCCCGATGTAGACGGTGTGCATCGCGTCTCTAGACCGCGCTTGCGCTGCGATGGTTCCGCCCGGCCCGAACGGCAGCCAGCATGCGCGCCAGCTGCACGGTCTCCGCTACGTCGTGCACGCGCAGGAGTGCCGCCCCGGCCGAAATGCCGGCCGCGGCGGCAGCAAGGGAAGGCACCAATAGCTCTTTTGCGGGTCGCTCGAAGATGCGCCCGATGAAACTCTTGCGGCTTGCGGCGAGCAAAATCGGATAGCCGAGCGAACGTAGATCGCCGAACCGCTGGAGGATCTCGAGATCGGTCGCGGGCTCCTTGCCGAACTCGAGACCGGGGTCGACGAGCAACGCATCACGGGCCACACCCGCTGCTAGCGCGCGCTCGGTGCGCTCGCGCAGAAAGCCGCTGATTTCCTCGAGCGCGTCGTCATAGTGGTAGTCCGCTTCGCGCACGTTGAGTTCGCCCTTCAGATGCATGACGACCAGGGCTGCATCGTACCGTGCGACCACTCCCGCGAGGCGCGAATCGGAGAGCCCGCTGCAATCGTTGATGAGATCGGCGCCGGCATCGAGCGCGGCTTCGGCGACCACGCTCTTAAAGGTGTCGATCGACAGCGCAACCCCGAGCCGATCGCGCACGAGTGCTTCGACGACCGGGACGACCCGAGCGCGTTCTTCCTCAGCCGCAATGCGCGCGTTCCCGGCCGCGTAGGACTGGCCGCCGATGTCGATGACCCGCGCACCGAGCGCCACCATCTCGGCGGCTCGCGCGCGGGCACGATCGAGGCTTCCGTAAGCTCCACCGTCGTAAAACGAATCGGGCGTGACGTTGAGAATACCCATCACCTGCGCACCCTCGTCCAAAGCGAGCGAGTAGTTGCGCAGTCGCACGCTCGGCGGCGCGGTGGCGGCGGCATCGAGCGCCCGCAATAGCTCGCCCGCAAGCGCGCGGCCTCCACCCTCGAGAGCATTTCGAGCGGCCGCAAACGCGTGGCGGGTGCCGGCCACGACGAGCAGATGCTCCTCGAGCTGCGCGAACGCGCCGGCCGAGCGCAGCGCGGCGCCGAGCGCCGCTTGGCCTTCGGCCGGGCCGCCGACGACGGCAAATACTGCCTCACCGGCCGCTAGCGCAGTTGGGATCTTCTGCTCGGGAAGATATTGTGCCAAACGCTCGCGTGCGGTCAGCCCCCCTTCGAAGGCCAGCACGCGCGCGTTCGGCGCGTCAGACACCGCGCGTGGTCGTTGGATCCAGCGCGTGACGGACGCGGCTCCGTATGTCTTCGAGATGCGCGCGCGTCGAGATGTCGAGCCGCGGCGAACGCAGCCCTTCATCGATCCGCGACGCGAGGCGCTGCAGCTCGTAGCGCGCGAGCGGCGCCGAATCGCTCGGATAGCCGACCGCTTCGATGATAAAGGTCGGCGCGAGCGAAAACGCGACCATGAGGGTCGTATAGCGCCGCTGCAGGGCGCGGTGCAATGGATCGATCGAGCTGATGTTCGGTCCCAAGTCATCCCACACGGCCGCCTGCATCCAGCCGTAAAGATCCTCGAGCTTCATCGTCTGCGTGCCCGGTCCGGCCTTGTACGGTTCGTCGGCAAGCCGGCTCATCGTGTCGGGCGAGAACAGTTCATACATCACGTCGTCCTGAAGGCCGGCGACCGTTTCTTCGATCGGATAGTCCGGCCGCTCGACGGTGTCGACGCCACGGTGCAGGTAATAGTTCTGCCCTAAGTCGGACAGCAGCTGCGGCGAGAAGTGCAGGGCATGACTCGAAAACAGATTCTGCGCGAGCAACTCGAACGCGCGCCTCGAGGTATCGCGCGGCACGGGTGAAAACGGCGGCGCCCCACCGGGCTGACCACGGTGATCGCGCGAGGCGTAGATGCCGCCGACGTAGCGCACGGCCAAGAGTGAGGCGCGCTGGTAGGTGCGCAGCATCGAGTTGAACGTCTGGCGCTCCTGATAGTAGGGCCGGTCGTCGCGCGGATAGGCGCGGTCGAGTTTCCCGACGAGCGCGTCGATCACGTCGAACTGGTTGCGATCGAAGGCTAACGGATCGCTCGACAATTCAAACGGCGCGACGCGCGGATCGATCGCAAGCGGGCCGTTCGCGTTCTCATCGGTCTCGTACGCGTACTCGGGCTGCGAGCTTTCGTCGGCGATGCCGCGCAGCGGGATGATCTCGTCCTCAGGACGATGTACGTTCGGGAATTTCTCGTAACCGTAACGGATCGCCCATTTGTCGTACGGGCCAAGGTGCAACTGGAAGTAGTCGCCCTGCGGCTTTCCCGGTGGTGAAAGGTTGACGGGCGCGTAGCCCATGACCGAAGCACTGAGACCGTGCGTGCCGGTGAAGTTCTTGTCGTGCAGCTCGGCCATCGAGTACAGATTGGAAGCGATGAAGTTGTGCCGCAGGCCGAAGTTGTGGCCGGACTCGTGAAGCACGACCGAATGCAGCCAGTCCTCGGCGAAACGGTCGATTTGCGCAGAGGTTGCCCCCTGCTCGCGCAGCATGTCGCTGCCGGTCGCGGCCAACTCCGCCGAAGCCTCACCGTAGTTGTCGCATGCTTCGAGATCGTCGCAGCGCATCGAAACGTTCGCTTGCACGGGCAACCCCGTCGCCTCGAGCGCTACCGGCCGGGCGGACACGACTTGGTCGACATAGCCGCGCTTGACCGAACGCAGCGATTCGCCGTCGATCACGATCTCGACGCGCATGATCTCGCCCGTACGCGGATCGGCAATGTGCGGCCCGTAGGCCGCAAACGGCGAATGATCGCTCGTGATCCAGCGAACGGTCGAGTAGCGTACGTCGTCCGGATCCCAGCTCGTATCGCTTGGCTGGTCGCGCACCTCGATGGCATTCGGGATGCCGATCTTCGCAAAGGCGGTATTCCATTCGAGTAAGGCCGCCCGAATTGCGGGCTTGTACTCGGGCGGAATCTCGTCGGTGAGATAATAGATGATCGGACCGTTGTTGAAATTCCAGCGGTCGATATAACGCACGAAAGGCGTGGGCGCGGAGTCGTTGTCGAAACGCTTTTGGGCGGTGATGAAGTAGCCGACGCGGTCGTCCGCGATGCGCGGCATGTAGTTCGAGGAGTCGGGCGGATCGACGATCGAGTAGTGCATGCGTAAACGCACGCCCCGGCCGTCGGGCGCTCCACTAACGTCGCCCGCGGGTCCCGAGAAGGCCAGGCTCGCGAGGATCTCGTCGTTCTTCGGTAGCGTTTTGATTCTTTCGATATACGATTTGCTCGGGTCGACGGCGAAGCCGGCGCGCGGCGAAAGCCCAAAGAGAACGGCCGGACCGGGCGACCCGCCGCCCAGGTCTTTGCCGACGTTCTCGAAGTCGCTCAAAAAGAACGAGGCCGAGATCACGATGTGATGCTTGGATTCGTCTTCCGCCACGATCGGCGTGCTATTGATTACGGAATCGGTGACCGAGATCGCAAGCGCATTGGCCGCTGCCGTGTTCGGCGGAGCTGAAAAGTACGAGTTCTTGTCGATCCACAGAACGCGCTTGCCGACCCGCTTGAACTCGAGCAGAAACGACGGATAGATGCGCCCGGCAAAAGCCTCTGAGCCGACACCGGAAGCGAGCACCGGCGCGATGATGTAGGATCGATCCATCTGCTCGGGCCCGAGATCGAAGTAGATGTCGTCATCTTTTTTAAGGATGTCGATCAAGCCCGATTGCCGCTCGGCGTTCTTCGCAAAAGCGGTGTACGATTGCGGAGCGCCGGAAATCAGGCTTGCCAAACCGGGTGGCAAGGCCGGTAAGCTCGGGGCGGCGCCGCTCGGCGACGGACTCGGGGCGGCGCCGGCTGTGGTTGCGAGTGCGACAAACAGGGCGGCAAATATGGCAGCGAAGCGCGATGTTTTCAAGATGTCAGGGCTACGCCGCGCACGCGTGCTTCACCCGCTCCAAGCGGTGCGCTACGGCGGCGTTGTGATGGACGAAGCGACAAACCGCACCGGCCGGGCTTGCCGACTTTGCCCGGCGTCTTCAGCGAAGGACCGAACTAAACGGCCTGCGCCGTCGTCCCACCGGCAGGCCGCTTGCGCCGGCCGCGCCAGCGGCGGGCATTGCGCCGTTTGGATCCGTTTCGCGCTGCCGGCGCACTCTCAGCCGCTTCGAGCTGGGCTGTCGCTGCGGCGATCGCGTCCGGTAAGCTCGGCGCGGTCAACAGTTCGCGAGCCGGACCGCGGCCGTTACGAAATGTTGCTAGCCAACCATCGTCGGAACGGGTAACGTCGACCTGTTGCGTATGCTCGGCGATCGAACGTTTGTCGACGTCCAGCATGCGGACCGCGAACGCGTCGGCATTCTCATGTGGGGCAATCTTCTTTGCCATCACGACGAATTGATCGTAACGCTCCGCGAAGTGCGCGATAACCCGTCCTTTGCGATCCCGAGCCGTGCGCTGCGGCGGACGTTCGAGACGCCAGTGCTCAGGGGTAACCATTTGCCACGCGGCCGCTTGCGGTTGTTTGGGTCGGGCCGCCTCGGCGATGTCGATCAAGGCGTTCTCGATCGCTTCGGCGGTTCGTGCGCGAGCCGCTTCGCGTGGCGCCTTGCGGAAAAGCTCTTCGTATTGCTCGGCAACGGTCGAGATCAGACGCCCTTGCGCGTCGATCTGCGCGGGCAGTCCCCACAGGGTGGGAAGCGTCACCAGCTGGTGGCGGCGCGCCTGGTCGACGATGTCGACGATCGTTGCGTATGGTTTGCGGCTCTGCGAAATCGCGGTGCGGCGCGCATCCGGTGTCGGAAGGTTCGAAAGAAAGAACGCATCGTCGTCGAGCGGGCGCAGACCGCGTCCGGTTACCTGCGTGTAGAGGGTCGTCGACTTTGTCGGGCGCGCGTTGATGATTGCCTCGATCGAGGGCACATCGAAGCCTTCGAGATAGAGGCCGCAGTTGACGAGCACGTCGACCTTGTGGCCGCGGAAGCCGGCCACGATCGCTTCACGCTCGGCCTGCGGCGTATCGCCGCTGGCGAACGCTGCTTTGATGCCGGCGTCCTTGAAGAGCTGCGCGATGTTACGCGCGTGTTCGACCGACGCGGAAAAGACGAGCGTCTTCTTACCCGGCAAGAGTGTCTGGTAGGCATCGAGGACGGCTTGATTGCGTTCGTCCGTGTCGACCGCTTCGGCAAGCTGCCCGAGCACGAAATCGCCGGCGCGGGAAGCGACGGCGTCAAGGTCGGTTTGCGTGCCTACCGCGTATGAACGCACCGGCACGAGGTAGCCGTCCTCGATGGCGGCACGAGCATCCATCTGATACACGATGTCCGGGAAGATCTCGGTGAGCCGCACGCCGTCGCCACGCTGCGGGGTCGCGGTAAAGCCGATCACGAGCGCATCGGGACGTTTGAGCAGGATGCGATCGAGGATCGCCCGATAGGTCGGCGCGGCCGCATGGTGCGCTTCATCGATCACGAAGAGCGCGATGCGCCGGCCAAACTTCGTAACGAAACGGTTAAGCCGCGGACCCGTCAGGGTCTGCACGGTTGCCACGATGATGTTGCAGTCTTCAGCGGCCGTCTCGTCGGCCTTTTCGATGCCGACGATTGCGTCGGCATTCTGCGCCTTCATCTTTTCAACCAGCTGCTGGATCAACTCATCGCGATGCGCGACGACGAGCGTCACGTCGGTGGGACGCAATTCCAGTAGTTCTGGTAATGTCGCAATGACGACGGATTTGCCGAGGCCGGTTGCGAGCGAAACGAGTTGCGCGCGAAAGCCACGCTTTCGCGCCTCGACAATCGCGCTCTGCGCCGCGGTTTGATACGGGCGCAAGCGGAGGGTACTGAAGTTCAAGGTAAGACCCTGTCCGTCACACGGAGGTTTTTTAGGCGGTCATACGGAGCTGCGGCTCGACGTGGTCGCCACTGCTCTTGTTTGGCGCACGCGCGGCGAAATCCCGCTTTCGGCGGCGGGCTGGGTGGCTACGGCTCGATCGCGACGTCTACGTGGTCGTCGGAAAGGCGCTCCCGGTACTCTTTTTCCGTTTGCAGCCAGCCGGAGAAGCGCTCCTCGAAGATTTCGGGCCGCAGGAGCATGAGGTCGCGGAATGCTTGGAAACTGCGCTCGTGCGCGTCGTGGTACTTTCCGAGCAGCTCGGGCCCCGAAACGATCCCCTTCTCGATGATGACGTCGGCAAGCGCTCGGAGGCGGACCCGCAAGAACGCGAGCGTGTCGAGCATGTTACCGAACAGCTCGAGCCCAACCGTTTCGGCGATGTCGATCGTAGGCAGCGGCTCTTCGGGCGGCGGGTTCTCGCGAGCGAGGGCACGCAGTTCGCCAAGCGTACTGAAGGATACGCCGAAAGCGCCCCATGCCAAGCGCCCGTTCGGGGCGACCCCATAGCTGAAGTTCTGGCCGCCCAGTAGCGCGCTGACGGTTTCGGCATCGTCTTTGGTGAGCACGTAGTCATCAGGCAAAAGCGCGCCGCGGCGCGCCGGCTCATCGATATTGCTCACCGGCGGATCCTCACGTAGAGAAGCTCCTTTTTTCACCGGCCGTGATCGACGGTCCGGCTGTTACCGGTCTCTTCGGCTTGGATGCCGCTACAACATTGCTCGACGCAGATCGCTTAACACTTTAGTAAGGTATGCGTTGAAGCGAGCGGCTAGTGCCCCGTCGATCACCCGATGGTCGTAGGAAAGCGACAGCGGCAGCACCAGGCGCGGGACGAAGGCCGCGCCGTCCCAGCCGGGGCGAACGGCGGTCCGGCTAAGGCCGAGGATCGCTACCTCCGGCGCATTGATGATCGGGGTGAACGAGGTTCCGCCGATCCCGCCGAGGCTCGAGATCGTAAAGGTCGCACCTTGCATGTCCGCAAGCGCAAGCTTCCCCTCGCGCGCCTTTGACGCAAGTGCGGCCGTCTCGGCCGCGATTTCGAGGATGCCTTTGGCGTCGGCGCTTTTGAGCACGGGGACGATCAGGCCGCCGGGGGTGTCGGCCGCGAAGCCGATGTTGTAGTACTTCTTCAATACGAGCGAGTCACCGGCCAGCGAACTGTTGAGCTCCGGGTAAGCCTTGAGCGCCGCCACGGCCGCCTTGATGGCAAAGGCGAGCATCGTTACTTTGGCGCCCGGATTTTCGGCGTTCAGGGTCTTGCGGAATGCCTCGAGTTCGGTGACGTCGGCCTCGTCATTGTTGGTGACGTGCGGAATCATCACCCAGTTACGGTGCAAATTCGGGCCCGAAAGTTTGCGAATGCGCGACAGCGCGACGGTTTCGGTTTCGCCGTACTTCGAGAAATCGAGCGACGGCCACGGCGGCAAATCAAAGGGCATCGAACCGCGGGCGGCGCCGCCGCCCGTGAGCGCGGCTTTCACGAAGCCTTGCACGTCGCCGCGGGTAATGCGCTCGTGCGGGCCGCTGCCGTGCACGGCCTGGAGATCGACACCGAGCTCGCGTGCGAAACGGCGAATCGAGGGGCTGGCATGCACGACGCCGTTCGCGGCGGGTGGCGCTGCGGGCGTCGCAGCTTGCGCAGCGGACGGGCTAGTCACCGGCGGCTGCACCGGCCCGGGGGCGCCGTTTGCCGCAGACGGAGCACCGCTTGCCGCCGCCGCGGGAGCTCCGTTTGCCGCTGCAGGCTGCGCTGCCGGACCATCGGGCGCGGCGGCCGGGACGAGCGTGATAAGCGCGGAGCCTTGCGAAACCCGGTCGCCGATCTTGACGGCAACGCTGTCGACCACGCCCGCTTGCGGCGAAGGGACCTCCATCGCCGCCTTTTCGGATTCGAGCGTAACGAGCGGCGCCTCGGCGGCGATCGTATCGCCTGGCTTGACCAGCACCTCGATGACCGGTACGTCGCGAAAATCGCCGATGTCGGGGACCTGAATCTCGATCGCTTGCGCCACGCTGCTAGACCCT
>Ga0302326_10004729_pt1 | contig 31334 bp, 29 predicted proteins | sample Palsa_T0_3_FD_202264 | JGI IMG/M metagenome (GOLD analysis project Ga0302326, IMG submission 202264) | Peat permafrost microbial communities from Stordalen Mire near Abisko, Sweden - Palsa_T0_3 | ecosystem: Environmental > Terrestrial > Soil > Palsa > Peat permafrost | place: Sweden: Abisko...
GACACGAATCAGTCGAGACCACCCAGATCTATCTGCATGCCGACATGAAATTAAAGGAAAAAGCGCTCTCGCGCACCCCGCCTCTTGGTGTCAAACCAGGACGATACCGACCCGACGATCAACTGCTGGCCTTCCTGGAGAGCCTCTGATTATGCCGAATCCCAACTCGCCGCCGTCGCCTCCTACAAGGGCGCCGTGCAAGAAGTCGGCATGTTCGGGGAGTCGGCACGATGTCTGAGATCGTGAAGGCGGCAAGAAACTTTGGTGTCCTTCCGCAGTTCGTCCCAGCCCCATGTAATGTCCGTCGCGTGGCGCGTTGGGTCAGAAGGAACCGGCTTGCCCCACGGAAACAGGTAGTGTCCTGGCAGCGGCTCACCAAACTCTCCGACGAACCAATCTCGATGCGTCGCGAGAACGGATGCCAGATCGTCGTTGATCGGGATCACGCGGCCAGTTCCATTTGAAGTTTTCGCGCGTCCTACTCGCAGCGTCCTATCGATCAGGTCGACTTGCATCCATGTGAGGGAGAGGGCCTCGCCGGCGCGCATTCCAGTGAGAAGCAATAGGGGAATTAACGTAGCCAAGTGAGGCGTGCGGCGGTTCTTCAAACCATCGAGAAGTGCTCCCTGCTCATCCGCAGAAAGCGCCCGCCCAACGTCCTTTCGTTCTTCGAGCCGCTTCACACGCGGCCACAGTTCTCGCCACGTACGGCCAATCGCGCGCGACAGTTCGCCGATCTCCATGTTGATCGTGCGACCGGAAATCTGAGCGGCCTGCCGAAGGCGAATGTAGTCGCGAATGCGATCGTCGGTCAGATCAGAAAGCACAACGTTGCCGAGAGCTTTCTTCACCTGCTCCAGCCTCCCCGTCGAGAAGACGATGCTCTGGGGGCGATGGCTGAGCTTGTAGCCCGCCCCGTATGGCGTAATCACGTCTGAGACCGTTCGAATGCGCGCGGCCTTCTGTTGCGTGGGCAAGCCCGCCGCCGCGCGCTCCATTTCCGCCTTGCGCCTCTTCTCGTACTCCTTTGCCACAGTTTTGCTTGTGGCACCGGTCGATTCCTGAAATCGCTTGCCCTGATAAACGAACTCGCAGACGTAGAACTTCGACGCGTCACCCTTGCGTTTTGGCTTGTAGACTGCCATCACTTGCCGCCTTTCTTCGCTTGTATCGTCTTTTTCGTGCTGCCCTTGGGACGGCCGCCCAGCTTGCCCCATTCCTGCAAACGCTTCACAAACTCCCGTTTGCCCCACTTCTTGATGCGGGCTTCGGCGCTGCGTCGGCCCATCAGACTGGCTGCCTTGTTCACTGGCTCCATGCGAGGGATTATAAACCTAACGATAGGTTAGTGGCAAGCACTCTATTTACCGCTCTATTTACCGCGGTCAACTTGGCCCGCTAAGTGTTCTAAGGGCACTTGCTTGTGGCTTGCCGAGCCACCAGTCGGCAACGTGGCGAGCCAAGCCTCAAGATCCTCCGGCTGGTACCGGACCAAAGATCCGACCTTGAGGAACGCCGGGCCGCGCTTCAATAGCCGCCACCTGCGCAGTGACGCGACGCTGATGTTGAGTCGTTTCGATACTTCGTTCTCGGTCATAAGACTGACCATGATTTCACCTCTTATCGGAAAACCCGCGCAACAACCGCGCTTGCCTGACAGCACGGGAGAAAGGGCTGAACTTCCTCGGGCCGACCTTTATTGCCCCAGCAAAGGGACCGATAAAACAAACCTCCTGCGCTTCCGAACGTCGGGGGTTCTCGGCAGTATCCGATTGGCCCGTCGTGTTCGGTGGCACCGCGTGCTCCTGGCAGTCTCACCATAGAAACTGCGCTGTCACCTTATAAAGGAAATGGCGGAGGGGGTGCGGGACGGTTAAATTTTCTAGTGGCCCTTAAGCTGACATAGTCTGGGTTGCGAAGATTGCCGTTTCGGGTTTGGGTCGTTTTCTTCGATGTGAAACGGTCTGCGAAACTGTTTTGCAACCGATTGCAACAGTTTGAAACCGTCTGCAACAATTTGGGTAGTCAAATCGGTTTCAGCAACAGTTTGAAACCCTTTGCAACAATCGGCCCCCAAAGACCGCTCTAGAGGCAGCCCAAAATGCGTAGTGGAACATAAAGCCGGACAGGCTGTGTGTTTTGTGTGTCTATCGCACTGATTGCACGCGCCTTCACGCGTCCGACAATTCACCATAGGTGTCCGGCATTCGTCGGACGCCTAAGTGTTCGACAAAATAATGCCGTCCCGGACCCCCTCCGCCACTTCCTTTATAAGGTGGAGGAACCAATGCCAAAACGATCGATCCGACTGACCGACGCAATCGATCAGCGAATTCAGTCCGCCGCCAAACTGCGAGGCTACTCGACCCCGAGCGCCTTTCTTCGGGCCGCGATCAAGAAAGACCTGAACGAGCTTGGAGAGGCCTCCGCGCCCAATGAGAAGATTCTGAGCTCCATCAGGGAAGTGCGTCAGGACGTGCGCCGCGTTGAACGAGCTCAGCAGGCTTTGTTTGCTTTGGTGGACAGTTTGGCGAAGGTGTTCGTTACCTGTGTGCCAGAGCCTCATGGCATAGCTATGGAGATAGCACTCGCCGAAGCCCGAAAGCGCCACGCACGGCTGCTCACAAACGCCGGCCAAGCGATGCTCAGAGACTCGATAGTGGCGATGGAGGACTTGATGAGCCGTGGCCAAAAGTAAAGACAACGGGCCGGAATTCCGGCTTCGACCACGGAAGCCGCCAGCGCAGGGTGAACGCCGGGTCTACACGTCCGCGTATCGCATCATCATGCATCACGCCCGCATGAGCGGAGTCCGAAGGCGCCGAGAAATTGGATTCGGAACGGGGAGAACTCACGGCAGACCATACTCCCAACGCTGCGCCGTGCGGGTGCTGTATTCCAAGAACACGAGTAATGGGCAGTGGCGAGCCCATGGCCGCTACATCGCCCGCGAAAGCGCTACGCACGAGGGTGATCCGAGGGCAGTTGGGTTCAATGCCGCGGAAGAATCGATCGACATTGCAGCGCGCCTCGAAGGTTGGCAAAAGACCAACGATGAGCGACTCTGGAAGTTAATTGTGTCTCCCGAATTTGGCGATCGGGTGGATCTGAAAAGGTTGACGCGCGATCTGATCTCACAAATGGAGATCGATCTCGGTACGAGGCTCGAATGGGTAGCGGCGGCTCACTTCAATACGGAGCACCCGCATATTCATCTTGCACTACGAGGCGTAGGAACGGAAGGTCGGCCGCTTCGTCTTAGCCGGGACTTCGTCAGGGAGGGTATCCGCCACATCTCGGAGGATTTGTGCACCCGCCAGCTCGGGTATCGGACGGAATTCGATGCCGCCGATGCGCAACGTCGCGAGGTACATCAACATCGTTACACGTTCCTTGATCGCGTTATCCAGCGGGATGGTGACAGAGCCGAGTCCGCTGAGTCGCCTTTCTTCAGGGTTACCAAGGACCAAAGCCGCGCCGGACTTGGGCCAACCATATCGCTGACTGAACGGCGCACAGCGGAGAGGCCGATGGTACTCGAATCCATCGGATTAGCGGAGGCCACCGGCCCGAAGTCTTGGCGTGTCCGGCGGGACTTCGTGAACGTCCTCCGAGCCATGCAGCGCAGTGCCGACCGTCAAAAAACTCTGGCAGCACATGGGGCCCTCATCTCCGATGAGCGCCTTCCGATGACCGTGCTCGACCTTCGAAGCCTTACGACGCTGGAGGGCAGAATCCTGGTTCATGGAGAGGAAGAGTCCTCCGGACGCAGCTACCTCCTACTCGAAGGAACGGACGCGCGAGTCCACTATCTCTACTACACTCCCGAAATCGAAGCGGCCCGAAATCGCGGGGGGCTACAAACGAATTCTTTCGTTCAACTTCGAAGGTCGATTGCGGAGAACCGGCCTGCTCTGGAAATAGAGGACATGGGTGATGCAGAGGCTATCTCGCGCGACAAGCGCCAGCTGCGTGTGATTGGGCAACGTCTTATCCGCTGCGGAATCATCCCTGAGGATGAGGGATGGGGCGGATGGCTGGGGCGCTATCAGAGGGCGCTTCGAGACGCCGTGACCATTCTCGAAAACTCCAAGCGTAACCAAGCCACCTGAACGCGACAAGACCCGGGACCGCGGACGCTAGAGTGGAACCGTAGGCCTCGCCGAGCAAATTTGCGTACGGTCAACAGTGAGCGCCGGGAAATGTTCAAGCCGCGGCCGTCACGACGACGGTGATGAACGCCACAGGTTGGCGTTAATCGTGTCCGCTTCCGTGGTGGGCATACCGTGTCGAAAGCCCTTGTACGTTATAAAAGTTCCGTTCTTTAGCAACTTAGCTGATCGCGGCCCCGGCGGCGACGTAAGGCACGATCTGATCGTCCTCGCTGTGCATCACCAAGACCGAGACGTTAATCTTCTTATGATCTTCGGCTCCGCCCATTATGCCCTGGCAGCCACCAATTTTTAATGACAGCTTCTAAAGATTTCGCGCCCGGCCGATTGAAGCCAGGGAACGGCTCCGCCGGCAGGTTGCGATAAAATTCCGAACGATTCGCGGCAAGCTGCGCCTTGCGGCAGATGATTGTTCCACTGGGAGCCGGATTGTTCGGCCTCGGGATGGTTTTCGGCTGAAAAAATCGGGGCTTACGCCTTGCGCCGCCGGCGGAACTGCAACAACCCAAGCAAGCATACGATTGTGCCGAACAAGATCACGGCGCTTGGCTCCGGCACTGGGTCCATCAGAAATTCCTGCATCGCAAAGGAATTGGAATTAGCAGGTACTATAACATCCCACTCGGCAGCATTGAATCCGTCAGCATTAACGACGTTCTGGGCGTCCGACAGATCGTTATAGACGGCAGTCGCGAAACCTGCGCCCGAACCATTAATCGCAGCGATGAGGCCGCCCACGTTGGCGGAATTGACGAATAAAAGCCAATTGGCAGCCGCGTATTCTTCCTGAAAAGTGGTATTCACAGGCTTGGATGTCAGAACATTTTGCAATTGCGAGTCGAGGTATGCTGCTTCGAGGTAGAGATTGTATACATTTGGATTTGAGGACGAGGAGGCGGACAGCACGCCACCGGAGATACTCACGCTTTCAGCCGACGAGATTCCACCGTACTTGAAGTACTGTACATTTCCGGCCGTCAAAGCGTAGACATTGGCGGTCCATGTCGGATTGCCACTAAACTCAGTGTTCCAGTCATCGCAGTAGATCGTCAGAGGATTGTTTTGAGGCTGGGTATTGTCGGTCGCTTGGTAGGGGTTGACGTAGACGCCATCCCACGTAACGGTACCAGGACTCGTGAATGTAAATTGATCGGCGAACGCGCTCCCGCTCACCACTACCAAAGTCGCAAAGGTTAGCGCGACAAATGTTCGGAACAATCGAATAACACTCCGTTTTCCGGCTTCGCCCGGAGCATTGTCCTACGCACGATACATGCCTAAGTAGGGCGAGGTGTTATCAATAAGTTACGGGACAACGATTCGTCTGTAAGCCTGATAACTTTACCTAAGATCCCAAGAATTCGACTCGCTTTGATCATCACTTGGGACTGCGTTCTATCAGCTGGCCAGCTGATAGGGCCTCAGGGATTGCGGGATCCATTTTACGTGCCTCCGCCATTTCCAAGCGGGCATGCTGCGTGTCGCCGGCTTTAAAGTACGCCATCGCAAGGTGAAATTTTCGTCGCGCGGACGGTCCCGTGGCCACAGCTTCTTCAAACTGCTTCACTGCGTTCACGTACAATCCCTTTTGATAAAAGGCCCAACCGATCGTGTCGTCGACTACGGCGTTATCCGCTGCCAGTTCTTTTGCGTGTTGTGCGATTTTCAAAGCCTCATCGAACTGCCTGGTGTCGTTCGCCAGATGGTAGGCAAGATTGTTGAGCGCCATAACGTTGTTCGGATCTGCTTCCACCGCTTTACGATAATGAGCGATGGCGCCCTGAATATCGCCTCCAGGGTGTTCCTCAATCAGGCCAAGAACCAGCTCGGCCGGGGCCTTGCCCGTCGGTGTCGCCGCGATCGACGCGAGCCGGCTCCGAGCCGAATCTAACTTGCCTTCGGTGATGTCCAGATTAGCCAGCCGCGACGTTGCGGAGAGGAAAGCGGGATCTACATCGAGCGCGGCCGTATAAGCCTTCCTGGCCTCGACAGGTTGCTTCATTCCTTCGAGCCAGCGGCCAAGCAAAAACTGAAGCTGCGCGGATTTGGGATACTTCTCGGCGGACGCCCGCACCAAGGCGATTGCAGCCGCGGACTTCTTTTCGAGAAGGTAGCTTCGGGCCAACGTGTCAATTGCCCGCGAGTCCTGGGGGTTGGCCTGCAGCATCGCGTCCAGCGATTTCCGAGCGCCGATGAAGTCCTTGGTCTGAAGACGAAGATACGCGTCCTGCAACAGGAGGTCAGGTTCCTTCTGAATTGCAAGACCTTCGTCAATGCCTTTCCGCAGCGCGGATTGGTCCCCAATTGCGAATAGTGCCCAATTATTTTGAACGATCCATGTGGGCAAACGCTTCTGAGCGTCCGGCGCCTGGGCCAGGATTTCCGAAGCTTCCTTGGCGCCTTTTCCTGCCACTAATACCCGAGCAAGCTCCAGCCGGGCCGTCAGGAAGTTGGGGTCGCCCTTTATTGCATCGTTCAGCTCCTGGAGGCGCAGATCTTTTGCTCCTTGCGCTTCGTAAACTTGTGACAAGATGTAATGCCCTAAAGCGAGACGCGGCTCAAGGCCGAGCACTTGGTTTAAGTCCCGCTGAGCCTCTTGAATCCGGGCGGTTGCGAGATACAGCCGGCTACGCTCGATCAATGCCGCTCTGTCTTTTGGATTTTGTTTCAGTATCGCGTTGAGTTCCTTCTCGCCTTCTTGCAGATGTCGAGTCAGCAGATAGGCCTGAACCAACCGGATTCTGGTGGCCTGATCCTTCGGATCTTGCGCGGCCAGATGTTCGAACTCCTTAATCGCGGCATCATACTGGCCACGGTTAAAGAGAAAAACTGCATGGGCCGGACGAAATCGCTTTTCGGGCAACGCCGCTAACCTTTCGTAGGTTTTTCCGGCATCGTCGGCCCGATTCGAGCTCAGTTGCAAATTTGCGAGATCGAGCAGTGCCGGCGCACTCTGCGGCTCGATTGCCAACGCCCGCTGGAATGCGGTTTCAGCATCTGGATTCCTGCGAAGCATGACGTAAAATCGCCCCAAGGCGACTTGAGCGTCGGCTGAATGTGGAGACCCTTCGACTACCTTCTTCAAAATTTGCTCCGCTCCCGTTGTGTCATTGCCGGCAAGTTTCACCGCCGCCAACGCAGTAGCGGCCTTGAGGTTCTGCGGAAGCTTCTCCAACGCCGACTGTAAGTGTTTTGCGGCGTCCTCTTTCTTACCCAAGCGGAATTCGGCGAAGCCCAGCGCGGTGAGCGCATCCGCGTTGTCCGGAGTAACGGACAATATGGTTTCCGCGCGCTTCTCTGCGTTCTCGAGCAGACCGGCGTTTGCATCTCGAGTACTGCTCAGCATCTCGGCTATTTTCAATTGCGCCTCAGTATGGTTAGGATTCAGCTCGGTGGCATGGACGAGAGAACCGTAGGCGCTTCGAAGGTTGCCGGAACTCAGATAAGCCAAGCCCAGTTGGTAGAACCCTTCGGCATCATTGGGCTGGAGCCGAGCCACATTCTTCAGGTCGAGGATGGCTGCCGAGTATTCCTTCTTCTCCATCCGCGCCTTGCCCCTAGCCAGGAACCGGGCGGCCTGCTGCTGTGGCGTACGAGCGCAGGAAAAGCACGAGATCAAAAGTATTGCCAGCAATGCGGACCTCAAAGAGACGCAGAACGGCTTAACGATTCCAGTTCCAAGCATACTCATCCTTAGGTTTCGAGTAGTTGCAACCGGGGGACCATCTCCTTCGCTAGGGTCGAGGTCCCGTCTCCAACCAGCGAAGTAGCGGACCAAATTTCATTCAGCACCATTTTTTCGATCGCAACGCAAAGAATTGTCACTACTGGCGTTGATATGCGGACAGATGCAGATCAAAAAGGCGTGATTCAACGGAAGCAAAATTGCCCCGTTTGTCACGTGACGACAAGTGTGACCGGCAACCTGCAGGTAAAGTGCAGCTCAGACGCCAGTCCACCCTTTACTGTTTCCGTTTGGCTGAAGATCGGATTCATCGCCACCTGTATCTTGCTCCTCTTTTGGCGCGTATGGGTCGACATGGCGCATGAATGGTGGAGCGATCCAACTTGGTCTCAGGGTATGCTTCTACCGCCGCTGGCGCTATATATCGCTTGGGAGCATCGGCGCCGCACGTTAGATCAACGAGCGACTTCAGACCGGCGCGGGCTCTCACTTACAGCGTTTGCCTGTTTTATCTTTGTTGTAGGTAAGCTCGCATCGGAGTTCTTTCTCATGCGCTTGTCTTCCGTCTTGTTGTTGGCGGGAATCATATGGACGTTTTGGGGCCTTCAACGTCTACGGACCCTGGCGCTTCCCATCTTATTGCTCGCCACCATGGTGCCCTTGCCCGCCATCGTTTACAATTCCATCGCTGCACCTTTACAGCTCCTGGTATCCGATGTCGCGACTCGCCTGGCTCAGAGCCTTGGCGTTTCGGCTTTTCGAGACGGCAACATCATTCAATTGGCAAACGTATCACTCGGTGTGGCGGAGGCATGCAGCGGCATCAGCTGTCTTTCAGCGTTGGCTGTTGGCAGCATGCTGCTGGGCTACATGCTTTGTTCTCGCCTAATATGCCGCGTAGCGCTTTTTGTGCTCGCAATCCCCTTAGCGATTGGCGTCAATATCGCACGAGTGGCGGGAACGGCCGTGCTTGCCGACTACAACCAGGATCTTGCGATGGGCCTCTATCATTCTTTCACTGGATGGCTAGTGTTTGTGGTCGGCTTCTTATTCTTGTATGTCTTTGCACGACTACTGCATCGGACTTTTGATTGAAAGCGAGGCCACCTCATCACGACATCTAGTTCGATCCCGTTTGCTACCACAGCCGCCCTCCTGGTTGCGACCATGCTCCTTGCGGGCCTGACTGAGCGGCGTGTTCGAGAAAATCTCGCCGTTCCTTTAAGCCAGATCGATTCCCGGATCGATGGTTGGACCGAGTTCCGGCAACAAAAACTTGACGCGCAGACTATGAAGACTCTCGACGCAACAAGCTATGTTTTGAGAGGTTTCCAGAAAGATAACTTGCAATTGGATCTGTTCGTTGCTTACTACGAGCACCAGCGAGCTGGGGAAAGTATGCACTCTCCCAAACATTGTCTGCCGGGGAGCGGTTGGGAAATCTGGCGGCAGGATTCTGCGTTAGTTCCTGTAAACGGGCTCCAGGTTAAAGTGAACAAGTACTCCATTCAGAATCTCGGGAAGAGAATGTTCATGTTCTACTGGTATCAGTCGAAGGATCGTATCGTTGCGAGCGAATATGTCGGCAAGGTTCTCTTGGCACGGGATACTCTCATGACGGGGCAAACTGCGGCTGCCATCGTTCGAGTCACCTTACCGGATATCCCTGGTGCCGATCAAAAGGGTGTTGAGTTTGTGTCGCAGCTTATTCCGGAAGTCCAGCGGTGTTTCGGTGGCGAGCGCTTCCTGAAGGTTGGTCAGTCGACGCGATAATTCGCGAATTACTTCAGTTGAGCGACGGCGTCCAGGTTACGAACCGGCGCTCGCGGAGGACTTTCTGCGCACAAAAGTGGCTAGGCCGAGCACCAGGCTTCCGAACAGTAGCAGAGAGGCTGGCTCGGGAACGGCGAAGCCGGCGAGGTCCGCGTGATCACTACCGGCATTACTTGAACTCGTTCCAATTGTGGCATCGGCATCGAAGCCCTGGGCATAATAAAAGGGATTGTATCCTCCTCCTCCGTCTGGAGAAGAGACGCCGTATCCCCCGACGCAGGATGGCACACTGTTATTGTCAGGACAGGTACGCGTGAGTACATCAAACGCGTTGGCCCATGTGTTGCCGCCAACCGAGGTCAACGGAATGGTGATGACGCTGGACGGATGCCCGCCGTTGGGCGTGACCTCTTCGGACATCTGCCCATAGGAATCGAGCGAACCTTTGCCTGCAGCGAAATAGGTTTGTGTAGGGGTGCCTGTGATCGTCCCGACGCTGAAATCCCCGTTCACGTTAAAGAAAACGTCATCAAGGTAGTAGCCGTTTTCCCCAGTGAAACTGACTGTGGCGGAAGTGTCCGTACTTAGGTTGACAGTCACTAATACCGAGTCCGCGGGAGGGGTGGTGTCACCGTGCTCGTCTAACGTTAGGTAAAAGCTGAACGTGTCTCCGAAGGCCGACGAACCCATAACTGACATCAGCCCAGAAACCGCCAGGACGAAAAGCAATCTCTTCATCTCTTTGCTCCCACGTCTCCCGTCCGAGCATACATTTCGTTTGCAGTCTTGCGCGTGCAGGCTGGCACAGGCAATTTCGGTGCCAGTTCATCGCAGCCTTAGGGCGTTTCTTTCAATTATACCGGTAAGACGAACGGAATAAAAGACTAGGCGCCTGAGGAGTCGGCATCCCATGCGGGGCGAAATCCGCCAGTGGCAAATCCCTGTGTCCCAGAGATTCGGATAAGATCCCACGTGCTTGTCAGCAGAACTTGTTCTAGAGGTGCAGCGGTGCTTGTGCGAACTGAAGCGTTGAGCTATACCCCGCACGCCTTCGCAGCGAATCGTTCCGCCGGGCAGGCGTGATAGCTTTCGATTTGACATCCGATCCCAAATGATCCTTCAACGTTTTCGTCATCAATACGTACCACTCGAACCAGGCACTCAAGCAAGAGAGATTCGTCATTCGTGGAGTCGTGCGAAGGCATCTTCAATAAGCAGGTCAAAGATTCTCCAATCCTCAACGGAGTTAGCGAGAGGCAGTAGAATCCTGAAGTACTCAAGTTCTCGGTAACGCCCTCTGCGATGGGTTCTGACGTTTGCTGGAAGAACAACACACGGCAGCGGAGCGCATACCGAGGTTTCTTTCGGCGCTCATCTGCAGCGTCCATGGGGCCCAGATTTCGAATGATAGCTCCACTCCGCCGTGGGCACGTTCGCTGCCAGTTGATCACCTCAAAGTAAGGGCAAAGTGATAGTACTAGTGGAACTTGTGTCACCAAAAATGCCAAAGTTTTGCGCTGCAGTTGTTGACTTCTGGCGCCCACGCGGTATGCTAGTATGCCCAGTTTGCAGTGCGCTCTAATTAGGGTAATAAAGGATACAAATCCGGAACTTTCGGATTGGTATTCGGCGAATTGGCTTGGAAGTCAGTAAGGCGGCTGTCTGCTTGACACAGTCGTTGAAATTGGTCGGCTGGGACCATGCGCATAAAAGTAGTTTCAAAGGACAGCGGCCTCTCGCAGCTCTGCAGGGAAATTCTTGCGGAGGTTATTCAAGACCAGTCCTGTACATTTTCCGCAGCCTCGCTTGAAGACCTGAACGACTCTGCGGATTTGTACATCCTGGATTTTCAACCCAATGTCTCATTGCCGAAGCAGATAAGGTGGAGTTATTCGAACCTTGTGGTCCTAGCTCATCGCCGAGAAATGGCAGAAGTCCAGAAGGTCTTCGGCTTTGAACCCCAGATTGTATTGAAACCGATAACACGGGCTACACTTTCGGCGCTGGTTGGCCTCGCGGTATCGAATAACGTGGCTGGTTCGCTGCGCGACGATAGAGATCACATTTTTCAAGGCCTGATCGAAGCAAACGTAAAGCTACAGGAATACGATCACGAACGTACGAACTTCTTGACTCGTGTTGTGCATGATTTTCGGGCTCCGTTAACAGCGTTGAACGGCTATTGCGGTTTACTCCTCGGTGATCCTCTTGGATCGCTCAATGAGAAACAGCAGGAGGTCATGCGACGCATGCAATATAGTGTCAGGCGCCTTTCGCGCATGGCTTCGGGGATGCTCCAATTGACTGTGGAACGCGAGATTGAGAAAGGTCCGGACTTACAACGGGCGGATCTCCAAAGGAGCCTTGATCAGGCTTTGCAGGAGATCGGATATCTCGCTAAAGATAAACACCTCACTGTCAAATGCCTTGTGGATGCTTGCCATGAAGACCTCTACTTCGACCCAGCGCAACTGGATCAGGTGTTCGTGAACATATTGGACAATGCATGCAAGTTTACTCCTCGAAACGGCTCGATCGAGATTCGGGGTTACCCTTTTTTCTGGGAACGCCGAAGCGGGATGACTTCGGCCAGATCGCTTCCAAAGGAGCGGCGCCTCCGCGATGGAGCCGAGCCGAACAGCTATCGCGTCGATATACGGGACTCTGGAACAGCTATCGCGGCTGAGCATTTAGAAAGTATCTTCGAAGAGTATACTTCTTACTCCGCCGGAGGGGATCGTTCTGGAGGAGGACTAGGTCTGGCGATTTGCCGGATGATTATCGACCAGCATCGCGGCCGCGTCTGGGCTGAGAATACGGATAAAGGCCCGATGTTCTCTATGGTTCTTCCGCTTCGAAGATTCGGCTCAGCCCAAAGTGTTCGATCAGCATAAAAACCGGAGGCCAGCGACATGAAATCACTTGAGACGGCAGGAACGGTTTTGGTTGGTGAAGATGAACTGGAGGTGCTGGGCTATTTCGATATTGCGTTGAAGTGTCTTGGCTACACTGTCGAGACCGCTCAAGACGGTGACGAGGTACTTTCGTGCCTCAGGTCGTCACGGTCTGAAATCGCGGCTGTTCTGCTGGACATCGTGATGCCGAACCGTGACGGTCTTGATACTCTGCGCGAAATCCGACGATTCGATCCTACGATGCCTGTGATCATCGTTTCCGGGATGGCCTCGCCTCAGAACATCGTGTCTGCGATGAGGAATGGCGCGACCGACTTCCTTTGCAAACCTGTGCCACACGAAGCCCTGGAGCAAGCCCTGAGTGCGGCGCTGGAAGCCCGAAAAGTATTAAATGCTCCCTTGCCGCGGATACAGAGCGGCGCGGGCAATGTATTTATTGGAGCATCTCCGAGGATGAAGGAGATGCAAGGTGTCATCGGGCAAATTGGGTGGTCCGAAGTGCCTGTTCTGATTCAAGGAGAAACGGGAACTGGTAAAGAAGTTGTCGCTCGGGAGTTACATGCGCGCTCACCACGCACTGATAAATTGTTCCTGAAGCTGAATTGCGCCGCCTTGCCTGCCGAGTTAGTCGAGAGCGAACTGTTCGGATATGAGCGCGGCGCTTTCACCGGAGCTGTCCAAAAGAAGATCGGCATGTTTGAAATGGCGGATGGAGGAACCATCCTGCTGGACGAAATCGGCGACATGGATCTTCATCTCCAAGCCAAGCTTCTTCAGGTCCTTCAGGACCATGAGTTCCGTAGAATTGGCGGGAAGGAAATTGTCAAAGTGGACGTCCGGGTCATAGCCGCAACCCACAGGGACCTGGAAGAGGCCATTGCCGAGGATGCATTCCGGGAAGATCTTTACTATCGCTTGAGCGTAGTCAACTTGCACGTCCCACCGCTGCGCGATCGCCCGGAGGATATCATACCGTTGGCCGAATTTCTTCTCAAAAGATACGCCGTCGGAGGCGTACCGAAGCTCACCTTGAGCGAAGGACTAAGACACGCGTTGTTGGATTACCAGTGGCCAGGCAACGTACGCGAACTTGAGAACTGGGTTCGCAAGTTCACCATTATGCGGGACGGGGATGCGATTGCCCGGGAGTTACAAGCTAAATCGAGATCCAGACCACTTATACCTAAACCAATCGTAAGAAGTCCGGCTGCCGAGGAATCCGAGGTTGCGGTATTGCCGAGCGAAGATGCCCCTGTTTTGGAGCAGGTGAGCAAAGCCAAGCAGCAGGCTGAAACAACCGCGATCCTGTCGGCCTTGGATTCCACGCGTTGGAATCGAAAACAGGCCGCAGTATCGCTAAAGATCGATTATAAGGCGCTGTTATACAAAATGAAAAAACTTGGTATCGATGACCAGCCTTTGGCTCCGGCAACGCCGCCTGAGTCCCTCGTGGCGCCGATGACGAAGGCTGCTAAAGCTAACGGCGACTGAATTGCTGCGTCTCTGTCATGCCCCAGACTGTTGCGGTCCAAACTGCTTCCCATCTCGACATTCTCGCCGAAAAGATTGCGAACCGGACCGCTCGGGTGGGCATCGTTGGACTAGGGTATGTTGGATTGCCGTTGGCGGTCGAGTTTGCAAAAGCCGGCTTTTCAGTGACTGGGATCGATGCCGTGGAATCGAAAGTGGAGAGAATCAATGCCGGCGATTCCTACATCCAAGATGTAAACGGTAACGATGTCTTAACTTTAGTTGAATCAGGAAAACTCCGCGCTACATCAGATTTTTCACTCGTTGCAGAACTCGACACGCTTAATATCTGCGTTCCAACTCCATTGCGCAAGACTAAAGATCCGGATATGAGTTACATCGTTGCAGCTTGCCAGGAGGTTGCGAAATACTTTCATCCGGGCTCGCTTGTGATCTTGGAATCAACTACATACCCGGGAACAACCGCTGAGTTAGTGCTCCCAATTCTTTCTGCTTCGGGCTCTGAGGTGGGGCGGGACTTCTTCCTTTGTTTCTCTCCGGAGCGTGTTGATCCTGGAAATCCCAATTACCAAACTCGCAACATACCGAAAGTAGTCGGTGGCGTGACACCGACTTGCACGCGAATGGGCACGCTATTCTATTCGCAAGCTCTCCAAACCGTTATTCCCGTTAGTTCTACCCAGGTGGCGGAAATGGTAAAGCTGCTTGAGAACACTTTCCGGATGATCAATATTGGCCTCGTGAACGAGATGGCAATGATGTGTGACCGGATGGGAATTGACATTTGGGAGGTCATTGATGCTGCCGCCACGAAGCCATTCGGTTTCATGCCCTTTTATCCTGGGCCAGGGCTTGGCGGACACTGCATCCCAATCGACCCATTTTATCTTTCCTGGAAGAGCCGCCAGGATGGGATGGAGGCCCGCTTTATTGAGCTGGCTGGTTTTATCAATGGGCAAATGCCGCACTTCGTGGTAAGCAAAGTCCAGAATGCACTGAATGATCAAGGCAAGGCAGTGAAGGGCTCTCAGATTCACATTCTAGGAGTGGCGTACAAGAGAGACATTGAAGACGTTCGAGAGTCGCCTGCGTTGGACATCATGCATCTTCTGAAACGCCGCGGAGCCGATGTTAGTTTTAGCGATCCCTACGTACCCTCGGTTCGGATCGATGGTGACCTGTGTTTCTCGGCGGACTTGAGTAGTTCGCTCCATCGCGCTGATTGCGTGATCATCATCACGGACCACAGCAGCGTCGATTATGCAGCCGTCGTAAACGAGGCTAGCCTGATCGTGGACACCCGTAACGCGCTGCGTGGCATCGTATCGCAAAAGATCGTCCGGCTTTGAAATCCCAGCCGAGCGCCAAACGGATTGACATGACGGGATTTGCGAACTGATACTTCGCTGCTCACTTCCTATGAGGGAGCTTCCGATGCACTTGGATGGGAAGTAACGTAACAACGGCGGTCGCCGATTTGGTGTCGTCGGCGACGCTCGTCGCGGTAATCGTCACTGATTGGGTCTCCGATATTCGTTGGGGGGGCCGTGTATTTCCCGCCAAGTATGCTTCCCACTTGAGGGCTGATGCTCCAGACGACTTCGCTATTCTGGGCGTTAATTACGCTAGCGGTGAATTGCTCGACTTGCCCATTCTCCAGGGAGATCGTTAATGGGTTCAGTGTTACAACGACTGGGGGAAGCAGGTAAACCTGAGCGGTGCCGAACTTGCCCGGGTCCGCGACGCTGGTTGCGGTAACTGTCACGGTCTGGGCGGTCGTAATAGCTGCCGGCGCGGTATACAGGCCGTTAGAAATTGTTCCGACGGCTGGCGTCAGGCTCCAATTGACCCCGGTGTTCGTCGTACCACCTACCGTCGCTGCAAAGCGAGCGGTCTGCGATGCGGCGAGGGAAACGGACGCTGGGCTGAGTGAAACAGAGCCCGGCGCAATCAACGTGACCGTTGCCGTGGACGACTTAGTTGGGTCTACTACGCTCGTAGCGATTACGCTCACGGTCTGGCTGGTCGTGATGTTCGACGGCGCTGTGAACAGGCCGTTGGAAATTGTGCCAACCGACGGAACCATGCTCCAGGTCACGCCCGTGTTGTCTGTGTTGCTTACTGTCGCGGTGAATTGCTGAGTTTGGGATGGATTGAGGGAGACCAATGGTGGCGTCAAGGCGACGGTTACGGGCGGTAACAGCGCGACTGTCGCGCTGGACGACTTGGTCGGATCTGCGACGCTCGCGGCAGTAATGGTCACGGATTCGGCTGTGGGAATGCTTGCTGGAGCGGTGTACAGGCCGTTTGACAGGGTCCCAATGGCCGGAAGCAGGCTCCAAATGACCGCCGTATTGGCCGTATTGTTGACCGACGCGGTAAATTGTTGAGTCTGGGATGCGCTGAGAGAGGCCGCAGCAGGCGTCACTGAAACCGATGCGGCCGGCACCAGCGTGATCGTCACACTCGCCGACTTGGTAGGGTCGGCAACGCTCGTGGCCGTCACTACTACAGTCTGGCTCCCTAAACTGAAATCGTGTCCACGCTTACCATTCCGTTCGCGGAGGTGATGGATCCGCCGGTGCCATCCAACAATGCCTCAACGGGGTTCGACACCTGGACGACGAGATTGCCGGTAGCCCCTGCTGAGAGCGTTAACGTAACAGTTGCTATCACGCCGTCGCTGAGCGGACTGGAGTTAAGCCCTGCCAATAAGCAAGTTTGGTTAGCACAATATAGCGATTTCTGTGCCGAGACTGCGGCCGGACCAGCGGTCGTAGTGAATGACGCTACCTCCGGACTCGGCGAGTTCAGCGTCCATTCAAGCCCTTCTGAGCTCCCTGGATAGGCCGTGTTCAGGGTAAGGTTCAAGGTAACCTGGCCGCCTGGTGCGCCCGACGCCGACGACACACTGAGGACGCTCTGTCCGAAACAACAACTCCAGCAGAACCACCCAAGAACACAAATGGATCGAGTACAGGCCTGCATTGCTCTACAGTACAGATCGACCTTTCTAGTAAAAGGACCATGAGGCCTTTAGTAGCCGATAGAAGGAAAACTTCTTAGCTTAATGGCTTCTTTTGCTTAGATTCCCTTCGCTTCGTAGCACAAAGGAGGCTTTTCGGGATTCCACGCTTTCGGATGCCTTCGCAAAACGGAAGTGCTCATAGGTTCCATGGCCTGTGAATTGCACCTTCTGACGGCCGTAGCCTTGAATTCTAGACGTTCACTATGATTCGTGTCTTCAGCCAGTACGTCTCCCTGAAGAGCTTCTTGCTCATTGTGATCGAGAGCTTTGTAATCGTAATGTCGCTGGTCTTAGGAGCCAGGCTACGTTTTTGGAATGACTCGGCCGAATTCCTGGTTTACGCCGGCTCGGGGAGCTTCCTGATACAGGTCGCCACGGTCCTGATTGTGCTCGAGACTTGTTGTTATTACAACAATCTCTATGATCTAAGCGTTGTTCGTCCGCGAGGCGAGCAGTTTCTCTGCTTGGCACAGGCGCTCGGCGCCGGCTGTCTTCTGTTGGGCCTTCTCTACTACGTGGTTCCAGGGCTCCTCGTTGGGCGTGGCGTGCTTATCATTGCGCTCATACTGACAACGGCGATCATAAGCGCGATGCGGATCGGCTTGGACTGGGTGTGGCAGTTAACGACACGTGAAAAGGTCGTCCTGATACTGGGCGATGGAGAAATAGCGGTGACCGCCGCGCGCGAACTAGAGCGGCGGGTGGATCTCAACTTTCGCATCGCAGGATTTGTAGCATCCGAGCGCGCTCAACGCAGCGAACTCCTCGAGCATCCTATTCTCGGGGACAAGACCGAACTTCGTGCGATAACCCGCGATCAGCGCGTTTCGAAAATCATTGTCGCTCTCGACGATCTAAGAGGCGCGCTGCCAATTCGCGATCTGGTAAGGCTGCGCGTTCAAGGTGTCGAGATTGAAGATGCTCATTCCGCGCTGGCAGCCCTCACCGGCCGCGTTTGGCTTCGGACGGCCCGCCCTAGCTGGTTTGTGTTCTCTACAGGGTTTCACCGCTCAAAAACGACCTTGCTGCTCAAAAGGATCATCGACCTGGCATTTGGCCTTCTGGGCACTGTTTTGTTTTCTCCAATAATAGCCTTGACCGCGATCGCTGTTCGGCTGGATTCAAAGGGCCCGGTCCTTTATCGTCAAACCCGCGTTGGTCTCACGGGCAAAGTATTCAATCTCGTCAAGTTTCGCTCGATGCAGCTCAACGCGGAGCGCGACAAAGGGGCCCAGTGGGCCCAAGCAGACGACCCTCGGATCACGCGCGTAGGAAGGTTCATTCGACGGTACCGGCTCGACGAACTTCCCCAGTTTTTTAACGTGATTCGGGGAGAAATGAGTTTTGTAGGGCCTCGGCCCGAGCGACCTTGTTTTGTTGAGGAGTTGCGAGAGCAAATTCCGTACTATGACGAACGCCATTCAGTGCGCCCTGGAATTACGGGCTGGGCCCAGGTGGAGTACGGATACGGGGCAAGTGTCGAAGACGCCTTCCGAAAGCTCGAATATGATCTCTTCTACTTGAAGCACCTGTCCATCCTCTTTGACATTGCAATCGTCTTTCGCACCGTTCGGGTGGTGCTGTTTGGGTTTGGGCGGTGAATGCGAGGGTGCCTAGATTTGGGATTAAATCCTAAGGAACGGCCTCACTTTCTCCCACAGTGGCCCTAAAGACAGTCAGAGGCGGTTTGGCCCGCGCTGTGCAACAAGATGTTGCTCGAGTTCATTCGGAATTGTACATGAGTTCCACAAAGCCGCAGGTCTCAAAACCCGAATTCTCACCGCTGTCCCTAGTCCGGATCGTCTGGAAACACCGTTGGATGGTACTGGTAGTAGCAATCATAGGTTCAGCGATATCCTTCGGTGTCGTTCATGAACTTCCTCCGGTCTATCGCTCAGAAGCACTTATCCTGGTCGATTCGCAGAAAATCCCGGAGCGATATGTATCCTCCACTGTCAACACGGAGGTGCAGGACCGGCTGGCCAGTATCAGTCAAGAGATTCTAAGTACGACTCGTCTGCAAAAGGTCATCGACGACTTCGGTCTGTACCGCGATGAGCGAAAGAGACTGGTGCAAGAGGAAATTGTCGAACTGATGCGGAAGGACATTAGCATCAAACTCGAAAAGGGCTGGGCCCGAGATCGTCCTGGCGCCTTCCGGGTCAGTTACCAAGGGAAGAATCCAACATTAGTCACCGAGGTCGCGGGCCAGTTGGCAAATCTATTCATTGAAGAGAATCTGCGGTCGCGTGAACGCCAGGCGGAGGGGACTACCGATTTTATCAACAGCCAACTGAATGAAGCCAAGAAGTCTTTGGATGTACTGGAAGAAAAGGTGAGCAGGTACAAGCTGGCTCATAATGGCGACTTACCCGAGCAACAGAACGCGCTCAGCGCAACACTCACGCGTCTCCAACTAGAGCTGCAGGGCAATCAGGATGCGATCAACCGCGCTCAACAGAACAAGATCATGCTGCAAGGCACGGTGGACATGGCGGAAGCTGCCGCAGGCGCTTTGCCACACAGGGAAGCTTCCTCGCTTCAATCGAAGGGGGACTCCAATAACAATGGATCGCTTGAGAGGGATTCCGCATATCTTCAATCTCAATACGACGCTCTGAGCAGACGCTATCAGCCAGGCTATCCCAAGATGATCGCTTTGCGGCATGACATCGAAAGACAGAAGACGACTGAGGACGCCGAGCGTGCCCGAGTCGAAAACCTAAAGACACAGATCGCACTAGCGGATCGCGAGATCAAACAACGCAGCACCGAGCGTGAGGGAATCCTGAAGGCCATTACGGAGTATCAAGGCAGAGTCGAACAACTTCCAGTACGCGAACAGGAAATGGCGGAGCTGACCCGCGATTACGAAATCTCCAAAACCAACTACAAATCATTACTGGACAAGAAGATTGCTGCAAGTATGGCAACGGACATGGAGAGGAGGCAGGAGGGGGAACGTTTCACGATGTTGGATCCACCGATGGTGCCCGAGAAGCCCGTGAGCCCGAAGCGACCCCTGCTGATAGGCCTTGGTTGTGTTCTAAGTCTTGGTTTGGCTCTCGCCTTTCCGATTGCGGAAGAAACGAAAAGGAACGCGGTGTTAGGCGAGTGGGAGCTCCCTGAGGGGTTGAACGTCCTGGGGAGGGTTCCCTTTATTGAGCACGATTCCCAAAGCCCCGCTGAAGCGGGAGGTGAGCAGAAACGCCAAAGATGGAAATGGGCGTTGGTCTCCTCGCTTGTCCTTTCGATCCTCGTGACCTGCGCGGCAGGAGTCTACCTTTATTGGGGGCGGCGATAGTGTACGAATCTCACTTTGGGCTTCAAAGAAAGCCTTTCGCGATGACGCCCGACCCCAGTTTCCTCTTTCAGACGCCGCGTCATCGAGAGGCCCTCGCGGCGTTACTGTACGGCGTTCTGGAAGAGAAGGGTTTCATCGTGATCACCGGCGATGCCGGTACCGGAAAGACCACGCTGCTCAGTCGCATGTTGCGGAGGATTCCAAGTGACAAAGTTGCTTTCAGCTTGGTGGTGAACCCGATCCTCAGCGCAGACGAGTTCCTTGAGTCAGCCCTGATCGACTTTGGAATCGAGGAAATTCCCGCAAGCAAAGTGCGCCGCCTCCTCAAGCTCCAGGAATTTCTGATGGCCGCACGCCGCGCCGGGACAATCTGCGTGCTGGTTGTCGACGAAGCACATCAACTGTCGGGCGCGGTATTGGAAGAAATTCGGCTGCTAACAAATTTCGAAAACGCCGATCGCAAGTTGCTGCAAATCATTTTGGCTGGTCAACCAGAGTTGCGCGACATGCTCAATGCGGAGGAGTTGCGGCAGGTCAAGCAACGCATCGCAGTGCGGTGCGAACTTCGGCCCTTATCAGATGCCGAGGTGGTTCAGTACATCTATTTTCGTTGGGCCAGAGCCGGGGCAGATAATGAACCACCTTTTGATGACGGCGCTATTCGAACGATTGCACGCGCATCGAAGGGTCTTCCACGTGTCATCAATGCCCTATGCGATAACGCATTGAGTTTGATTTACGCTACCGGTGAGCCATGCGTCACCACTATGCAAGCCCTGCAGGTTGCTCACGACTTGGATCTGATTGAGCCTGATTCGCAGGCCACAGTGCTTCAACCGTCAGCGTCGCCAGCGAATGCGCTACAGGGAAATGAGCGACCACCCCTTGAACCGGTGAATCGCTCCCGGGAGTCTGAGGGGTTCCGAGTCCGGCTTCGCATCCGCAGATAAAGTCATGAGAAAGCCTATTGCGTTCACGCCCTTTGCGATCACTGAGACCTGCCGGAAACACTCTTGTGGCTTGGGAGGGCGCGTATGAGCAAAATCTTTGAGGCCTTGCGAAAGACCGAAAGTGAATTGGCGGATGTGGCAAAGGCGGTGCTCTCTGAGGACACCCCTGCAGTAACGGCCGGCGCACTGGGCGGTGCAAGCGCGCATTCGAGCGAGGCAGCCACAGATTCACCGGAAATTCAGTCGGGTCAGAACCAGAACGTTCGGTCGGTGACAATCAATCTGGAGTCCGGGTCTCCCATCCTGCCGTTCAACGGTAGAGGCGACCGGGCTGCAGAGCAGTATCGGATTATCAGGACGAAGATTAGTCATCATCCCGGGCAACCCAGGATAGTGCTGGTTTCGAGTCCCATGCCGGGCGACGGCAAGACGATCAGCGCAATCAATCTTGCGGCAGCACTCTCTTTGCAAGAACATCAACGCGTACTGTTGTTGGATTGTGATTTCCGCCGTTCCTCCGCTACGAAGCTCCTCGGTTTAGCGGCCGTGCCGGGGCTGGGAGAGGTGCTCCGGGATGAAGCCAATTTGGAAGCAGCTCTAGTACGGATAAATCAATTCCCCAACTTGTATGTGTTGCCGCCCGGTATCACATCCCCGGGCCCCGCTGAACTGTTGGCGTCCGCTCGGTGGCAGTCCTTTATGGACCTTTGCTGTTCCGAATTTCGCTTTGTGGTTATTGATGCTCCACCGATCGGCGCGGTCGCCGAATACGAGTTGCTGCAACGGGCTTGCGATGGAATCGTTCTCGTCGTTAGGCAGGATCATACGAATCGACAACTGTGGCGAAGAGCTCTCGAAACTGTTCCGAAACAAAAGCAACTTGGTGTGATTTTGAACTGCGCCAGGGAATGGTTTCTGTGGAAAACGCATAGTTATTATTACTACTCGGGCAAAGTCCAGTAGGTTTAGCTATTTCCTGTTTTCTTTGACTTGCGGGATGTTCCTGTGAGTAAAGCAGCGGAGCTACGCCTCAAGTACTTGTACGGTGCTGTCGGATCACGATCGAATTGTGAAACCAAAAGACAGAGTGCGATCAAGCCGAGGCCCGGGAAAGAGATTGAGGCGGGGCCGCTTGTTCATGGGAAACTCATACTGGCCAGATATTCCTGACCATAGAATCTAACGATGAGTACTTACGTTCGACGAGCCTGGGGATTAGTCAAATCGCTTTGATTGCATCCCTTGCCATTGCTGGCTATCTCGCAAAAGGAAATCTTATGTATTCCAATCTCAAGCTTCAGATATGGAAAACCGGCATCCACCAAAATCGTTTGGCCAAGATGCTTCAAATGGACGAGTCGATATTGAGCCGGATCGTGAACGGGTTCCGAAAGCCAAGCAATGAGCTCCAAACAAGAATCGCGATCTTACTCAATAGCGATCCCGCCTGGCTGTTCGAGGAAGAAACGGAGTCGGCCCCACCAGGGAGTCCGGGGCCAGACCACAAGCTTCTCAACGACTAGAGTGTCTCGATAATATTGGCTAATTATGACATGTGGTGTGTGCGAAGACTGTGTGTGGGGTTGCTCTGCGCTGCTTTCGGACTTCCGTTCGGACCGGAGAAAACCGGGAAAAGGATGACCGCGAGGGATTGAGAATGCATCTTCCCCGAAATGCCCAATTATGGCTCCCTGGTTACCTAAGAAGTGTGTTCACCTCCTTCGGCCGTAAGCCGGAGCGCGTATGGGTGATGCTCGCCGATCACTTCGAACCCTTAAGAGGTGGAGTAGATGAGGAGACCGCAAGATGCAGAGTCGATAAGTGGAAGGAGCGCTGGCTAGAGGTTGCAACCCGGCATTGCGATTCTCAAGGGCGGGCTCCGCGCTACACATGCTTTTACGCCGAAGAAGAGTATCGTCCACATCTCCTGGATGCACTCGCCGAAATGGCGGAAGACGACTTTTTGGACGTCGAAATCCACTTGCATCATGACGGTGAAAGCGAGCAGCGCTTTGTGGACCGGATCTCTTGCTTTAAAGAAACGCTTTTCCGGCGTCACGGGCTCCTAAGAAAACAGGGAGGACGCGTTGTCTTCGGATTCGTACATGGAAACTGGGCGTTGGACAACTCATTGCCTGGAGGCCAGCATTGCGGGTTGAATAATGAAATCTCGTTGCTGAGTCATTTGGACTGTTATGCCGATTTCACTCTGCCGTCAGCCCCATCCGCTGCTCAGACCCGAATTGTGAATTCAATTTATTGGGCCTCTGATGATCCTCAGCATCCGAAGTCGCACGATACTGGTGATTTGGTGACACCCGGAGCAGCTATCACTGGAGACCTTTTAATGGTTCAGGGCCCTCTCGCGGTTAATTGGCATAGCCGCAAATTCGGTTTCTTTCCCCGTCTAGAAACGGGAGAGCTGGCGGCCGCTACTCCGATTTCGAAAGAACGCGTTCAGCTTTGGTTTCGCTACGCACCACAAATAGGAGCCGATCTGTTCATCAAGCTCTTCTCGCATTCGGTACTTGAAAAGAACGCCGAGGCTCTGTTTGGAGAAGACTTGACCCGAACATTCGACCTTCTTGATACTGAGTGCAGGCGGAACAACTGGGAGTTGCGCTACGCCTCGGCATGGGACATATACGCTGCCATTGAGAAAGCGCGACTACAAACCGACATTGATCAAATCTCGAGCCGAGTAACGTCTCGATCACTCGCCGATGGATGATTCATTCTTCGACAGGCTCCTCGGTTTACCCAAATCCCGAAACTTCATCAGGTGAGTGCCTCAAGGGCGGGGCGGCTCACAGTGGGTCAATTCCATGTTCAGAAGGGCAATGCGCCCTTCGTCTTCATCTCCCGTCCTTTAAGCCAAATCCGAAGGGCCACCTTAGCAAAAGTCCGGTAAAGACACAGCTATCAACGAAAGTCTATGCACACCCTAAGCGTTGTTCTCGTCGCAGTTTGTATCGGGTTAATCATATATGTGTTAGTCGCATACCCCTTGATGCTTGCTCGATTAGCGCGCCGTGCGCGTTTTGTCGAAAAAGAATGGATACCGCGAACTGTTTCAATCGTGATTGCAGTTCGAAATGGCGAGCACGACATTCGGGCAAAACTTGATTCCGTGCTGGCCCTCAATTATCCAAAAGAGCTGATCGAGGTCTGGGTAGCTTCAGACGGGTCAAGCGACGGGACGGATGATATTGTCCGCGAACGTGCGTCGTCAGGTGTTCAATTGCTGAGAATCCAAGCCTCTGGCAAGGCTGCCGCACTCAACGCCGCAATCCGGAAGACCAAGGGCGAGATCCTCTTGTTAACCGACGTGCGTCAGGAACTTGCTACTGATAGCCTATTACGATTGGTGAGTTGCTTTGCGGATCCCAACGTGGGTGTTGTAAGCGGGCGTCTGTTGATTTGCAAAGGCAAGACACGAGATGAAGCCAGCATTGGACTCTACTGGCGATACGAGACCTGGATCCGCGACAACTTAAGTCGGATCGACTCTATTTTTGGAGCGACAGGAGCGTTATACGCGATTCGTCGAAGGCTGGCGGTCACGTTGCCAGAACAGATCCTATTAGATGACGTCTATTTGCCCCTCTCAGCCTTCTTCGCCGGATACCGACTTATCGTTGAACCTGCCGCGCTAGCCTATGACACGTCCACTCCGCTTAATGTTGAATTCCGTCGAAAGGTGAGAACACTAGCGGGCAATTATCAATTACTTCGTTATTACCCACAATTGCTCACACATGCAAATCGGTTATGGCTGCATTTCGTGTCCTATAAACTTGGACGTCTGGTATTGCCTTTCGCACTGATAACGATAGCACTTAGTACTTATTGGTTGCCAACTCCGTGGAGGGCTACCTTCACTGTCCTTCAAGGTGCTTTCTACGGGTTCGCGTATGTAGATAAGTGGATTCCGGAAGGAGCTACGGTAAAACGCATTTCCTCGCCCGTCCACATATTTGTCATTATGATGATCGCGGCATTCTGCGCTCTCGCGATAATGTGTGTGCCCCCTCGATCCCTTTGGAAAGTTACAGCCATCGAGTCTGTCGAACACACGAGTTAAACAGTTTCGCCTTTCTGAAGAAGTAGATAATCCCGTATAGAATCTCTGCACCGTGGAAGAAGTAGCTTTGTGAACGTTACTGAGAAATCGCCTAGCCTGCGGCAACTCGATACACTGGATTACAACAAGATACTCCTAGTGTCTTGCCATTTTCCCCCTGGCGGAGGAATTCAGGTTCAGCGTGTTCTGGGCCTCGCCCGATACCTTCCCGCCGTCGGTTTCACTGTTCATGTACTAACGGCTCGCAACCCGCGTGTGCCAGCTTACGACGCCGCCTTGCTGCAGCGTATACCGGAAGCAGTGAAGGTACACAGGACCGTTACCTTCGAACCATCATTCCGACTGAGGAAAACACTGTGGAGTGGCGCGGTTGGTTCTGAGTTAGGAAACACACGAAAGGCGACGCTCGGAAGATCGTTTGCCAAGTGGGCGGTTTTGCAAATGGCCCAGCGAATCCTTTCTCCCGATCCTCAAGTTCTGTGGCTTCCAACCGCAATGGCGGAAGCCGAGCGGCTCGTGCGAAGGGAGCGCATTGGCAACGTGATTGTCACCGCGCCCCCGTTTTCCAGCTTTTTCGTCGGACATCGATTGAAGCGCGCTTTTCCTAACATCCGCCTTATTTCCGATTTTCGAGATGAATGGCTCCAGTACTTCGTTAAAAACTTCGCGTTTCGGCGGTGCGAATACGTGGAACAGCGTGCCGCGGAGATCGAACGCGCCACAGTCGCTCTTTCGGATCGTGTCGTGGCGGCTGCTCCGGCAGCGCGGAACGTTATTAGATCCCGCTATCCCAATGAGCCGGAGGAGAAGTTCAATGTGGTGTCCAATGGTTTTGACGAGGATCAGTTTGAGCGTTTCAAACCGCGGCAGCACTGCGCCGAACGGGTCGTTGTTGCCTACGTCGGAACGATGCACAATCCCGTATCGCCCGCCCCTTATCTCGATGCTTTGGATCGATTGCCGGCAGATCTGAGCGCACGGTTCGAGACCCGGTTCGTGGGTCGAATCGCAGAAGAGTTCGACAGGCGAATTCTTGAGAACCGTAAGGGGAAAGTCGTGATCATTCCCTTTGTGCCTCACCAGGAAGCAATCCGGCAAATGGAAGAAGCCGACGTATTGCTTTCACCATGCCACGATCCACTAACTATTCCTGGCAAGTTTTACGAGTACCTGGGCACTGGACGCCCCATTCTCGCGTTTGGCGTCGCGGGCGGTGACGTCGAGCAAATTATGCGCACGACACGGGCGGGATGGAGCTTTGATCCGCGCGACCACAGCGGCATCGATTCGATCCTCGCACGTCTTGCCAAGGACCCAGCAAGTCGACATACAAATCCCGCAGCAGAAGAAGTGGCGAAGTTTACGCGACGACATCTAACATCTGTGTACGCCTCCATCGTTTCCAATGCGGTTCAGTCGCCCTTATAGCATCGGATGCAAGTTACGCCGTTGCCGCCCACACAAATAGGCGAGAGAAATTCAGGGAGCGTCCGAGTGATCGAGCAAGCTTGGAGCGTAACGGACTTTCGCCGAATCCGCCAAAAGTGAACATGCCTACCTTGAAAGTTGAGCCGGGTAATCCCCATTTCGCGGCTTCCGCAACGCTTGCCACTGGGGGCAATACCGAGACGATCGCACGCAACACTTTGTGGTTTGGATTCGACGTCGCTGCTAGTCTGCTGACGGCGGTCGTAACATCGATCGTCATCGCCCGCGCGATAGGCCCGCAGCGGCTCGGCTATTTCAACTATTTGGGATGGCTTGCCAACATCAGCGCCTCCATCGGCTGTCTCGGCGTTCCGGCTACAACGCGCAAGTACATGGCTGAGTATTTCGGACGCGGGGAACCTGGCATTAGCCGGGCGATCTTTGAGTCGAGTCTTCGGCTCCAGTTCGCCACTGCGGGAGTAATTACCTCCGTGGGACTGATCCTCGTGCTGGCGGTTTCTGACCGCGGGTACTGGGGTAGTTCGCTTTTCCAAGTGGCGAGCCTGCTGCCCGCAATGTTGACATGGATTCCCGCTCAGGCGAATATGGCGGCGGAGAACATGAGGGCTAACATCCCTAGCAGCTTAGCCAGCAGTTTGATCTACGTTTCTTGCGTTGCGCTGAGTCTGACCTTCGGCTGGGGGTTGCCTGGAATCGCGATCGGGTTTTTCCTGGGCCGCAGTATCGAAGTCATCCTGCGGCTTCACAGTGTTCGAAATTGGATGAGCACCCTGCCCAGTTCACCGCTGCCCGAGTCACTCCGCGGCCGCATGTGGAATTTTTCAGGGTTCAGCACTGTCCTCATGCTCCTCCAGGTGATCGTGTGGGACCGCTCGGACATCTTATTGCTGAAGATGTTCAGCGCGAGCATCAAGGAGATTACCTTTTATTCGGTCGCGATCAATCTCACCGAAAAGGTTCTTCTTATTCCACAAGCATTCGGTGGTGCTATTGGCGCCAGTATAATGGCGCAGTTTGGACGTGACCGGGAGGCCCTCCGATTGTTGATGGCCAGGGCCGCGCGCTACATGTTCCTCTGTGGTTTGCCGGCACTGGCGGGTTTGGCGCTGCTCAGTGGACCGCTTGTTCAAACCCTCTATGGCCGCCAGTACCTTCCAGTCATTCCGGTTTTGTTCTGGGCGGCAGCGCTAGCCATCCCCAAAACTATGCTTTTGCCGGCGCTGCAATTGCTGCAGGCCACCGAACAGCAGCGCTTCCTCATAATATGGGGCTGTTTCTGTGGCGCGGTGAACATTGTGATCGATCTGCTGCTCATCCCGTCTCACGGCGCGTTGGGCGCCGCCATCGGCAATGGAGTTGGTCAGGCGCTCGGGGTGATGGGAATGTGGGCGCGCGCAGCCACGCTCTTTCAGATTGAACTGCCCTGGCGCGATTTCGCACGCATCGCCGTCAGCGGATGCGGCATGGCGTTGGTCGTGTTCGGCTCAACACTGATTTTCAACGGCTGGCGAGCTCTGGCCGTGGGCGTGGTGGCCGGATGCCTGGTCTTCGCACTAATGCTGCGGCTCTTCAGACTTTTCACACAACAGGATCGTCTGCGCGTCTTGCGTGTGACCGCGGGATCCGCGCGACCGGTACAAATTTTCATGGAACGAATCGTTATGGCAATGTCTGCACCGGCAGAAGGCAAGTGTGACTAGGGCGTGTGATGAGCCTCTATAGCCAAGCATTCCGTCGAATCCTGATGCCGCTTCATGGCATGCTGCGGAACCGCCAGTATTCGCGTTACCTGAAATCGATCGAGCGCAGCCAGTGGTTGTCTAGTGAAAAGTTGCTGGAATTTCAGTGGCGGGAACTCCGCCGTCTTTTGGAGTGTGCCTACCGCTCAGTGCCTTATTATCAGGAAAAGTACAGGAAGGCCGGTATAGCCCTCGCCGACATCCGAACCCGGGAGGATTTCGCGAGGCTCCCGGTCTTGACCCGAGCAGAAGTCAATGAGAATCGTGACCGGCTCCGCTCAACCGAATTTCGAGGAAGCTTGCTGCCGCATGCTACCGGAGGATCTTCGGGAACACCTACCCGATTCTTTCTCACGATGGATAGTTACGACTGGCGGACGGCCGCTAAGGACCGCGTATATTCCTGGTCCGGCTGGCGTCCGGGAGAGAAGGCGGCCTACCTCTGGGGTGCGCCGGTTGGCAAAGTTCCGAAAGTCCGTGCCGCCAAAACCTGGGCCTTCGATCGGTTTCAGCGCCAGTTGATAATCAATACGTTCTCCCAGACAGAACAACTGTGGGAAGATGTGCACCGTCAGATTACGCGCTTCCGGCCGAAGCTCGTTGTCGGCTACGTCTCCAGCCTGGCCGAGTTTTCCGCTTTCCTGACGCGGCGTGGACTCCGAATCCCGCCCATTGAAGCCGTAATTGCTGCCGCTGAGCCCCTCGATGCCCCTACACGGGAGCGCATCAGCGAAGCCCTCCGAGCTCCGATGTTCAATACTTATGGCTGTCGCGAATTCATGTCGCTGGCCGGGGAATGCGAAGCTCACGATGGCCTGCATGTGAACGCCGAGAACGTTCTTATCGAAACCGCATCGCCGCCGGCAGCCGGCCCATCGGAAGTTCTGGTGACGGACTTACACAATTTCGGTATGCCTTTCATCCGGTACAGCGTCGGGGATCTCGCCGTTTTGGATGACTCTCCCTGCAGTTGCGGCCGCGGCCTCCCGAAGATTCAGCGGATTGAAAGCAGAGTCAGGGACGCACTCCGTACGGTGGATGGGAGGATCGTTTCAGGGATCTTTTTCCCGCATACGCTGAAGGATGTCCCGGAGGTTCTGCAATTCCAAGTGGAACAATTGAGCCTGGAGCACATCGTCATTGTTGCTGTACTCCGGGTGGCTCTCTCCGAGAGGAGTCACCGACTTCTCAAGCAGGAGATCGCAAAAACCTTCGGCGCGAAAATGCAGTGGGAGTTACGCGCTGTTTCGGAAATTCCCCGGCTGACCTCAGGTAAGCGGCGGGTCACAGTGGGTCTTTCCTAAAGCAGATCATTCATGGGTTTCTTCCTATTCCTGTTGTATCTGGCAGCAAGCTACATTTTTCCGGGCGAACTTTTCCCGGAACTTGCGCCCTACCGGATAACCTTTTGGATCGGGGTGCTCAGCTTGGCTGTCTCCGTAGTGACCCTGGCTCCCGTCGGTAAACTAACAATCCGTGCCTTGCCGATCGGTCTGATTGTCGGCTTAATCTTCTGCATGATGCTGTCGGAGATGTGGGCCGACAGTTGGATGGGTGCGCCGCTCAACGTCATGCAGCAGTTCGGGCCGGCTCTCACCCTGTTCCTGCTGGCCATCTGGAACGTCACTTCACTAAATAGGCTGCGCATTACAGGGGGAGTTCTGGTGCTCTTGGCAATGATTCTGGTGGGGCAGGGCGTGGCGGCATATCACTTCGGTTACATGCAAGACAAATTTCTTCTTCACGGAGACGAAACGGAAGGAGAGGAGGACGCAAGCTATGAAGCCGCAGCTCCCGCTCGAGTGCGCGGCCTCGGTGAAATTAACGATCCCAACGATCTCGCTCTTGCCCTGGTCGCTACCCTCCCTTTTCTGGGATTGGCATGGCAACGGCGCCGAACAATACGGAATATTTTCCTGGTTGGTCTCCCCGCGGCGTTTCTAGTTTACGGTATCTATTTGACGCGATCACGAGGTGGGATGTTGGGAATGCTCGCGGTTTTCCTCGCCGGCTTCGTCAGCCGCGTGAGCCGCACCAAGGCCGTGATCGCAACCGGCTTGATGGCTGTTATGCTAATGGGCGCCAACTTCACCGGAGGCAGGGAGATATCCACCTCCGAGGAATCCGCGGCTAATCGTATTGAAGCGTGGTCGGAGGGGCTAGGTATGTTTCGGTCAAACCCGATTCTTGGCGTAGGTTATCTTAACTTCACGGACCACAACGACCTGACCGCCCATAATTCTTTTGTACTCTGTTTCGCCGAGTTGGGTTTCGTTGGCTACTTCTTCTGGCTGGCACTCCTTGTGATCGCCATCCTTCAGCTTGAACAGGTCCGGGAATGTGCGGACGACGAGGGCGATGGAAATGACTTGCGCCGACATGCAAGAGTGCTCGTGGCATCCTTCGCTGGAATGCTGGTTGCAGCGTTTTTTCTGTCTCGCAGCTATAATCCGGTCCTCTATCTCCTGGTCGGCCTCGCTTACGCGCTGTACAAGATTGCCCGTAGAAGTGGTCATTCGTTGGCTTTGCCGTCATTGTATGGAATTGGTCCGAAGGTTGCCGCTCTGGAACTCGCGAGCATCGTTGCAATTTACATTCTGGTTCGTGTTGATCGCCTTTTCATCTAGGAGCCTGTCCGAGTATTCTCCAACTTCGCGGGTTCAAACGAAACAGAACCGGTACATAATGTTTTATGCCAAAGGGCTACCGAACCTACCTTCCTGAGCAGGACCTGCTGTTGCCTC
>Ga0302326_10004730_pt1 | contig 31330 bp, 24 predicted proteins | sample Palsa_T0_3_FD_202264 | JGI IMG/M metagenome (GOLD analysis project Ga0302326, IMG submission 202264) | Peat permafrost microbial communities from Stordalen Mire near Abisko, Sweden - Palsa_T0_3 | ecosystem: Environmental > Terrestrial > Soil > Palsa > Peat permafrost | place: Sweden: Abisko...
CGTACAGGATATTAGCGCCGCCGCTCCCAGGCAGCAAAGCCAAGCCGCGCGGACCGCGTTTCGTGGCTGAGTTGACGATGGAGCCAATGGCCTCGGGATCGATTTCGATCATGCCGGTTACCTTGTTTTGGCCCACGGAGGTGTCGAAAATCCCGATGCGATCGGTGCCGAAGGCGGCGATGTAGAGGTAGCGGCCGGTAGGCTCGAAAACAACGGCCGCGGGCATGGCCAGCGCGGTGGCCACGGCGCTGGGGTTAGGCAATTGCGCATAGTCGATCCCCGGATTCAGGTCGAAGATCGCGGCTTGCCCCGTAGTGGGATTCACCGAAGTAATCTGGTGGTTGACGATATGGCCGTTCAGGGCGGTCTCGAACATGACCAGATTCAGCGCGTCCATGTTGGCTACGTACAGGTTTCCCGATATCGGATTCACGGTCAGACCCAAGTTGACGGTGCCGAGATGCGGGTAATAATTGGTTACCGTCAGGCCACTGGCGCTAATGGCCGCCACGTCGTTGTCGGGCATGATGTACTTGATGGTGCTGGGGTTATAGGTGGGATCCGAGGCGTCCACGATCAGCGAGACTTGCGGCGGAGGCGGCAAGGCCGGATTGACGGGCGGCGGGGGCGCCGGCGACACGTTCAGCGGAACGATGGTGGTGTGGTTTCCAGATAGGGCGAAGGCCACGTAAACGGTGGATCCGTCCGGGCTCACGGCCAACGCCCGCGGCCCTTCGCCGGTAAGCGGGATGGACTTGATAAACGCGTACGTTTTAGGGTTGTAGACGTTCACCAGATTGCTACGGGCGATGCTGACGAACGCCAGCCCGTTGCTGCCGGCGAACACTACATCGGCCGGCTCCGCTTTGGCGAAGATTGTGTTGACGACAATCCCCTTCGAGACCGAGACTACGCTGACGGTGTTCGAAACCTGATTGACGACCCAGGCTTCGTCGTTGCCGGCGACCTTCGGATTGACGTTCACTGAAACCGGCTCGATGCCGACCGGGATTTCGGCGATCAACCCTGGGCTCGAAGGCGTATAGGGCGCCGTCAGGCTGAACACGGATAAGGTTCCGTTGGGAGTGTTCACGGCAAACAGGCGAGTGCCGTCGGCGGACAGCCGAATCGGGTTGGTTTGGGCACCTTCAAAATTGACGTATTCGGACGGGGGAACTTGCGCCACCGCCTGCACACCAAGGCATAACAGGCTCACCAGCGGGAGCATCTCCGCAAACCTCATTTTCATGATCGACTCCTAACCGAAAGCAGACAAATTTCCAACCTAGGTCGTTCTTAGGGAGTATACACTAGAGGGGGCCTGAAGTCCATCGGTGCAGCCGGGTTCCGGCGCCGACCGGTACTATACCATCGTCCTATGGCAGCGTTTCTGCGGTCCGTGGGGCGGCCGAATGGCGATTTTCCACAGGCTAAGCCTGTGCTACCTAGTGTTCACGGCAGCGGTGTGCTTTCGCACATCTCCGTTCAGGACACCGTCCAAGTCCCGCTCGATGCCCAGGCGCACGCCGGAGCCGGGCGGTACCCCCATCACGGTCAAAGTATCGCCGTTCAGAATGAAGGAAGCCAGTTGCGCCTGGGTAAACGGGCCGAGCCCTGTGGTATCGGTTTGGTAGGTGCCGGTGTCCGGCAGGTAGAGCAGCCCATGGATCTGTCCCTGAACGGCGCCGTTGGCTATCAAATCGATGTTGCCGGCGGCCGCCTGGCTCTGTAGAGTGCTCCAATCGCTTTGCGCCTGCGGGGTGTTCACACTGGCGGCGGTAAGCGTCCGCGAATAGCCTACGGCGGGGGCGGTCCCGGTATCGAAGCACAGCATGTACGCCTCCATGTCCGCCTTCAACTGATCGTCGCCTTGCAGCGGAGGAGTTTGAAACAGCGGCCCGCCGAAGAACTCGATCAGCCCCGTATCGTGCCCGTCGTTGGTGAAAGCAAAACCATTTACGCTTACCGTGCCTTTCCCGAATTTGGCGTTGGTTTTCTGGTACATGTTGCGCAATTGGGAGTGCTTCATCGGCTGGCCGATCCGTTGGTCGCCGGTGGGATCGATCAGGCCGTTGGTGCCGGGTCCGGGATTCGCGGTATGGCAAAAATTGCATGTATGGCCGGTGACGCTGGTAATTGTATTTAAGAAGGTATCTTCTCCCGTCTGTGGGTCGCCTGGTTTCGAATAATCCGGCAAACTCAGAGATGCCGGGAGTGAGCGATCCAGGTTCTGGTTGGGATTCGGCTGGTATGCGATGGTATTGATGAAGTTGGTGTAAGCGGTCATATCGGCGCTAGATAGCTCCGCCCCGCCCAACAGACCGGAGAAGGTGCCGTTGAACGCCGCGAAGTCCGGCTGATCGCCTCTCCAGTGGTACGGCTGCTCGTTGACCAGCCCGCGCAGTGTTTGTGTAGTCATGGGCCCTTTCATGGGGTGGAAGGCCAGCAGTTGCCCGTTTTGCTCCAAATAGGTCATGTCTCCGGCGGGGTTGCCCAGATTCCAGGCCAGCAGGTCCATTTCGGCGTCGATGTGGCAGGAGGCGCACGCCCCCGTGCCGTTGCCGGAGAGCTTGTGATCGTAGAGGAATCCGCGCCCATTGCGGATCTCGACCGGGGTTGGATCGAACGATCCCGCGGGGATCTCCGCGGTCACGGAATTGGCGGATAGATTCACGATCGAAATCGTGTTGGAGATGCGATTCAAAACGTACAGCAGATTCGCGGAGGCATTCAAGGCCAAGCCGCGCGGACCTCGTTTAGTAGCGGGGTTGACGATGGAACCCATAGCCAGCGGGTCGATTTCGATGAAGGTGGCCACCGTGTTCTTGGAAGTATCGAAAATCCCCACGCGATCGGTGCCGAACGCGGCGATGTAAAGGTAACGGCCGGTCGGCTCAAAAACAATGGATGTGGGCATGGCCAGCGCAGTGGCCACCGCATTGGGGTTAGGCAGTTGCGCGTAGTCGATCGCCGGATTCAGGTCGAAGGTCTGCGTTTGCCCCGTGGCGGGATTCACCGAAGTGATGCGGTGATTGACGATATGGCCCTTCAGTGCCGTCTCGAAGTTGACCAAGTTAAGCGCGTCGGTGTTGGCCACATACAGGTTCCCGGATTGCGGATTCACTGTCAAACCCAAATTGACAGTGCCCAGGTGCGGGTAATAGTTGGTCACCGTCAGGCCATTGGCGCTAATGGCCGCCACGTCGTTATCCGGCATGGTATAGGCGATCGCACTGGTCCAGGCCGGATCGGAGGCATCCACGATAATCGGGACTTGCGGCGGGGGAGGCAGGTTCGGATTGACGGGCGGCGGGGGCGGCGTCCCCTTGGTCAGCGGAACGATGGTGGTGTGGTTGCCGGATAGTGCGAAGGCCACGTAAACGGTGGAACCGTCCGGACTTACGGCCAGCGCCCGCGGCTCCTCCCCGGTTAGCGCGATGGACTTGACCAACGCGTGCGTATTGGGGTTATAGACGTTCACCAGATTGCTGCGGGCGATGCTGACGAAGGCCAGCCCGGCGCCAGCGAACACCACGTCGGCCGGCTCCGCTTTAGCATAGATTGTATCGGTCACGATCCCCTTCGAAACCGAAACGACGCTGACGCTATTCGAAATCTGATTGACAACCCAAGCTTCGTCATTGCCGGCGACCTTGGGGTTGATGTTGACCGAAACCGGTTCAATGCCGACGGGGATTTCCGCGGTTAGCGCGGGGCTGGCTGGATTGGTAAGGTCGAAAACCGACAGCGTTCCGTTGGGGGTGTTCACCGCAAAGAGGCGAGTGCCATCGGCGGAAATCCGGATGGGATTGGTCTGGGCGCCTTCGAAGTTGACGAACGCCGACGGAGGCACTTGGGCCGGGGCGGGCGCATAAAAGCACAACAGGCCCGCCAAGGGGACTATGTTTGCAAGCCTTCTTCTCATGCTCGTCGTCCAGCAGCGGGGCTAAAGCCCCGCGCCGGCTAAAGCCCGCCCTCCAAGGTCACGCGCAGCTAAAAGCCGGATGCGGCGTCCAGGCGGAAAGACCGGTAGGCGGTGTCCGCGAAGTTAATCCCGTAGACTTCGATGCCGGTGTAGCCCGACGGGACATACTCCGACGACTCGGTGGGATCCGGACTGGTCTTCCCGCCCACGCCGCCCGCCTGCCACCAGTAGTTTCCATTATCCAGGATTTGCGAAGTGCCATACCCACCCGAGTAGAAGGGGAAATCCACGTTGGTGTGGATATCGACGGTAAAGGCCGTCTCGTTGATGATGAGCGCCTGCCCGCGGCTGTCTGCGTTGGGGTTGGTGGCATGGCGCGTGTTGCCGTTGTCAAACAGGGTGAGCTGTTTGGGATTCTCGTTCACCCAGACTTCTACATCGTGCTGATGGCTGAACCAGGGTGAAGGAACCTTGGGCGTGTCGAGCATTTTGAAGTACGGGGACCCCGTCAAGTCGGCCTCATAGCCCAACGTCCAGACTAAAGATCCATCGCCGGTTCCGTTCGCGTAGTTGATTTTGACGATCCAATCCTGGCTGCGGAGAGACATGATGAGGTTGCCGTCGGTGGAATCGTAGGCCAGAGAGTTGCCATGCAGCCAATCGTTGGCTACGGGGGCCAGCTTCACGGGACAGCATCCGCCGGTATCGATATTCACGCAAGGTTTGCACGTTTCGCCCAGGACCGCCGCGCGGCTGACTGGCAACCAATCGTAGGCGTTCCAGGTCCAAACGATATTCCAACTGGTGTCGAGCACCAGTATTTGGTCCCCAAGGATGTCCACGGGGTTCTGCGGGGTGCCTCCCTGCTCGTTCGTGTAAAGCCTCTCTACATGTGCGATCACCGCCGTATCGCCATTGGGCAGCCGCATAGCCTCGTGGTTGTAGTCGATGATGGACTGCGCGCCTAACGCTTTGAGCTGGGTGTTGGCCTCGACTTCGGTAAGGGAATTGAGCGTCGTGCCGGCCAGATTAATCTCGCTGACGGTGTAGGCTCCGGTATTTTGATTGCCGTTTTGGTTGGTAATCAACAAAAATGTGCCGCCGGGAACGGCGCGGGTCATCATCAGGTTCCCCGCGATGCAGTAAGACCAGCTCGGAACGCCTTGGAGGTTGGTGATCGCGGCACATCCCTTGGCTTTCTGGGTGGAAAAGAAACTGGTCGCCATCATGCTGTCGCCGGTGTCCGCGCTCGAGGTCGGCTGCATGGTCACGGTGGGGGCGGGCACTTTACATCTGACTTGCGAGCTGGCCGGCCCTGCGCAGAAGGCGGCTAACACTACTATGATTATGGTGAAAAATGTCTTCGAATAGGTCATTTTCCCTCCTTATGGATTCAGGGCAGTTTCTCAGACAGTATATCAGCCCCGCGAAGCGGCGTCCACGAGATTTCTTTTTTCCGCGGCCTAGGACGTACTGAACCCGGCGGGTGGGCCAAACTGCTGTAAATGGGGGTAACGCGACTAGGACTCTAGCAGGTTGGAAGGGTGCGCGCTACCCCCGGCGATTGGTTTGTTAACACAGGATGACGGCAAGAGTTGCGGCGCAAGCCATTTCGTAACTCCGGTTAAGAATTTGCGGCGGATGCCATCGGCACCGTGCGCGGTTCGAGGCCCGCTTTGGCAAGCACGGTGTAAACTACAAAGCCTGTCACGAAACTATACAGCACAGCCGGCTGCACGTAAGTCTTGAGCGTGGCCGAGACCGGCAGGAACGGCAGTATCCCGACTACGAAACCCAGCGCCCACGCCAGATATCCGGCCCAATTGACGCCCTCGCGGGGACCCGCCCAGCGCTTGCCAGAGAGCAGATAGTCCGCCGCCATAGCCCCGCAAATAGGTCCGAACGACGCGCCCACAATAGTAAAAAATCCGATCAGGTTTTGGGCGACACCGGTCACCGCCAGCACGATGGACACCGTCACACCCACCATGGTGGATGAAATGCGCGGCACGCCCGGTATCATGGTCGAGAAGCTGTTGCCCGCAATGAAAGCGCAGAAGCACGCGGGCGCCACCGACGCGATGGTGAATAGCGCAAACATAGCGGTCGCAAGTACGCCGCCGATGGCGTGAATCACGTCGTCATACTGGAGCCCCGGAAGTTTGTATAGCGTGCTGGCGCCGGCCACCGAAAGCAGCGGCAATCCGGCCGCAAATACGATCGCCAGGGTGATGCCCGTCAAGCCGCCCATGCGCACGTCCTTTGCATTGCGGCTGTTCATCCCGAAATCCGCGCCAGCCGCGCCCGCCGTGGCGAAGAAGCCGATGATGATCTGTATCAGAAGCGTGAACGCTACGAAGGGCTGCGGATCGGCCGGCACATATTGCGCAATGCCAGAGCTGGTCCGGAAGAACACCAGCAGCACCATGGCGGCGGGAATCACGATCAAGTAACGCGAAAGCTTGGCGACGTATTGAATTCCCATCACGCCTATGTAGGCCATCCCGTATCCCCACAGGATACCGATGGCGATAAATGGCAGGCTGCCGGACCCGGCTTTCGAGCCCACCGTGTTCAAGATGAACTGCGTCGAAATAGCCGTGTTCACGGCGAACCATCCCACCTGCAGCAATCCCATCAGCAGGCCGGGCATCACGTAGCCGCCCGCCGTGCCGAAAGTGGAACTGCCGACCACGTATAGCGGGTAGCCCGTTTTCATGCCCAGCATGGCCGGCGCATAATAGTAAAGCGCATAGCTGAGCAGCCCGGCGACCACGATGGCGGCTATGCACAGGCCCAGACCGGCGTGTGGGATAGTGTCTTTGGCGATCGTGAGGTAGAAGGCGATCCAGAGGAAAATGCCGGCGTAGCTGGGCGCGGTGTTGGCATACCACGGACCGCGGTTCGCCGCGGGGTTCGGAACGGCTTTGGAAATGTAGTCGGGCAGCATGGCCCCTCCTTTGCGAAGAGGCAGTATACTACGTTTAGCCTTTCTTTAGATTCTGCAGCAGATATTCCGCCGTACGCAGCGTGAACGCCAGAATCGAAATCGTGGTGGTCTTGTCCGTGCAGTTCGGGAAGACGCTGGCATCGCAGACGTATAAATTGGGAACGTCGTGCGCCTGTCCGAAGCGATTCGTCACAAACCGCCGCGGATCGTTCCCCATGCGCAGCGTTCCGGTTTCATGCAAGCTGGTTCCCGGCATGTCGGGTTCCGGTCCGGATCCCAGGTATTCCGCGCCGCTGGCGCGCAGCAGTTGCTCGCAGGACCGCTTGCCGTGCTCCCACATGAGCAAAGAGTTCCTGTCCCATGCGAAGTGCAGCCGCGCGGCGGGGATGCCGTAAGCGTCTTTGACGGCCGGATCGATGTCCACATAATTCGTATCGCTGCGCTGGGTGGGAGCTTGGATATAAAAACTGACCGGAGTCGGATAGCGGCGCTTGATCTGCCGCTTGTAGTCGCCGCCGAAGCCTTCTATCTCATCGAAGTACCAGGGAAACTCGCCGCAGCCCCCGTCCGGGTAAACCGAGTAGCCGCGAATGAACCGCTCCTGGCGCGGGTTTTCGAGGTTCTGCCAACGCGGCATCCACGCCACGGTGCTCGAAGAGACGTTATCGGGAAAACTCGGCTGCCCGAGCAGTTGCGGAAAGTAGCCCCGCGCCGTAGTGCCGTAGAGATGGTCGCAGAGATTGCGGCCGGCTTGGCCGCTGGAATTGGCGATGCCATCCGGCCAACGGCGCGACTTCGAATTCAAGACAATGCGGGCGGATTCCACGCAGGATGCCGCCAACACCACCGCCTTGCCGTACACCTCCACTTCCTGTTTGGTGTTCCGGTCGATGTAGGCGGCGCCCTTCGCGCGGCCGTTCTCATCCACCAGGATATTCTTGCAGAGAGCATTGGTACGCAGATCCAGGTTGCCGCTTTTTTCGGCGGCGGGCAGGAAGAACCACGGCGTGGAAAAAAACGCGCCCACATCGCAGCCTTCCGTGCAATTCGCGCAGTAGTGGCACGCGGGATGCCCGGCGTGCGGCACGGTGAGTTGCGCGATACGGTCGGGCAGATACGGAATGCCGATCTTGCGCGCGCCGCTCTCCAGAATTCGATCCATACAGCGGAAGTTCATGGGCGGCAGATACTCGCCGTCCGGGTTGCTCGGGCGGTTTTGCACAGTGCTCGCGACGCCGATCATGCGCTCCACGCGGCTGTAGTATGGCGCGATCTCGGCGTAGGTAATGGGCCAATCGACGTCATACCCGTCGCGGCTGGCGGCGCGGAAATCGATATCGCCGAAACGAGCCGACGAGCGCCCCCAAAAGTTGGTTTTGCCGCCCACCGCGAAGCAGCGCCGCCAGGTCCACTCGGTGCCGGGAGCTTTAGTGAATACGATTTCATGCTCCCAGATGCCCTCTGTGTATTCGTTATCCATGTAGCCGATCCACTTTTTGCGTTTGGCCGGCTCGCCGAATCCGCGGAACGGCATGTCGTAGGGTTTTCGATGGTTGCGGAAGTCCTTGCTGGGGTTCAGGCGGCGGCTGGCGTTGAGCGCGCAAACCTTCGCGCCGGCCTGGCATAGGGTGTGGATGGCCATTCCACCGCCCGCGCCCGTGCCGATCACAATCACGTCGTAAATTTGATTTGGCATGCTTAAACCTTCGGCGGCGGGAGGTGACGATGTTCCGGATCGCCGGTGTGCGGACACGCGGGCGATTCGGTATAGAACCGCAGCCCCGGATAATCCAGTTCGGCGAGCCCGATGCGGCTCGTATAGTAGCCCATCACGGTGTATCGCCGGATCAGGCGGAAAAAACTGTCGGATGCCAGCCGCTTCAGAACTTCGGTCTGTTGCTCTTGCGAGAGACGGGCAAAGCTTACCCCGTAACCCTTGTTGGCAGTCGCATCCAGCGACTTGAGTCCGTTGCGCATCGGCTGTTGAATTTCCTCTTCGCCATGGGCCGCCAGGAAATCGATGAATTCAGCGACGCCTGCGTCTTGCGCGCCGGGGCTATCGTCTTTAGGAATGATCAGCCCGGTCAGAATGTCGATAGTGTGGTATTCGGGCGCGGAGAAATACGCGGGCTTATAAGTGGCCGCGCGCGCGCCCGGTTGTTGGCCAAACGCCCAGCGAGCGAAGCCTGGAAACTGGCTGGCCGCCGCGGCTTTCGCAAGCATCTCCAATACGGCGCGACGGTCCGCTCCTTGATTCGCCATCTACTTGGATATTAAAACACGTAGTCCGGCGGCTTGATGCCGCCGAGGAACGCGATGGTTGTATCCCTGGCGACTTCCACCTTCTCCGTATCCTTCGCCCACGCAGCGATCTTAGGCGGGAGCGCCGGCCGCGCCAGACCACTGGCTGGAAGAGGCGTGCAAGCGCAAGCTCACGACGGCCGCGCTGTTGGGCTATGACGGTGGCGGCTTGCGGCGCAGACTGGCGGACTTCCTATGGTGGTGAACTCGCCCGGGAGTGAGGCGTTTCTGGCGCTCAGGGCCGATGCCGCGGCGACTGCCTGCCGCGCTTGCTCCCACCCCTGAAGCCCATCTCCGACATGATCCGGCCCAGGCTGGCCTTTTCCTGTTCCTCTAACGAGAATTGCTGCCCCGCGGATTCGCTGGGGGCTTGCGCAGTTTTCTCGAACGGCTGGCGCCGCTTCTTATTCGACCGCTTTCGCACTTAACCAGCATGGCACGTTTCGATGCGAAAATGTGTACTGGCGCAGCCCGATTTTAGCCGATCCGTGATGTGCTCGTCTCCCTGAGGCTGCCGATTGAGGAAAGCGGCGCTCACAGTATCCTGATAATCCGGCTCTCCGCCCCCTGTGCGGTGCTCACGCGGTAAATGTAGAATCCCGCCGGCGCCTCCGTGCCCGCATCGGTCTTGCCATCCCAACTCGCGGTCCCCGCTCCCGCCGACGGATTCGCCTCTTCCAGCACGTGCGCGACATGCTCTCCAAACCGGTCCCAAACGTCGATGCGCAGGTTGCGGCCGCCGGCGGCGATGGAGTATGGGATCTTGACGGGACGCGTAATCGCCGGTACCGCTTTTGTTGCGGCCGCGGCGGCGAAGAGAGCTCCAGGCGCGGTGTCGTCGTATTTGTAGACCGTATCGCCGGATGCATAGCCGACCAGTTTCGGCTGGTGGAAGAATCGGAACCGGTTCAGGAAACGGCCGATGTTGTTGGCGTCGGTCCAGTCGTCGCCGCCATCGCGTGTTTCGCTGCTATAGCCCCCGCTGAAATCGGGCGTGCCCCATCCCCCGACCCAGCCGTGATCCTCATCCACGAACCCGACGCCCTCCAGGTTGGCGTTGTGCTGCGGATCGTTTACGACGTGGCGAGTCCACGACTGGCCGCCATCGGTGGTCTTCAGAATCGCTCCCGCCGAAAAATTCTCCAGCGAAACGTAGCCGATGGAATCGTTGACGAAGAATATCTTCCACCCCCACTCGCCCTTCGGCAGCGTCGGCGTGAGGTTCGCGATGGTGTCGATCCAGCTCTTTCCGCCGTCCGCGGTGTACAACACCACCGCATGGACGTCGTCGCGCGAAGGGTTCGGCACATCGGCCTTGCCGCCCACCACCCAGCCGTGAAGAGCGTCTTTGAAGAAGATGTCCACCAGCAGGTTTGCATAGTTGCGCATGTCGATCGGCGTCCAGCTCTGTCCGCCGTCGACGGTCTTGATAACGCCAGCCGGCCGGTTAGGGTAGTTGGTGCCGGAGGCGTAAATGATGGATTCGCTCACTACCGACAATCCGCAGATTGCGTTGGGAACGGCGGGAATGTTCGTGACCTGTTTCCAGGCCGCGCCCCCGTCTTTGGTAGACCACAAGAGTTGATTGGCCGTGAGCGTACCGAACCAACCTGTTTGGGCATTTGCAAACCCGATGCAGCGCAGATACGCGTTCGGAAGCCGCAGTTGTTGGTCCCAATGGCCGCCGCCGTCGGTTGTTTTCAACACCTGTCCATTGCTGTTGACGGCCCAGCCCACGTTCGGGTCGATGAAGAAAACGTCGTCGGTGCGAGAGCTGGCCACCGGAGCGTTGGTGCGATGCCAGTGATATTGCGACGGTAGTGCCATATCTTCACTCCTTATAGCCGTCCGACATCCATTTGGAGAACAGGTCGAGTTGGGCCTGCGTCCAGAACGGTCCGCCCGGAGGCATGCGGTGCTTTTTCAGCTCATCCAGTACTGCTTTAGCGTTTGCATGATCGCCGGTTGCGTCCGACATATATGCGTAGTCGTCCAGCACGACGCCCATCGGCTTCATGTGGTCCACATCAATCGCCCTGAACAAGGGCAGAATATCCTTTGCGAATGAGACAGCCATCGTAGTTGATCCTCCTCCAGTTGAAACTCCACTGCCGCCGGTCCCTCCGGCCGCCGCTGCGATCTTAAACTGCGGCCCGTAGATGCCCGGCGCACCGGTGCGGTTAATCTTCTTTGCCAATAACGCGGTTGCCTGCCCTCCCAATGCGACCATCGACGCGATCGCCGCCGACAATTCGGCCGCGCCTCCGCCGGACCAGGCCGCTTCGAGGTGCGTCAGCACCGCGGTAAAGAGCCGATCGCATTCGGTCACTTCAGGGGGCGGCGAGGGATACCCATGCAAGGGAACCGGGGTCATGTCGTAAACCTCGGGGATCGAGATCTGGCCGCCGGTCCAGCCGCCCTTCTGCGTGCCGGGATCGAACTCGTACTTCCGCAAGTAATAGAGCTCGCCAAAAGCGTAGAAATGGGAAAGCTGCCCAGTGCTCCAGTAGGGGTACCGGCTACCGCCCTCGCCCTGCTGCTGAATCAGTTGGATGGCCTTCGTGGCGTCGGCAAGGTTGCCGATCGTAAACATGCCAAGCGATCGCTGCTGCTGGTTGGCAAGCTGATACGGGATATGCGCGTCATTGGTGCGAAAAGCATCCAGAATCGCGTCATAAAACTTCCCGATGGATGTAAAGGTTTCGGCGGCCAGGCGCAGGGCTTCGGGCACCGGATCCTCGGGGTACTCGATCTGGCAGCACATCAGCGCGAAGGCCTTGAAGTTTGGAAATCCCAGGACGACTTCGAAGTGCGGATCGCACGGGACCAGGTCCCGCACGCACTGCGGCACAACTCCGCCCGGCAGCGGCCCCGGGTATTCGATGCTGGCGTACCCTTTTAGCACCTCGGGCTGCTTGCCGGTGGCCGTCAACATATTGCAGGCCAGCCCGAAATGCAACATCTCCTGCATCACGATGCTGTGGATCTGCGTCGCCGGATACGAATCGGGGTCCTGCAGTGCCCAGTAACCGCACAAATATGGCGGCAGCGTGGCCAACTCCAGCTCAATTGCGGATTGGAGCGCGTCCTGCAACCAGCACAGATCGCGCTTGGGCGATCTCATCAACGTCACTATCTTCAGGTTCATAAAGGTCCCTGCATGAATAAGCGGTTGACTTGGCTAGTATAGGCCAGCAAATTTGGCTTTGTCAATATTTTTGAGTACGTTTAAATGCAATTCCCTTTTGGGCACGAATCGGCAGCGTTTAGATGCGGCCGAATTTGGCCACCGCCTCCCGAATCGACCGGAACTTTTCGATAAACGGGACCATGCTGTGCTCCGTATTATCCAGTTCCTGCGCCTTCTTCAGGATTTCGGCGGCGTGCGCGCGCGGCACCACGGCAACGCCGTCCTCGTCGGCCACCACGATATCGTTCGGATTCACGCGCGCGCCGGCGCAGGTGACCGGGATGTTGGCGCCCCCGAAGCGGTAATGGTTGATGGATGTGGACGGCACGATGCCGCGGCTAAACACCGGAAACTGCAGCCGCTTGATCTGCGGCAGGTCGCGCACTGAGGCGTCCACCACCGCGCCGGCCAAGCCGCGGTATTTCATAGCCGTGGACATCAGGCCGCCGATGCCGGCGATATCCAGGCCGTCTTCGAGCACGATGACGTAGACCGATCCTGGCGGCGCGGCGTCGATGGCGTCGAGCATGCCCTGGGCGGCGGCGGCGCCTTCGCGGTGTTCCTCCTTCTTCAGCAGCACGGTGACGGCGGGACCGGCGAACTTGGCGGTGAAGATGGGGCGCATGTCGTGCGACATGTAGATGCGCTGTCCGTAGAGCTGTTCGGCGGCGTCGGCCACCGAGGCGACTTCGACCAGGCGCAGGCCTTCGACCAGCGGATCGGCGGCGGGTTGGGCGGCGAGCCATCCGGCGGCGCACAAGGCCAGCGCGGCGGAGGGGGCGAGCAGCAGGCGGAGTTTCATGGTGGCGAACGTACCACATTTCGGCGGGATGGCCGGGCGTGCTAAAGTGGGGATGTCCTTCCTTTTTGGCCAGCAAGTCCCCATCGTCTAGCCCGGCCTAGGACATCGCCCTTTCACGGCGGTAACGGGGGTTCGAATCCCCCTGGGGACGCCACGTTTCATAGAGTTACGGGCACCGGTCCACCACCGTCCACCACGCGCTACGGTCCAGCAGAAGAATTCAAAAAAATACTCCCTCACGAACGCCGCGCGGTTTTGGTGCTGTTCGCGCACAGTGCGCCCTGTGTCGCGCGACGTTCGCCCACGTTGCGCCGGTGGCACCCATCGCGACCAGTATGGCCACCTTGCCCGTGGACGCGCACCACGCCGAAAACGCCCACTGCGGGGACGCGGCGAAACATGGTTACAAATAACGCAAGGAAAATGGCTACAGCCGCTCCCATGTGCAGTCTCCTACGAACAGAATACGCCCCCCAAGGCGATCACGGCTGCCGTAAAAGCGCGTCCCTCGCCGGTGGATTCCCTGTAGGGGCTCAACCGCCCTGACAAGAACCTTTATACCGGCCCGACGAAGGGCAAACGCTTCTTGCCCAGCGGGGATTCCTCGGTAGTGCTACAATCTGCGGCTGTGGGCGAGAAAAGCGAGGATTGCAGTACAAAATCAGAAACACACCTATGAAGCGAATCGCTGCCGCGCTGAGCGCCGTTCTTGTGCCGTTGGTCGCAACAGCGATTGCTCTGCCTGCGCAAACTTTCACCACGTTGCACAGCTTCGATGGCACGGACGGGGGTGGGGCCTATGCGGGCGTGGTTCAGGGTACCGACGGGAACCTATACGGGACAACGAATATTGGCGGGGCCAACGGCGCTGGTGGCACGATCTTCAAGATTACGCCGAGCGGCGCATTGACGACGCTATACAGTTTCTGCTCCCGAAGCGGGTGTACGGACGGCGAATTGCCCGTTGCAGGGCTGGTCCAGGCCACCAATGGGAATCTATACGGGACGACCGTTTATGGCGGGGCCAACGGCGTTGGGACGGTCTTTAAAATCACCCCGAGCGGCACGCTGACGACGCTGTACAGCTTCTGCGCTGAAAGCGGGTGCATGGACGGATCGATGCCTTATGGAACGCTGGTCCAGGGCGCCGATGGGGACTTCTACGGGACGACTTTGGAAGGCGGGGCCAACGGCATCTCCGAGGATGGCTATGGGACGGTCTTTAAGATCGCCCCGAGCGGTAGGCTGACGACGCTGCACAGTTTCAATGGCGCGGACGGCTGGAACCCCTGGGCGGGGCTGGTCCAGGCCACCAATGGGGACCTCTACGGAACAACATCAGCCGGAGGGGCCCACGACGGTGGAGCGGTCTTCAAAGTCACCCCCAATGGCGCACTGACGACGATTCATAGCTTCTGCGCCCAGGGCAAGTGTACAGCCGGCTACAATCCCATAGCGCCGCTACTTCAGGGCAGCGATGGGGACCTCTACGGGACAACGTCTTTTGGCGGGGTCAACGACGATGGAGCGATTTTCAAAATCACTCTGAACGGTACGCTGACGACCCTATACGCCTTCTGCGCCCAAAGCGGTTGTACGGACGGCGCAGTACCCTATGCGGGGCTCGCGCAGGCTACCGACGGGAATTTGTACGGAACCACGTCGGTCGGCGGGGCATACGGCAACGGAACGGTTTTCAAAATCACGCTGGGGGGCACTCTGACGACGCTGTACAACTTCTGCGCGTTGAGCGGGTGTACTGACGGCGCGAGCCCTCACGCCGGGTTGGTGCAGGCCACGAATGGGGACTTCTATGGGACAACGGCCAACGGCGGTGCGAACTCTTGCATAACCGATGGTGCCGATTATGGCTGCGGTTCGGTCTTCAGCCTGTCGCTCAGTTTGGGCGGGTTCGTAGAGATAGATCCTACCTCCGGCAAAGTGGGAACGGTGGTCAAGATCCTGGGGAACAATCTGGCCGACGCCACCAGCGTCACCTTCAACGGCACACCGGCCGTGATCGAAGTGTTTTCGAAAACCGTCCTCACGGTTACCGTGCCGACCGGCGCGACCACCGGCCCGGTCCAGGTGGTGACGCCGAGCGCCACGCTTACGAGCAACGTGCCCTTCCGGGTGCTGCCGTAAAGCACGTCCCCCGCCCGTGGACTCTCTATAGGGTTTCAGCCGCCCTGACATGAACCATTATCGACCAGACAAACTGTCCCAATTGCGCCCCAGGCGGCCCAATTCACCGTCGCGCAGCTTGCGCCGGGCGTTAATTAACTTCCGAGTAGCCGACGATACGTCCGGACCCAAAAGACCGACCCTTCCATAGCCTCGTTTGAAGGCCAACTTACACGCCCGACGATCCGCCCCGGAACTCTAATCCGACGCTTCCCAAGAGCCGTTATCGGCCCAGAGCGATGGTATCTCCCCGGCTCAATGGGGCTCATCAGCCACACCGAGGAACCGCCCTCCCAGCGCGAAAAAACCAGCCCCGGACCGCGCACCGTCCAATCGTCGTCGGGCTTAAGCGTCACCGCGGAGCCCGGCACGAACTTGACCTCGTAAGGCTCGCTAAAGCCGCCCGTCTTCGGATCGAAGCGGACCGCCATGAGTTTCGATCCCTCGAAAAGGTAAAAGACGTTCCCCGTGGTGGAAATGCGCCGAGGCGGGACCCACCCGGTTCCGTCGGGCAGCGGGATTCTTATCCACGCCGGCTGCGGCGCCGCTTCTTCCCTCCAGGGGACCAAATACCTCTGCCTCGACCATGGCGATCCCGGCGGAGATTGCACGAGCCACAGCCATCCGGAATCCCGGCCAAATGTCTTACCTACGAAAACAGAAGCAGTCGGGTGTTCCAGCCAGGGTCTGTCTTTGCCGGAGGCCACCTCCAGAAGACGAACGGTTAACTTTCTCTTGGGGTCGGCCTTGACCTTGGCTCCCCGCGAGCGCGCGCTCGCGGCCTCATTGAAGCCGGCACAATCGGCTATCTGACGGACGGGACTGATTATCCGACGAGTCTACCAAAGCAGACAGGTCTTCGGATGTTCCGCCATAAACGCCAACTGATTTTGCTCGTCCGTTCGTAAGGCCAAGGCGCCTGCCGGTCGCTCTGACCAGACAGCAGCAGGCCCGCCCAGACCCTCGCGGGCCCAGCCTAACGGGCTGATTGCTGGGCCCGTCCGGAGGCCGGCGATTCATCCCTACCTCGACGCTTGGCCTGTGGGGCGCGCCCGTTGGCACCGACGCGGCGCGGGCCGTCGCCGCGACGTGGGCAAACCTGGCGCGGCGGGTTGGGGCTTCGTTCCGTTCCGCCATTCACGTCCGACGGATTGGCGGCATCGCTCCCGTCGGGAACCAGCGAGTCCACGCCTCGTTGTCCGCCATTATCGACGTCTATTCGGTGGGCGCGAAATACTTGAGCATCGGACCGAAGCTGGCCGCAAACCGGTCTCTACATGAGCTGGAAGAACGCCAGCACATCGCCATCCTAGGGTGCGTAATGCGTGAAGACGAGGTCGCTAGCCTTGGCCTGATTGTGGCAGGGGAAGCAGCTTTTCATTGACGCCGCGGCGGCGGGTTTGCCGTCTATGAAGGTAGCGAACCCCCAGCCGCCCGTCGCGGCGTACTTCGTGGAGTCCTTGACCATAAACTGAATGTTCGTGGGGGGGCCAGGGACGAAAGATTGGGCTTGGCCAAAGACCTTGTTGTTTTCCGCCGACGGGACGTGACCGTAGTGCAAAGCGGCAATGATCGTGCCGTCCGGGAATGGGAGCTTCCCCTCGCGGTAGGCCTTGATCGCCACATCGTTGCCCAAAACGGCGCCAATACTGTTCAGGTTGCCTGCTTCGTGGGAGACGGAGATCAACCTCCAGTCGCGGTATCCGGGGGGGATTTCTGTTACGAAGATCGGGCCGGCCGAGTCGGCGGCGCGTACAGGCGCGGGCGCCGTAAACGCGACAATCCCTGCCGGTATGATAACGGCAACCAGCAGTAAAGGGATACCTTTCACAGTGGCTCCTCCTCCAAGGAAGCAAGAGATCTTACCACAAAACGGCAAGCAATTGTTAGCGCCGGTTTAAAAGAGCATGATGAAACCCTACGACACATCGATTCACGCAGGCGCAATTCGCGGAACAGCAAACGCACGCCGGTGATCCTGACGCCGGCCGCCGTGGGCCGGGCGCCGACCGGTCTGGCGTCCACTGAAGACCCGAGAATGAACGCACCGTGGACCGCTCTAGCCTAGGCGCCGGCGCGACGACCGGCACAGTCCAGGTGGTCACACCCAACGGCACGCTTGGCGAGCCACGTGCCCTTCCGCGTGCGGCCATAGAGGCCGCGCAATCTCCCCCTGAGAACCTGCGGTTGTTTTCATCTTTTCCCTTCAGCCTGGCGCGTGCGTATCACCAGAGAACAAAGGGACGATGCAAAGCTTCCAGCTATGGCTTTATTCAGGATTCGACCGGTGGAATCCGGATTAGCCTGGCGCCGGGACAGGATCTTCCGGCCAACGGCTGGCGCGTGGAGATTACCGGCGTGGCATCTTCGGCAGGCGCCGCCCCGGCGGTCGTGGAGGCGCGCGTATCGGCGCTCGGGGCGGATACGCTGCCGCCGGCGGTCCCGGTCTCGATGGCGGGCCTGGAGAACCCGGAAAATGAGTACAAGCGGGTGGTTATTTCCGGAGTCGTGCAATCGGTGAGTTCGAAGCGGCCGGGCCTTATGACGCTTGAGATCCGCGCCGGAAGCTCACTGGCGAACCGTCATCCGCCGGTCCAGATGATCGAGCACCTTCGGCCATGCCTCCTCGTGCCGCGCCTTGGACTCCTCGTTCGGGAAACCGTCGTGCACCAGCCGCAGGTGCGTCCCCTTCGCGTGACGCGCCAACTCTACCGTCACCACCGTTTCGGCCCCCTTGGTCGCCGCAGTCACCCAAGTCAACTCCACCAGCCGATCTTGTTCCAGCCTCAGGAACCGGCCATAATGCGGATGGCGCGCGCCCTCGTAACGCGTTTCGAAATAAAAGGCCGCATTCACTTCCGCCCGCATCAAAACCGACCCCGGCGCCGCAAACCAGCGGTCCCATTCCTCCGTCCAAGCGCGAAACAGTACGCCAGGCGAAGCCGTCATATCGCGCTCAACGCACAACTGAAACGGCCGCGCTGAAAGATCCGGTGCCGCAGTAGGCATTCTGTCTTCTGTCTCCTGACTTCTTCTTACTGGCGCCTTATGACGTCCGTACCTAGGTAGGGCCGCAACGCCTCCGGCACCACCACGCTCCCGTCTTTCTGCTGATAGTTCTCCACGATCGCCACCCAGGTGCGCCCCGCCGCCAACCCGCTGCCGTTCAACGTGTGTACGAACTCGCTCTTCCCCTTGGCATTCTTGAACCGGATGGACGCCCGCCGCGCCTGAAATGCCTCAAAATTCGAACAGGACGAAATCTCCTTGTAAGCGTTCTGCCCCGGTAGCCACACCTCGATATCGTAAGTCTTGGCCGCCGAGAAGCCCGTATCGCCCGTGCATAACACCACCGTCCGGAAGGGCAACCCCAGCCGCCGCAGGATGTCTTCGGCGTCCGCCGTCAGTTTCTCCAACTCATCATAGCTGCTTTCTGGGTGTGTGAACTTGACCATCTCCACTTTCTGGAACTGGTGCTGCCGGATGATACCGCGCACGTCCCGCCCGTACGATCCGGCTTCGCTACGGAAACACGGCGTATACGCGCACAGCTTCACCGGCAGCCGCTCGCCCTCCAGCGTTTCGCCTCGATACAAATTGGTTACGGGCACCTCCGCCGTCGGAATCAGCCAGTAGTCCGAGTTTTCGAGCTTGAACGAGTCCTGCGCGAATTTGGGCAACTGGCCCGTGCCGAACATGCTCGCTGAATTCACCATGAACGGCGGCAGAACTTCGGTATAGCCATGTTCGCGCGTGTGTACGTCCAGCATGAAATTGATCAGCGCGCGCTCCAGCCGGGCGCCCAGGCCCCAGTACACCGCGAACCGCGCGCCGGTCACTTTCGCCGCGCGCTCCAGGTCCAGGATGCCCAGTTCCGGTCCCAGGTCCCAGTGCGCTTTGGGCTCGAAATCGAACTCGCGCGGCTCGCCTACCCGCCGGATTTCGACGTTGTCCGCCTCGCTCGATCCCACCGGCACGGATTCGTGCGGTACATTCGGAATCCCTTCCAGCATCTGGCGAAACGATTCCTCAGCCGCCTTCTCTTCCGCCTCCAGCACCGCGATGCGTTCGGCCATGGCCCGCACCTGCTGTTGTCTCTCCGCGGTATCCGCGCCTTCCCGGCGCAGCTTGCCGATCTCGACGGTTTCCGCATTGCGCCGCGCTTTCAATTGCTCCGATTCGGCGATGGCGGCGCGCCGCCGCTTGTCCAATTCCCGGTAACCATCCAAATTAGGCGGATTGCTGCGCGTCTGCAGCCGCTCCGCAATGCGGTCGAAATTCGCTCTAAACCACGCCAGATCGTACATTTATCCATGCTACCAAGCGTTCGATCTAGGTTTCTTTCGGCTGCGTTCCTAAACGGTGCTACAATGTCCCGCCTTTCTTGCCCACCTAGAACCCGACGGTAGGTCCCAACTGCTTCGGGACCATCTGTTTTCGGTGTCGCGGGCGGCGCGGCAGACGTCGAAAAAGATCGGGTTCGGGGCGGCTGGGCCATGATCGGGCTGCTTCACGACCTTGGCAAATATTCTCGTGACTTTCAGCGATACCTGCGCCAGATTTCGCCCGATCAAGATACGGAGCAACAAGAGCTAAAGCGCGGAGAGGTCGACCAGTCGCCGCCTGCGCAGGCGGCGTGGATTGAAACTCTTGCTACACTGGAGAAAACGCCATGACGGACGACGAACTCAGACAGCAATTCCGCGAGCTCTCCACGCTGATGGACCACGTCAAGGAATCCCTGGAGCGCGAGATCCAGGGCGTCGGCGACCGCGTGGACCGCATGAGCGCGCGGCTCGACAAAATAGCCGCCGGATCGCACTACGTCAGCCGCCTCGTGGAGTGGTCCGAGAAACAGGACCGGTTCCAGGAAGACATCCTCCGGCGCGTGGCCGCCCTGGAAGCACGCATGGAGGAACGCCCATGATCGACCCCGCGGAACTCGCCATCTGCAGGCGGCGTGGATTGAAACGCAGCCGGCTATCGCGAGCAGGCCTGCCTGTTCGTCTGGTCTCCGATCACTCGATTTTCAGCTTGGGGAGCCGTGGACGATGCGGAGTATATCCACCCCGTCTTCCAGCGGCCGGTAGAGAATGGCATCCTTTCAAACCCTGCGACACGGAACATCCGTAACGTGCCGAGCGCCGGGGTTCTGAGCCGCACATGCCAGCCTATGTTGGGCTGGGTAGCGAGGAGGGAAACGCTTCGTCCGCGGCAGCCAGGAAGCGTAGCGCCGCATCGAGGCTCGCATTGCGTGCGAGATAGCCGGCATAATCCTCGATGTCACAGTCCGCTCGGGGCTTTATCGTGTAGTGGCTTCTCACCGAGGGCCGGTGTTCCGGTAGCGATCGACGATTAGGCGAAGCTTCTCATCACAATAGCTCTCAGACCCTTTGATCGACTGGGCGGAATTGAAACCTTCCAGCGCCAAGGCATCAAGCTCCTCCCCCGCGGCTTCGTCGTCCCGGGCGAGCCGCTCGACGTAGGCCTGGATCGTGACTCCTTCCGCTTCGGCCCTTGCGCGAAGCCTGGACTCCATGTCGGGTTCGATCAATATGCTCATCCGTGCTCCGGTCCCACGATAGCATGGACGCCCGCGCAAGCTGCGGGACCTTCGAGCAGGGTCAGCTTGGGCAGGCCAGCCTCGACGGGTGCACGCGGGGAGCAAAGATCACGGGACGGCCGGAAGTGGGGCCCAGCGCCCATGCGGAAGCAGCTCCAGATGGCCGACAATTCCCTCGGGATCATGACTTGCCCTATCCCGGCGATTGCCGATTGACCAACCGCGCAGTTTGCGGGCGTCGCCCGGTATAATATATCGGCAGGAGGGGATATGGCTGTATCGCTCGAGTCTAGGCCGGTCGAGACGTCGCGGGACATTACGCAACTGTTGATCGCCTGGGGCGGTGGCGACCTAAGGGCCATGGAACGACTGGTGCCCGTGCTCCAACAAGACCTGCATCGGGTGGCCTCCGCACATTTGGCGGCCGAGCGGCGTGGGCATATTCTGCAAACCACCGCCCTGGTGAACGAGACTTACCTCCGGCTGATCGACTGGAAGGACATGCGCTGGCAGAACCGCGCCCAATTCTTCGCCATGGCCTCGCAGGTAATGCGCCACATCTTGGTGGACTATGCCCGCGCGCAACAGCGCGAAAAGCGGGGCGGCGGTGCGGTGCACGTATCCTTGTCCCAGGCGGAAGGCGTTCCGCTCGCAACCTCGGCCGATCTGGTGGCGCTCGACGAAGCCTTGCGCACACTGGAATCGTTCGCGCCGCGTCAGGGCCGCATCGTGGAATTGCGTTTTTTTGGCGGCTTGAGCCTGGAAGAAACGGCGGTGGCACTCGAAGTGTCGGTGGGAACCGTGAGGCGGGACTGGAGCTTGGCGCGAGCGTGGCTGTATCGCGAGCTCAACCGCAAGACACCATGACTGCGCAGCGATTCGAGCGCGTGCGCGAGATTTATCACGCGGCCCTGGACCGGCCGTCCGATCGGCGCGCTGTCTTTTTGGAACAAGTCTGTGCAGACGATGCGGGGTTGCGGCAGGAAGTCCAGTCCCTGCTGGCGGCCGAGGCGCAGGCCGGAACATTCATGGCGACCGGTGCCGGAGCCGCCTTGGATACCCAGCCGGCCGGGCCTGCTGGGGCGCCGCTTACGGGCCGCGTTCTCGGTTCCTACGAAATTCTGTCCCCGCTGGGGGCCGGGGGTATGGGTGAAGTTTATCTCGCCCTGGACCAGCGGCTGGAACGAAGTGTAGCCATCAAATTGCTCCCCAACAGCCACCGGCTGGATTCCGATCGGGTGCGGCGGTTCGAGCGGGAAGCCCGCGCGGCTTCCGCGCTCAATCATCCGAATATCATCACGATCTACGATATCGGAACTTGCGACGCGGGCCGCTACATAGTCATGGAACTCGTGGAAGGCCCGACCCTGCGTGAAATCCTGGACGCCGGTGCGGTTCCGGCATCGCTGCCTACCGTGGGCGGACAGATCGCCAAGGCGCTGGCCGTGGCGCATGCGGCCGGGATTGTGCATCGAGATATCAAGCCCGCCAACATCATGGTGCGCAAAGACGGATACGTGAAAATCCTGGATTTCGGACTGGCGCGTTTGGCGCGCGAAACCGAAGGCCCCAGGCCGCTGGACGTCACCGTTCCAGGCCAGCTATTAGGGACGGTCGCCTATATGTCTCCGGAACAGGTGCGCGGCGAGAACGTAGCGGGCTCCTCCGACGTGTTTTCCCTCGGAATCATTTTCTATGAAATGGCCACGGGCCGGCATCCATTCCACGCCGACTCTCCGATGGCCATGCTGCATGCCATTCATTCGCAGGCGCCGGTTCTGCCCTGCACCTTGAACCCGCACATTCCGCCGCCGCTCGAAGCTCTCATCCTGACCATGCTGCACAAGGATGCGTCGCTGCGGCCCACGGCGGCGGAGGTGGATGTGGCGCTGATAGGCTCGGGCAGCGGCAGCGTTCCCTCCGAACCCGGAGCGCGGCGGCCGCACAATCTGCCGCCGCAAAGAACCCCGCTCATCGGGCGGCGCGCGGAGCGCTCGGCATTGCAACCCCTTCTGCTCGATCCTGAAATCCGGCTGATCACACTGACCGGCCCGGGAGGCACAGGAAAAACCCGGCTGGCGCTTCAGGCCGCCAGCGATACGGTCGACAGTTTTCCGGGGGGAATTCGATTTGTGAATCTGGCGCCCCTGATCGATCCCAAGCTGGTGGTTTCCGCTATCGCCCAAGGCCTGGGCGTTCGCGAAGCGCCGGGGCGTGCGCTCATCGAAGTGGTCAAGGAACACCTGGCCGGCCTGAGCCGGATGTTGCTGGTCTTGGATAACTTCGAGCAGGTCGCGGCCGCCGCAGCGGATGTTTCGGAAATTCTGGATGCGTGTCCCGGGGTGACGGCCATGGTAACCAGCCGAACCGCTCTCCGTGTCTATGGCGAGCGGGAGTTTTCGGTGCCGCCCCTGCCTCTGCCGGAGTCCGATGGGCCGCTTTCGCCGGGCCGCCTGCTGGATTTTCCGTCCATCGCACTCTTCGTCCAGCGAGCCACGGCCGTAAAGCCCGATTTCTCCATGACCGTGCAGAACGCCGACGCCATCGTCCAGATCTGCCGGCGTTTAGACGGTCTGCCGCTGGCCATCGAACTGGCTGCCGCCCGAATCAAAGTTCTCCCACCCGCGGGTTTGTTGGCCCGAATCGCCAGCCGGCTGGAACTGCTGACCGGTGGCGCACGCGACCTGCCCGAACGCCAGCGCACGCTGCGGCGGGCCATCGACTGGAGTCACGACCTGTTGACGCCGGCGGAACAGAAGCTCTTCCGGCGGCTTTCTATTTTTGTGGGCGGCTGCACGCTCGAAGCGGCCGAGGCCGTCTGCGACGCGCAAGAGGATTTGGGGATCGATGTGCTCGACGGCGTAACCTCGCTGGTGGACAAGAGCCTGCTGAGCCAGATGGGTCCCGGAGATGCAGAGCCGCGCTTCATCATGCTGGAAACCATCCGCGAATATGGTAGAGAACGGCTCGAGCAAAGCGGCGAGATGGAAAGCACCAGGCGGGCACATTCGGCCTATTGCCTGGTATTGGCAGAAGAGGGAACGGCGGACATGGCCGCCGTCGAGCGGGAGGCCTGGCTGGGCCGCTGCGATGCGGAGCACGATAATTTCCGCGCCGCCATCGAATACCTTATAGAGTCGGGCAATGCCGAGTGGGGGCTGCGGCTCGGCAGCGCGCTCTTTGGGTTCTGGGAGCCGCGCGAACACCTGACAGAAGGGCGCCGCGCGCTGGCGGCGTTGCTCGATGTACCCGGGGCGAATCCCGTCAGTGCTCACCGCGCCCGGGCCCTGTATGCGGCAGGAGTCCTTGCGGATGCCCAACTCGATTTCGACGCAGGCACGGAGCGGATGAATCTCTGCCTTGAAATACAAATTCAGCTTGGCGATAAACAGGGGATTGCCACAGTGGAAAGCGCTCTGGCAGTCGGCTGGAATAAAGCTGGACGATATGACCGGGCGCGATCGCACATTGAGCGGGCGCTGGTGCTCTGGAAGGAACTGGGCTCCGGCAGGTTTGTTCTGGGCCTCAGTAACCTCGCTTACATAGCCAAGCAACAAGGCGATTATGCGGTCGCACGAACGGCCTACAACGCGACCTTGGAGGCGTTCCGTTCCGCGCGCGACTTCCGCGGTATGGCCTTCGCGCTGACCGGCTTGGCCGACGTGGCCGCGGCACAGGGTGAGTTGACGGAAGCGGGTGGTCTCTATGAGGAGAGCCTGAAGGAATTTCAGCGGATTGGAGATCTTTGGGGAGTGGCCGGCGTGCTCCGCGATCTCGGGGATCTGGCCTGCCGCGGCCACAACCATATCCATGCCGCGGCCTTGTACAAAGACGCTTTGGCCGTATTTCATAAACTGGGGCACCGGCGCGGCATGGCCGTCGTGCTCGAACACCTCGCCGCCTGCGCCAGTTATGACAATAGTCCGGGTGGCGCGCTCAAATTGGCGGGCGCGGCCGCGGTCATGCGGGAAAACCTGGGAATCTCGCTCTCTCCAGCAGAGCAAGAAGAACTTGATCGGACCATCGGCCGCGCCCGCGAAAAACTGCCCGAGGCAGAGCTGAAAAACGCTTGGGCCGAGGGCCGCGCGATGACCGCCGATCGGGTGCTGGAGTTTGTGCAACGCGGCTGAAGTCCCCGGCGCGTCTAAATTTTTTCGGGATTCAGAAGCCGCCGTACCGCCGAGACCCGGTTGACCGGCAGGCCGGCGCGCCGCGCATGCTCGCGAACCTTCTCTTCATCGTTCGCGAAGTACACGCAATAAATCTTCTCGTCGGTGACGTAGCTGTGCAGCCACTGAATGCTGGAGCCTAATTCCTTCAGCACCGCCAGTGACCGAAGTGAGACTTCGCGAATCTCATCCTCAGTCAGGTTTCCCGCGCCGGGCACCTCCCGTTCGATTACGTACTCCGGCATGCAGCCCTCCCTCGACAGAGAATACCATCATCCCCACCTCGGCTGCTCGTCCGGGTTGATGCCCAGGGTCAATTTCGCCAGCAGTTCGTGCGTCAGAAAACTATTAGCCGGATGAATGCGGCCCAGGCGAGCGTCCCGGAAGACCCGCTCCAACCCAGCGGCCCGAAAAATCCCGAAACCGCCCGCCAGTTCCATGGCCATGTCAACCACGCGCCAGGAGCTCTCGACGGCGCGATATTTTGCCGCCAGCACGCGCATTAACAATGCGCCCGCCTTTTCGGGGTCGGTGTTATCCGCCCAGCCGCAGGCCGCCCTTTCCAACAGCGCTTCGGCCGTTTCCAACTCGATCACCATCTCCGAAATAGCGTGCTGCACTTCGGCATGGTACGACATCGGGCGCGACATTGCGATCGAGCGCTTCTTCTTCACGGTGTCGACGGTGCGATCCATGGCGTATCGCGCCAGGCCATAGTAGACATTGCCGAAGCCCAGCAGTGCCCAAACGAAAATCGAAGCCACGAAGGCGTCCAACCCCGCCGCCCCGGCGGGCACCACCCGTACGATGTAGCGGTCGGGCACGAAGCACCCTTCGAGAATAGTATCTTCGCTTTGCGTCGCGCGCATGCCCATGACATCCCACGTGTCCTCGATCCGGTATCCCGGCGTGTCGCGTGGCAGAAACGCATGCACTACCTTCGGCGCCGCGGGATCGCTGGTATCCATGGCATGTAAGCCAAGCCGGGTCCAAACCGGCGACAGGCTGCCGAAATGTTTGCGCCCGTAAAGACGATAGCCGCCATCCACCCGTTCCGCCTTGGCTGTAGAGAGCAGCACTGGAATGTCGTTGCCGGTTTCGGCGTGGCCGGCGGCGAACACTTCTCCGGCGGCGCCTTGCCGGAGCATCCACTCCAGCGTGTGATCGCCCGCGCGGCGCAGATCGGCGGCCAAACCCATCCAGTACAAGTGCATGTTCAGCCCCAGCGCGGTGGCAGGCGCATGGTATGCCAGCCGGCGCTGCTCGCGGCAGACCTCCGGCAGCGTCATTCCCCATCCACCCAGCTCGGACGGTATCGGCATCAACAAATATCCCGCGACCCGGAGTTCCTCGAAATCTTCGGCGAAGAACCGGTTCTCCCGGTCGTAAATCGGAGCGCGCTCCGCGCACCGTTGGAACAGAGCTTCGGACGTCATTTGAGTGGCAGCTTGCATCGCATCCTCCCGAGGGCCGGCAAGAGAGTCCAGCCTCTAATTATAAAGGCGCTTTTTCGCGGCGGGAGTGCTACTTGATTTTCAAGGTTTCAGGCCGCCGGCTTTCAGGTTGCGGCACTCGAACCGACCGGCGAACGCATTTTCCACAACAATGGCTCAACTCGAAGGGCGCGCTTCGCTCGCCTGCGCCGACAGGAGTGTCGTGTGCGGCAGGCAAGGTGCCTGCGCCACGACGGTTGTAACCTTTTGCCCCGCACCCGGTATTATTGGGTGAATGCCGGAAACGCGGGCCGACAATGTCCTGATGCAGAAGGTCCGGGATGGCGACTTGGCGAAGATGGCGGTGCTGTTCGAGCGCCATCATCGCGCGCTGTTCCGTTATTTTCTGCGGCTCACCGGCAATCGCGAGTTCAGTGAAGACTTGGTGCAGGACGTGTACTTTCGCATGTTGAAGTACCGGCACACCTATCGGGATGGCAACCCGTTCACGTCCTGGATGTACCAGGTGGCGCGCAATGCGCACCTGGACGGCGCGCAGAAACACAAGGGGGAAACGCCGTTGTTCGATGCGCAGATGGCGGAGCCGGCCAGCGCGGAACCGGATCCGAGCGAGATCCTGCGCCGCCGGCAGGATCTGGGCTTGCTGCGCCGCGCGCTGGCCGCCCTGCCCGTGGAGAAGCGCGAGTTGCTGGTGCTGAGCCGGTTTCAAAACCTGAAGTACGACCAGATCGCGGACATCCTGGCGTGCGACGTGGGGACCGTGAAGGTACGGGTGTATCGCGCCATCAAGGCGCTGAGCCAGATCTTTTTCGAGCTAGCGGGAGAGAAGGCGTCATGACTTGCGATCGGGTAAAGGAACATATCGCCGATTATTTGGCGGGCGCTCTGAGCGCGACCGAAGCCGAGGAGCTGGACGAACATTTCGCGCAGTGCGGGGCTTGCAAGCAGGAAACCGCGTCGCTCACGGAAACGTGGGAAATGCTCGGATTGCTGGAACAGGAACAGCCCAGCGCGCAGTTGCGGCCGCGTTTCTACGCGTCGCTGGAGGCGTATCGGCAGGGCCTGGAATCCACGGCGCCCGCGCCCGCCCGGCGCCGGTTTTTCGATTGGGGCTGGCAGGGATGGGCCTGGTCCGCGGCTCTGCTTGTGGCAGGCGTGGGCGCCGGTCAATGGCTGGGAGGTCGCGACCACCGGCAGGCGGATCTGGCGGGCTTGCAGGATGAAGTGCATCACATGCGGCAGTTGGTGACGTTGTCGCTGCTGGAACAGCAATCCGCCAGCGAGCGGTTGCGGGGCGTGGACTATTCTTCGCACGTGGACCAGTCCGACACGCAGGTGCTGGCGGCTTTGCTGCACGCGGTGAATCACGATCCCAGCGTGAATGTGCGGCTGGCGGCGGTGGACGCGCTGCGCAAGTTCGCCGGGAACCCGGCGGTGCGGGGGACGCTCGATCAATCGTTGGCGAAACAGGATTCGCCGATGGTACAGCTCGCGCTGATCGATTTCATTGTGGATGAGCGCGACAAGGCGGCGGCGCCGTCGCTGGCAGCGTTGGAGCGCAGCCCTACGGCGGACAAGAACGTCAAGGAGAAAGCGGTTTGGGGGTTGTCGCAGTTGCAGTAAGAATCTCTTGGAGATGCGAACTTATGCGGAAACGACTTACAATTGCGGCCGGATTGTTGCTCGCGGGCCTGCCGCTCGGGGCGGCCGAGGTGGAGCAGAACGAAACCATTCAAAAGACGTATGCGCTGGCGGGCGCGGCGGCGAAGAAGATCGTGGTGGATAACGTCAACGGATCGATCCGGGTGACGGGCTATGCGGGCGGCGAAATCCGCCTGGTGGCGCACAAGCGCCTGCGCGCGGATTCGCCGGAGACCGCCGAACAGGCGCGGCGCGACGTGAAACTGGACATTACGCAGGACGCCAACAGCGTGCGCTTCTATGTGGACGGGCCGTTCCGCTGCCGCGACGGCGGCATTCACATCGATCGGGACCCGGGCTATGAGGTGAAGTACGACTTCGAGCTGCAGGTCCCGCACGATACGGCGATCGATCTGAAGACCGTCAACGACGGCGAGATCAAGGTCGAGGACGTGGCGGGCGATTACAAAGTGGATAACATCAACGGCGGCGTGGAGATGACGGAGTTATCGGGATCGGGCAAGATTTACGCGCTGAACGGCAAAGTGAAAGTGTCGTTCCGCGAAAACCCGCGCGCCAAGAGCTCCTTCGGCTCGCTGAACGGCGAAGTCCGGGTGAGCTTCCAGCCGGATCTTAACGCCGACGTGCGTTTCAAGACGTTCAACGGCCAGGTCTTTACGGACTATCAGGTGACGTACTTGCCGCTGCCGCCCGCCGAAGCGGAGCGCCACGGCGCCAAGTATGTCTACAAGAGCAGTGAGTGGTCCGCGGTGCGCGTGGGCCACGGCGGGCCGGAGCTCAGTTTCGACGCGTTCAACGGCAATATTCGAATTCTAAATCGAGGACAGTAATCATGCGAACACTTATCAATGTATGTGGATTTCTTTTGGCGGCCAGCCTGCCGGGCATCGCGCAGGACGAACCGCAGCGCGCCAACGTGCCCCTCAGCGATCCGTCGCGGCCGGCGGTAGTACACGCCTCCCTGATGAACGGCGGCATCACGGTGACGGGCTATAACGGCAAGGAGGTGATCGTGGAGGCGCGCAGCCGCCACGAGGACGCGCGGGACTCCAAGCCCGACCCCAAGGCTGCGGGCATGCACCGCCTGGAAAGCCGGGGAACCGGCCTGAGCGTCGAGGAGAACGACAACGAGTTTCATATCGGGGTGGGCTCCATGAATCGCACGGTGGACCTCAATATCAAGGTGCCGTTCAATACTTCGCTGAAGCTGCGGTGCATGAACGACGGCGATATCAAGGTGGAGCACGTGAGCGGCGAAGTGGACGCGGACGATTTGAACGGCTCGGTGAAGCTGCTGAACATCTCGGGCACGGTGGTGGCGCATTCGCTCAACGAAGACGTGGTGGTGACGATGGACCAGGTGACGCCGGGAAAGGCGATGTCGTTCAGCACCATGAACGGGGATGTGGACGTGACCTTGCCGGGGGACGTGAAGGCGCGGGTGAAGATGAAGTCCGACAACGGGGAGATCTACAGCGATTTCGAGGTGCATGCGGAGGCGAATTCGAACGGTCCGAATGTGGCCGAGACGCACGGCAAGGACGGGCGGTACAAGGTGCAGTTCGATAAGGGCTTGTACGGGTCGATCAACGGGGGCGGGCCGGAGATGCAGTTCACCACGTTCAACGGGAAGATTTATTTACGGAAGAAGAAGTAGGCGAGCTGCGCTCGCCTGCGCTGGCAGGAGTGCCAGCGCGGCAGCATCGAAAACCCAGGGGTTTTCCCGGTGCTTTGGTGGGCCGCCGCGGCCCATGGAGACAGGTACGAGTGCCCGCGCCACCATGCACAATACACCATACCGCTGGTTCGAGTGGATCTGGGCCGCCGTGCCCTGGGGGTCAAGAAAGCCGCGCGCCGCGAGGCAGCCGGTTCCCGCCTGCTGCACATCGCCATCATGGCCGCCGCCCTGGTGTTGCTGTTTCCCAGGCTGATCCCGGGCTCCGGGCTGCCGGTGGACTCGCCCGCCATCGCCTGGGCCTGCCTGGCGCTGGCCGTAGTGGGTTGCGCATTCGCCATCTGGGCGCGCCTGTTGCTGGGCGGCAACTGGAGCAGCAGCGTGACCGTGAAGCGCGACCACCAACTCATCCGCCGCGGACCCTACACCATCGTCCGCCATCCGATCTACTCCGGATTCCTGTTGGGACTGCTGGGCACGGCGCTGGCGCTGGGCGAATGGCGCGGCATGGCCGGGCTGGCGCTGGCATGCATCGGCTGGGGCATGAAGGTCCGCAAGGAGGAGGCATTCATGGTGGAGCAGTTCGGCGCAGAGTATACCGAATACCGGCGCCAAGTGAAAGCGATCGTTCCGTTCGTTCTGTAAGGGGCGCATAGTACCACTCAGCGCGCTTACGCGGGACGCCCGAGAGCCCCGCGTGATAGCATGGTTCGTGCTGGCCGGAAGGCCGGCAGGCAAGGGGGCTCACCATGCAATTCGGGCAAGACGGGGGCTGCTTTTCGCTTCTATCGTGGCTGCGTCCCGGCCAGCGCGCCTGGCTGATACGGCTCGCGTGGCTGGCGGCGATTGGCGCGGCGCAGGCGCAGACTCCGACCGAAAGCGTCATCCTCAGTTTCTCCAACTTCCCGCACGGCGCGAACCCATACGCGCCGCTGGCCCTCGACTCGGCCGGCAACCTCTATGGCACCGCCTGCCAGGGCGGCCAGTCGAACTTCGGCGTGGTGTTCAAGCTGGCTTCGTCCGGCGCCCAGACGGTCCTGCACAGCTTTACCGGCGGAGCCGATGGCGGCAACCCCTACGCCGGGGTGATCCGCAGCGCTTCCGGCAACATTTATGGCACCACCTACCAGGGCGGCGCGGCGAACTTGGGGGTGGTGTACCGGTTGGACGCCTCCGGGCGCGAGACGGTGCTGCACAACTTCAAGGGCGGAGCCGACGGAGCCAACCCCTATGCCGGGGTGGTCGCCGACCCGGCCGGCAACCTGTACGGGACGACTTATAAGGGCGGACCGTCGAATGCGGGGACGGTCTACGAGCTGACGCCTTCCGGGCAGGAGACGGTGCTCTACAGCTTCACGGGCGGGGACGACGGGGGCAATCCCTACGCAGGCGTAATCCTAGATGCGGCGGGGAATCTTTACGGCACGGCTTACGCAGGCGGCAGCGATGGCGGCG
>Ga0302326_10004734_pt1 | contig 31323 bp, 27 predicted proteins | sample Palsa_T0_3_FD_202264 | JGI IMG/M metagenome (GOLD analysis project Ga0302326, IMG submission 202264) | Peat permafrost microbial communities from Stordalen Mire near Abisko, Sweden - Palsa_T0_3 | ecosystem: Environmental > Terrestrial > Soil > Palsa > Peat permafrost | place: Sweden: Abisko...
GTCCTCTACAGTGAGATCCTGGACGTCGAAAGTCGATACGCCGGGACGGCGTTGCCTGAGTCGGAGCCCGACGACCTGCTCATGATCTGTACCGGCGGCACGACCGGACTTCCGAAAGGGGTCTTGTAGCGCCAAGGCGACCTGCTGGCCCAGATCGTCGGCGATCGGCACCTTGGTACCGGAAAGCCGCTTCAGACCATCGACGATCTGCTCGTCGGCGCCCGTGAGAGTGAGCTCCGTGCCCTCGTCGCTCCGCCGATGATGCACCTGACCGGTATCGGGCTCGCTCTCCTGCTGTGCATGTCAGGAGGCACTACCGTATTTCCCGACCCTCCGATGGGCCTCGATCCAGTGAAGTTCTGGGAAGCGGTCGAACGTGACAGGGTCGAGATAGCCGTGGTGGTCGGTGACGCTTACGGGCGTCCGCTCCTCGCCGAATTGAAGAGGAAGTCTTACGACACCTCATCGCTCAGAATCGTGATGAACGGTGCGGCCGCGATGTCGGCTGGCACCAAGCAAGCTCTTGGAGAAGCGCTCGGCGGGCACGTGCGGATCACCGACGCGATCGGATCGTCGGAATCGGGGGTGCTGGCGCGCGCTGTACGCGGAGGCGAGGCACGCCCCGGGGTGTTCCACCCAAGCCCCTCCACCGGCGTGGTCTCGGCGGAGGTGGATCGCTTCCTCGACCCCTCTGACGGCAGTGTTGGGTGGTTGGCTGGTTACGGCCGGCTACCGCTCGGCTATCTCGGTGATCAGGCCAAGACCGAAGCGACCTTTCCCACCATTGCGGGCCGACGGTGCACTGTCCCCGGTGACCGGGCCAAGTGGCTCGAGGACGGCACCATCCAGATGCTCGGGCGCGAGGCCACCACCATCAACACAGGTGGCGAGAAGGTGTTCTCCGACGAGGTGGAGCGTGCACTGGCGAGCCACCCCGATGTCCGCGAAGCCCTCGTGGTGGGCCGTCCTTCGGATCGTTGGGGCCAGGAAGTAGTGGCGCTGATCATCCTCGAGCCCGACCGGGCGTTCGACCGCGACTCTATCCTGGCCGAGGCGGAGCGGCACTTGGCCCGCTACAAGCTTCCGAAGGACTTCGTCACCGTGAGCGCCATCGAGCGCACCGCCGTCGGCAAACCTAACTATTCGTGGGCGCGCCAGGTCGCCGCGGCTGCGGGCCATGACCGCCCGCAGGCAATTCTGCGAACCTGTTAGGCAGCGACCCGGACGGGAAGGTGGTGGATCCCGTTGATGAAGTTCGAGCCCATCCGCTCGACGTCTCCGGTCACCTCGACAGACGAGAACCTCGACAACATATCGTCGAGCATTACCCGCATTTCCAGCTTCGCGAGGTGAGAACCGAGACAGATATGGGGTCCCACGCCGAAAGCGAGACGCGGGTTCGGATTGCGGGTCAGGTCGAGCGAGTGCGGATCGGCGAAAACGGCGGGATCCCGGTTCGCCGCGCTGTACCACATGACCACCTTGTCGCCTGCCCGGATGTGCTGCCCTTGCAGCTCGGTGTCCTGCGTCGCCGTGCGGCGGAAATGCATCACTGGCGATACGAAGCGGATCAGCTCGTCGACAGCCACCGGGAGCTGCTCCCGGTTCTCCCTGAGCCATCCCCATCTGCCTTGGTCGTGCAGAGCCTGAATCGACCCCGAGAGCCACCCAGAACCCGGGACCGCCCCGGTGGGGGCCTCCGCCGGCTGGACGGGTGCGATCATGCTCATGCGTCAACTCCCGTGAGTTTATATACTGACACTATACAATCGGTGGATGAATCCTGACGATGAGCCCTTGGTGGCGCTCTCGTGGGCCGCCAACGGGGTGGCGCTGGTCACGATCGAGCGCCCGAAATCCTTGAACGCTCTGACGATCCCGGCCGTCCGCCAACTGGCCGAGACGCTTCGAGCCGTGGGGGTCAACCCTTCGTGCCGGGTGGTGGTCGTGACCGGGGTGGGCAGCGCCTTCTGTGCGGGTGCCGACTTCGCTTTGTTCCAATCGTCTCGGGACAGAGGAGCCCAGCCGGGTGCTCCGGCAGCCGTCAGCGGGCGGCGCGGCGAGACGGGCGGGATGCTCGACGAGTTCCTCGGGGTGGTGAGAGCCATGCGGACCTGCCGTGCCCCGGTCATCGCGGCGGTCAACGGGGTCGCCGTCGGGGCGGGCATGGCGCTGGCGGTCGCGGCCGACGCCCGGGTGATGGCTCGATCGGCGACGTTTCGAGTCGGGACCGTGAAGGTCGGCTTGAGTGGTGGCGAGGCCGGGCTCAGCTGGCTGCTCCCGAGGTACATCGGCGTGTCGCGCGCCATGGAGATCCTGGTCACCGGGAGGCCACTCGGTGCCGAAGAGGCCTTCGAGATAGGGCTGGTGTCGGCCGTGGCGGAAGACGATGAGTGCGTGGCGGCGGCGCTCGCGCTCGCTGAGCAGATCTGCGCCAACAGCCCGACGGCTGTATGGCTCACAAAGCAGGTGGTCTGGGCCAACCAGGAGGCGAGCTTCGCCGCCGCGCGGGAGATGGAGGCCCGAGCCCAAGCCCTCGCCGCCACGACCGCCGATTTCCGAGAAGCGATCTCGGCTTTCAAGGAGAAGCGTAAGCCGGTCTTCGACCCGGAGAGAGCGTTGTAGACGAAGCCGGTCTCCGGGTAGTGGAGGGCTCGATCTCAGTCGGGCCAGTAGCGGGCCCTCAGGTCTTTCTTGTAGAGCTTGCCGGTTGGTAGGCGGGGTAGTTCTGCTTCGAAGTCGACCGATCGGGGGATCTTGTAGCCGGCGAGGTGGGCCCGGCAGTGGGCGATGAGCGCGGCGGCGAGGTCGTCGGTCGCGTCGATGCCGGCTGCGGGTTGGACGATGGCTTTGACGGCTTCGCCCATGTCGGGGTCGGGAACCCCGATGACGGCAACGTCGGCGACGGCGTCGTGGCCCACCAGGCAGTCCTCGATTTCCTGGGGGTAGATGTTGACTCCTCCGGAGATGATCATGAAGGCCTTGCGGTCGGTCAGGAACAGGAAGCCGTCGTTGTCGAGGTAGCCGATGTCGCCGAGGGTGGACCAGGTGGGATGGTCCGGGTGCTGGCCCGAGCGGGTTTGTTCCGCGTCGTTGTGGTACTCGAAGGGGACGGTCGGCTGCGCGAAGTAGACGGTGCCGGCCTCGCCGGTCGGCTGCTGGTGGCCGTCGGGATCGCAGATGTGGACCGTGCCGTGGATGGCACGGCCGACGGTGCCGGGATGGGCGAGCCAGTCCGGTGGCGACGCGTAGGTCATGCCGTTGCCTTCGGTGCCGCCGTAGTACTCGTGGATGATCGGGCCCCACCAGTCGAGCATCTGCTCCTTGACCGGTCGTGGGCAGGGGGCGGCGGCGTGGATGGCGAACTTCAACGACGACAGGTCGTACCGGTCGCGGATCTCTGCTGGTGCTTTGAGCATCCGCACGAACATGGTCGGTACCCACTGGCTGCACGTCACGTGGTAGCGCGGGATCGCGGCGAGGGCCTCCTCGGGATCGAAGTGTTCCAGGCACACCACCGTCGCCCCGATCGCTTGCGTTGCCATGCAGAACCCAAGCGCCGCGGTGTGGTAGAGCGGCGCGGTCGAGAGGTATACCGAGTCGCCGTCGAACCCGAAGAGCATCTTGAGTAGCGCCATCAGCGCCAGTGGCTCCTCGACCGAGGCGCCGCTGAGCGGTCGTTTGATCCCCTTCGGTTGGCCGGTGGTCCCGGAGCTGTAGAGCATGATGTCACCCCGTGGCTGCACTGGCAGTGGGGTGGTCGAATGAGCGGCGAGGGCGGCTTCGTAGTTGTCGAAGGTCTCGGTCTTGCCGCCCGCGACCAACCGCGTCGTGCAGTCTGGGGCGTCAGCCGCTGCGGCCGCGGCGGTGTCGGCCAGGGCCGCTGACGTCACCAGTGCCTTGGCGCCGCAGTCGTTGAGGATGTAGGCGGCCTCGGCTGGTTTCAGGTATCTGTTGATAGGGGTGAGGTACAGGCCCGAACGTAGAGCAGCCCAGAGCACTTCGAAGTAGGCGAGCTGGTTCTCCATAAGGATGGCGACGTGATCGCCCGTGCCGAGCCCCGCTGCGTGCAGGACTCGTACGAGTTGGATGGAGCGATCGTCGAGCTGCCGGTACGTCAGCGTTTCGCCGGTACTGGCCATGACTGCGGCCGGGTGGTCAGGACGGGTCTGGCTGTGAGCTCCGGGATACATGAGGTGGTGGGCTCCTCGTGGTCAGCGCGTTGGGATGGCCGGGCGGCTTGCGGTCAGGTTCCAGCGCAGCGGGACATGCTTGACGCCGGTGACGAACGCGCTTGGCGTGTACACCGGTTCGCCGGCGGCTTCGAGGCTCTCCAGCCTTGGGAGTATGCGTTCCAGCAAGACCTGGATCTCCATGCGGGCCAGCTTCGCCCCTAGGCAGAAATGCTCGCCGAACCCGAAACCGAGGTGGGGGTTGGGGCTGCGGTCGATCCGGAACACGTCGGGATCCTCGAACACGTCCTCGTCGCGGTTGGCCGACGGATAGAACAGCACGAGGCTGTCGCCGGCTCTGACCTTCTGCCCCCGGATCTCGACGTCGTGGAGTGGCGTACGTATGAAATGGGTCACCGGGCTGGTCCAGCGGACTATCTCGTCGGCGGCGGAAGGGATGAGACCGATGTCGTTGCGGAGCCGGTGGAGCTGCTCTGGGTGCTCCGCGAGCGCCAGCAGGCCCCCCGCGATGGCGTTGCGGGTCGTGTCGTGGCCGGCGGTGGCGATCAGCAAGAAGTAGGCGAGGAGGTCCAGCTCGGACATCGCCTCGCCATCGATCCGGGCGTTGGCGAGCACGGAGGCCAGGTCGGCTTGCGGCTCGGCGCGCCGGGCCGCGGCGAGGCCGCCGAACAGCTCCATCATCGGCCCGACGATCTCGGCCAGGTTGCGGACGCCCTCGGGCGGCTCGGAGGCGCCGAACGCCTGCTGGGTGACGGTGAGGATGAGCTCTTCGTGCTCGAGGCCGACGCCGATGATCTCGCAGATCATGCGCAACGGGTGCCACGCGGCAAGGTCCTCCACGGCGTCGAAGGTTCGCTCTCCGGAGAGGTCATCGAGGAGGTCGTCGGTGATCGAGACCAGCTTCTCCTCGAGGCCGCGAAGGTATTTCGGGAAAAAATACGGGGCCGCGACCCCCCGAAAAGCCCGGTGATCCGGCGGGTCCATATTGACGAGCAGTCGAAGTGGGAATCCACCGGGGCGCGAGCCGGGGAAGGCCGCAGCGAGCCGTTCCTCATCGACGATCGGCGTCAGCATGTTTCGCGGCTCCGACGAAAAGGTGGCCGGGTCCGTCGAGATCGTGCGGACGTCCTCGTACTTGGTGATCGCCCAGAACGGCCGCCAGCCGTCCGGTTCGCACCACGCCACCGGCTCGTTTCTCCGCAGCCAGGCCCAGGTCTCATGGGGGTAGCCATGCGACGCATAGCGCTCGCCATCCACGAGGTCCAATATGTCAACTGCCCGGTCGATGCTGATGGCCCTACCTCCGTTTGTCCCTGCCTTGAATCTCCCGATTTCCTCAGTATAGTCTGAGTACATACAGTTGACCGGGCGGTTGAACGCCACCTGCCTGGACAAGGGAGGCCCGATGGCATTGAACCCCATCTGGCAGTCTGGCCCGAGCGGCTTGCATACTGTACAGTCAGTTAGATAATGTGAGATCCGAGGACGGTGCTGGGATTCTGGGCAAGCTGCGGTTGGGCCTGGGGGAGCAGAGCGAGAGCGCACAGCCGTGACATCTGACGCTGAACCTGAGAGGGAGTGTTATGGTCCGGATGTGGCTGGGTGACAGCAAGTCGCTGAGGCGTTCGGCGGTGTTCGGGACGATCACCGCGGGCTGGCTTTGCCTAGCTCTGCTGCCGATCGGTGGTGGACCGGCCCAGGCATCGGGCGCCCCCTCCGTCGCAGCCGGTCAGGCAGGGGCGTACACCTCGGTATTAGGGGTGGGTTTGGGGCTGTCCGGGCTGGCGCTCACGACCTACAGCGGGCAATCTCAGGCGGCGTACAACCAGTCCGAAGCCACAGCGTCGTCCGCGTCGGTGAACCTTGGGGGATTGGGGGCCCTCGGGGCCAACACGTCGGTGTGCGGTACCGTTCCTTTGCCGGCCAACGAGCAACCCCAAGCCCTGACGGCCGACTCCGCTGACGGGGCTTCCAGCAAGACAACCGGAGGGAACCTCCCCGGAGGTCTACCAGGGACAGAGTCGGTATCCGTTTCGCCCTTGCCTGAGATCGCCATGGCTACCACGAGCCCCGTTAGCGCCTCGGTGGCTGGGTTGCTTTCTATAACGGGGACGTCTTCAGCCGCGGTGCGCTATGTCGCTGACACCGAGCAGGAGGCGTTCTCCTCGGTCACGGACAACTTGGTGCTTGCTGGCGGCTTGGTGGAGGTCTCCGGCATGCGCTGGACGGCGTCGACGATCAGCGGTGCGACCTCTGCAGCGACAGCGAACTTCACGTTCGGGACAGTCACGACCAAGGTTTTGGGGATACCGGTCCAGCTCCCTGGGTCCGATTCGACGGCGACGTTAGTGAATTTGATCAACCTGGCCCTCTCGCCTGTAGGAATCTCGCTGACCCTCCCCACCTCGACCGACGACACCTCCGGCGGATCCGCCAACGTCGGACCGCTCACGATCACCTTCCGGGGATCCTCGCTAGAGAGCAAGGTCGTCTCGCCCCTGGCGGCAGGCCTAACCGACTTGGACCGGGCCCTGGCCGGTTACTCGAGCAACGGCACGGACTGTGCTCAGATCCAGAACCTGATCGGCAACCTCGCCAACCCATCGGAGACAGTGGCCAACTTGGTCGCGGCGATCGCCGAGGGTGCAGGGTCCGGGTCGGTATACCTGGGCGGGGCGGGTACGAGTACGGAGCCGGCGCCCGACTTCACGGATCCGTTCGGCAACGGGAGCCCCACAGCGGGCGAGGTCCCGCCGACGCCGGGAACGACCCCCGCGACAACTCGGGTCGGGTCCACCCCCTCGGGGCCGCCCGTCATGTCACCCGGCTCGGCGGCTGCTGCGACTACGCCGACTGGATCCTCGATCTCGTCTGCCCCGGCCACGATGGGATCACCCGCGGCTAGTCCTTCGGTGGCAACGATTTCCGCATCCTCCGGCCCGACGACGACTCCTGCCAGCCGGACAGAGTTGACGTCCTCGGTGTTTTGTGCGACGACCAGTCCATCCGGCCGACCCGCATGCTGGAAGGGGCTCGGATCGCTAGTCGGCGGCACCGTGGTCGTCCTGGCCGGCGGGATGCTCGCGGCCGATCTCTGGCGCAACCAAAGAGCGAACAGAAAGAGACGCGTGAGAAAGGTGTATCTATGACCTCGCGGGGCCGCTCCCCGCTGCGCCCCGCACAGAAGTTCCTCCTGCGCGGCTATGGGCCGGCCGTGGTTCTAGCCGCCGCCTTCCTGCTGATAACGCTCCTGGTGCCGACAATCGATCCTGAGCACGACGTTTCCACTGCCGCATCGGGGTCTTCGGTGAATCCGGGAGCAATCGCGAGCAACGGGCTCCCCGTTTCCGGCCTGGGGGGAACGAGTTCCACTGTCCCCGCAGGCGGCACGGCAGGAGGCACGTCCCCTTCCGGGTCCGGTTCGAGCGGGGGGTCCGGCCCGTCGGGGAGCGGGGCAGGTTCGACTGGGGGGTCCAGCTCGTCGGGGAGCGGGGCAGGTTCGACCAAAGGGTCCAGCCCATCCGGCAGCGGGGCAGGTTCGACTGGCGGTACATCGGGTGGATCGGGCCAGTCGCCGGCTGGAAGCGCGGCCCGGTGCACGGGCAGCCAGGTCCCAGGGGACCCGTACTCGCCTCCCTGCTTATCGTTTTCCGGCAGCAACGGTGGGGCGACGAGCCCGGGGGTGACCGGCTCCACGATCACTATCACCTTCCGGCTCCCGACCGGAGGTGTCTACGACACCGATAGCGCTCTTCGCGCTCTGATTACCAACTATAACCAGCAGACTCTGGGTGACACGCCCGCTCAGGTGGTCCGCACGCTCGGCGACCTCGTTAGCTACTTCAACCAGCATTTTCAGTTCTACGGCCGCAAGCTCGTGCTCCAGGTTTATCACGGGCAAGGGTCGCTGACGTCAGAGTTCACGGACTCGGGACAGGCTCAGGCCAACGCCGACGCCCTGACGGTCTCCCGGCAGTATCACGCCTTTGCCGACGTCAGTGCTCTCTCGCAGCCCTACTCGCAGGCGCTGTCCACGGATCATGTGGTCAATATCGGTTCGCCCTACATGTCCCGGCAGTACTACGAGCAGAACGCCCCCTACGCCTACAGCTTCTTCCCCAACTGCACGGGACTAGCGAATGAGACAGCTGCGGTAGCAGAGAAGCAGCTTGTGGGCCAGAACGTGACGTGGGGAGGGGAAGGAGTGGCCGACGGCCAGCCGCGCAAGATAGCCATCGTCGCCCCCGACAATCCGGTCTACCAGCAGTGTGCCTCGTTGATATCCAATGGCCTCAAATCATCCGGGCACCCTGCGGCCCTCAATCTCTCCTACACCTTGGACATCACGCAGATATCCCAGGAGGCCAGCAGTATCGAGCAGCAGATTGTCAACGACAAGATCACCACGGTTATCTGGGCCGGTGATCCAGTGACTCTGGTCTTCTTGACTGGCGATCTGGACAACGCCCACTACGTGCCGGAGTGGCTGAATTGGGGGGCGGCGTTCTCGGACGAGGACACGATCTCGCAACTGGAGGACCAGACCGCCTGGGCGACGGCCGCAGGTATCACCAACAACGGCGCTCCGCCCGCCTACGGCTCCTCCCTCGGGTACTTCGCGGCGAAGTCCATCGACCCCAGCAACCCGCCGGTCAACGATGTCGACGTCTTCTACGAGGACCTGTACATACTGGCCCTCGGGATCCAACTGGCCGGGCCGGACCTGACGCCGGTGAACTTCGAGAAGGGCCTCTTCAGCTACCCGGGCGGAGAGGGCCAGTACGGACCGTGGAGCTTCAATATCAATGGAACCCCGTCCTGGACGCCCCAGTACGAGTTCCGCTACGAGTGGTGGGACCCGAGCGCAATCTCGGCTGAGGACGGCGACAAGGGAACGTGGATGTCAGGATCGACCTGGTATACAGCTGCGAGGGTGCCCAGTGGAGCCCTGCCGGTGTTCCCGAACGGGCCGCAGTGACGGCGGCCCACCAAGGCTCACGAACGAGCCAGCCGTAGCATGAGGCTCCGCGAGCTACCGCGCTCCTACCAGGTGTCGGCTGTCGCTGCGGGCGCCGTCCTGGTCGGGACCCAGGTGTTCCAGCACCGCATGCCGCTCGGAACGGTCCTATACGGAGTGTTGTACGGCGGGGTCAACGGTCTGCTGGCGGTGGGTCTAGTGCTCACCTACCGGGTGACCCGTTCGATCAACTTCGCCCTGGGTGCGATGGGTGGCCTGCCTGCCGGCATCGGTGTGTCCCTGTACGTGGCCCATGGATGGCCGTGGGCAGCCGTGGTCGCGCTCTCCCTGACGCTCGGAGGACTGGTGGGACTGGGAGTCGGTGCGCTTATCGACTGGCGGTTCTCCAAGGCGCCTGATCTGATCCTCACGGTAGCGACGATCGGTCTGGCCCAGTTGCTCGGCGGACTGGCGTTCGAGGTGCCGAAGTACCTCCACGCCCCGTCGCTGATCACGAGCTTCAAGACGGGTCTGAGCTCGATCCACGCCCAGATCAATCCCGTCCTGTTCGACGGAAACGACCTGGTGGTGCTCGTGGCCGTTCCGCTGGCCGTAGCGGGTGTCGCGTGGTTCTTGCTCCGGACCGACGCAGGGCGGGCCGTGCGGGCCATCGCCGACAATCCCGATCGGGCTCGCCTGCTGGGGATCCCGGCTCGACGACTGCTGTACGTGGTATGGGCGCTGGCGGGCCTAGTGGCGGCCCTGGCCGTGATCATCCAAGCCCCCACGGCGGGCGTGCCGCTCGACGCCGCCGCGGGACCGACCATCCTTCTCGCTCCGCTAGCCGCGGCCGTAGTCGCTCGTATGGAGTCTCTGCCAGTCGCGTTCCTGACAGCTATCGGACTTGGGGTCGTCGAGGCCGTCGTCGGCCTCGATGTCTCCAAGCAGTCAGTGGAGACACCTCTGTTCCTCGCCGTAATCCTCGTGGCGTTGCTTCTACGGCGGCGCTCGGAGAGCCGAGCGGACGCCAGCAGTGCGACGCTTTCGGTCGCCGAGTTGAAGCCGATGCCGGCGGTGGTGCGAGCCCTACCCGAGGTCAGAGCGATGAAGATAGGCGGGTTCGGGATTCTTGCGGTCTTCGCGTTGACGTTGCCAACCTATCTCTCGGCCTCCCGCCTCGACGAAGTCAACATCGGGATCGTCTTCGGCTTGGCCGCCCTATCCCTGGTGGTGCTCTCGGGCTGGGCGGGGACAATCAGCCTGGGACAGATGTCGATCGTTGCGGTCGGCGGGGTGGTCTCCGGTGATCTGATGATGCACTTCAACCTCGATCTGTTCCAGTCGATGGTTGGGGGTGCAGCGGCGGGCGCAATTGCCGCTGTAATCCTGGGGTTTCCGGCCCTGCGGGTGCCCGGCCTCTACCTGACGGCGACCACCCTGGCGTTCGCGGTGGCCATGAACGACTTCTTCCTTAATCCCACGAACTTCGGTTCGGTCCTGCCGTCGTCAGTGCTGAGACCGAATCTATGGAAGCGCTTCGCCCTGTCCAACGAAGGCGACCTCTACTTCTTGTGCCTGGGCATCCTGGTGCTGGCTGCGGTCCTAGTCACCGGGATTCGCAGTACCCGGCCCGGGCGAGCCCTGCTCGCCACCCGGGACAACGCCAGAGCCGCTGAAGCTGCCGCCGTTCCCACCACCAGGACCCGCCTGACTGCCTTCGTGATCGCCGGCGTGATCGCCGGCGTAGCCGGCGCCCTCTACGCTGTCATCCTCGGCAGCATCGGTTACCAGACCGCCCCACCGACGGACAGCATCACCGTGTTCTGTATGGTCGTCGTCGGAGGGATCACGTCCGTTGGTGGAGCGTTGGCCGGTGTTGGCCTCCTCCAGTGGATCGGTATCGAGAGACCGGAATACCAGGTCCTGGTCAGTGGGATCGGCGTGCTTCTCATCCTGATGGTCTTTCCCGCGGGCCTGGCGGGACTGTTCGAGAGGGCCCGCGACGCGGTCGTCACCCGCCTGGCCCGCCGGCGTGATATCGATACCGGCGCATGGGGTGACGAGACCGACGGTAGCCGCGACGGGGTTGTCGTCGTGCCCGACGATGACACACCACCGGCCGCCAGCGTTGGTCTCGACCACGAGCACGGGGGAGGCGAGCCCGACGATGCCGACGTGCTCTTGCGATGCGAGGGAGTCAACGCGTCGTACGGCCAGCTCCAGGTTCTGTTCGGGATCGACATGACCATCCGCGAGGGGGAGATGGTCGCTCTTTTGGGGACCAACGGGGCGGGAAAGTCCAGCTTGCTCAAGTCCGTTACCGGCCTCCTACCGGCGAGCAGGGGCAGGATCATGTTCGCTGGCAGGGACGTCACCGCGGCCCGTACCGAGGACATCGCGGCTTTGGGCCTCACCATGATGCCCGGTGGCCGGGGTATCTTCCCCTCTCTGAGCGTTGCCGAGAACCTGCGGGTGGCGTCGTGGCCGCTACGCCGGGACCGGGTGGGCGCGGGCGCCGCCCGAGACCGGGTCGTGGCAATGTTTCCGATCCTCGACGAGCGACACAACCAGTTGGCGGGGAATCTCTCTGGTGGCGAGCAGCAAATGCTGTCTTTGGCGATGGCGTTCCTGTTGCGTCCGAAGCTTCTCTGCATCGACGAGTTGTCCCTCGGGCTTGCACCCGCGATCGTCGCCGATCTGGTCGAAGCCGTCCGCGACATCCACCGGCAGGGCACGACGGTGGTCATCGTCGAGCAATCGGTCAACGTTGCTCTCCTGCTTGCTAAGCGGGCCACCTTCCTGGAGAAGGGAACCGTCCGCTTCACCGGCCGTGCGGCCGATCTGCTGGACCGACCCGACCTGTTACGGGCTGTGTTCATCGGCGGACAGCACGAGACTCACACCGAGAAGGCGGCTACTCGGAAGGTGACGACGAAGCCACGCCGGCCCGCGCCGGAGGATCCGACCGTCGAACTCGAAGTGCCGATCGGTACCAACGGACTTGTGCCCGCGCTCGAATGCGATCAGGTGGTCAAGCGGTTCGGTGGGGTGACAGCGGTCAACCACCTCGACCTGTCGGTCAAGCCCCACGAGATCGTGGGGCTCATTGGGCACAACGGAGCCGGCAAGACGACCCTGTTCGACGTCATCTCGGGATTCCTGACCCCCGACAGCGGGCGGATCCACATCGACGGCTTTGACATGACCGACTTGCCACCCTTCGAGCGGTCGGTGTCGGGTCTCGGGAGATCGTTCCAGGAAGCCCGGCTCTTCCCTGGCCTGACCGTCACCGAATGCATAGAGGTGGCGTTGGAGCGCCACCTCTACAGCCGCGAGCCGTTCGCCGCGGCGTTCCGCATGCCCGCCTCGGCTGACTCGGAGGGAGCTGCGCTCGAGAAGGCGATGGAGCTGATCGAACAGTTCGGGCTCCGGGCCTTCCGCAACCGACTGACGGGCGACCTGTCGACGGGCACCAGGCGCATCGTGGAACTGGCCTGCATCAAGGCCCACCGGCCGACCCTCCTCCTCCTCGACGAACCCACCGGGGGGGTAGCTCAGTCCGAAACCGAGGCGCTCACCCCCGTGCTCAAGCAAGTCGCCGCCGATACGGGGTGCGCCATGGTCGTCATCGAGCACGACATGGCACTGATGTCGTCGCTCTGTGACCGTCTGGTTGCCCTCGAACTGGGCGCCGTGATCGCGGAAGGGACTCCATCTGAAGTCCTTTCCCATCCGGAGGTTATCGCCAGCTACCTGGGCACGGACGAGGTGACGGTCAACCGGTCGGGGAAGTCCCGCCAGACGGGCAGGCGTCCGCGCAAACGCAGCGCTTCCACTACCGCGTCGGCCGAGTAGTACTTCCGTAGCCCTCGGCAAGGTGAAGACGGTCTCGCCTAGCAAGTGGTTCGAGTACTTGGACTTGAGTTCGAACTGCCGAAGACGATACGTTTTAGAATAATATTGAACGTCTGGTTAGATATGTGGAGGTGAGGCCCATGACTGCCGCGAACACTCAGATGGAACTTGGCGCGGCCCGCTCCGATGGGCCATCGGTCCAAGAGGTTCTAGCGCTTGACGTCGTCGCCCCACCGCCCGAGTTGCGTGAGGGGTACTACGAGTACCTGGGCTCGGAGGACATCCCGGTGGAGCGCTATACGTCGCAGGCGTGGCACGATCTCGAGGTCGAGCGACTCTGGCGGAAGGTATGGCAGGTCGCCTGTCGCAGCGAGGATATCCCGAACGTCGGCGACACGACCGTCTATGACATCGCCGAGGACTCGCTGGTGATCGTGCGTTCAGCGCCCAACCAGATTCGAGCCTTCCATAACGTATGCCTTCACCGCGGCACCACCTTGGTGGAGGAACCCGGTCACGTAGAACGGCTCAGATGCCCATTCCACGGCTTCACCTGGGATCTCGATGGTCGGTTCGTCTCGATGCCGTGCCGGTGGGACTTCCCCCACGTCGACGCCGAGCGCTTCCACCTACCAGAAGCCAAGGTTGACACCTGGGGTGGCTGGGTGTTCGTCAATATGGACTCCGGGTGCATGCCGCTCTCAGAGTTCCTCGGTCGCTTTCCGGAGAAGTTTCCGTGGGATCACGATCATTTCACCAAGCAGGCGCACGTGTCGCGCCTCATCGCGTGCAACTGGAAGGTCGCCATGGAGGCGTTCCTGGAGTCATTCCACGTCGTCGTGACTCATCCGCAGCTACTCATGGCCATGGGCGATGCCAATACCCAATACGACGTCTTATCCGGCGAGCGCCGGTGGAACCGCATGATCACGGCGCAAGCAGTCCCAAGCCCGCACCTATCCGGCGAGCCCACCCAGCAGGAACTGGTGGACAACCTTCTCGGGATGCAGTTCGGCCCTGGCGCTTCCGTCGCGCTGGCTGAGGGACAGACGGCCAGGGGGCTGCTCGCCATGCTGGTGCGGACCCAGCTACAGGGCGCCGTAGCTGAGGGCTCGGTTATCTCGGACTCGGAGGCCCTCGACGCGATCCAGTACCACGTGTTCCCGAACTTCGTGCCGTGGGGTGGATATTCCCGTATCAACTACCGGTTCCGGCCAGACGGCTCCGATCCGAACAGTTGCATCATGGAGGTGATGATGCTGTCGCCGTTCGACCCGGCGGGTCCGCGTCCATCACCGGCGGCGGAGCTCAGATTGGCACCGGATCAGGATTGGGGTGACGGGACGAACTTTGGGCTGCTGGCTGACGTGTTCCGCCAGGACATGGCGAACCTGCCCCGCCTGCAGAAGGGCCTCAGAGCCACCCGCAAGGCCGGCGTGACGCTCGGCGATTACCAGGAGGTTCGCATCCGCCATTTCCATCGAGAGCTCGGACGGTGGCTCGACCCGGACGGCGAGGGATGACGCCAGACCGCGTGGCGCTGCTCGGAATGTTCGAGACTGCCACCAAGATCAAGCAATGCGACGAGCGTTTCCGACTCCTCCTCGCATCGGGCCAGATCGTCTGCACTTATTACTCGCCTCGGGGTCAGGAGATCATCCCGTCGGCCTTCTCCGTGCTGTTGCGGCCCGACGACTATATGGTCACCACCTATCGGGGCTTGCACGATCACATCGGGAAGGGGGTTGACCTGCGCGGACTGTGGGCTGAGTTCCTGGGAAAGCGGTCCGGTACCTGCAAGGGCAAGGGTGGTCCCATGCACGTCACGGACCCGACCTCGGGGCTCATGGTCACAACGGGAATCGTTGGGTCGGGCCTGCCGATTGCCAACGGCTTCGGTCTTGCCGCCAAGCTGGCCGGTACCGACCAGGTGACCGTCGTCAACTTCGGCGACGGCGCCTCGAACATCGGCGCCTTCCACGAAGCGCTGAATCTGGCGGCAGTGTGGAAGTTGCCCGTGATCTTTATGTGCCAGAACAACCGGTATGCGGAGCACACGAAGCTCGCCGATGGGACCAGTGTCGAACGAATCGCGATGCGAGCGGCGGCCTACGGCATTCCCGGAGTTACCGTCGACGGCAACGACCCGATCGCTATGTACGAAGCGGCCGCGACGGCGGTGCGTCGGGCAAGATCGGGCGAGGGGCCGACGCTGCTCGAGGGGATCACCTACCGCTTCTTCGGCCACATCATGGGTGACGATATGAAGTACCAGCCAGCTGAAGAACGCCAGGCGGCCATGGACGCCGACCCTGTCCCGGCCTTCCGGGTCTGGCTGTTGGCCGAGGGAGTGGCGGAGGAGGTGGACCTCGCCGAGATCGAACAGCGATGCGATGCCGCGATCGACGATGCCGTCGCGTACGCGCTGGCAGCGGAACTCCCTTCCCCCGACGAACTGGAGGACGACGTGTACGCGGAAAACCTAGCGTGAGCACGGCGACCGAACCACAGACGGTGATGCTCCCGATGGTGGCTGCCATCAACCGGGCGATCGACGAGGCCATGACGAAAGATCCGCGGGTCATCGTGCTCGGCGAGGACGTGGCCGATTCCGAGGGTGGTGGCGTCTACAAGGCGACCATGGGCCTGTCTACGACCCACGGCACCGACCGTGTCCGAAGCACTCCGATCAGCGAGCAGGCCATCGTCGGAGCGGCGATCGGAGCGGCGATCGCCGGGTTCCGTCCAATAGCCGAGATCATGATGTTCGATTTCATCGCGGTGGCCATGGACCAGGTGTGCAACCACGCCGCCAAGCTTCGGTATATGTCAGGCAGCCAGACTGCGGTACCGATCACCATCCGCTGCTCGGCCGGGGCCGGAATGCAGTTCGGCGCCCAGCACTCCGACATGCTCGAGGCGTGGCTGTGCCACGTTCCAGGCCTGAAGGTGGTCATACCGAGCAACCCGGCTGACGCAAAGGGACTGCTGACGAGCTGTATATTCGACGAGGACCCGTGCGTGTTCGTGGAGCAGACCATGTCGTACTTCCTGCCGGGTCCGGTGCCCGTTGGTGAGCATGTGGTTCCCCTTGGTCAGGCGGCAGTGCGTCGCGAGGGTACCGATCTGACGATCGTCTCCTACGGCCGCCAGGTCAATGACTGTCTTCGTGCCTCCGACGCGCTAGCTCAGGACGGTATCGAGGCAGAGGTTCTCGACCTCCGCTCGCTGGTCCCGCTGGACCTCGACCGGGTACTCACGTCGGTGGCCAAGACCCGGCGGGCCCTCGTGGTGCACGAGGCGGTGACGCGATGCGGGTTCGGCGCCGAGCTATCCGCCCAGATAACCGAGCACCTCTTCGATTCTCTTGCCGGGCCGGTGGCTCGCCTCGGTGCCAAGAACGTCCCCGTGCCCTACTCGATGCCGCTCGAACGGGCCTACCTTCCCGGCCGGGCCGAGATCGTAGATGCCGCCCGTCGGGTGGTCGAGCGCTGATGACAACCCGGATCAAGGTACCTAAGCTCGGCATGACGATGGTGGAGGCGACGCTGGTCGCGTGGACCGTCGAGAACGGCGCGGTGGTAACGGGCGGCGACGTCATATGCACGATCGAAGCCGACAAGGCCGAGTTGGATGTGCAAACACCAGTCGGCGGAAAGCTCACCCGCCTCGCCGACGTCGGCATCGTCTACCAGGTTGGCGATTTCCTGGCGGAGGTGCACTGAGGCATGCGGCCATGAAGGAGCTAATGGCCCTTGATCCGGCCGCGGTTCGCTGCCCCTACCCGTACTTCGCCAAGATGCGCGCCGACTCTCCGGTGACGTGGATCGACGAGCTTGGCTGCTTCGCTGTCGTGCGTTATCAGGACATCCTCGAAGTCGTCCGCGACACCGAGCGGTTCTCGTCACGGATGCCGACGGGACCGAAGGCTGCGGCCGACACGTTCGCCGTCTTGCAGCAGCTTGTGTCCGACGGAGGTGCATCTATTGAAGCGCTGGCCGCCGGGATGGGCATGGCTTCGGTGTCGGTGCTGCTGAGCGCCGACCCGCCGTCCCACGACGAGCAGCGCAAGCTGGTGAGCCGAGCCTTCACGCCGCGGCGGGTGCGCGACCTCGAGCCCCGTATCCGTGAGATAGCGGAGGATCTTGTTGAAGGCTTCGTCGCCAGGGGACACTGCGAGTTCATTAGCGAGTTCGCGGTAGGCTTGCCCCTCAGGGTCATTGCCGAGTCCCTTGGTGTGCCGCCTGAGGATATGGCGATGTTCAAGCGCTGGTCGGACGACTTGACCGCGGTGATCGGCAATCACCAGATGTCAGCCGATCAGCTCCGGCGGATGCTGAGTGCCTTCGTCGAGTTCTTCGCGTACTTCACCGAACGAATCGTCGAGCGGCGGGCCGCGCCCAGCGAGGACCTCATCAGCGCAATCGTATACTCGGCGGCCGAGGGGGAGCGGCCACTGAGTGACCCGGAGATGCTGGCCATGTTTGCGCAGTTTCTCGTGGCAGGTAACGAAACGACTACCAAGTTGCTCGGAAGTCTGCTGCTGCTCTTGTTGGAGCAGCCCGAGCTCTTGGCGGCCCTCCGGGCTGACTCCTCGAAGATTCCCCAACTGGTGGAGGAAACTCTCCGCTTGGAGTCACCGGTGCAGGGCTTGTTTCGCGTGGCCAACGTCGACACCGAAGTCGGCGGTGTGTCAGTCAGGGCTGGATCGAGCCTGTGGGTGATATACGCATCCGGCAACCGCGACGCCGAAGAGTTCACCTGCCCCGACGTGGCTGATCTCGAGCGGGCCAACTCCCGGTCACACCTCGCATTCGGCAACGGGGTCCATTACTGCCTGGGCGCCGCGCTCGCCAGGGCCGAAGCGCGCATCGGGTTGGAGGTCATACTCGAACGACTCGACGACCTGGCTCTCGACGGTGAAGCCGATCTGCTCTACGAGCGCAGCTATGTCCTACACGGCCTCCGTCAGCTTCCGATAACGTTTCGGCGCCGCTGACCTAGCGAGCCGCCTTGGCGGAGATGGGATCGACGCTTCAGAACGAGGCCCGGATCAGATGCTCTAGCGCTCGAACTGCCTTTCGGTGCGCATTCCCACTCTCGGCGATCGCGCCGAACTGCGAGAGACCGAGCATCATGGCCACGAGCAGGTGCGATACCGAGGAGACGTCGAGGCCGGTAGGGAGCTCGCCCCGATCACCAGCCCGTTTCGCCAGCGTTGACAGGAAGTTGAAAAGGGCGGACTTCGAGCCATCGTTGATGGCGGCGTCTAGCTCAGGGTGGCGCCTGAGTTCGATGGCGGAGATCGCACTGAACCGGGCGAGGGTTGGGTCGTTGCCGTGAAGGCGCGCCGCGGTCTCGAACACCGCGCAGAGCTGGTCGGCGAACGTGGCTTGACGCTTGGCGGCTGCCTCGAACTCGGCGAGCACCTTGCCCTCGGCATCTGCATAGACCGCGACGAACAGAGCCTTCTTGGATTCGTAGTGGTGGTAGATGGCGCCGGTGGTGATGTTGGTAGCTGCAGCGATGTCTTTCAGCGTGGTCGTGTGGTAGCCGTATCGTGAAAATGCCTCACGGGCCGCCAACAAGATGCGATCCGTCGTCGGGTCGAGGTCGGCCGAAGCCGGCGGACGGCCGATTCGTCGGGTTGCCATGCTCGGCCTCACTATACTCATCGGCGCTCTTTCGGTAGGCCGAGGACCCGCTCACCGATTATGTTGCGCTGGATCTCGTCGCTCCCCCGGCGATGCGGTAACCAGGGGCGCCGAGGAGATACTTGGACCAAGCGTGCGACCGGGCCCGTGGCCGTCTTCGCTCAGCCAACCACGCCCGCGCTTGGTAGCGGAACTCGTCCATCGACAACGGATCGTGGGAGGTTCTCAAGGATTGTGCCATAGTGAACGTTCGATTAGTTTAGTACGAAAGCGCGCAGAACGAAGGAGAGCGCCCGATGATGACCGATGAGGCCGACGACAGGGCCTGGATTGCTGGGCTCAGCGGAGGACGGGTCGAGCGGTTCGAACGGACCACGGCTGGCCGCTCGCGGGCGACCTGGCTCGTCGGGGTCGAATGCGACGACGGCAAGACGCTGGATCTCGTTTTGCGCCGCGACACCGGCGACGGACCGCTGTCGGGTACCGAACTCGATCTCGCACGCGAAGCCGTGATCTATCGCGCCCTCGCCGGCAGCGGGGTGCCGGTGCCTGACCTGATCGCGGTGACGCCGGACGGAGCCGCGCTCCTCGTTACCCGGATCGACGGGACCGAAGACTTGACAAACCTCAGGGGCGACGGCCTTGCGGGTGTCACGGATTCGTTCATCGACGCCGTAGCCACCCTGCACAACCTCGATGTGGGTCGACTCGACCTGCCTGGCCTCGCCCTCCCGACGGCGCCCCACGATCACACCGCTACCGATCTGGCTCTGTGGCGACGGATACTCGACACCCACGCGACCAGGCCGGCGCCGCTGGTGCGCTTCGCCTTCGACTGGCTGGCCGAACACCTCCCGACCGAAGCCCAGCGGACGGTGCTGTGTCACGGGGATCTCGGTCCGGGCAACTTCCTCCACGACGGACGGGCGGTGACAGCCCTGCTCGACTGGGAATTCGCCCACCTCGGTGACCCGATGGACGACCTGGCGTGGATGACGATACGCAGTGCGCAAGTCCCGCTCCATGATCTGGACCGAGCCCTTCTGCGCTATTCGGCGGCCACCGGGATCGCGGTCGACCCGGACCGCGTGGCCTATTTCCAGCTCCTCGTGCTCGCCCGGATGGCCGTGGCCTGCATCGTGGCTCTCGGCAAACGAGGTGGGCGCATGGATGCTTCGACGTACTTGGCTCTCTTGCCCCTCCTCGAACGCCAGATCGTTCGCCAACTGGCGCGCCTGGCCGACTTCGACCTCGCTCCGACCGCGGTTCTGGCGGCCTCGGAGCCATCGCCACGAGCTGAGGTGCTCGAGATGTTGTCCACCGATCTCGGTTCGGTCCTGATGCCGGAACTCCAGACACCAGCGGCGCGGTCGCGGGCTATCGGGATGACTCTGCTGCTGATGCACCTCCAAACTGCCGACACGCTGGGGTCCACGATCGACGAGAGTGACCTCGACGACCTTGAAGTCGTACTCGGCGGGCGGCCTGCTACCCCGAACGAAGGCTTGCGGGTACTCGATTCCCGGATGAGCCAGGGTGTGGCGGGAACGCCTGCGGCACTCTTCGACTACTTCGATCGACGGTCGGCTCGCAACGTCGCGTTGTGGCCGATCATGGCCGCGATGGCGGAGAGACCATTGCCGACGGTATTGGGGAGCGGCGGGGCGCCGTCGTGAATGAAGCCGCCCCCGCTGACGACTCTTTCCACGAACCGGCTGGGTCGGACCCGTTCTGGACCGAGACGAGTTGGTATGCGTTCTCCATTCCCGAGCGTCGTCTTACGGGGGCGGTCTATCCCGTGTTCCGCCCAAACCAGGGAGTGTGTTCGGCGGGCGTATACGTATGGGACGATTCCGCCGATTCCCTCCATGCGATCCGTTACGCCCGGAACTGGTGGCACCTACCGATGCCTGACCACGACTTGACCGAACTCGACCTCCCGAACGGTCTGTCGTATCGCACCCTCGAGCCATTGAAGCGTTATGCCGTTCGCTACGACGACGGCTCGGAGTTGTCGCTCGACCTCGAATATGAGGCGCTCCACGCCCCCCACGCGCCGATGCTCGGCGCGACCGGCCACCTCGACCAGGCATGCCGGGTCACGGGTTCCATCCGCCTGCACGGCGACGAGCTGGTTGTCGATGGTTTCGAAATGCGGGACCGTTCTTGGTCTGTCCGCAAAGACGTTGGCCCGGTCCGTGCTGGCTACAGCTACCTGGTCGGCGCCGATCGGGCCCTGCTCGCGATGTCGATATGGGGTGGTGATACCTACTTCGTAATGTCGGGGTACCACCTGATCGAGGGTGATCTCGTCGCGGTCACCGGTGGCTCGCGCCGCGTCGAAAGAGATTCCCATGGCCGACCGGCAAAGGTGCAACTGTCGGTGACCGATGCCGCGGGGCGCAGGCTCGAGGTGACAGGTACTTGCGTTAACCGGTTCGCCTTCCAAAGCAGCCCGAACTACTTCGCCTGGATGTCGATGGCCGATTGGGAACTCGAAGGCGAGCATCTCTTCGGTGAAGACCAGGACGTTTGGTCACCTGACCTTCTGCGCCAAGCCCAAAGGCAGGGGTACGGCTGAAAAGGCCGACTACCCCACGTCTACCCATTAAACGACGAGAAAGCGAGACATCTCAAGTGGACTTTCTGACTACCCCGTGGTTCGACGCTGTCCAGGCCAACCTCGACACGAACGAGCAGCTACGGGCCGCAGCGGCGAACATGGAACTCTCCATCCAGCAAGTCGTCACCGACGTGCCCGGCGGAGGTGAGATCCGCCATAACTTCACCATCGATCACGGTGCCATCCATGTCGGTCTCGGCGCCGTCGAGAACCCTGACGCAACGTTGACCGCGAGCTACGCCAGCGCGGCCGCAATGAACCGTGGCGAGCTCGACATGATGTCGGCATTCGCGGGCGGCAAGGTTCTCCTCAACGGTGACCTTATGGTGCTCATGCAGAACCAGGCGACCCTGTCGCAGATGAACGCGGCATTCGAGGCTGTTCGAGACGGCACTACCTACGCCAGTTGACCGGAGTCGCATAAGCATGGACCCCACAGGCAAGGTTGCACTGGTAACTGGATCTGGGTCAGGGATCGGTCGGGCCTGTGCGATCGGGTTGGCGCGGGCCGGATGCAGGGTTGTGGTGGTGGCCGATATCGACCGATCATCGGGCAAGGAGACCGCCGACCTGGTCACTGGAGAAGGCGCCGAAGGGATCTTCGTGCCCACCGATGTCTCGGACCCGGCGTCGCTGCGGAGGCTCTTCGAGGTGGCCGACCAACAGGGAGACGGTCTGGACATAGTGCATAACAATGCCGGCCTGGTCAGCGGAGATCCCCAGTGGCCCGATACCGCCCTTGAGAAGATGTGGCGGGTGGTAACGGTCAATGTCTTCGGGACCTTGGCCGGGACGAAGCTGGCCATCGAATGCCTCCGGAGCCGAGGCGGCGGCGTCGTGGTCAACACCGCCTCCGTCGCCGGCTTGGCCGCCATGCCAACCGATCCGGTGTACTCGGCGTCGAAGGCCGCGATCATCCACTTCACCCAATCGTGCGGCGCATTGGCCGCGACCGATGGGATAAGGGTCAACGCGATACTGCCAGGGATCGTCGATACTCCCATGGTCCTGAAGACCGGCGACGGCAGCAGGCCGGCGCCCTGGTTGGAGCCGATCCTCGCACTGATGGAGCTGTTGCGACCGGACGATATATCGCAGGCGGTTCTCGATCTCATTCGTGATGACAGCAAGGCCGGCCAAACTGTGACGGTGATGAACCGACCTCGTATTAGCTGACTTCGGGCTGCGCCGGCCGGCTCTTGGCCCGCAATCGGGCTTCGCGGACTTGGGCGTGGCCGAGGTGTTGCAGGGAGAATGCAGCCTGTTGGGCGGTCCAGAAGCCCTGAGCGTCGAGTGTCTGGTTGACGCTCATCTTCGCCAACCGCTTCGTCGAACGGCCGCGTTCAGTTCATAGGTCATGCGCTGGTTCTGGGCATTGTGGGTCTAGGGCTTGTTGAGCGTTACCCCGGCGACTGTTCCCTGTTCGAGTACTTCGTATCGCACTGTTGTGAAGGGCGTATCTGCCACGTCCAGTTCCTATGGGTCGTCGAGCGTCCAATGTCGGCCGCAACAGGCGAGGGCGTCAGCGCGGAAGGCCCAGGATCCGTTCGCCAATGATGTTCTTCTGGATTTGATCCGTGCCGCCGTAAACCGACGGCGCCGGTGAGTACTGGATGATGTCGCTTAGCAGCCCGGCTTCGGGAGCGTCATCCCCGACGAGGACGGCATCGAGCCCGCCCACCAAGCCGGCGATCTCTCCCGCCAGGCGGGAGATCTCACTCATGAGGAGCTTCGCTATGTTCGCCTCGGCGCCGGTTGGCTTTGTGCCGGATCGGGACCGGAGCACGTTGAGGCGGTTGAGCTCCAGAAGGGTGTGGAGTCGGACGAGCTCCTGCCGGCAGTGCAGTTCTCCACTTCTCCCGTTGGCTCGGGCCAGAGCGACGAGGCGCCTGTACATGCCGCCTGTCACCCGGCCCATCGCCGGAGGTGGTGATCCTCCCACGAAATCCCCGGCCCGGCGGTCCAAGTGGCCGGCGACGGTGCCGGGAATCGCCGCGCTGGATGCTGCTTGCAGGCTACCCCCGACCGACGCTCGTAACGTGGCGAAGGGTCGTCGTCGTGACCCGCCACCCGCAGTGTACCTCGCCGACTATGTCGTCGTCGGAGACCGTGGCGCCATCCAGGAACACTTGGGAGAAGAGCGTCCGGCCAGTCATCTCGCGCAAGGGCCGGACCATGACTTCTGGCTGGTGCATGTTCAGCGCAAACCAGGTGATCCCTGCGCGCTTCTCCCGTGAGCTGTCGGTCCGGGCGAGGAGCATCCCCATGTCGGCGTACGTGCCGTCAGTGGTCCACCTTCGATCCCTCCACCGTCCAGCCGCCATCTTCGCGGGAGGCCTCCGTGGCCAAGCCGGCTAGATCCGACCCGGCCCCTGATTCGCGGAACAGCTGGCACCACGCCGTGCGCCCCCTCACGATCGGCGGAACCAGGCGATCGACAAGAGCAGTGTCCCCGTGGTCGAGGATCGTCGGGGCGGCCATCACCAATCCGACTCCTATCGGCGGCCCGAGCACGCCGGCACGGGCCAGGGCGATAGAGGCGGTCTTGGCCAGAGCCGTGGGCCACCCCCTTCCCCCAAACCCGTCCGGCAGGCCCGCAAGGGTGAGCCCAGCATCTGCGAGAGCGTCCCACCAGTAGCCGACCTCGATGTCTGGATCCCACGTCGATGCAGCCCAACGGGCCACCTCCGCGGTCGCTGCTTCAGGGCTAGGCGTCGACATGAACCGTTCCTATTGGGCCGGACCGGCCTGGAGGCGGTCGCGAGTTATATAGGCTAACTATACAGCCTTGGACAGAACGGAACCGTATGGAACTCGGATTGAATCTCGCCCTGATCAGGCGCCCCACCCCCGACTTGCTCCGGACAGCAGAGGCGCTGGGCTTCACCTCGGCTTGGACCGCAGAGGACTGGGGTACGGACGCCGTGAGTCAGTTGGCCTGGCTGGGCGCCTCGACGACGCGAATGCGCCTCGGCACCTGTGTCATCCAGATGGCGGGCCGGACCCCTGGACTGACGGCTATGACCGCCGCGAGCTTGGCGGGCCTCTCCGACGGCCGGTTCGTGCTCGGGTTGGGCCCGTCGGGGCCGCAGGTGGTCGAAGGGTGGCACGGTGTCGTCTACGGGAAGCCGTTGACGAGGCTGAGGGTACGTCGCGGTGGTCCGCGCCGCGCTCGAGAGGGAAGGCCCACTGGAGCACGCCGGGACGTACTACAACTTGCCGTACCTGGCGGAGGACTCGACCGGGCTCGGCAAGGCGTTGCGACTCAAAGCGGCCGTCGAGCACAGGATTCCCATCTTTCTGAGTGCCATGGGGCCGGCGGCGCTCAGGCTGGCCGGCGAGATTGCTGACGGCGCAATTGTCATCCTCGCGGATCCGACTCAGATGAGCGCCGTCTGGGCGCCAATAGAGGAGGGGGTGGCTCACTCGGGTCGGAGCAGGTCCGACTTCGAGCTCGTGGTGTTTGCCTTCTGCCTGCCAGGTGATCCCGACTCCACTCGCGAATAGCTCCTCCACGCCTTCGCCATGCAAATCGGGGGCCACGGCGCGGCTGGTCGGAACTTTTACTTCGAAAAGGCCGCGCTCTGGGCCGGATCCGGGGTGGACCATCTACTCATAGGTACCGGCGACATCGTGACGTTGCGGGCTCTGGCTGAATCGATGGATGGTCAACCCACGCGGTCCAACTCGAATTAGGCCGATGTTTGAAGCCCCGGCCGACGTCGCCAGTCGACTCGGCGCGTTCCTGGCATCCGCCTTATTGCAGGCGATGTAGTTCACGTATAGAGTCGGCGTCAGTCTAAAGGGTGGGGAATGATATTGGGAGGACACAGATCTCGAATCGGGTGGAGGCCATTCAGACTCGCCTCCGTCTTCGTGCTTGTGTCAGCGCTCCTCGGGGCCTTGCCGACGGGCTTCTCCGAGGGCTCGGCGTCGGCCGCGACCACGCCGTGTCCGGCGTTGCAGAACCCACCCATCGGGTACCCGCGCAGTAGCCCGCCGATACCGTACGAGATCCCCCTCACGGCCCACCTCCAAGGGCTCATGCTCACTGCGGGCAAGACGATCAAGCTCATCGTGGGACCAATCAACGGATCCGCCTGCGGCTACGCCACTCTCCCCGGGCTGACCGGCATCGTGCCCGAGGCGAACATCTCCGTCACCAACAATCCGGTTCAGGTGCAGCTCCTGGCCAACGACGGCTTGAAACTGGCCGAGGGGTATTCGCAGGTCGAAGGCAACGCCACTGCAACCATCTCGCACACCCCAGCCGCCAACGGCGGCCTCCTGATCAGTCTGCAGGCGTCCTTCAAGGGCACGGCTGTGATAGCGCCGCTGGGAATCACCGTGCCGGTAGGCGCCTGCAGCCTCACCGTCGGCAACGCCAATGTCGAGGGTTTGTCGCCAGCTGACCTCTCCAACCTGCAGGCCCAGTACAAGGCCGACCCGACTCTCTTCAACTACTTCACCCCGCTGGCGGTCACCAACGGAACGAGTGGGCCGGCAGGCGGTCCGTACCAAACAGGTCAGCCGGTCACCGGGCCACCCACCGCCGGGGTAACCAAGGTGGTAGCAGCTGACTTCCCGGTGCCCCAATTCTTCACCGATACCACGCCGGCTCCGGGCACGCCGACGAATCTGAGTGGTTGTGGATCCGTCGTGCCGGGTCTGGGCTCACGACGTATGCCCAGGTGCTCAATTCAGTGCTGGGTCTCCCCCTGCCCGCCGGCAACGCTCAGGTCACCGGCGCAGCGACGTTTGCGATCAACGCGGGGTAGCGAACGGCGACCTCTAGCCAGACGATCGCGATGAGCTATCCCTCGCCGGAGATGATCTGGAAGTCGCAGGAGGCGGAGGAGAAGCTGGACACGGCCTCGGCCGCGGCATTGGATTGCCCGGTGGAGATCGTCTTCAGGGCGTTGGGCGGTACGGCGAGGATGTCGTAGCCGTGCTGGGCGAGCAGCGCGTCGAGTTTGGTGCCGTATCCCAGCCAGCTTTCGACCGCGGCGGCGATCGACGGCGGCGCAGCCGCCTGCAGCCCGGGGTCGAAGCTTTCCTGCAGCTGGATCAGTTTCGGCAGCGGTTGGTTGGGCTTGGCTGCCTGCAGTGACTTGAGGTGCTCGAAGTCGTCGATGAGCAAGGCGCAGAACCGCGGCGTGGACGGAGGCCCCGATGCCACGGCCGCCGGAGGCGGCCATCGGTAGGCGACGCCATCGGGCCCTTTGAAGTCATGCGCCGGTGACCCGCAGCCACCGCAGAGCAGTCCCGCGGCGATCGCTGCCGCGGCCGAGATCGCACCAAGTTTCGCCAAGTCAGCAGCGCGGTACTGCAGGCCGTGCCCCACCCTCATGGGTCGTCATGAGGGCCACGGGCAGCGCTGGCTGGGTGTGGCGCTGAAGGTTCCGTTGAGCTCGAAGTCGAAGCAGAACGGGGCGACCAAGCTGGCCGTTCCGTCTCCCGAGGTGAGGCCGAGGAGCTTGTTGAACGTCTGCGCGATTGCCGGAGGGCAGCTCGGCGAAGCGGTGAGGGGCGGAACAGGGATGTTGTCGTCTTCGACTACCGCGTACCCGTCGGTGGGGGGCCCGGTGATGGGCTGTCCCTCCAATGTCGTGAAATTGGCGTTAAGGGAGATCGCACACGAGAGGCCCAGCGTGTTGACCGCGGCGTTGGCCGAGCCGGCCAGTTGGGCGTCGATCCCCCCGTTGTGGGCCGGCTGGGGCAGGATGTTCGCTTCGAGGGGGTGGCCGGCCGACCCGAACGAGGCGCTGATCGGGATCGCCTCGAGCCCCCCGACATATACGTTGGGCGTGGCCAGCTCGACATCTGAGCTCGGCAGGGTGCCGGTCAGCTCGGGGACTGCCGCCGTGCCGCAGACGGAGGCGTACAGGTTCGGGATGACCACTTTCGGGACAGCCGGGTTGTCGGTCAGGAACTGGATCGTGCCGGCGACCATGAGACCTTTGAAGGGGGCCAGGTAGGGGATCGGCCCCGGCCCGTACTTCTGCCCCACGGTGATGGGTTTGAAGCCGTTCGGCCCCGGGGCACCCCAGTCCGAAAAGTTCTGATCCGGTACGGGGATGGCGGTCGTGCTCAAGATGGGGTTATCGACCGGGTAGGTCCACGGGGAGCTCGGAGGGGGGTTGGGATAGCCTGGCGGCGGGGCCTGGCCGAGAGGGCAGTTGGCGGGGAAAGGGGGAGGGGCGTGGGCATCTGCGTAGGCCGGCCGTGGGTGCACGACTGCCGTCAGCCCGACCCCGACTAGCACGGAAGCTGCGGCCAACCGGGCTAGCGACTGACGCCAGCGTCGGGACCGGGTCGAGATCGTTCGCTTATCCAGTGAAATGTTGGCCTTCCCCAAGTGGTCCCTCCAGCGGGTAGCCGGGCCACCAAACTATACCCGGGCTACATTATCGCTCAAACGGTTCGTAGGCACCCTTCGGCGTCGACGGTTACCTTCGTGCCCACGCCCTCCCGCTCGGTTAGCGCGGCGATAACGTCGCCGGACGTCGAGCGGGCGAACATCCGGCGCCCGTCGCGGTCGAGACAGCTGGCGAACGCCTCGTCGGGGGCGCCGGCCCTGTCGTGCATGACCGTGTAGGAGTCGATTGTCCCCGACCCCGACAGCGGCTCCGTCGCGGCGGGGCGCGTCGGGCCGGCATCGATCCTCTCCTGCGCGCTGGCAGACCTGTAACCGCACGGCGGGCTCGTCGAGTACAGGCCGAAGGCGTGCTTGGTCAGGTATTCGCCGTTGGCCCACACCAAGCCGAAGCTACCCGGTGAGCGGCGCAGGTCGTCGACGACCGTCGCAACCGCGTGCATCGAGTAGTTGTTCCAGGGGCCCCCGGCAAACGACAAGCCGCCAGTGCGGGTCAACCCTCTCCCGTCTGCGATCCCGATTTCGGTCGCCCCGACTTGCACCGCGGACGGGAAGCAGGAGTAGAGGTCGTAGAACTCCACGTCGTCGCGGCCGATCCCGGCCACCGCGAACAGCGCTTCGGCTCCGAAGCGCACGGCTGGGCATCGCCCAAGTTCCCATCGGCTGCTGAGCAGCGGGACGTCGCGGCAGTCCACTCCAGCGTGGGGGAACACCCAGCGGTCCTCTGGAACCCCGAGTGCCGAGGCCGTGGCTGTCGAACATACGACCAGGGCGGCGGCCATGTCCACGTCGTTGTTGGAATTCATGGACTTGGTGTAGGGGAGCCCGATGAGCCGGTTGGACGCGGTGACGGCAGTGATCTGCTCGGCGGTCTTGGGCTGGCGACTCCAGGCGAATGGATTCCCACCGGCGACGGCTGAGAACTCGGCCCACAGGTTACCGACGACGCTCTGATGCTCCTGCGGAGACTGGTCGGAGCGGGCACGCACCGCGCTTTCGAACATGGCGTAGACCTGCGTGGCGAGCCCGATCCCCCGGGCTTCCTCGGCCTTGTCGGTCATGGCGACGCGGGAGCCGATCACGCGATCGACGCCGAGAGTCGACGACCGGTCGCCCCAGCCGAGGTCGACCCCCTCTCGTCGGGCTCGCGTGCGGGTACGCCAGCATTCCCCGCCGGAGAGGAAGGCCAGGTCGATTCGGCCGCGTTGGATCTCGGCGGCGGTCAGGTTGAGAAGAGACTGCGGGCTGTTGCCACCGAGACTCGTCGTGGCCGACTCCCGCACCTCGACTCCGAGGTGGGCCGCGACGGCGCGTCCGGGGTCGGGATAGAGGCAGGTGTACAACTCCACCGTGCGGATCGAATCGGGTGCGGGCACCGAGGCCAGGCCGGCGTCGGTGCAGGCGGATCGGACTGCGTCGGCCATCAGGAGCGCCGGTTCCCGGGCGTCCTCGAACGAGGTATCGCGCTGCAGCACCTGCCCGACGCCGATGATGACCGGGAGCCGAGGGTCGATACGTATGGGCACATCCGACTTCTAGCATATATAGTTGTCCTACACTAGTTGTGCGCCGGCCGAAAAGGGGACGAGCATGAAGATCTGGGCCCACTCGGCCGACTCCCACTTCCTCGAACCCGAGGACTTGTGGCACGACATCCTTCCTCCTGATCTAGCGGCGCGGATGCCCCGGTCCGAGCCCGACGGCGACGACGGTGAGATCGTCCACGTCGACGGCCAGTCGTTTCGCCGCAAGCTGCCGAGGTATATGACCAAGCGGGACGGCGAGGGGTTGACGATCTGGGAGCGGGGCCACCGCCCGCCGGGGGCCCGCGACGTCACGGCCCGGCTGGTGGACCTGAATTCCGAGGGGATCTGGGGCGAGGTGATGTACCCCTCGCTCGGTATGTGGTCACACCTGGTACGAGATCGCGAGTTGTCCAAGGCGGCGGCCCGAGGCCAGAACGAGTGGCTGCTCTCAGAGGTTCAGGCGGCGGCGCCAGACCGTCTAGTCCCGGTCGCCCACGTCCCGCTTCTCGACCTCGACGACGCAGCGGCGGAGGTCGAGCACGCGGCGTCGATCGGCCTCCACGCCGTCGGCCTGCCGACCGGGGTCCCGTCCGCGATCCCCGACTACCAGTTCGAGGACTGGGATCCGTTGTGGGGGCTGGCCGAGGAGGCCGGCATGGTGATCGGTTTCCATGTCGGCACGGACGGCGGCGATACCGTCAAGGTCCGCGGTCCCGGCGGGGCGATCTTCAACTACGTGGAGACGACCTACGGAGCGCAGCGGGCGGTCACCAAGCTGGTCGCGGGGGGAGCCCTCGACCGCCACCCGCGGCTGAAGGTCCTGGTCTCCGAAGGGGGCGCCACCTGGGTCCCGTTTCTCGGGGACCGGATGGAAGAGGCGTGCCGTCAGCACGGGATGTTCGTGCGCCCCGCACTTTCGCGCCCGCCCAAGGAGATCCTGTACTCACAGGTCTACGCCTCCTTCCAGCACGACGAGTCGGCTCCCGCCGCATCGTGGGCGATGGGCTACCGGAACGTTACGTGGGGTAGCGACTACCCGCACCTCGAAGGCACCTTCGGGCACACCCAGGACACGCTGCACTCGCTCTTCGACGGCATCGGCCAAGACGTCCGGTACCGGATCACCCGCGGCGCCTTCGAGGAAATGTTCCCTCATGTGAGCGCGCCGCCGCTCAGCGATGAATTCGATCTCCAGGCCGGGGTCTCCGCCTGATGTCGCCGCGTGACGAGTTCCACGTTTGGCTGGCCGAGCACACGCCCCCGTCCCTCGCCCGACCGGACCATCCGGACCGGGGTGCGCTCGTGTGGGGCGGCAGGCGGGCCCGGTTCTCTGACCCGGACGTGGAGGTCTGGTTCAAAGAAGTCGTCTCCAGAGGATGGGCCCTGCCCGATTGGCCAATCGAACACGGGGGGGCCGGCCTGGACCCGGCCGAGGGCCGTGCCGTGAGGCAGGAACTCGAAGCCGTAGGGGTCGGCTACCTACTGCAGAACTTCGGGCCGCTAATGATTGGTCCTTTGATAAAGGAATTCGGCACCGAGGAACAGAAGCGGATCCACTTATCCCGCATGGCCCGCGGCGAGATCCGCTGGTGCCTCGGTTTCAGCGAGCCCGACACCGGCTCCGACCTCGCCGGGCTGCAGTGCCGAGCCGTCCGAGACGGTGACCACTACGTAGTCACCGGGGCCAAGGTGTGGAACTCCTACGCCCACAAGTCCGATTTCATGGAACTGCTCGTACGGACCGACTCCGACGCCCCCAAGCACAAGGGCATCAGCGTGCTCATGGTCGACCTGACCACCCCAGGGATCGCGATCTCTCCTATCGAGTTGATCAGCGGCGCCTCGGAGTTCTGCTCCACTGTCTTCGACGAGGTCCGGGTGCCCGTCGATCATCGCCTCGGCCCGGAGAACGAAGGCTGGAACATCGTGCAGCGAGGACTCAAGCACGAACGCGAAGCCGTCGTCGCCATGGCCATGACCGACAGCGGTTTCACCGGAAGGGCCCGCCGCAGTCTCGTCGACGTTGCTCGTGCTGCCTACGACGTCGACCGACTGCCCGACGACGTGGCGGTCGCCATAGCGGCCGCCGAGATCGACCAACTTGCCTTCCGCCTGACACAGCGCCGCGCCTCCGAGATG
>Ga0302326_10004735_pt1 | contig 31314 bp, 28 predicted proteins | sample Palsa_T0_3_FD_202264 | JGI IMG/M metagenome (GOLD analysis project Ga0302326, IMG submission 202264) | Peat permafrost microbial communities from Stordalen Mire near Abisko, Sweden - Palsa_T0_3 | ecosystem: Environmental > Terrestrial > Soil > Palsa > Peat permafrost | place: Sweden: Abisko...
TGGCGACACTCCACTGGAAGGTGATCGTTGGCGCGCTTCTTTCAGCCGTAGCTCAGCTAGCCGGCGCATGTCTTTACTACGGTTCCGGCGCGCTTCGCCAATGGCTGCAGATGCTGCTCAACGTCCGCGCGCTACTTCCTCTGCTCGAACCCAAGCTTTACCAAACCCACTGCCTGCGCACTTTCTGGACCATGCTCATTCCGTGGCCCACGGCTTCTGTTGCGCTGTACGTTATCAGTGTACTGCTGGTGTCCGCGTTGGCCATCGCCTGCTGGCGAAGCCGCCTCGCCTTGTGCTTGCGCTATTCGGCGCTCCTGCTCGCGAGCGTTCTGCTCGCCCCGCATCTCACCGTCTATGATCTGGTGATCCTCGCGCCCGCCTTCCTGCTGCTCTCCGATTGGACCGTCGCAAACCCCGGCCACCCGAACGCGCCCTACCTCAAGATTCTTCTCTATCTCGCGTTTTCACTCCCGCTGTTGGGCCCATTCGCGCGCTGGACGCACCTTCAGCTTTCTGTCCTTGCAATGGCCGCTCTTTTGTACGGGATATGGAAACTCGGCCGGGGATCGCCGTTCGATTCCGCATTCTCTCCGAATTAAGTCGGCCCGAACAAGAACCGCAAAGCTTCCGGGAAACGCTCCGCCCACGCAGCCTCGTTGTGTCCGGCACCATCCTCTATCACCAACCGCAACCGCTTTTCACTTAGCACTGCTCGCCGCAGGATGGCCGCCAGTTCCCGCACATCGTCCACCAGGGACCGGTTCCGCTCCGGGCTTCCCGTCTCCGCGGTTCCCATCGCCAAGAAAATTCGCTCTGGCCAAATCCTGACTTCCCGACTCTGTTTGATCGCCTGTCGGCCGGAAACCCACAGCGCCGGGCTTTCCAGCAGCAACCGCCCAATCAGTTCCGGCCGCGCCATCGCGGTGTAGAGAGCGATGAGCGCGCCCAGCGACGATCCGCCGAGACCCGTGTTCTCCGGCCCGGTTGCAACGCGATAGTTGCGCTCCACAAACGGCATCACCTCTTTCATCAGAAAATTCGGATAATAACGCCCCTGCACCCGCAAGATCATCGGATGTACCGAGCGGTGCGGCATGTATTCGCGAACCCGATCCTTGCCCGTGTTATCCATGCCCACGATAATCATCGGCGGCACCGCGCCGCCGCGGATCAGTCGATCCGCCGTTTCGTCCACCTGCCACTCGATTCCGGCGAAAGCCGTCGCCGGCTCAAACAGATTCTGTCCGTCATTCAGATAGAGTATGGGGTACCGACGAGCGGCATTCTGCGCGTCGTCATAGCCGGGAGGCAGCCACACTCGCAAGAAACGTGTGTTCCGGAACACGCGGCTTTGAAATTCGTGCAGCCGCAGATCTCCCACCGCCCCCGGGGCGCGAATCGCCCCAGAGACTTCCACGCGATTCTGTTTCTTGGGGATTCTCGCCATCGGAAGGCTACTTGGTTGGAGCGCCCGGAGGCGGCGACAGGATATAGCTCACCACGCCAGCTTTGGATGAGCGGCTAAAAAGTTGGCCGCCCAAGCCGGATAAAGCGATTATTTGCACGCGGACCTTCAAACCCCGGCACCCGACCTGGCCTTTACCGCTCCCGCCAGCACGGTGATCGTCGCAATCAGCCCCAGCGAACCTAAGCACAGAATGCACCAGGTTTCCAGCACATACCCCTCGACATACGTCAGATATAGAGCGAATGCCAACCCGGCGACCGCCGCAGCCAGCAAGCGCGTTGGCGTCTCCGCCCGAGAGCGGTAAAGGGTTGCCAGCGCCAGCAATACTCCGTAGCCCACGATCCCAATCCCTGCCACCGGAATCCCCACGACGCTCGAATATTCGCTCCGGTTCACGATGTCGCAATTAAATCTTTCCCCCACATCGCAGAATGCCGTCGCCGATTTCGCATAGTGCCGTTGCAGCGACACCGCTGACACTGCAAGTCCCGCCAGCGCCAGAACCGCCATCGCCAGGAACAAAAGTCGATTGTCTTTCGTAGGAGTCGCGCCTGCCCCAGCCGGCCGGTTTCCTGTTTCGGCGCTCACTGCAGGCTGCACCCGGTCTTATCGGCCAACTCTTCCAGCGGGAAGACCCCTTCTTTCGGCGGATTCGCCCCAAACTGCCAACTCGGAAACAACTTCACGCCAGCCGCCTTGCACGCTGGCGCCAATTCGTGCGAACCCTTGATCGCGCACTCTACGTAAGGCACATACTGAAAAGCTTTCCCGAATTTCTCTTTCTGCTCGATGCAGTGCGGACACCAGTAGAGCCCGTACATCTTTGCCTGCTTCGTGGCGAGGCACTTCGCGAAGGCATCGTAGCGGTGATTTGTGTAGTACCACCACCCCGCATAGGCCAGGGCCAGCACCACCACGATGCCGCCCCAGACTAAAAGCTTCCGCGACGGGGCCGTCACATCTGCCGTTCCTACCCTTTGCTGATGCCGTTTTCGCCGCTCTTCAGACATGATTCCCTTCCCGGATCATTCACTTTTTATACCACGGGCTCAGGCCACAACGTCCAGCGCGCCGGGCAGAACATCCAGCTCTTCGCAATGCAGCCTCAGCACTTCCCCGTCCACCATCACATCCACCGGCGTGTCCAAATCGAATGCAACGCGCTTCACCGCCTTGCGTTCCGCCAATCGATGCCGAATATGTGTGCCGTCGTAGAGTCCGGGCAGGTTCCGCATCAGACCCAACCGCCCAATCGCACCCCAGCGAACGTACTCAATCAGGCCGCTATTGACCTCGGCCTTCGGAGCGATCATCATCGTTCCGCCGGTGAACTTGCTGTTGTTGAAGGTGAGGAACAAGCAGCGTCGCCGGTCAAATTGCGTTTCCCCATCCACTCGTACCGGAAATGGCCGCCTGTGCAACTGCGCCAGGCCCAGAAAAATCGAGATGACGTATCCCAGTTCGCCCAGGCCGCTGAAACGCCGCGCCCGCAACGTGGCCACGTCGGCCGGAAACCCTACGCTCAGCAAATTGATATAGTGAATCACACCCGCGCGGTGCCGCAACCGCAGCACGTCGCAGAGTTGAGTTCGCCCGCCAATCAGCGACTCGACCGCGTGCTCGACTCCACGGTCGCTGAAATCGCGCAGAAAAGAGTTTCCCGTGCCCAGTGGCAGGAATCCCATCGTGGGGCGCTCGCCCTCGGCCGCCTCCGGGAAAAGCCCGTTCACCACTTCATAAGAAGTTCCATCTCCACCTACCGCGATGAACTTTCTTTGACCGCGTCCGTACGCTTCGCGCGCGATCCGCGTCGCATCGCCCGCGCTGTTCGTCTCCGCCACCTCTGCCGCAATTCCCCCGGCTCGCAATCGATCCAATGCCGGACGCAGCATCTTGCGGCCTCGCCCGCCTCCCGCCGCAGGATTCACAATGGCGAGATACGGCTGCCGCTCGCTCACAACCCCACCACCGCTCCCCGTTCCACCGTCTTTCCTATCTCCTCCGCCAGCGTCTGGCGCTTGATCTTCATCGACGCCGTCCGCGGAAAATCCTTCTCCCAGATCAGATATCCGCCCACGCGTTTGAAATCCGGCAACTTTCGATTGCGGTTCGCGATCTCTCCCAGCAACGCACTGTCGAAGCGCTGATTCTGCTCCAACCGCAGAGCGATCACCAATGTCTCCCGTCCCAGTTCCTTTTGCGGCCACAGATAGTTTGCCGCGAACACACAGTACTCTTTGACCGGCAGTCCGTCGAACGCGGCCTCAATATCTTCGGGATAAATATTCTTCCCGCCCTCCGTGACGATCATGTTCTTCTTGCGACCGAAAAGCTGCAAGTGCCCGCCCTTGTCGAACCGTCCCAAATCGCCCGTCAGCAGCCAACCATCCACAATCGTCTCCAGCGTCAGCTCCGCATCGTCCAGATAATGCGACATAACCGTCTTGCTCCGCGCCGCAACTTCCCCAATGCCCTCTTCATTCGGACTCAGCACGCGCAATTCCACGCCCGGCAACGGTTTGCCCACCGTATCCGCGCGAAACGGCTTCAGATCGTTCAATGTCAGCGCAGTTCCCGCCTCTGTCAACCCATAGCCGTTCACCACTGGAATTCCCAGATCGTAAAAAAACTGCATCGTCGAAGGCTCCATAAAAGCCCCACCCGTAATCAGCGCCAGCAGCTCTCCGCCAAACGCTCGATGCACTTGCGGCAGCAGTGTGCGGCTCACTCTTACGCTCGGCCGACTGCGCGTCAGCAGCTTATTGAGCGCAATCGTTTGATTCAGAATCACCCGCTTCCACCCCGGCAGTTCGTCAAACTTCGCCCTCAACCCGCGCTCCAGGTTTTTCACAATCATCGGTACCAGCGCCACATACGTGATCCGGTAGCGCACGAACGCGTCCCGCACAAACTCCGGACGCAGCGTCCGCAAGTGCACCACGCAGGCCCCGCACACAAACGGCCCGATGAATCCCACCATGAAATCGATCGCGTGATTCGTCGGCAGAATGCTCAAGTACCGCACTCCCGGCCAGAAGGGATACCACGCCGTCAACGCCCGGCACTGTTCCAGATAATTCTCGTGCGTCAAAACGCATCCCTTCGCGCGCCCGCCCGTGCCCGACGAATACGCGATGCACGCCACGTCTTCCCGCTGCCGCATTACGAAGTCCGGTGCACCCTTGCGCTTAAAGTCCTCCCAACGGAACCCCCCGGTTAGGTCCGCTCCCAGCGGAGCTTCCGTCACCAGCACCAGCTTCGCTTTGATATTCTGAAACTCCGGCGCCTGCGTGATTGCCCGCCATAGGTGGTACTCCACCACCAGCACTTTCGCTTTCGAGTGCTCCAGCAGTTGCAGTTGTTCTGCCGCCGTCAGCTTGTAATCCAGTGGTACCAGGACCCCGCCGCTGTAGAAAATCGCGTACGCCGAAATCAGCCACTTCGACTGATTGGTCATCAGGATGGCCGCGCGGTCGCCCGGATCGAAGTCCGCATCCTCCAAGGCCCGCGCCAGAGGGATGGCAATCTCTTTGAAGTCGGAGTAGGTGAGGCGTGTCTTCTCCCGCTCGCGGTCCGCCTCGATCAGGCAGGTCTCACCTCCGAAGCGCTCCAACGCGTCGCGCAACGCCGCGCCCAGGCAGCTATATTTTTGGAGATCGAGCATTAAAGAGCTATTTCACCACAGAGACACAGAGACACGGAGAATACCATGTTAATGATTTGGCTACTGGCATAAAGCTGAGGTGACGATCAAAGGCAACGCTTCGCTCGAAGGTTTCTCCGTGACTCAGTGTCTCCGTGGTGGATTGGTCGTCCTAGAGTCTCGCTTGAATCTTCACCGCCAGCGTCCGAAAGTCCGAAACTCCCTGCAACTCATAATCTGGAAGTTCTACCCGAAAATGATTCTCCAGCTTGGTTAGCAGATCGAGCGTCTGCAAGCTGTCAATGCCCAGCGTCTTGAAGAAATCATCGTCCGGACGCAGTTTTTCCCGCGGCACCTTGAAGTGCGCCGCGGCAAGACTCAATATTTCATCCAACGTCTGTTCGGCAGTCGGCATATCCCCTCGACCCAAACCCGATTTCATTCCGAGCGGCTTCCAACCGTGAGGAACCTTTTTCTCTCGGTACTCGGTACTTGCGATTCGGCACGCACTACGGAAGATATGGCTGCGCGTCCGTACTCTCTACAAACTTGCGCAACCCCGCCTGCACCGCTGGACGCGCAAACAGTTCGCAAAACAAATCGATCTCCCGCCGCAATTCCTCATGCGGAATCGGCTTGATAAACTTCTTCGCCGCCGCCGCCGTCGCGCGATCAAACTTCCCCAGTTGCGCCGCTGTCGCCCGCGCCGCCCGCAACGCCTCACCCTCGCCCACCACCTGGCTTACCAGGCCAATCTGCTGGGCCTTGCTCGCATTGAAGCTGCGCCCTGTCAGCAACAGATCCCTAACCACGGCGTTGCCCAAATCTCGCTTCAGACGAGGAATCCCGCCAAACCCCGGAATTAATCCCAGTCTCAGCTCCGGAAAACAAAACCGCGCCATTTTGTCGGCGATAATTAAATCGCAAGCCAGCGCCAGCTCGAACCCTCCACCAAATGTCACCCCGTGCACCGCCGCGATCGTAGTCAAAGGCGTGGAATCGATCAGATTCAGTACTTTATGGATCCGCTCCAGAAAATCCCGCAACCCCTTCACAGCCTCAGGTTTCTCCATCGACTGCGACCGATGGTACAACTCGCGCAAGTCCGCACCCGCGCAAAAACCCGGCTTCAACTCGCTATAAATAATGAGTGCATGCGCCTCCACCTGCAAGCTTTCCAACGCCACGGCAAACTTCTCCAACTCTACCAGCGACTCCGAGCCCAACTCGTTGCAAGGCGCGCGATGCAGCGCTAATTCGATCACGCCATCCTTCAGTCCCCAGGAAAGGGCGCTCCCAGCACGCGACCTTGCGCCTTGCGCCCCGGCGTTTCCTTCCTGCACCCGAATGTCCTTCGTGGTTCCTGGCACTCTTTCGCCTGCCTTAAACTGCCTGCTTTACCCGGTACATGTCTTCGATCTTCTCTTTCATTCGCGCCGAAATCGCGTCGCGCTTCAACTTTCCATTCGCCGTCAACATGCCGTTCTCAATCGAGAACGCTTCGCTGCACACGAAAAACGCCCGCACCTGCTTGTAATGCGGCAACTCAGGATTCACGGCATCGAGCGCCGATTGCACATGCTCGGCCGTCACGCTTCCGGTCACGATTGCCGACAAATATCCGCGCCCGTTTCCCACCACCACCACTTGTTGCGCTTCCGGCAACTTCTTCGCGATCGTACTCTCAATCGGCTCCGGCGAAATCTTGTGCCCCGACCCCAGCACAATCAAATTCTTGATCCGCCCCGCAATCCGCCAATTCCCCGCCGCATTCACTTCGCCTTGATCCCCGGTATGAAACCATCCGTCGCGCAGAGCCTCTGCCGTTTGCTCCGGCCGGTTCCAATATCCCGGAAAAATATTCGGGCCGCGCACCACTATCTCGTCATTCTCCCCGAGCTTCATCTCCATGCCTGGAATCGCCGGCCCCACGCGCCCCACCTCGACGTGGCTCGGATCGTCCATGGTGCAAATCGCCGTCGTTTCCGTCAGCCCGTAAACCTGCAGCACGCGAATCCCCAGCATCATGAACCAAAGCTGGGTTTCGGGATTCAGCGGCGCTGACCCGCAAATCAGCGCTTTCAGATTCTTGCCGATCATCTTCTTCCGGATCGCCGGAAACACAAGCCGATTCGCCAGGCCCAGCCAAATTGCGTCGCCCGCTTTCGGCGCCCCATCTTGCCGTCGCGCCCACGCCGCTTTCGCCCTCGCATAAATCGCTTGCGGCACCCCGCCCGTCTGCCATAACTGTTCGTCTACCGCTCTCCGCATCCGCTCCAGCAACTGCGGCACGTTTAGAAAATAATCCGGCGCAACTGTTCGCATGTCATTGGCGATCTTCGCCAGATCCATGTTGATGGTGACCAGGCTGCGTCGTTTCAGGAACGTCAGCAACGCGATCCACGACGCCGCAAACGTAAACGGCAAGTAATGAAAGATGCGGTCCTGCCCCGTCGAACTAGACATCAACCCGCCCAACCGCTCCGCTGTCCGGTCCAGCATGAAGCCCACGTTGGCCGCCGTCAGCACCACGCCTTTGGCTTCACCAGAAGTTCCCGACGTATAGATGATGGTTACCGGGCTCTCCGTCCCGACCTGCGGACGATCCAACTGCACTCCGTCCACTCCAGCAAAAATCTCGTCGAACAAAAACTGCGGTGGCGCCTCAGCCCAACCCTGGGCAATTCCACTCCGCAATGCCGCATCGCCGCAACACAGCAGTGACGGCGTGGAATCTTTCATCATCGCCACCAACTCCGCCGGCGCCTGCCGAGAATACAGCGGAACGACAATCAGCCCTTCCGCCATCAGCGCCAGGTCCATCGCCACCCAGCGAATGCTGTTCGGCGCCAACAACCCGCACCGGTCGCCTTTCTTCAGTCCCTTCGAAGCGATGAAAGTTCTCGCCTTGCGGATCAGTTCCAGCAACTCACCGCCGGTCACGCCGGTGACTTCTCCCTCTCGAATCTCGGCAAGAATTCGCGTATCCGCAACCGCCTGCAGTTGCGAAAAGATCTCTCCGATAAATGGAACGATTGTGCTCAAAGTTTGGATTGCAAGACCGCGCTGTGCACCACTCTAGTTGTACGCCGTTACCAACTCCCGCAGCTCCCGGCTCATCGGCGGCAAGTAGTCTTCCCAACTCCACTCACCCCGGCGCGTCTCAAACTCCGGATACCTTCGTTGCACTTCCTCTTCAAAATACACGCCCATGCGGGCCATCACCTTTAGATTTTTCACCACCGTTTGAGCAATTCCGGCCGCAATGCTTTCGCCCTCGCAACTCAGCTTCTCCAGCGCCGCCAGCAGCTTCCCTTCGAGCTCCGGGTCGTCCACCGTCATCAGCAGATCCTGATGTCCCCGCTCGCGCATCAAATTCCGGATGCGCTCATCCATCGTGATCCCCGCCGACGGAACCAGCCCCGGCATCGACGTCACAATCCCGTGATACCTGGACGACGCCATCATGTGGCACGCCCGCAGCACGCTGACCAGTTCATACATGTTGTAGTCATCCGAGGTAAGTACCGGCACGCCGCCCAGCTTCTCCGAGATGCGGTTCGCCGGACGCGCATCCAGCCGTTCCGTCGCCGCCAGTATCACGAATACATTCTTCTTCTTGCGAAACGCATCCACCGCATTCGCGATCGCCGTCCAATACTTGTGATATGCCCGCTCCGCTGCCGGCCCGGAGTTGTGAAAATACACCGTGCGGTAGTGGCTGTCTCTGTAAGCACCGGTGAGACTATGCGCCGCGTATTTCGCCACCGACGCCTTCACCGGCCATTCGAACGGATTGATCGGACACACCACCAGCACCGGTGTCCGCCCGTCCCAACCCACTTTTCTCAACACGCTCCGCCCATACTCCGGCGGTTTCGGCTCAAACGTCCACGCGGTATCGGTTCCCAACTCCGTTGGCACACCCAGCTCGCGCAGCACGCCGCGCGACTCTTCATTCCGCGTGATCACGAACGAGCTCTTGCAATACCGCCCGCACATCTTCGCCACCAGCGGATCCATCTGCCCCGCTTCCGCGCCGTATCCCACCGAAAGCTTGTTCTGCGCCGCCGCGATTCCCAGCGATCCGATCATCATCGTGGTAAGGGCGTTGGCGAACTTGCTCTTGAACATCGACCCTTCGCACGCCACCACGCCATCGTGCCTCGGCACTTCACTCGCCAGAAATGGCGGGAAAATATCCGGCAGATGCACTTGCTTCGTGCCTTCGAAATATCCGCGCGAGAACTCGAAGTTCTGGCTCATCACGGTGAACTCCACCCGCTCTGCGCCCAGAATGTGCCGCATCTGCCGCAGCATCTCTTCCACGCGCACATCCGAACCCATATTTCGCGTGCCGTTGTAGCCCGCGAACAGCAGCTTCAGTTTTTCGCCCGGCTTCCACCGTTTCCCCGCACCCAGCATCCACGCCGTCTTAGCCCGCTCGATCGAACCGCTCACCCACGCTTCCAGGATAAAATCCATCATGCGGCGGTGCCCCCCGCCGCTGCTGGCCACGGCCGATACTTGTATGTGAAATTATTTTCGCGGCTGAACTTCAGCAGCGGATAGCAATACTCGGAAAACGGCGCCGGTTTTCTTCCGAGTTCTCTCGTCACACGCGTATTATCGAACACCGTGTTCCATGTCAGATAGGGCATGAATACCTTCATCAGCGACGCGCCTTGTCCAATCGTTCCCCCGCGGCTCGCCAGAAAATTCACCGACCCCGCAAAGGGACGCTCCGCCACCGGCACGAACACCGGCGCACGCTTCTGCTGCGCCGCCGCCAGCGCCTTCGTCAGCTCTCGAAAAGTCTGCGACCCACTCCCCGACGAAAGATGGTAAGTATCGTGCGCCGGATATTCCTTCTGATGCAGCGCAGCGATCGCATCCGCCACAAAATCCACATTCACAATGTCGATCCTGTCGGTTGGGCGAAAGGGCAACGCCGGCAGCCCGGCTAGAAACACAAACGCCTTCACCATGTCGAACTGAGTCGTCTCCGCGTAACGGCTGTCGCCCAGCACTATGCTCGGGCGGAAGATCGTCTTCGGCGTTTCCGGCAACAGCACCCGCATCATGTGCTCGCAGAATTTTTTCGTCCGCGCATACGGATCGTAGTCGGACCGCTCCCAATCGATCGACCGGTCCTCGCTCACCACTTCATTCTGCCGCTTTCCCGCCACCGCCACCGTGCTGACCTGGCTGAAGCGCCGCAGTCCGTGATAATGCTCGGCGTGCCGGGCCAGCGTCAGCACTTCCAAAGTTCCCCGCAGATTCACGTTCAGGCAGCTCTTTTCCGATTTCCGGTTCAGCGAGGCAGCGCAGTGAATCACCGAATCCGTAGTGTGCACCAGGCGGTCGTATTCATCGCGCGCCAGCCCAAACCCCGGCTCGGTTAAGTCGCCGCGAAACACCCGCACCCGCGTCTGCAGAAATTCATAAAACTGCGGAAACTCCAGATGCAACTGCAGCGCCTGCCACAGCCGCGCTTCCGCTTCGCTCACATCCCGCGCCCGTACCAGCACATTGAGCGCCGCGCCGTGATCGCGCAGCAGATTCGCCGCCACGTGCGCTCCAATGTATCCCGTCGATCCTGTTAGAAAAATCGCCATTCACCAGTTTCCGTTCGTCCCCGTCTTCACCGTCTCGCCGTTCTCCAGACTCCGCGCCGGACGCGCTTCCAGCGGCCTTCCCTCAATCAACGGATAAGTCCATCGGCGCAATGCCGGAATATGCACGTTGATCCAGTAGTCCCACCAGTCCAGCAGCCGCGCCTTGTACGCAAACTCGTCTTGCTCTTCCTCCACCAATGCGTGCGACAGCTTCTCCACGTTATCCGCCGCGAAATCGTGGTCATTCAGCAGGATGAACGGCTCAAATAACTCGATCAGTTTTTCCAGCCGCTCCAGATTTCTCTCCGCCTTCACCAACGGCGTTTTCTTCAGCGGCAGGGGCGACATGATCCGCTGAATCGACTTCACAATGGCTTTCTGCGCCGGCGCTGACATGCGCTGGTACCGCGTCTTGGAAACGGAAATCGCATCGAACCGCAGCCGCAGCCACGATTCCAGCCCTTCCTGCGCGCGGTAGTGTTTGCGATGCGCCAGCGACGTCAGCTCAATCGACCGACCCATATCGCAAGGATTCGTCGCCGAAGTCGCCAACTGGTAAAGCTGATCGTGCCTCCGCTCCACAATCGCCGCCGCAATCAGCGTCATCCCCGCGCACACGGCATCCACCGGAATAATATCCAGCCGCTTGCTCTCATTCGACGGCAACTGCCGGAAATATGTCCCCAATAAATACGACAGCGAAGCCGACGTATTGATGCCTTCGTTCCACCCCAAGAACGGCTTCGCGACCGAAGTCTCCACAATCGCCGGACGCACCACCGCAATCGGCAGGCCCGCTCCGTGCTTCACGATCAGCGATTCCGCCAGGCTCTTGGTCAACGTGTAAGTATTCGGCCAGCCCAATTCTTTCGCCCGCTGCGTCCCAGCCTCGGTCAAGTACGCTTTCAACCACCGGATCCGGTTCTTGCGAATCTGGTTCTCGAGCGCCGCGCCCTGCAGCCCTTTCGCCGCGTGCTCCCTGGATAGCGACTGCATCTTCAACCCAGCGGTCACTTCCGCGCCTTCGGCTTGCGCTTCCGCCTGCGCGATCAGTTCGTGTAGCTTCCGCCATTCTTGCTCCGCATCAAAGTCCGGCACATGACGAGGCGTGTAATTCGGAACCAGAGTCTCCGTCACCCGCCCGTCGCGCTCGCCCGCCACATAGCAAGTCGACAAATGCAGCAAACCGGCGTGATCCGTGCTGCGCACAAACTCCAGGATGTTCATGGCCGCATCCGTATTTGTCGCCAGTGCGTCCCTCAAATCCGGATTGAAGTCCGTCAATCCCGAACTATTCACGATCAGATCGAGATTCCGTTGCAGGCGGCGCGCCGTCTCCGCATCCAGGCCCAGCCCAGCCTGCGTGACGTCCCCTTCCACCACCTCAACCTTTTCCCGCAGATGCTCCCCGAAGCCCGCGCCATATGTCTCAAACAGCGGATCGAAAACCGGCGACTCTTCCACCATCTTTTCAAACCGCCGATGCGCCGGATTCGATTTTTGCCGCCGGATGAGCAAATAAATCCGCCCCATCTTCGGCAAGTCAATCAGCGAATTTGCCAGCCAGACCTTGCCAATAAACCCGGTCACGCCAATTAGCATCACATGCTTGCCCGCCAGCGCCCGCCGCACCGAAAATCCCGCCGCTTGCCGCTGCCCGTCAAAATTCACGATCGGACGTTCCTGCGCCCCTGACTCCCGGCCCGATCCAATCACCGCGGCCCGCAGTTCCTCCAGCGTAATATCCAGTTGCCGCGCCAGCGTCTTCGGCGCGCGCCGCCCATCCGGACTCTGCTCCCGGATCCGCGCGAACGCTCCCCGCGGCCGGATCACCGGCTCGAGCAGCCTTCCTGTCGCCACGCCGTCGCGAAACTCCAGCCGGTTGGCCACCACCCGGTTCACTCCCAGATGCTGCGCCAGCGGCTTCATCACGTGCTCCAGTCCCTGACTCACCAGCACCACATCCGACCCCGCGCTCACCAGTTCCTGCACCCGCGCTACCCCGTGCGCCTTCAGCCGCGGCTTCAATCTGTATTGGAAATATTCTTCGCCCAGCAGATCCAGCCGGTCCCGCGTCACGCCGCGTAACGTGGTATGCACCACCCGCGTCGCGAACTTCCGGTTCGTCGAATAAAGAAACGGACGCAGCGCCGCCATCAGCAAAATCAACCCACGCCGTCGAAAGCGTTCCGAGAATGTCTGCGCGTTCCAGGTGAAGAACGCCACCGGTTGCACGACCGTCAGGTCAAGCAGGCTCCCCTCCACCCGCCAATACACGGTGGGAGGCACGCGGGGGGACGCGTCGGGTTTGTGGTTGGCTTGTTCCAAAGTCCGCTTCGTCCCCAGCGCAGGGATTTCCCAACCTGGGTGGACGAATCTTCTATTGTAAACAATGCCCGCAAGTCCGCGAAGCCCTATCGCCGGAAGATAGTGTCTCCGTTTGCGGAGGTGCTCATGTGGGGACAGCCGCCCTCGGCTGTCCGGTCGAGCGAAGCTCTCCTCTTCGTCAAGGCCGGCAAACTGAGACACTACCCGCCGAAAGATGAATTCGCCCCAACAATCGGTTCCTGGTTCTCTTGTCTCAGCAGTCTCTAAAAGTTAGAACGAGAAGAGCTTGTTTTTTCACACTGCCGTAACAATTCTTCCGTATAGTGGCGAACTTTAGCGCTCACAAACACTTTCCACAACACCAGGACCCGAGGACTAACCATGGCCACCGCATCGACGACCATACTGGACCAAAAACTCAACCGCTCTCCCGGCAAGCTCGGCATGCTGGTCTTCGGCGTCGTGCTCGTGATCGGCGTTGGCTACGCCGGTTCCAGCCTGCTGCACGATCTCTCCTTCGTGCACAATGAATCGCTCCTGCCCTATGTCCTGCTGGGAATCGCGCTCCTGGTCGCCCTCGGCTTCGAGTTCGTCAACGGATTCCACGACACCGCCAACGCTGTGGCCACGGTCATCTACACGCACTCGCTCGAGCCTCATATCGCCGTGGTTTGGTCCGGCTTCTGGAATTTCCTCGGCGTGCTCGCTTCCAGCGGCCTGGTTGCCTTCGCCATCGTTTCGCTACTGCCCGTGGAACTGATCCTGCAAGTGGGCAGCAAAGCCGGATTCGCCATGGTTTTCGCCTTGCTCGTCGCCGCCATCATCTGGAACCTCGGGACATGGTGGTTCGGACTGCCCGCCTCCAGTTCGCACACGCTCATCGGCTCCGTAATCGGCGTCGGCATCGCCAACCAGCTCATGAACGGCAGGAGCGGCACCAGCGGCGTCGACTGGGGCCAGGCCGCTAATATCGGCAAGGCGCTGCTACTCTCGCCTGTCGTGGGCTTCGGTTGCGCCGCGCTCCTGCTGCTCCTCGCCAAAGCTCTTATCAAAGATCCCAAGCTTTACGCGGCTCCCGAAGGCACCGAGCCGCCGCCGTTCTACATCCGCTGCCTGCTCATCCTCACCTGCACCGGCGTCAGCTTCTTTCACGGCTCCAACGATGGACAAAAAGGCATGGGCCTCATCATGCTCATTCTGATCGGCACCGTGCCCACCGCCTACGCGCTCAACCACGCCGTCACCTTCAAGGATTCTCAGGATTTCATCGCGGTCTCCATTCAGGCGGCGGACACGCTCACCAAATACGTCAGCCCCAATGCCGCCGTCGGCGACGCCCACGACGACGTCACCGATTACATCCGAGACAAGAATTTCACACCCAACACCATGCTCGCCCTGCGCACCCTGGTCAGCGACATCGGCAACGAAACCGCTCTCTACAAGGAGATGAAGAACATCCCCAACGACCGCGTGCGCAACTTCCGCAATGATATGTACCTCGTCAGCGAGGCTATCCGCCTGATGCAGAAGAGTCACAATCCGACGTTCTCCGCCGCCGACGCCGCCATTCTCGCCAACTATAAGAAGCACATCGACCACTCCACCCGCTTCATTCCTCTCTGGGTAAAGGTTGCGGTAGCCATGGCTCTCGGCCTCGGCACCATGGTCGGATGGAAGCGCATCGTCGTAACCGTCGGAGAAAAGATTGGCAAGAGCCACCTGACCTACGCGCAAGGCGCAGTCGCCGAAATCACCGCCATGGCCACCATCGGCGCCGCCGACGGATTCGGTCTCCCCGTCAGCACCACGCACGTGCTCTCTTCCGGCATCGCCGGCACCATGGCCGCCAACCACTCCGGAATTCAGTGGTCCACCGTCCGCAACCTGGCTCTGGCCTGGGTGCTAACCCTCCCCGTAGCCATGCTGCTCTCCGGCTCCCTATTTTGGCTCTTCCGCAAGACGTTCTAGGAACAAAATGTGGCGCGGGCGCCGTCGCCCGCGACGGCGTGCGGCGCATGAAATGCCGGAGCAACCAACTTAGGGTGCGTTTGGGTCCGCCACGCCTGCGTTTTTATTGTCATGGACGAAGCGGCGCTCGCCGCTTTTCTGCGCTACGTCGAGATTCTGGATTTCCCCGACGAAGCATCTTCGCACTACGCGAAAATTCGTGCCGACCTCAAGACGCGCGGCACCATGATCGGAGCCAACGACTTGTTCATCGCCGCCCACTCCCGCAGCCTGGGCCTGACGCTGATCACCAACAACACCCGAGAGTTTAAACGGGTTCGCGGTTTGTCGGTCGACAATTGGACGACTGCCTAAAGCTTATCCTCCTTTTCCAGGTGTCATCCTGAGCGAAGTTGAAGGACCCCTATAATGCTTGCGTAACCAGATACGCATCAAGGCGTTTTCACGATCCGGCAATGAACCGCCAGAAATGGAGCACCCAGCTATCTGTTGTCCCGTAGCAGCTCAGAATCCGCAAACGCTATCTGAAAAATAGACGAATGCCACCGCTGGAATAGCCTTTTCACCAAGGACCCATCGTCATGGATAAACTCGTGATCCGCGGCGGCGAGCCGCTGCTCGGTACCGTCCGCGTCAGCGGCGCAAAAAATGCCGCGCTTCCCTGCATGGCCGCCGCTTTCCCATCCTGGTGCCGGAGCTCACAAGTTCGGAACATTTGAATGGACTGGCGATAAGAAACGGGCTACGATTTTAGCTGATGAAGACCCCGCGATAACCTGTTGAACTCCATGTTCGACACTACGGGGGATGTGGCTCATGATACGGAAGTCGGCATCACAGCGCTTTGGCCTCTCCACTCTGCATTTGCTGTGTGCGCTCGCGTTGATGTTCGGCGGAACATCCGCGCATGGCCAGAAAAAGGGTTCGCCGCCACCGCTTATGACACCGTCGCCAGGTTTGGCAGTACCCTCTCCGCCATCCAATCTTGATCAAACCAATGTGGTCTACAAAAACGGCGACGACCCGGGGCCGCCAAAGAACGCCAGGGGAGATAATTGTTTTCTTCCTCCGCTGAATGCGCTGCGCGCGGGCATGGTTGGGGTCGCGGATTTGCAAGTTCCGGCGAAAACGCAAAGGGAATACGAAGACGGTTGCGCGGCCCTGAGAAACAAGAAAATGGGCGAGGCGGAGAAACACCTGCGCAAAGCGGTCAACCAGTATGCCGGATATTCAGCCGCCTGGGTCCTGCTGGGTCAAGTACTGGAAGCGCGCCAGAAGACCCAGGAAGCTCGCGATGCGTGTTCCCAGCCGCTCACCACCAGCGCCGGTTACCTGCCCGCTTATCTTTGCCTCACCGATATTTCCGCTCGCCTGAAGAGTTGGGACGAGGCGCTGAAGTTCAGTACTCGCGCTCTCGAAATCGATCCGAGCACCGATGCGGCCGCCTACGCCTACCATGCTGCGGCCAACTTGAATCTGCATCACTTACCCGAGGCGGAAAGGAGTGCGCTGAAGGCCTCTGAAATCGGAGGCAACAACGCCGATTCTCGCGTGCACTTCCTGCTCGCTCAAATCTACGCGGCAAAAGGCGATCGCCTCAATGAGACCGCTCAATTGCGAGAGTACTTGAAATACGCCACCGACCCCGAGGATGCGGCCATGGTGAAGAACTATTTAGCGCAACTTGAGGGAGCAAGCCGGTAAGTTGTTTGGACCGTGGTGAAGAACTATTTAGCGCAGCCGGTAAGTTGTTTGGACCGTAAGCGGCCGAATCCCGCGCCCAGCGTTCGCCGCGCGAGAACTGAGTTCTTCTCCTCCCCACTAGGCCGTGCCCTCCCGATTACCCACCCTCCACCCACTTCCCCGCTAGAATAGCTTTCACCAAGGCCCCTATTCATGGATAAACTCGTCATCCGCGGCGGCGAACCTCTCCTCGGTACGGTCCGTGTCAGCGGCGCAAAGAACGCCGCGCTCCCCTGCATGGCCGCCGCTCTGCTCACCGACGAACCGGTCATCCTCGAAAACATTCCCCAGGTGCGCGACATTCAAACCACGCGCAATCTGCTCGCCGCCATGGGCGCCGAGGTCGAACTCGGCTACGGACGCGCCCAGCACCGCACCACGCTTCACTGCAAAAATCTCTCCAGCCCCGAAGCCTCCTACGAACTGGTCAAAACCATGCGCGCCTCCACGCTCGTCCTCGGACCGCTCGTCGCCCGCTGCGGACGCGCCCGCGTCTCGCTGCCCGGCGGCTGCGCCATCGGCAGCCGCCCCATCGACATGCACATCAAAGGCCTCGAACAGCTCGGCGCAAAAATCACGCAGGATCACGGCTACGTCGAAGCCACCGCCGATCGCCTGAAGGGTGCAGAAATCGTTTTCGACAAAATCACCGTCACCGGCACCGAAGACCTGCTCATGGCAGCCACTCTCGCCGAAGGCGAGACCATTCTGCAGAACTGTGCTCGCGAGCCTGAAGTCGCCGACCTTGCCGCCCTGCTCAACAAAATGGGAGCGAAGATTGAAGGCGCCGGCACTGCAACCATCCGCGTGAAAGGCGTGAGCAAACTGAAAGGCGCGAAGCACCGCATCATTCCCGACCGCATCGAAGCCGGCACATTTCTTATCGCCGGAGCCATGACCGGCGGCGACCTCAACATCGCCGGATGCGATCCCGCTCACCTCGGCGCGATCCTCGGCAAACTCAAGGAAGTCGGAGTCAAGACCAAGTCGACCGCCGACTCCGTGCGCGTGATGGGCGACAATCCCTTCGCCGCCTCGGATATGACCACCGAAGAATTTCCCGGATTTCCCACCGACATGCAAGCCCAATTCATGGCGCTGGCCACGCAAGCCGAAGGCGCGTCGATCATCACCGAAAATATTTTCGAGAACCGCTTCATGCACGCTCAGGAATTGGTCCGCATGGGTGCGAACATTAAAATCGAGGGCCACCGCGCCGTGGTCCGCGGCAAAACTCAGCTCAGCGCCGCCGCCGTGCTCGCCAGCGACTTGCGCGCCTCCGCCTCCCTCGTCCTCGCCGCCCTGGTCGCCGACGGCGAAACCATCATCGACCGCGTCTACCACATAGACCGCGGCTACGAACACATCGAAGAAAAGCTCCGCGCCGTCGGCGCCCAAATCAAGCGCATCGGAGAGATGTTCCCCAAGAAGGCGGCTGCGGTGAAGTAAGTCGAGGCCAATGGGGTAAGGACGATTTCGGCGGCAGTTCCGAGTCCGGCTTGCCACAGCTCCAACTGGGCACCGTGTCGGCTTGTCGCCAGAGTTGACGCTCCCTACTGGCCGAGGCTAACCTGCTCCCATGGGTGACTCAGGTCTGTCTATTGATGTCACGCGCGGCGCTCTTGAGTATGCAGAGCAGAAGTTTCTGAAGCTGTTTGGGAAGGACAGCGAGAGCGTAGAACTGGCACGCTGGTTCAGGGGCTTACAGCAAACGGCTCTGAGCCAAACTGCGTGGGTGCATTGCTTGGGTACGCTGAAACCTTTGCCTTTCGAAAGTATCTATCAGCCAAATCGAATCTTCGTCAGCCCAGATGAGAATGAGGAAGATGCGGGGTCTTCATTCGCTCATGAAGACAGGGTTAGCCGATCCATCCTGCGCGGACTCAACCAGAAGCCGATAACCATTGAAGAATTCCTCAAGCGGGATCAAGACGCGCTGATTTACGGCTTCCCAGGCTGGGGAAAGACAACTTTCCTGCACCATATCTTTCGCTCAACCGTTAGGACTGACGAGATTTTGCCTGTGCTTATTAGTCTCCGCCGACCGACTGCCGTTGATGATCTCGAACGTTATGTAGACGCCTGTTCTCGTATTCAAAGGAAGCAACATCGAGCCTGCACGTTGCTACTTGTGGACGGTTACGATGAGGTCAATCACGAACAGCGTAAACGCGTTGCGGAAGCTCTGCTGAAATACCAAGCGCACCGAGCGGGCAAATTCTATTTGACGTGCCGCGAATATTACCAAATCCCTCCGCTAAATGCTCCTGAGGTGCGTCTCGACCGCTTCACGAGAGACGACCAAATTCGTTTTGTAAGAGTATTTCTCTCGAAGTTTGCGATCATGGTCGACGATCCCGAGACTGTTGTGAGCCAGCTGGAAGCTCGTGGTTTTAGGGAGTTTCTATCTCACCCTTTGCTTTTGAGCCTTGCTTGCCTTGTTAGAACTAGCTCTACCAGCCTTCAGCCCCGCAGTGCGCTGCGCCTCTTGGAGCGTGCATTGGAGGTACTACGTCTTGAGTGGGACGAACATAAACAAGTTGACAGAACCAGTACGACACGACTGGATGGCGGTGATCGTCTTCGCTTACTCAAGCAAATTGCATACAGGACTGGGTCGCCTTTCGTCCAGCGACAAAGAGCGGAGGACATCGCTAAACGACAACTGATGCGTCTCGGATGGGAAAAAGTAGAGCCGCGCACGGCGCTACTCGAAATCGCACAATTCTACGGTATTCTCGTCCCTGCTGAAGACGGTTACGAGTTCGTACACAGGACCATCCATGACTTTCTTGCAGCCAAACAATGGGTAGAGTGTGGAGACTTCGCAAAACAGCACACCTTTGACTGGAACGCACGCACTGGTTATGCGGCTTGCCTTATCGATGATGCAACAGACGTGCTCAAGAAAGCACTTGAATCTCGTCATGGATTGCCAACTGTGATTGAGATCATTGGAAACTACGCAGCTTTCGATTATCCAGCAATCACGGAGGCGGTTATCAAGCACTTCTATGGCGTTGGCGAAGTGGTAGAGTACAACCGCGTCGATCAATTCGAAAGAGACAGGTACTATGGTCAGCGCATCGAGGGGCAACTGAGCAGTGATTTCATCGTGTTGGCAAACGCAGAATTTCTTGATGCCCTCGTTAGGCACTGCTGTGTATCTAACACCGAAGTGTCGAATCTTCTTGTCGCGTATGCGGTTACAGAGCTACATGCGAGAATGTTGAAGTTGCAACCGGTGACATATGAGAAGGCAGTCGCAGCATACAAGACGGACTTGATTACTTTCTCTGTCCCCGGCGCAAGAGAAACGAAGCTAAAGCTTCTTGACCCTGTTCTCGAAAACAGAATGAAGGATTACAAACCTCCCACCGGCTAGCGTTTCCGAAGATATCCACGCCTAGGCGGTCTCCGGGCGGTCGTAGCTGATGTAATCGGGCGATGGACTCATATCCTCTGCGAAGAGGAACTCGAAAAGCCCCCTTACCCCCGCGTCAACCTCTCAATCACTTCCCTATGCTGCGGATACTCCCTTACCAACTCCTCCCGCCTCGCCATCTCAAAATCCTCAAACTCAAATCCTGGAGACACCGTGCAGCCCACCAGCGCAAACCCGCGACCATCCCGCACTCGCGATGCGAACCAGCACCCCGCCTTCACCACCGCCTGCAACACTTCGCCGCGCTCCGGGTCGCTCCCTAACAAAATCTCCGAATATCGCCCGGCCTCATCAATCACATGCACCACCAACGCCGCCCCAACATAGAAGTGCCAAACCTCATCGGACCGCAATCGGTGAAAGGCCGAGAAATTTGCTCCCTCCAACAAGAAATAAATCGCCGTTGATGCCGCATGCGCCCCCGCGAACTGCCCCGGCAAACTCTCCTTCGGCAAAATCAATTCCGCGCGGTAAGTCTGCCGGTAATACCCACCCTCCGGATGGGCCTGCAGCCACAGCTTCTCAACCCAATACGCTGCGTCTTTTGTCATCGACCGCACGCCCCCTGGAAAACGATCTCATAGCATACTGCCAGAGACGTTCTCCCTTCTCGCCGCACTATCTCGCTTGGGGCTTACGTTAGGCGGGCCTGCCCAGACACTGAGGGTCGCCCGCCCCGCCATCCGCCGCCGATTACCCGATTTGGACAACGTTTGTGGCGCCATTGCGAGTGTATTGCTTGCCGATGTGAGAGGCGTGGCTGCTGGAGGCCGCACTGACGCTGCCCGTTTCGTTGCCAGAGTTGAAATCGTGAGCGCCTTCGAGCGTGATCGACTCAGGCGGCTTGCTACCAAGGAAGAACAACGTGGTTGTCACGGATGCGGTATTCTGCCCGTCCTGGTCGGTTCCCTGGAACGTAACCCGCTTGAAGCTGGCATAGTTTGCCACTTGCTTCTTTTCCCCAGCCACGCTGCCACCCTCGAATTGCCAACGGCCAGCGACATCGTCGACATTGTTTAGTGCTTTGCTGCTTAGAGTCAGAGTCAGGGGCATAAGAATCTCCTTTTCTGAGCGTGCGAATGAACGCGCTCTGACTAGTAGTGACACAGAGTGTGGAATCGTTTCAGAGTGATTCTGCCCGGAGACCCACAGACTTGACCCTTGATCGCAGTGCCCCGAAGAAGGCTTCCCCCTTCAGTTCTTCGACGCTTGCTCCCGCCCTTCCCGTCCGCCCGTTTCCGATTGACAGACCCTCCGGCCGGAACCATAATGTTGCCCTCGCCACGGAGGCTCCGATGAAACCCTCTTCGCGCTCGGCTCGCACGCCTTCGCAGTTTTCTTCCACACTCCACAACAACTTGAACGCCTACACGCTCAGCGCTGCGGCCGCGGGCGTTGCTCTATTGGCCATGACACCGCCCGCCGAAGCCGAAATTGTTTTTACCCCCGTCAACGGACGGATCGCCAACGGCTCCCGGTTCGCTCTCGATCTCAACCACGACGGCGTCATCGATTTCACCATCACCAACGATCTCCATCTCTCCACCACTCCTTTCGGGGATGATCTTGACATCTCTCCAGCGGTCGCCGGCAACGGCGTCTGGCAAGGCCCACGCGAACGCTACAATCAGGTCGACGCCGCCGCCCTGCCCGCCGGCGTTTCGGTCGGCTCCGGCAAGCCTTTTACATTCCAACCGGTAAACATGGCATACGCCAGTCTCACCGCCTTTACCTACGTCAGCGGAGGCCCGTGGAAAAAAGCCGCCAACCGCTTCCTCGGCTTGAAGTTCCTCATCAACGGCGAGGTCCACTACGGATGGGCGCGTCTCACCGTCCTCGCCGACAAGCACAAGGAAGAGGTCGCCGCCGTGCTCACCGGCTACGCCTACGAAACTGTCGCCAACCAGCCGATCTTGACCGGCCAAGTCTCCGGCACGGCCGCCAATGCTTCGCTCACTCTCCCCACTGAAAACCTGCGCCCCGCAGTTCCGTTGGCCCTGCTTGCCCTGGGATCGCCCGGATTAGCCGTGTGGCGCCGCCAGGAGACGAACTGAATGAATAACTAGATCGACCGGCATCAATCCCCGTAACCCGCAGCCGGCAAATTCGCCAGGAGGCATTTATGCAACGCATCTCACGACCGACCCGCACCCCGTTTCAGTTTTCCTCCACACTCCACAAAAATCTCAACGCCTATGCCCTCGGCGCAACCGCTGCCGGAGTTGCCGTATTGGCTATCGTCCCGTCTGCAAACGCTGAAATTGTCTACACGCCCGCCAACCATGAGATTCAACCAAACCGCGGCGGCACCGGTTTCTTCCTCGATCTCAATCACGATGGCATCAACGATTTCTTAATCGTCAACTTTTACAGCACAACCAGCGCAATCCTGAACGTATGGGTTTCCCCGGAGCAAGTCGGTAACGAGATTTTTTCCAACGGTGCCGGTTATGCCGCCGCCATTCCTGCGGGCGTTGCTATTGGGTCCAACGGCAGGTTTCACCCGGCACAAAGCCTGGGCATGGCGAATAATTTTGAGGTCGGTTACTGTCAGGGCCCGTGGAAGGATGCGCTTACGACGGCCTCAACTCCGGCTGGAAATCGCACTACTGGGACCCGCTAATGAAATTCCTCGCCTAACGTGTGAGCGGGGATTTTGACCGTGTGGGACGGACACTCCCTTCGGCTTGGCTCAGGGCAGGCTCTGTCCGTCGCCTTTGATTTTGATCTTGATTTTGGCTTGTCCTCCTGAGGAAGCGGAGTCGCGCGCGAAGCGAGCGACTCCCAACGAAGGACCTATGCATTTTTCTTAGCTGTCTTGACTGCTCACGATAGGAGTAAGATCGGGGAGGGCACGGCGTCAAGAGCCCGCCCTGAGCGAAGCCGAAGGGTGCCGCAAAGCATCGCTAAGTACTCCCGGCTTCAGCCGAGCGGTGCGAGCGTCCACCGTGGCGGAGCAGAGAGGTAAGACATGATTGCCCTGGCGTTAATGATTGCCTCTGCCGCTTCGGGGCTAGTGGCCACCTACTATTGGTATCACTCAGCCCGATTCCAGGCCGAAGACGACCCAACTCAAAACGGGCCGCCAGAAACGATCCGGCGAGCGATACTGGACGCTATAAATGCGGGTTTTGCCATCTTAAGCGCTCAGGACAATCGAAAGGCGGCGGTTTGGACGGCGACGGCGGTCCTGCTGGGGGCAGCGAGTGGCATCATAAGTCTTCTATGGCATCCACATCTAGGATACTGCCCTGCTATCCGCGCTCACTCGTCGCTAATCTTGAGATCTGCAGCGACCTTTGTGGGGCGGTAGATGACCTTATGTCATGCGGGGTAAATTGCCCCCGGAACAGCCGATGACCGATCTTGAGAAAGATTTCTACAATCTCGACGCGTCGAGGTTCCAGGAGCAACTCGTAAAGCTGGCTGAAGTCCTGGCACAAAAAGTGAAGCGCGAAGCTCCAAAGATGCTCGCTGCCCCCGGCTTTGTATCCGTCGATCTCCATGTGCTGGTCAGGCAGGCGATGTACACCTACAACACGCTCTTTTATCTCAATGCGGACGTACGCCGAGAGACAGACCCTCACTGGAAGACGGCTTACAGCGTCGCCAGTTTGCCCCTGATCCGCAACATGATCGACTGTCTCTACAACATCACCACGATCCTCGAGGCACCGGGCATCAACGGTCCATGGTTTCGAAAGAGCGGCTATAGAAAGGCTCTTGCAGCCTTTGACGAAGAAGAAGCGAGATATGGCGGCCGCCGCGAATGGGACGAGTGGATATCGAAGGGCCGCGAAGGGCTGGATTTTCAAATCCGCGGAGTAAACCTCAGCATGGCCGATGTACTAAGCGCTCCTCCGTGGCCGACGCTAGGCAGATACATTAGCAACAAAGGTCCGTGTGGCACGAGCACGCCTCACCAAAACTTCTTGAAGACCTTTGTGTATGGTCGATGGCGCGAGTACTCAGCCATGGCGCACGGAGGCTTCGAGGGACTGATGAGGGCGGGAATGTTCTACATCACAGATTCAATGCCTCACGAGGACAGGCCAAAGATCGAGGATGCTCACCTCAGGGTGCTCTCCTCAAATATTGCCCGTGCCGCCCTGATGCTGCTGTCAATTATTACGGAATTACAAGCGTATTTTCGCTTTGACGACGACGGCGCCCGTATCAACGAGCGAATTCACACAATGTGGCAGGAACTACTGCCGGTTTTCGAAGTGAAGGAATTGTACGACGAGCGCTATTGCCAGCTCATGAGGGAGAAGAACATTTAGGCGTGAATTAGGACAAACGAAAAGGCCACGACTCAAGTCGTGGCCTTCTGATCCATCCGCAAATCCGCGTGAAAGAGCTTAGTGCCTTCCCCCGCCCGGCCCGCCGCGTCCGCGATCCCTTCCGCCGCCACCAGGCCTTCCGCCGCGCCCGCCGCGGCCACGATCGCGGCCGCCGCCGCCGGGGCGTCCACCGCGTCCGCCACGGTCTCCGCCGTGCGGTCGATCGCCCTGAGGACGATCACCGGCTCCCACCGGCAGCGCGCCGTCACGGTTAAAGTTTGGTTCGCCTTCAGCCTCATCCGGGAAATCGCCGCCGCCTTCAATCACCACCGTACCCGGCGGCACGGGCACGGGCCCGGCAAGCAATTCGGGTTCCGCCGCCGCCACACCTTCCACACCACCGCCGCCGCCCGGCGTCATTTTTGCGCGCTGCTCTTTCAAAATCGCCTTGCGCGACAGCCGGATGCGGTTGCCTTCGACCGCCAGCACCTTCACCAGCACTTGGTCGCCTTCCTTCAACTCGTCGCGCACATCGGCAATGCGATGCTCCGCCACTTCGCTGATGTGCAGCAAACCGTCGGTGCCCGGAATGATCTCGACAAACGCGCCGAAATCCGCCAGTCGCGTAACCTTTCCCAAGTAGGTTTTTCCCACTTCCGCCGTCGCCGTCAGGTCTCCGATAATCTGCAGCGCCTTCGCCGCCGATGCCTGATCGCTCGACGCAACCTTCACCAGCCCGGAATCTTCCACGTCGATCTTCACTCCGGTTTGTTCCACGATGCTGCGAATCATCTTGCCGCCCGGCCCAATCAGGTCCCGAATCTTATCGACCGGAATTTGCACCGTGTAGAAGCGCGGAGCGAAGTCGGAAATCTTCTCGCGTCCGGTGGCGATGATCTCTTCCATCTTGCCGAGAATGTGCAACCGTCCGCGTTTCGCCTGCGCCAGCGCCTCGCGCATAATCTGCGACGTGATGCCGGCAACTTTAATATCCATTTGCAACGCGGTGATGCCATCTTTCGTGCCGGCAACCTTAAAGTCCATGTCGCCGTAGTGATCTTCCGCGCCCGCAATATCGGTGAGAATGGCATACTGCTCGCCTTCCTTCACCAATCCCATCGCAACTCCAGCCACCGGAGCCTTCAGCGGAACCCCGGCATCCATCAGCGAGAGCGACGCTCCGCAAACCGTGGCCATCGACGACGATCCATTCGACTCCAGAATGTCCGACACCACGCGCATCGCATAAGGCCACGACTCTTCCGAAGGCAGCACGCCCGAAATCGCGCGCTCGGCCAGCGCCCCGTGTCCAATCTCTCTGCGTCCCGCCCCGCGCATGAATCCAACCTCACCCACCGAAAACGGCGGGAAGTTGTAATGCAGGAAAAATCTTTTCTTGGCTTCGCCTTCAAAACCTTCGAGACGCTGCATGTCGTCGCTGGTTCCGAGCGTCGTCGTCACCAAAGCCTGGGTTTCGCCGCGCGTGAAAATCGCGCTGCCGTGGGTGCGGGGCAGGATGCCGGCTTCGATCCAGATGTCGCGCACTTCGTCGAACGCTCGGGCATCGGGACGCCGTTTCTTCTCCAGCACTTCCTCGCGGAAGATGCGCTCGCGCAGGGTCTCGAAATACTGCTTCAGCTTCGCTTGCGCCGCGTCGTCAGGTTCGCCCGTTTGTGGATTAGGAGCAATCTCGGCCAGCAAACTCTTCTTGAGTTCCTTGGCCAGGGCGTAGCTCTCCGCCTTGGGATGTTTCTTCGTATCGAGCCGATCGGACAAGTCCGCGCCCACTTTCTTTTTCAGCGCGTCATAATACTTCTGGTCGAATTCCGGCGGCGTGACTTCGCGTTTTTTCTTGCCCGCGGCCGCGCGCAGCTCGTTGATGGCGGAGCAGATTTTCTTGATCTCGGTGTGTCCGAACTCAATCGCTTCGACGACGATTTCTTCGCTCACTTCTTTCGCGCCCGACTCGATCATCACGATGCCGTCGGCGGTTCCAACGACCATAATGTTCAGCAGGCTCTCCCGCATCTCGTCGTACGTTGGGTTGATGATGAACTGTCCGCCAATCTGCCCCACGCGCACCGCGCCCAGCGGGCCAAGGAACGGAATGTCGGAAAGCGTGAGCGCGCACGACGCGCCGTTGATGCCGAGCACGTCGGGATCGTTGCTGGCGTCGGCCGAGAGCACGAACGTGATGACCTGCGTCTCGCACCGGAAGCCCTCGGCAAACATCGGCCGCACCGGCCGGTCGATCTGGCGGCTGGTGAGCACCTCGCGTTCGCTCATGCGGCCTTCGCGCTTGATGAAGCCGCCGGGAAAGCGTCCGCCGGCGTAGGTGTATTCGCGGTAATCCACGGTAAGGGGAAAGAAATCGATGCCCTCGCGCGGATCGGCGTTGGCCGTCGCGGTGGAGAGGACGACGTTATCGCCCATGCGGACCACTGCCGCTCCGTGGGCTTGCTTGGCTAATTTTCCAGTTTCAAATGTGAGTTGTTTTCCGCCGGCGAGGTTGACGGTTGCTGTGCTAACTTCTGGTTTCATGTTTCATCCTTCTTATTGTGATCAGGAGAGCGGTCGCGCTTTTCCCTTTACGGCTTCGATCTTCCACGGATTGCAAGGTTCGACGCTCCACGGGTTGCCGGGATGGAAAAACGCGTTCAGCCATGGGTTTTGAACAAGAAAAGCGGTCGCCATGAGCGATGGCTTCCGAAACAGGCTCGGAATACGTCTTCGATAATCCGCACGGTGTGAATTGGCTCAATGCTGTACCGGCTTCGAGAGGAAGGCGGCGTTCTCTCAGATACGTTTAAGGGACAATCCAAATCGGGTGCCCCATCCTCGCCGCGTTCTTTGCGGCTAGGGTGGGAAAAGCGCAATGCTCTCCACCCAGGGTTCCCGGAATTACTTGCGGATGCCGAGCTTCCCAATGACCGTCTTATAGCGCTCGGAATCGTATCGTTTGAGGTAGTCCAGTAAACGACGCCGTTTACTGACTAGCATGAGCAGGCCGCGGCGCGAGCCGTGGTCCTTCTGGTGCGTTTTGAAGTGGTCCGTCAACTGGCCAATGCGTTCACTGATGATGGCGATCTGAACCTCGGGACTCCCCGTGTCAGTCGCGTGCGTCTGATACTGGTCAATGACGGATTTCTTTTGCTCTCTGGCTAACACTAACCTGGTGCACTCCTGTTCTCAGTTTCGATTTATCTTGGTGACAGTAGTGAGGTTATCATGCGGGGGAACGGGGTGTAAAGGCGGGGAGGCGAGGGTTGTCTATGGGTTCGCCTCCAGTTCGTCCGTTTCGTCTCATGGTTTGTCGTCTTCGGGCCGATGCCCTTCCAGAAATAGTTGGATGCGCTGGACAGCGTCGGCAACCAATTGGCGGATGTCGGAGTCGCACAATTTGCGGTCGTATCTGGATATCGCTAGAAGGCTCGTCAACGCCTCATCAAGATGTTCGAGCTCCTCCTCTGCCAGCGCCATCTTGTCCTTCCATCTGTAGTAGTGAGTAAGCTCGTGAGCAGCTGCGGCGTTTAGGCTAAGGGCCGAGTTGGGGTCTATTACGCTGGTGCCGGGGTAAATGTCCGGCCCGAAAACAATTTCACCGTAGACCCCTGACGCGCCTGAGGCGAGACGGAAGCCAGTGCGTGACCCAGGGTCGAATCTGGCATTCACATCTCCGTCCAAGCCGAGAAAAGTGTTAACCGCCCGGCGGATATCGTCAGCCGAGAGTGGCGTCTTGTTCCGTCCAGCGAGAAGTGATGATCGCTCGTTCGGCATTAAATTACCCATTTGCCAAGAATTCAATTTTCGAGGGGATATGATCCATCGACACGAGCTGCCTAAGGACGCGGCCGCAGGCTGACCGCGCGCCTCCGGTATTTACTACCGTGAGTTTCTTTCCGTCCTTCCCGGGTTTGACGACTCCCAGCCTCTGCCAGAGGGGGTTTCGTTTCTCAAACAGGTCTCCGCTCCATTGGCTGAATGAATAGTGCTTGTCCGGACCGAGCCGCCCCAGCTTATTCCTCCACTCATTCGTAGCCTCACGGACGCCACCGTCCGGTATGGCGGCGTTAAAATCGCTCATGAGGGCCGCGTAGCCGTGCATCATCACGGCTGCATCCACGACTAACACTTCGCGGACCCTCTTTCTTCCAGGCTGGTCCATCCTTCCCAACTCGGATCTGATTTGCGCGAGGAGATCGTAAAAGGTCGCCGCGACAGTAGCAAGGCCTTCTATCTCTGGTTCGTCCAGCGAGTCATCCGGAGTGAAGGATTTCATCATTTCGCGCAAGGTCGACAGCGTGATTGCCTGCGGGTTCCTGGCCGTAAGCCTGTCCGTCACGCGGTTTACATTGTCGGTCAAGGCCGCACTCTTCTCTATAACCTTCTTTGCTAGCAAGGACAAGTCATCAAGAGTCGTGAGGTCGTAGGCCTTGGATTTCGCTGTCGGCTGCGGGCGTTGATTCTTATCAAAAAAATAGTTCCCCTCGTCAGCCTTCGAGAGAAAGTAAAGCTCAACCTTGAATTGCTTTGATGGGGAGAACCTCGGATAGTCGGTTGTTGACTCGCGGTGGGCACGAACCGCCTTTATGATTCCTTGCTGTCGGTGATGAGAGTCGGGTAAGTATATCCTGCCGTTGTAGAGGTGAATCTGGTTGGTGTTTTCGTCCCAGTATGCTTCAAATGTGCCAGGGCGAAGATTCCAGACCAGGGGGCTCAGAAATACTCTCTCGCCGCGCAGCAGCTTTTCGGCGATGTCGTCTGCTTTTTCGGCATTGAAGATGTACAACTGCGGGTCTGGGTATCCTGCCCCCACTGGCAGTTCGCGCGCCGTGGCTGGGGGCATGCCCGGCTTGATGCCGCGCTGAACGTCCTGATCCGTCCACAAAAGCTGGCTGTCGGCTGCGTCGGCGAGCTCCTCGGCAGTTATAGTAAAGGTAGCCAACAGTTCTTGGTGTTCACCTGTCCATTGCACGTCGGGGCACGTGAATCGTCCGTAATAGAGGCTGCCGCCAGCCGTTTTCTTCGGCTTCTTACTGAATCCCTTGACCTCAATCTTCCTATCTTTCTTCATCGTTACCTCTTATGGGGGCTGGCCACCTTTGCACTACCACGACTGAGGCTGCCCCACCCTTCGCGGTTTTCGAAGGGTGGGTACCTCGAACGATGGTATCAGGGGATTTTAGCGATGTGAACTCCTGCTCCTAGAATCCGCGCAGTTAGAGTGGCTAATCCACATGGGGTCGAGGTCCGTAGTACCCACCTTTCGAAAACCGCGAAAGGCGGGGCGGACTCTTTCGTGGCACTGCAAGCTGTGCGCCGGCCGCCTAGATATTAAGTGCTCAGCCGCGTGATCGGTTGGTATAGACTAGCTGGCGTCTTGGCGGCGACCGCCGCTTGGAGATCGATGTTATGGCGAACACGCCAGGTGATTATTACATCGGCATTGTCGATTTCTTCGGGGTCCTCGTCCCTGGCGCGGTGGCTGTGTCTTTACTGACGCTTCAGAATCACGCACTCGCCACAAGAATCGAGACGTCCCTGAATCTCGCAGGAAGCCAGGGGATTGTGGCGTTTATCATAGTCTCGTTCCTGGTCGGTCATCTCTTTCACGTGACAAGTTTGGCATTGGACCACCTGACCGCGCGTTTCCAGCGCAAATGGTTTAAAAAATTCGACAAGCGCGTGCTTAGCCGAGCCGTCGAACTGAGGAACCAGTGCCTGGATGAGGGGGACCGAGAGCTGGTTCGGCCCTTGGCGTGGGCCCTCGCAAACATAAGAAATGACTTTCCGGCCTGGGCGGCTGACGTTGAACGGTTGGAAGCGCATGCGGCGCTGTTCTGCAGTATGTGTCTCGTACTCACCCTCACGGCGCTTCTCGAGTTTTGTCATGGGGAGTGGATATGGGGGCTCTACTCTACAGGCGCGGCGGTAATTTCGTTTTCCATCTTTGGAATTTTACGTTGGCAGCGCGTTCACTCGGTCTTCGAGTGCTACATCGCGCTGCATGCGATATCCCGTAAGGGCGTTAGTCTCGATAAACACGGCAAAGGGAGCCAGGCGGAGTGAAGGCGGCGGTCCCGCAGCGGCTGAAGCCGGGTTGATTCTTGGGCGTTCTACGCGGCGCTTGAAGCGCCGCTCTTCCACGTTACTGCGCGCTTTCGTGGTCCGGCCGAGTTTTCGTCTCGGAATCAGAATCAAAAGCAACGGCACGTCAACGGCGTCGGACAGGAGTGTCCGACCCACACGGGCGGGTGTGGTGTATGCGGAAACCAAGGTCCCTCGCGTTGCTCGGGATGACAATCCTGATATAAGGATGGGCGGGACGTTTGCTGCTTCGGGCGATGAATGCGGCTCTCGGTGGCTGACGCCGGGTTTTATTTTTGGCGGCGCTTTGCGGCACGACTGAAGGCCGTGCCCTTCCCGGTCAAAGTCTGCGTCAACATCACGAGTAGCGTCAGTTGGCGGGTGGCCCAGGCTTTCTGATGATGTTCGTGTGCGCCACCTATTCAGGGGGTGCCCCGTCCTTGCGTTCTTTGCAAGGGCGGGTAGCGATGCTGCCGACACGACTTTTGTCCTTCTGTACGAGCCCCGCGGCGTATGCGTTCGTGGTACCCGCCCTTTGCAAACTGCGCAAAGGGCGGGGCACCCTCTGTTTGTCTGTGTCCGCGAAATCAAAAGCTTGGGCCACCTGTGATCCGTCAAGACGTTGTTCCCACCGGAGCAGCCCGGCTGATGGGCGGAGCGTAACCGAGACTACCATGGGGGCGGCGGAAGTTGTAATGCTCGAGCCAGGGGGAGAGCTGCTGATCGCG
>Ga0302326_10004737_pt1 | contig 31309 bp, 20 predicted proteins | sample Palsa_T0_3_FD_202264 | JGI IMG/M metagenome (GOLD analysis project Ga0302326, IMG submission 202264) | Peat permafrost microbial communities from Stordalen Mire near Abisko, Sweden - Palsa_T0_3 | ecosystem: Environmental > Terrestrial > Soil > Palsa > Peat permafrost | place: Sweden: Abisko...
CAGGAACAAGCCGAGCCCATCGGATTGCAAAAGCCCGACGCCCCGGCTCCGTTGTGTTGGGCTATTGAGCGCTGTCTGGCTAAGGAGCCCGATAAGCGCTACGCCTCCACCCGCGATCTAGCGCGCGAACTGGCGGCCATACGGGACCGCCTCTCGGAGATGCCGATCCAGAAGCTGGAGAGCCGCCCTACCAATATTCCGGTGCAGCGTACGCGGTTCGTGGGACGCGAAAAGGAAGTAGGCGCCGTCGAAGAACTCCTGTTGCGCCCGGACGTGCGGCTGGTCACGGTCACGGGTCCAGGCGGGATCGGCAAAACGCGTCTCGTGGTGGAGGTGGTGAACGGTCTTCTGGATCGCTTTCCAGGTGGCACTTATTTTGTCCCGCTTTCCGCGGTAAAGGATGCGGCGTTGATCGCCTCGCTGTTGGTTCAGACGTTGGGGATCCGGGAGGTCGGTGGTCAGACGCCACCTGAAATACTCAGGCAGAATTTGCAGGATTCGTCGCGCGCGCCCACGCTGATTCTGTTGGATAACTTCGAGCATCTGATTGAGGCCGCGCCTTTCGTGGCCGAGCTCCTGGCCATGGCTCCCAAGCTTAAAATCCTGGTAACCAGTCGCTCGGCATTGCATGTGTACGGGGAACAGGAGTTTCCGGCTCCGCCGCTGGCGCTGCCGGATGCGCGGTCCTTGCAGCCATTGGAGGCCCTGGCGAAATATCCGGCGGTCGCGCTATTCGTACAACGCGCGGTAGCAGCCAAACCGGATTTTGAGCTGAACCGTGAGAATGCCCAGGCTATTGCCGAAATTTGCGCTCGCTTGGATGGTCTGCCGCTGGCGATCGAGCTGGCAGCCGCTCGGATCAAAGTCCTTTCGCCGTCTTCGATGCGGACGCGCCTGGCCAGCCGCTTGCAATTATTGACGGGCGGCGCGCGGGATCTGCCGCAGCGCCAGCAGACCCTGCGCGGGACCATGGATTGGAGCTACGATCTGTTGAGCCCGGCCGAACAGAAGCTGTTTCGTAGATTGGCGGTGTTCGTGGGCGGATGCAATCTGGAAGGCGCGGAAGCAGTCTGCGACACCAAAGGCGATCTGGATTTGGATCTGCTCGACGGCATGGCGTCCATGGTAGATCGCAGCCTGCTGCAGCAAGCGGAGAAAGCTACTGAATCGCGCTTTGTGATGCTGGAAACCATTCGCGAGTACGCGTTGGAAAAACTCCACGCCAGCGGTGAAGAGGCTGCGGCCAAGCGGGCCCATGCCGCCTATTGCCTGGTGCTGGCCGAAGAAGAAGCTGCCGAGCAAAATAGTCCGCAGGAGGCGGAATGGCTGGAGCGCTTCGCCTTAGAACACGATAATTTCCGTGCCGCTCTTGAATGGCTGACAGAAACGGGCGATGCGGAGTGGGGCCTGCGTCTCGGCGCCGCGCTCTTTCGATTTTGGGAGACGCGCGAGTTTATCACGGAAGGCCGGGACAGTCTCGGCAAGCTGCTGAAACTACCGGGACCGGCCACGAAAGCGCGCGAGCGTGCGCTTTTTTCCGCAGGCGTTCTCGCTAGCGAGCAGGCCGACTATGCCGCGGCCGAGCCGCTCTTCAGCGCTGCTCTGGACATGGCCCGTCAGTTGGGCGACAAGCGGGGCGTGGCCGTTTCCTTAAACGCGCTAGCTGTCAATGCCCGAAACCGAGGAGATGTCGCTCTCGCGCTGTCTTTATTTGAAGAAGGCCTGGAACGCTGGCGGGAACTGGACGATCAAAAGCAGGTTGCCCGCTCTCTCAGTAACCTGGCGAATGTTGTCAAAATGCAGGGCGATTTTGCTCGGGCGCGCTCCCTTCATACGGAGTGCCTCTCCATTTTTCTTGAAATGGGAGATCGAACCGGCATCGCCTGGTCATTGAACTCGCAGGGCGATGTCGCGGGGGTTCAGGGTGACTCCGCAGCCGCGCAGAGCCTGTACGAACAGGGCCTGGCAATATTTTGGGAACTTGGCGACCGCTGGGGCGTTGCCGCTACTTTAAACGACTTGGGAAACCTGGCGATGGAGCAGCGCAATTTGCTTACTGCCCACTCTCTGTATCGGGAAAGCCTCAAGACATTTCAAGAGTTGCGGCATAAACGAGGAATTGCGCGTTTGCTGGAGTGCTTTGCTCACTTAGCCGCGGTTGAACTTGAAGCGGAGCGTTCGCTGCGGTTGGCGGGTACCGCGGCTGCACTGCGGCAAAATATAGGCGCTGGCCTCACGCCCGCCGAACAGGCCAAGCTCGAAGCTATTCTGAACCCTGCGCGAATCGCATTAAGCAATGAAGCAAGTTCCCTGGCTTGGTTGGAAGGTTGGACTATGCCGGTAGAGAAAGCTATTGAAGATGTGCTGATGCCCGAGGTGGCATCTCCGGTCTCTATTCCACGTTCAACGGATCGATAAGCCGCCGCACGGCGGAGACGCGATTGGAAGGAATGCCAACGCGCCGGGCATGTTCGTGAATGGCTTCTTCATCCGGAGCAAGATAGACGCAATACAGCTTGTCGCCCGTCACGTAACTATGCAACCAGCAGACCTGGGGACCCATTCCCTTCAATACGCCGATCGACTTTAGGGAGACTTCCCGCAGTTCGGCGTCGGATAAATTTCCCACTCCGGGAACTTCACGTTCGATGACGTACTTGGGCATGAGCTCTTTGTTGATGCTAGCATGTCCCAGAACAGAGGAATGAGGTTGCCATGGATCTCCGATCGCTTCAGAAACCGTTGAAAGAACATTACCGCAGCGACCCAAATGCCTCGCGCATCACTATCCGGGCGAAAGGTGCCCAGACCGATGCTCCGATAGCATGTTCGGTCGACATCGGACGCGCCATTTACCAAGCCGAAGCCCATCAGGGCGTCGGTGGCGGAGGTACCGGCGCCTGTTCGGGCGACTTGTTGCTGGGAGCCCTGGCGGCTTGCGCGCAAATCACCTGCCAGATGGTGTCTGCCGCTATGGGCGTGCCAACCGAGCACATTGAGGTGACCGTGGAAGGCGACTTGGACCTCCGGGGAACCCTCGGCATATCCAAGGACGCGCCGGTGGGCTTCGAAAGTATTCGCCTTAATTTCGATATTGCCGCGCCTGTGGCAACACCGGAACAGCTAGCCAGTTTGCGCGAGAAAACGGAGCAATATTGCGTCGTGATGCAGACCCTGCTGCAGCCTCCGGCCGTCAAGACCGGTTGGACTTGTCACGATTGAACCCTACCCATTCTCCGACCAAACCGCCAGCTCGTTCCCGTTCGGATCGGCAAAATGAAACCGATAACCACCCGGAAACGAGAACGTATCTTTGACGATTTTCCCTCCGGCCGCTTTGATCTTGGCTTGCACCGCCCCCAGATCGCTCGCGTAAATCACCAGTAGCAGCCCATGCGCCGGCGCCGGAATCTCGGTCCAGAACCCGCCAGCCAGACGGCCATCTTGAAAGCTGGTGTAGTTCGGCCCATAGTCCTCGAACTTCCAGCCGAACGCGGAGCTGTAAAACTGTTTCGTCCCGGCGATATCGGTGGCCGGAAGCTCAATGTAATCGATTTGATTTTCGGGTTTGTTTTGACTCATCGTGTTTCGATCTTATTCGAGATCGCTCTTCCGGGATTGTAGAAAACGGCCAGGAGTGCAGCCGGCGAACTGCCGAAATTCCCGAATGAAGTGCGCTTGGTCGTAATAACCGCAGGCCACCGCGAAATCGGCCCAGCTGGGTTGAGCCAAACCTTTCACCGCCGTTATCCTCCCTACCGCCTTGCGAAATCGCAGAATCCGGCTCAAATGCTTCGGTGAAACGCCCGCTCGTTCCAGGCAAAGCCTCCGAAAATGCCTCACGCTGAGCCCGCTGTGCAGAATCACTTGATCCAACGAAAGCTCTGCCGACTCAAGTTGCCATAACACCCGTGCCCCTAGGTCCGGAGGATCTAGCGGCCTCAACAACTGGTCCATGAGCCCGCCCATTTCTTCTAAGCTGTCCGACTCCGCCAGGCGCTCGAACATGCGCCTTCCCGCGTTGCCTGCTAGATCGTCAAGCGGACGTGTTTGATCGGTAAGTAACTGGGCGCCCGGAAAGAACGCCGAAGCCATGCCGGGCCGAAACCGGACTCCGAAGTACAACCGGACTGGCGCTCCTTCCACTCTTAGCGGCGTCGTCATCAATCCGACGGTGGCTAAATGGCCCGCTCCCGCGTCGCCGCGCGAAAACAAGAGATCGACGCAGCCGTCGGGCAGCACAACATAATCGCCCGGCCCCTGCTGGTCCTGCGACCAGTAGCATTCCACATACCGCCGTAATCGCCCGCTCGGCGGGATCTCCCGGTAAGTGGTCACCACATCACCTATTTTAGACGGTATCATTCTGGTTTCCCATCGGTTTCTCGTTTCGTATGGCGACCCCATCAAATTCTCCGGCCCGCGCATTCCAAATCGCTGTCCCCCAGGAAGCGATCGACCGCATCCTGACCCGCGTCCGTCTGGCGCAATGGCCGGACCGCATAGACGGTTCACCCTGGCAGTATGGCGTTGACTGGAATTACATGCGTGAACTCGCCGACTACTGGACCACGCACTTCGATTGGCGTCAGTCTGAAGCTGCGCTGAATGCGTTCCCGCAGTTTCAAGCGCGTGTCGAGGACTTCGATATTCACTTCTATCATGTGCGTGGCCACGGCCCCCGGCCCTTTCCGATCGTCCTCACGCATGGCTGGCCCAGCTCTGTAGCTGAGTTCCTGGACGCCATCGGTCCGCTCACGGACCCCGCTAAGTTTGGTGGCTCTCCAGAAGATGCCTTCGACGTTGTGATTCCGTCCCTGCCCGGTTTTGGATTCTCTTCCAAGCCCCAGGGCAAACCTATCGGCCCTGTCACCATCGCACGGCTCTGGCATAAGCTGATGACCGAAATCGCCGGTTACCGGCGGTTCGGCGCTCAGGGCGGCGATTGGGGACAAGCCGTGACCATTCAACTCGCCACCCAGTTTCCCGAATCGCTGGCCGGCATTCACTTGAACGGTGCGCATGCATGGCCGCTGCCCGAAGCCGAACAGACACAGGAGGAACGCGCGTGGGTTTTTGCATCCGCCGCGTATCGCCAGCGCGAGTTGGATTATGTGGGAGAACAGTTGCGCAAGCCGCAGACCATAGCCTTCGCGCTGTCGGATAATCCGCTCGGTTGCGCGGCTTGGATCGTCGAGAAATTCAAAGTGTGGAGCGACTCCGCGGACGGAATCGAGCATGCTTTCACCAAGGATCAGCTGCTGACCAACGTCATGCTCTATTTGGTCACTGGCACGTCCGGATCCGCGATTTGGATCTATCGCGGAGATGCGGATGAAGCCAGACCGCTTGGGGGCAAGATCACAGTCCCTACCGGCTTTGCTGCGTTCCCTAAGGAAATGCCGGTATTCTTGCCTCCCCGGCGATTTCTGGAACAAGATTTCAATCTCGTGCATTACACCCAGATGCCTCGCGGCGGCCATTTTGCTTGCCTGGAGCAGCCGCAACTGTTCGTGGACGATTTGCGCGCGTTCTTCCGCAAGGTGCGTGCTTAGGGTTTCTGCCAGTTGGGTCTCCAATCGTGGTGTCGAGTCCCTGGAACCCCGAAGCGCCCGAAAAAATTGTAGTGTTTAAGTAGAGCACCATGCGGTATCCACTGCTCGTTTTGTCCGTTTGCCTTACGATCCTGGGAACTGGGCTGCCGGCTTTCGCCCACCATTCATTTGCCGAGGAGTTCGATACATCTATGCCCATCACGCTCGAAGGCGTGGTCACGCGCATCGACTGGGAAAACCCACACGTGCACTATTACATCGACGTCGTCGATGCAGACGGTACCGTGGTGACCTGGTCCTGTGAAACCGGCGGTCCGGCGCGCCTCGCACGCCGAGGTTGGACCAAAGATACGTTGAAGGCGGGAGACAAAGTCGTCGTCCATGGCTTCGTCGCCAAAGACGGTTCCCATGCTGCGGACGGCCGCCAGGTGACACTCCCGGACGGCCGGAAAATCGGCAGCGATCCAACCCACTGATTTAGACCGTTACTGTTCGGGCTTCACATGGCCCTTTCGAGCTACCTATCAGATTCCAGCCCCCTTAGCGCCGTTATGCTGTAACGAATTAGAGTATGCTGTCGTTAGTAATCTTAGGACCATGGAAAGCACCACCAGCCCCGCTGCGTTAGAACACTCTCGTCCTGTTCCGCCGAAACACATCCACCACGACCTGCCGCAGCTCCCTCCGCCACGCCGGCGCCGGGGATGGATTTGGCTGATCGTTCTGGTGATTGTCGCTGCGGTGGGGTACTGGCAATGGCCGAAACTAAAGACTTTTCTGCCGGGCAGCGACTCGACATCGCAAGCTACCGCGAAGGGCAGAGGAGGAGGCCGCGGGCGTGGCGCGGGCGGCGGCATGGCCCAGGTGGTGGCAACCCGAGCAACCAAAGGCGATATTCGGGTGTATGTGACCGGCCTGGGCGCAGTAACACCCATTTACACCGTGACCGTGAACTCGCGCGTAACTGGACAGCTCATGAAGGTCCAGTTTAAAGAGGGCCAAATCGTTCATCAGGGCGATTTGCTGGAGGAGATCGATCCTCGGCCTTATGAAGTGCAGTTGGAACAGGCCGAAGGCCAGCTCATCCACGATCAGGCCCTGCTCAAGGACGCAAACCTCGATCTGGACCGGTACAAGACCCTGATTAAGCAGGACGCCATTCCTCAACAGCAGCTCGACACCCAGTCGGCGCTAGTCACTCAGTATGAAGGCACCATCAAAACCGATCAGTCGCAGATCGACAGCGCCAAACTGAATCTGGTCTATTGCAAAATCACGTCGCCCATCACAGGGCTGGTGGGCTTGCGCCTAGTGGATCCGGGCAACATCGTCCAAGCTACCGGCACCAGCGGGCTGGTGGTGATCACCCAGCTCGATCCCATCAGCGTGATCTTCACCATCGCCGAGGACCAGCTTCCGCCCATCATCGCCAAGATGCATGCCGGTCAGCAGTTAACGGTTGAGGCCTGGGATCGTGAGAACAAGAACAAACTGGCGGAAGGCAAGCTTGAGACCATCGACAACCAAATCGATCCCACCACTGGCACTTTGAAGTTGCGCGCGGTTTTCGCCAACGAAGCCGGCAAGCTGTATCCCAGCCAGTTCGTAAACGCGCGTTTGCTGGTGGAACAAAAACAGCACGTTACGTTGTTGGCCAATTCCGGGATTCAGCGCAACTCACAGGGCACTTACGTATGGCTGGTGAATCCGGACCAGACCGTTAACGTGCGTCCAGTGACCGTCGGCACTACCGAAGGCGACGAATCCGAAATCACCGCGGGCCTGGAACCGGGAGACGCCATCGTCACCGTGGGTGTCGATCGCCTGGAGGAAGGCGGCAAGGTTAACGCGCAGGTTCCGGGCGAAAAGGCGGCCAACGGTAGGCGGGGCTCGGGAAAGCTGGGCAGCGCTATAAAGCCAGGCGGTGGCCGATCGCATAAATCAGCATCATAAGGGACCAATTCCCATGAATCCTTCTCGGACGTTTATTGTCCGGCCGGTCGCAACCTCGCTGCTCATGGCCGGGATTCTGCTGGTGGGCGCGGTGGCCTACAAGCAACTTCCGGTGTCGGCGCTCCCGGAGGTCGACTATCCCACCATCCAGGTGATCACCTTCTATCCAGGCGCCAGTCCGGACGTGATGGCGTCATCGGTCACCGCGCCGCTGGAGCGGCAGTTCGGCGAAGTCCCTGGACTTCAGCAGATGACCTCCACCAGTTCGGATGGCAGCTCGGTGATCACGCTCGAATTCAATTTGACGTTGAACATCGACGTGGCCGAGCAGGAGGTGCAGCAATCCATCAATGCTTCGGGCACCTACTTGCCGGCTGACCTGCCCGTTCCTCCCATCTACGCTAAGGTGAATCCCGCCGATACGCCCATCTTGACGCTGGCGCTGATGTCCGACGCGCTGTCGCTCTCCAAGGTGGAAGATCTAGCCGACACTCGTCTGGTGCCGAAAATCTCCCAACTGCCGGGTGTTGGGCTAGTGAGTATTAGCGGCGGACAAAAACCCGCGGTGCGCATTCAGGCTAACCCTACCGCGCTCGGTTCCTACGGTCTGAATCTGGAGGACCTGCGCAATTCCATCACGGCCGCGAATGTCAATCAGGCCAAAGGCAATTTCGACGGGCCGCATCAGGCCTACCAGATCGGCGCCAACGATCAAATGCTTTCCAGCGCCGACTATTCGTCGATGATTGTTGCCTATCGTAACAACGGACCGGTGCGCGTCAGCGATGTCGCGACGGTGATCGATGACGTCGAGAACGTCCGGCAAGCGGCCTGGATCAACGAAACGCCGGCCGTAATCGTCAATATCCAGCGCCAGCCGGGCGCCAATATCATCGCGGTGGTGGATCGCATCAAGGCGCTGCTTCCGCAGTTGCAGGCGTCGCTGCCCTCTTCCATAGACGTGAAGATTCTCACGGATCGAACCAATACCATTCGGGCATCGGTTTCAGATGTTCAGTTCGAGCTGATGCTCACCATCGGTTTGGTGGTCTTGGTAATCTTCCTGTTCCTGCGGAACCTTTCGGCCACCATTATTCCCAGCGTCGCCGTCCCGTTGTCGCTGGTGGGCACATTCGGCGTAATGTACCTGCTCGGTTACAGCCTCAACAATTTGTCGCTGATGGCGCTCACCATTTCGACCGGCTTCGTGGTGGACGATGCCATCGTAATGATTGAGAACATCTCGCGCTATCTGGAGGAAGGCAAGCGCCCACTGGAGGCGGCATTGCTCGGCTCCGAGCAAATCGGTTTCACCATCGTGTCCCTCACAGTTTCGCTCATCGCGGTGCTCATTCCGCTGTTGTTCATGGGCGACATCGTCGGCCGGCTGTTCCGGGAATTCGCGGTGACTTTGAGCGTGACCATTCTGGTTTCCGCGGTGGTTTCGCTCACGCTCACGCCGATGATGTGCGCGAAGATTTTGAAACACAAGCCGGAAGGCCAGCAGGGTTGGTTCTATCGCGCCTCGGAGCGTGGATTCGAAGCCGTCATCGCTTTCTACGGCAAAACGCTGCGCTGGGTGCTGCGCAATCAGCCGCTGACTTTGCTGGTGGCCGCGGCAACCCTGGTGCTCACATTCGTTTTGTTCATCAAGATTCCGAAGGGCTTTTTCCCGGTTCAGGATACAGGTGTAATCCAAGGAGTTTCCGAAGCCGAGCAAACCATCTCCTTCCGGGCCATGTCCCAGCGCCAGCAGGCTTTGGATAAAGTCATTCTGCGCGATCCGGCGGTCGAGAGCCTGTCGTCGTTCATTGGGATCGATGGAACTAACACCACCCTGAACACGGGCCGCATTCAGATCAACCTGAAGCCGCTTGCAGATCGAAAGATGAACGCCAACGACATCATCCGGCGCTTGCAGCCGCAGTTGGCCAAAGTTGCCGGTATCACGCTATATATGCAGCCGGTGCAAGATCTGACCGTGGAGGATCGCGTGAGCCGCACGCAATACCAATACACGCTCGAAGATCCCAACGCCGACGAGCTCAACTCCTTCGTTCCGAAAATGGTGGCGCGTCTGCAAGAGATACCCGAGTTGCGCGACGTAGCCACCGATCAACAGGTGAACGGCCTGCGGGTGAAAGTGGTCTTCGACCGCGATACCGCTTCCCGCCTGGGCATCACGCCTTCCACCATCGACAACACCCTCTACGACGCTTACGGGCAGCGCGAAGTCTCCACCATGTTCACGCAGTTGAACCAATATCACGTGATCCTGGAAGTGAAGCCTGGCTTCCAAAACAATCCCGCCGATTTACGTAATTTGTATATCCGGGCAGCCGGGGGAACCACGGGAGGCTCTGGAGTGGTATCGGGTGGTTCGGCAAACACGGTCGGGTTTGGGCCCTCCAGTGCTTCGGTGGCGCAGGCCACGGCGGGACTGTCGGTCGGCGCGCCAGCCACCGGAGCCGGCGCTGGAGCTTTCGGGGGCGGTCCGTCTGCTTCGTCATTGGTTTTTACGAACGGTAGCCAGGTGCCGTTAAGCGCGTTCACTCATATCGAGCAGGTTTCGGTTCCCATCACCGTGAATCATCAGGGCCAGTTCCCAGTGGTGACCTTGTCATTCAACCTCGCGCCCGGCGCCTCGCTCGGTGATGCCGTGAACGACATTAACCGCGTCAAGGAAGAGTTGCAAATGCCAGCCAGCATCGTGGGCGCGTTTCAGGGCACGGCGGAGGCGTTTCAAGCTTCGCTCGCGAATGAGCCCATTTTGATTTTGGCTGCGCTGATCACCGTCTACATTGTGCTCGGCGTGCTCTATGAGAGCTACATTCATCCCATTACGATTCTCTCCACGCTGCCCTCGGCCGGTGTCGGCGCGCTGCTGGCGTTGTTTATCTGCCGCCAGGATTTCAGCGTCATCGCGCTCATCGGCATTATTCTGCTGATCGGCATCGTGAAGAAGAACGGCATCATGATGATCGATTTCGCGCTGGATGCCGAGCGTACTCAGGGAATGCCCCCGCCCGAGGCCATCTATCAGGCGTGTCTACTGCGGTTCCGGCCCATTATGATGACCACCATGGCGGCTTTGCTGGGCGGCCTTCCGCTCGCGCTCGGCACCGGAGTGGGATCCGAACTGCGCCGCCCGTTGGGCATCACCATGGTTGGCGGACTCATCTTTAGCCAATTATTGACGCTCTACACCACGCCCGTGATCTATCTTTGGTTCGATCGCCTGGCGCACCGCAAGCGCACAGTTTCCGCCCTGGATCCGAACTTTGCCCCGGAGATGGGCGATTAGCTCATGAACATTTCCGAACCCTTTATTTACCGGCCCGTCGCGACTACTCTATTGACCATCGCGATCGCCATGGCGGGCGGAGTAGCCTACACCCTGCTGCCTGTTTCGCCGCTACCGCAAGTGGACTTTCCGACCATTAACGTGCAAGCGAATCTGCCCGGCGCAAGTCCGGAAACCATGGCGTCCTCGGTGGCCACGCCGCTAGAGCGCCAGTTCGGCCGCATCGCGGCGGTAACGGAAATGACGTCCACCAGTACGCTGGGCGGCACGGGCATCACGCTGCAATTCGAGTTGAATCGCGACATTAATGCCGCGGCCCGCGATGTAGAAGCCGCTATCAACGCCGCGCGCGGATATCTGCCGACCAACTTGCCCAGCAACCCGAGCTATCGCAAGGTCAATCCCGCCGAGCAACAAATCTTTCAGCTCGCCCTCACCTCGAAGGTGCTCGATCGCGGCATGCTGTACGACGCCGCTTCCACCATCATTGTGCAGAAGCTGTCGCAGATCAAAGGCGTCGGGCAGGTAAACGCTCAGGGGGGCGCCCTGCCGGGCGTGCGCGTCGAACTCAATCCCATGGCGTTGAATAAGTACCACATAGGTTTGGAGCAGGTGCGTGGTGTCTTAAACAATTCCAACGCCAATGTTCCCAAGGGGCACTTTTCAGATGGCTTTCACTTGTGGGAGGTGGGGGCCAACGATCAGATGTTCAAGGCCAAGGAATACCGGCCGCTGCTGGTGGCTTACAACAATGGCGCCCCCGTGCGCCTGTCGGACGTCGCCGACGTCATCGATTCAGTCGAGGACGTTCGAAATATGGGAGTAGCGAACAGCCAGCCCTCAGTGAACGTCGCCATAAACCGGCAGCCAGGCGCGAACATTATCGACACCGTAGATCGAATTCGCGAGGCGCTGCCGCAGCTCAAGGCCGCCATTCCGCAGTCCATCACTTTGAATGTCACTCAGGATCAGACCGTTACGATCCGCGCATCGGTGCGCGATATCGAACGGACCATGCTGATCTCCATCGTCCTGGTGGTCCTGGTGGTCTTTGTATTCTTGCGAAGTCCGCGCACCACGCTAATTCCGAGTGTAGCCGTCCCGGTTTCTTTGGTCGGAACGTTCGGTGTGATGTACCTGTGCCACTACAGCCTGGACAATCTCTCGCTCATGGCGCTCACCATTTCCACCGGCTTTGTAGTGGACGACGCCATCGTGGTGATCGAAAATATCACGCGTTATCTGGAGGAGGGGATGAAACCCTTCGCGGCTGCTTTGCGTGGCGCGCGCGAAATCGGTTCCACGGTCTTCACCATCAGCGTTTCCTTAATCGCCGTTTTTATCCCGCTGCTGATGATGGGCGGCATTGTGGGCCGTTTGTTCCGCGAATTCGCGGTGACCATGTCGGTGGCCATCGCGATTTCAATGGTGATTTCGCTCACCACCACGCCGATGATGTGCGCTCATCTGCTCAAGGAGCACACCACGCATGGCTGGCTGTACCGCACCAGCGAGCGCGGATTCAACTGGATCGTGGGCCTCTATGCAAGTACGCTCGATCGCGTGCTGCGCCATCCCGCGCTAACCTTGGCCGTCCTCGCCATCACCATCGGGCTCAATGTGTACCTGTTCATTCATGTTCCCAAAGGCTTCTTCCCGCAACAGGACAATGGCAGATTAAACGGCACCATCATCGCCGATCAGGACACCTCGTTCCAGGCCATGGAAGGCAACCTTCGGCGAATGGTCAAGATCGTTCAGGACGATCCGGCGGTGGATACGGTGGCAGGATACACCGGAGGCAGCGGCGGTTACGGAAATACCCTGAATACGGCGCGAATGCAGATCCAGTTAAAACCGCTCGCGGAACGCAAGGTCTCGGTGTACGACGTCATCGAGCGGCTGCGTCCAAAGCTGCGCGTTATTCGCGGGTCCACGAATTACATGCAGGCCAACCAGGACGTGCGCGTTGGCGGTCGCAATAGCGCCTCGCTTTATCAATTCACCATGCGCGGCGACAATGTTCAGGATCTCACCAAGTACGGCCCGCTCATGCTTTCGGCGCTGCAGCACCTTCGCTTAATCAGCGACGTCAATACCGATCAACAGAACAGCGGTCTGCAGGCGGTTGTGCAATACGACCGCGTTACCGACGCGCGTTTTGGAATTTCGTCACAGCTCATCGACAACGTACTGTACGATGCCTTTGGCCAGCGCCAAGTCTCCACCATGTACACTTCGCTCAATCAGTATCACGTAGTAATGGAAGCCGCACCGCGCTTCTGGCAGGATCCGGAGTTTCTGCGCCAGATCTACGTGTACGATCCGGCCGGCGGCACCGTGCCCCTCAACGCCATCAGCCATTACGCGTCCTCGGTGGCTCCGCTGGCGGTAAATCACCAGGGATTGTTTCCGGCCGTGACCATTTCGTTCAACCTCGCGCCGAACGTAGCGCTGGGCGATGCCGTGGATGCCATTGGAGACACCGCCCGCAAAGTCGGCCTCCCCGATACCGTCCAGACGTTCTTCGCTGGCACCGCGCAAGCTTATCAGGATTCGTTGCGCAACGAGCCAATTTTGATTGCCGCCGCGCTCATCACCGTCTACATTGTGCTCGGCATGCTCTATGAGAGCTGCTGGCACCCGATTACGATTCTCTCGACGTTGCCGTCGGCGGGAGTCGGTGCGATGCTGGCTCTCCTGATCTCTCATACCGATCTCAGCATCATCGCGATGATCGGAATCATCCTGCTGATCGGAATCGTTAAGAAGAACGCCATCATGATGATTGATTTCGCAATTGAAGCCGAGCGCGCCGAAGGCTTGCGTCCGCGCGACGCCATCTATAAAGCCTGCCTGCTGCGTTTCCGGCCCATTTTAATGACCACCATGTCGGCGTTGCTGGGGGCGCTGCCGCTAGCGCTCGGAACCGGCGTCGGAGCGGAACTGCGCCGGCCACTCGGAATCACGATCATTGGTGGACTGATCGTAAGCCAGTTGCTGACGCTCTACACTACGCCGGTGGTGTATCTCTCGCTCGATCGCTTGCGGCTGCGATTTAACCGCGATCACGTGCCGCAGCTAGCGCACAGCTCAGCCGACTGAGCCGCGCACATGACTGAACCGCGCACGTTAGCAAGCGGTCTTCACGACGCTTTCTTCACGACCAGTTCGAACGGCATCCCGCCGGCATCGCCCGAAATCTTAATCTGATCGGTCGCGACCACGCCCTTATAAGTGAGCTTGAGCGCGTTTCCGCCCATATCGAGACTTAGCCAGAACGAAATGTTGGCACCGTCAATCATGCCGTCTTTAATGGGGATGTCGCCGCCGTCCGGCCCCGCCATGGAACCGTTCAGCATGGCGCCGTCTGCCTTGAAATTAAACGAAACGGGAAAGTCGCCGTTGGGAGTGGAGACGCTGCCGGTCCATTTTCCGTCCACATCGGCAGCCAAGGCAGAAAACGCGAGCAGCAGCAACGCAGCCGCCGCGGATGCAAAATATTTCATGAGGGAACCTCCTTGGGAAACTTTGGATTATCATATCAGGCTGAACCCCTAGTGGGTCATCGCATAGATCACGTAGTTAACGCCGGTGCGTATGCCAAGTGCCGAGTAGCGCTCCGGGTAACTGGGATCGTCGGCCCACTCCCAGGAGTCGCCGGTGTCGTGATTGAACAGCACCGCCACTACAATGCGGCCCTTATCGTCATAAATTGCCCGCCAATGCGGATCGCGTCCGCCGTTCAAATAGGGCATGCCGCGCAAGCTCCACTGACCCGGGACTTGATAGCGCTGATCCAGATCGAAGACGGTGTGAAAGATGGCATCCGCATTTTCGATTTCTACAATAGGCCGGCCCGGCAGCAGTTTGCTCATGTTGCGCTGAAAATAATACCAGTCCTCCTCGCCCCAGAAGTCGTCGCCCAGCAGGAAGCCGCCGCGTGCCAGATACTCGCGGATCCGGGCCATCTCCGCGTCAGTCATGTTCCATTGATCCGGACCGGCGCAATATAGGAACGGCCAGTTATAGATGTCATCGCCGTCGTCGGGGCTAACCGGCTGCTCAACGCTGCGCGTGTTCAGGCGAGTCAGGCGGCGCAACGCCAGCACGAAATGACGATCGGCGCGCGGATAATCGTTGGTCCATGCGCTACGCCCTTCGCGCCAGTCGAAACGATAGAGCCATCCGAAGATGCCCCAGGTCCCCTGCGGATACATCAGACGGGCAAAGACGAATTCGGCTTTGTCCTTGTAATCGGAAGGCTGGGCGAAGTCGTTGTACTCCTGGCCAGGATACTCGCGGAAGGGCATTTGAAACGCGCACAAAACGCCCGCGAAGGCTAGCGCGGAGGCCAAAACAACTACGCGCCTTGACTGCACAGGACCATGCTAGCATCGCGCGATGGCGTTTCCACCAAACTGACACTGTTACTGAGCCGTGACCGTGAGGGAGCGGTGCAGATTTTCGGCGGGTCCACACTGCCTCATGCTAGAGTTCGAGGAAGAGGTGCAGTTGTGGTGCGGGCATTTCTTGCCTTTTTCTCTGCGTGCGTTCTGGCCGCGTTCGCTCAATCCGATTCGCAGACCAGCACCGCGTTCCGCGCCGATACCACGCTGGTCCTGGTTCCTGTTTCAGTCACCGACCCGTCCAATCGCTACGTTCTCGGCCTGGAAAAGCAGGACTTCCATCTCTTCGAGGACGATGTGCCGCAGACCATCACGCATTTTTCGAGCGAGGACGCTCCGCTGTCCATCGGCTTGCTGGTGGATACCAGCGGCAGCATGGGCGCCAAGCTCGACACGTCGAGAAGAGCGGTGGTCGAATTTCTCAAAACACTGAACGCCTCCGATGAAGCCTTTCTGGTGGAGTTCAGCGATCAAGCCGAACTCGCCGTTAGTCTAACGAGCAACTCAAGCGAGATCGAGAACAAGCTAACCTCGGTTACCTCCGGCGGCCTCACCGCGCTGCTGGATGCCGTGCACGTCGGATTGCAAGAGATGAAACACGCCAAGAATCCGCGCAAGGCTCTGCTGGTTATTTCAGACGGCGGCGATAACAACAGCCGCTTCACTTCCACGCAGATCGCCGATCTGGTGCGCGAGGCGGATGTGCAAATTTTTGCGATGGGCGTTTTCGAGCCGGTATTGTCATTCGGGTTGAGCACGGCCGAGATGAGCGGTCCTAAGCTCCTGTCTACAATTGCCGACCAGACCGGCGGCCGGGCTCTGGCCGCAACCAGCTTGCGTGATCTGCCAGGGATCGCCGAACGGATTGGCATTGAGCTTCGCAACCAATATGTACTGGCCTATTCGCCGGCCAATAAGAACCGCGACGGCAAATATCGCAAGGTGCAAGTGAAGGTGGATCAGCCCAAGGGGCTTCCGCCGGTGAAGGTTCGCTGGCGGCTTGGATACTACGCGCCCGACGATTAGTTAGCCCTAGCGGTGGCCGCCGACTGCATGCACGACGCCGGCGTGCCCGACTCCAACGCCCATGCGAACCACGCCCGGACTTTGATACAAGGGACGGCCGATTCCGCTACGTCCAGGTATCACGCCACCGCGAGAACCAAGGAGAATGCCAGGATAGGAATAGCGATAAGGAAGATAGAGCGGCGCCCCATAATACAAAGCCAGCGGGCTCCCAATCCCGTACCCACCGAATCCGTAGGGCCCGTACGGCGCGTAGCCCAACCCTGCTCCGTAAACTCCCGGGCCATACAGTGAAGACCCGTAGGAGTAGGGCGGAATGTAGCTCGACATGCCGGACGGATAAGGCGGGATGCCCAACGATTGAAGCACCGCATCCGGATCTTTCTGCCAGGTGTCAATGGCGCCCGACAGATCAGTAGAGGCCGCTACATCCTGGTTGCCGTCTGCGACCGAGAGATTGCGGGCGCTGTCCCAGTTGTTCAAATCATCCGAATTGCTGAAGCCGGAGTCGTTCAGCAGCTTGCGAGCGGCGAGCTTGCCCTCGAACGCGACCACGTATCCAGCGCCGGCTTCCACCGATTTTCCGTCGGCTGACGCCACGTCAATGTCGCCCGATTCCACCTTCACCTGCGGCGGTTCGGAATCGAATCGATAGCGGCCCGGCTTTTTGATGTGAACCTGATCCAGGTTATACAGAACTGTGACGGAGGCGTTCGCGAGCGTGTCCGATCCCCGGCTTAGCACCGCCGACCCGCCTAGCAACTCGACTCGCGTGTTGTCGAGATCGTTCGAGATCATACGGATGGCGCTGTTCGCGCCTACGCGAAGAAATGTCCCGGGCATCAGCAGCACTTCGGCGCGGCCGTCCTGCGTCCGCAACTCAGAGCCATTTTTCATCTGCTCGAACTTGCCGGCCTTCTGTTCCACGCGTTGGTCGTCCAGGAAAACCGAGCCGTCGGCAAAATGGATGACGCCCGAATGCGCCGAGATCACGGATTGAGCTACGGCAGGAATACCGAAGAACGGAGTCAAGGCGAAGCAGAGGATCCACCGGAGCGGCATTGGAGAGACTCCTTTGAATTAGGATCGATTGTTTGCAAACGCAAGTCAAGTGGCATGCGGCTGGGCTGACAATGGAGGTAGCATCGCATGCGCTATCCCTGGACCCTCGGAGGCCTGTCGCCATCGGATCTGCTTCGTCGAACCATTCGTGAGTCCTGGGAGGATGGCGTTTTTGGGCAAGGTGGTCAAATGGCTTTCTACCATTTCCTGGCCATATTCCCGTCGCTTCTGGTGCTCCTGGCCGTCAGCGCGCGGATCCCCCAGCTCGGCGATCATATGACGATTGCGCTTCAGGATTTGTCCAGCCAAATTCTTCCGGATCAGGTAGCGCAGCTCTTTCAAAAAATGATGGACGAGCTTAACGGGCGTACTCTTTCCGGCCTGCAACTGTTCTCCGTTTCTGCCGGAGCATTATGGGCTGCTCTGAATGGCACTTGGGCGATGATCTACGGGCTCAATACGGCCTATGAAGTGAAAGAGGGCCGCTCATGGCGGCAGATGGCGGCCACCATTGCCGGCCTCACGCTATCTTTGGCGATCACTGGCTCAATTGCGGTGTTCCTGATCTTCGGCGCCGACCCACAGGGCCGTCTCCATGTCTGGGAGTGGATTGTCATGTGTGTCTCGCTTTCCATTTCATTCGCGCTGCTATATCGTTTCGCGCCTAACGTCCGCGAGCATGAATGGCGCTGGACCCTGCCTGGCGCACTATGCGCTCTGATCCTGTGGATCGGGTCTACATTCGCCGCCCGCTTCTATTTCGATCACGTCAACAACTACGCCCGCAGCTATGGTCACTTGAATGGCGCGGTCATGCTCCTGTTGTGGCTCTACGTCACCAATGGAGCAATCCTAATCGGAGGCGAGATGAACTCCGAGATCAAAAAGGCCGCGGTAGTCACACGTACTCCATCAGCGCCATGAATCCGTAATCCATGTGCATCTGCTGATGGCAATGGAAAAGCGTCAAGCCGGGATTGTTCGCGATTAGATTAACTTCGGTCTGGCTTTTGGCGCCCACCACAACTACGTCCTTATGGATGCCCGACGTGGGCACGCCGGCGATCTTTGCCAGCTCGAACGTATGACGGTGCAAATGGACCGGGTGGGGTTCATTGCTGCGATTGTCGAATACCAGGCGATAGCGGCCGTTCTCCTTTACGCGGATAGGATCGGTCTTGGGGAATGACTTGCCGTTGATGGTCCACTTGTCCACCCAATGGTGGCCGGCGAATTTTTTCTCGAAGACCAGCAGGATGCGCTCGTAGTCCTGGGCGTTCGATTCCAATCCTCCAAACACCTTGTAATCCCAGGGCTCGTCGCCGGGGGCCACCCAGCGTGGTTCGCCGGACTTTCCCCCATATTCGATCACGATTCCCAGGCCGTGCTCGCGGTCGTGATCGTCGGTCGCGCCCAGAACCCAAACGCCCGGCTGATTCATTTCCACGATGGCGTCGATGCGCTCGGCCGGTCCCAGTTCGAGCGTTTCCACTTCTTTCGGAATGGCGACCGGGTTGCCGTCCATCGCTACCACTCGAAACTGATGGCCCGCCATAGCGATCTTACGCGTCATCGTTGCGCTGGCATTGAGGATGCGAAATAAGACGCGCTGCCCTTGCCTCACCCGGATCGGTTCGCCGTGGCCCAGCGCGCGATCGTTGACTGAGAAAAGGTTGTAGGCGACATCAATCGAGTCGTCCTGCTCGCCTCCGCTGGACAAGTACGGATCCCACTCCTTCAGCGCCAGGAAGATCTCCCGATCGTAGTTGCCGGGTTCGCTACGCGGATCGATATACAAGAACCCGAACTGCCCGGTGTAAGTGCCGCGCTTCAGATTCCGTCCCGCCATGACGTGCGTGTGATACCAGCGCGTGCCGCTGGGCTTCGGCGTGAACGTGTAGCGCGCCGATGTACGCGCCGGAATCATGGGCGTTCCTTCTTCCATGGAACCGTCCACCGCGGAGGGAATCTGTAATCCGTGCCAGTGAACGATTTCTGGGTCGGCGGTGTCGTTGAAGACGTCGATAGTGACGGGCTGGCCTTCTTTCATCCGCAGCAGCGGCCCGGGAACGGAGCCGTTGTAGACGACCGTCTTGATTGTTTTACGCGGGGCGATTTCGATGCTGGCCCGCGCGATGCGAAGGGTGAAGTCCGCTCCGAAAAGTCTCGATGGAACCGCGGCTGCCGAGAGCGAAGCCAGAAAATGCCGGCGATTCATTCGATTCAATGGTAAACCGGTGAGATGGTAAGATGGTCGCTCGGTGCTTAAAATCCGGCAATGATCGGCGAGAGTCTCCGCCATTATCGTATCGAGGCCAAGCTCGGCGCGGGAGGCATGGGCGTGGTGTATCGCGCCTTGGACACGCACCTGGATCGCTCGGTCGCCGTCAAGGTTCTGCCATCCACGGCTGTAGCGAACGCCGACCGGCGGGCGCGTTTTTCTCAAGAGGCGAAATCCGCATCGGCGCTGAGCAATCGGCACATCGTCACCATTTTCGATATCGACACTGGCCAGGTGGATGGCCAACCGGTGGACTTCATCGCCATGGAGTACGTGGCCGGCAAGACCTTGGAGCGGCTGATCGGCCGTAAAGGTATGCGGCTGAACGACGCGCTGCGCTATGCGATTCAAATTGCCGACGGATTGGCGGCGGCTCACAGCGCCGGCATCGTCCACCGGGATCTGAAGCCCGCCAACGTTATCGTTAACGAACAAGGCGAAGTGAAGATTCTGGATTTCGGTTTGGCCAAGCTGACCGAAGTGGAAGAGCCCGATGTTTTCGCGGTGACGCAGAGCGTTCACGTTGACGCCGCGCTTAGAACCGAAGCGGGGACCATCATCGGCACGGTTGCATACATGTCGCCGGAGCAGGCGGACGGGCACGTGGTAGACGCGCGGTCCGACATTTTTTCATTTGGCGCGGTGCTTTACGAAATGGTGACCGGCCGGCGGGCATTCGGCGGTGACTCGAAGCTCTCCACGCTCGCGTCTGTGCTACATTCCGAGCCGACGCCGCTGAATCAAACCGGTGCGGGAGTGCCGCGCGATGTCGAGCGAATCATCAGCCGCTGCCTTCGCAAAGATCCGCAACGCCGCTGGCAAAGCATAGCCGATGTGAAAGTCGCGCTGGAAGACTTACTGGACGAATTGGAATCGGGCAAGCTGAACGCGCCCGAAGGTGTTGCTGCGGCAAAACCTCGCCGCGGTTTTCAATGGTTGCTTTGGCCCGCGCTGATCGCGATCGCGCTGGCGGCTGGAATCTTCGGCGGATGGAAGGCCATAAACCCTGCGCAGCCCACCTTCGAGCGATTGACCTATCGCCGCGGCGAGATCGCTTCGGCCAAGTTTTCTCCCGACGGCCAGACGGTGGTGTTCAGCGCGCAATGGGCCAGCGAACCGGCCAATATCTTTTCGATGCGCCCGGGCAGTCGCGAATACCGCTCGCTGGATTTGCCGGCAGGCAGGATCCTTTCCATCAGCTCGACCGGCGAAATGGCGATCCTGCTGGGTGCCACAATGAACGGAACTGCGGGAACGCTGGCGCGCGTGCCGCTGTCGGGCGGAGCGCCGCGCGAGATTCTCGAGAACGTCAGCGATGCAGATTGGTCGCCCGATGGCGCGACTCTGGCCGTATTGCGAACAGCCGGAGGAAAGAACCGGATTGAATATCCCATAGGAACGGTACGTTACGAAAGCAGCGGTCTCCCCCCGCAGTGGCTGCGAGTTTCGCCTAAGGGCGACCGGATCGCATTTTTCGAACCCGACAATGCGGCCGGCGACAACACCGTCACCGTGCTCGACATGAACGGCAAGAAACAGGCTTTGTCGCGCGGGTGGCAGCGGATGCTGGGTCTGGCATGGTCCGCCAAGGGCGACGAGATCTGGTTTGGCGCAGCGAAAGCCGCGGGTGAACCCGCGCTGCGCGCCGTTACGCTAGGGGGAAAAGAGCGCATGCTGGTGGAGCCACCGGCGACCATGATCATCGATGATGTCACGCGCGATCAGAAAGTGCTGGCAACCGTGGTGGATTCGCGGCTGGGAATTTCCGGCCTGTCTCCCGGCGCTACCGAAGAGCGCGATCTCTCCTGGTTTGACGCCAGCCGCATCTTCGATATTTCCGCCGATGGCAGGACCATCCTGTTCGAGGAACTCTCTTACGGCGATGCGCGTAATCCGGCGATTTATCTGCGTAAGACGGACGGTTCTCCGGCCGTGCGGCTGGGCGACGGCAACCGTCCCGCTCTGTCGCCGGACGGTAAATGGGTAGCGTGCATTCGGAACGACGGGACAAAGACGGAACTGACTCTGCTGCCAACCGGAGCCGGAGAAGCGCGCAACGTCGGCACGCCGGGAATGCACTACGAGCGCGTGGAGTGGTTTCCGGATGGACAAAAGCTGTTGTTCACGGCCAGCCAGGCGGGCGCGCGTATTCGGACATATTCGCAGGATGTTCAAGGCGGCGCTCCGGCGCCTGTGACTGCTGAGGGCATGTCTGCGACGCGAGTTTCGCCCGATGGCAAGTATGTGACGGCGGTGACCGGCGGAAAATTGAACGTGTTGCCGGTCGGAGGCGGTGAGCCTAAGGCGGCCCTGGACATACAGGCCGGGGAAACCGTGCTGCGATGGAGCGCCGACGGCCGTTTTCTTTTTTTGCAACAGGTGGTGGGTCCGGCGGTGGTGAAGATTAACCGGCTGGACCTGGCGAGCCGCCGCGAGGAGCCCTGGAAAGAGATCAAGCCGGCCGACCCGGTGGGCGTGCGGATTATCGATTTGGTGGTGACGCCGGACGGCAAAGCTTACGCATATTCGTTCCAGCGCGATATTGGCACGCTGTATCGCGCGAGCGGGCTTCGGTAGCGCCATTATCTATCGGTGCGCGATCACGAGCAGCGACCGGGCGCGTTTGACGACGCACATGAGCGCGCGCTTCAGATTTTCAGGATCCAGCGCGGCGAAGCTTTCGTCCAGCACTACCAGATCGGCGTCCTGCAGAAGGGCCCGCGCGATGTATAGACGGCTGCGCTCGCCGTGCGAAAGCTGCCAGCCGGTTTCGCCGACCATTTGCAGCATGCCCGCGGGCATGCGTTCCAGCAGCTCGCCGAGGCCCAGTTCATTGCAGATGGCTCGCGCTTCCTCGAAGTCGGCGGGACCCAGGACAGTGGGCCGCCCCAGAAACAAATTGAATGCGAATGTTTCGGCCAGGACGTGATTCTCGTGGAACTGCGGCGCGGCAGCCAGACGCCTGCGCCATTCCGCGGCGCCAAGAGTCTTGCGATCGAGGCCATGGATGAGAACGCTGCCGGAGCCTGGCTCGCGCACTCCGGCCAAGATGGAAACCAGCGTCGATTTTCCACCGCCGGAGGCGCCCTCCAGGACCACACGATCGCCGGCGGCGATCTCAAGGTTGGTCCCGCTCAGTACGGGCTGAGCGCGATCGCTGTAGCGAAAGCTGAGGTCGCGCATCTCGATTATGGGCGATGATTCGGAGGTTGCGTAAGCATTTAACGATCCAGGCAGATCGGGACGCGCTGCCGCATGGAACAAAACCGACGTGCGCTGCCATGCTGTCGCGGCTCCGGCCAACTGCCAGGCACCCGCCGCCAGCCGTTTCCATGCGCGATACGCGAGCAAGATGCCACCCACGGCGATCGCTATGCGTGACGGTGAATCGATGCCGCGCACGAAAGCAGGCACGAGCCCGAGCAGCCCGAGGATCAGCCAACCGCGAGGCACGAGGGCGATAAGCCTCGTTGTGGACCGATCCATTGATCGAGAGCTTCGCAAATATTCTTCGAGCGCCTGATCTTCGGCGACGTGCCAACGATCGGCTGGGAGCTGGGCCAGGCGAGTGCGATGGCCCGCCATGCTTTCCACCAGATCGTGCGTCATGGCCAGGCGAAGGCCGGTCCAATCGCGATTGCGCCCGAAGTACGACCAGGCCAGGGCCGCGGCGATCAGCAGCCAGACCAACAGCAGCGCCGAGTGCAGAAGACCGCCTGCGCCCAGGGCCAATACAAATAAGGAAGCGATGATTTCGATAAGCGCGACCAGCGCGAGAAAGCCGCCGCTTAGCGCGAGCGCTTCCACGGCCTCCGATTCAAGCACGCGGCCGAGCAGTTGCCCCGCGCCTTGATGACGAAGGCTATCGGGTTCCAATCGCAGGGAGCCAAAGAAAAGGCGCTGTTTCAGCAGAGTTCCAGCGCCGATGGCGACCCAGCCTTGCAGTCGAGTGATGAAGACGCGCAGCGGAACCAGCGTCAGCAGGATGAGAGCCCACGGAAGCAGCCAATCGCGGCCAGGCGCGCTGCCAAGCACCTGCGATCCGATCACCCACCAGGCGAGAATCCAGAGCGCGTACTGGAGAGCATGGGCGCCTGCGAGCGCGAGAAGGCGGCCGGGAATGTGCGCGTGACGCATTTGATCCCAGAAGTTCGCGCCCGGTGGAACACGCAGCAGCCAGATCCCGCGGATTGGTTTGGACTTTAGACGTTCCCGCAGGAGGGCTTCGCGTGCTCGGGCCTGTTTCGATGGCGGGATCTGGGCGCGGTCGAGCATTTCCTGGATCTGTGAGAGGGCCGGCGCTTCCATGCTGGAGCAAAGCGCTGACCGGATGGCGTCGGCAGAGACGCGCACTTTTCGAAGATCGGGAGTAAGCACGCGGCCATTGGGAAGGATGGCGAGAAAGGCTGGGCCCCCGGAGGTGGGAATGTGGATCAGAGCTGGACCCATGTGGTGCAGTTGACGATCGAAATCGGAGTAGGGAGTTTCGGAGGGCTGCGCTTCGAAGCCCAGGGTGAGGGCGGCGGATTCGAGCCAATGGGCGAGGGAATCGATGCCGGCGGGGCTTGGGGATTCCGGATTGGGGATTCGCCCAGCGGTTAAAAAACATAAGGCTTCTCCCAGGCGGGAGGGAGCCCAGAGGCAGGATTCAGGAAGTGAGTTGGCCATTGTGCAGACGCAGGTGGCGCCACTCAGCCCCTTCCCAGAATTCGTCATGAATCGCACGCTCGGCGTCGAGCATTGCATCCAGACGTGGCCCATGGCCGTCTTCGACGATAGTGCCATCCTGCATGACGAGCACGCGGTCAAACGTCAGAGCTTCCCGGATGTCGTGCGAAATGAAAATCAGCGTGGCATCGCGCCAAAGTTCACGCGCGCGGGTGAGCAGCGCGTGGCGCTGATCAAAATCGAGTCCGCGGAATGGCTCGTCCAAAATCGCGAGCCGGACATCGGAGCGTAGCATGGCGCGGGCCAAGCGCACACGCTGGCCTTCTCCGCCGGATACCAGGCCGCCGCCCTCGCCGAGGGGAGTTTCGAGGCCGTTGGGAAGGCGATCGATTATGCGCTGCAATTCCGCGGCGTCGACGACCCTGTCGAGGGGAGCGGCGGGGGGCGATCCGTAGCGCAGGTTTTCGTCGAGGGGCCGGTTCCAAAGGTGCACCCCAGGATCTACCCATGCGGTATGCGCGCGAAGTTGATCGAGGCGCGATTCGTCAAGCTCGACGCCATCCACCAAAACACTGCCCGACGCAGCGCGATGCCATCCAAGCAGAAGGCCAGCCAAGCTGGATTTTCCCGCGCCCGATGCACCCACAATCGCGACATGCGAGCCGGCCGGGATGGACAGATTGATGTCGTGAAGTATCTGGTGTCCGGCCGCAATGACGCTGACGTTTTCGAAACCGATGGAGAGTGGTCCGGGGGAATCTGCTGGGGGAACGGATCCCGGGGTTGATTGTTGCTCGAGGGCGCCGAGGGGCTCGAGCAGCCGCAAAGTTATGTTGCGATATGCGGGATACTGCCACGCGATGAGCGCCACTTCCTGGCCCAGCGCTGGAAGATTCAACGCCCAATAGACCAGCAACAACACGGCGCCAGTTTGGGCGCCGCGCGCGAGATAGGACGCCAGCAGCCAAATCGCGAGACCGAATCCGGCCAGGAACTGAAGCGTTTCAAGCGAAATGACGGAGCGTTGCAGATTCAATCCGGCGCGCGCCCATTCGGTAAGCAGGGATTCGTGCTCGCGGCGTACCGCTGATTGGCCGCCGTGCGTGTGGATGGCTATCAATCCGAGCAGCGCATCCAAATAGAAATGGGAAAGCGCGCCGGAGTGAGTGCGCAAACGAAGATCGCGCTCCATCAACAGAGGTTGCGACATGACTGGGATCGCAAGGGCAACGAATGCGGCAAGAATGGCAATGGGAGCGCTGGCCGGATCGAGCCACACGATTCCGGCGGCAGTGCAGACAATCTCGAAGACGTAGCGTAGAAGCTGGCCGCCTAGTTCAGGCAGCCGTCGAACCATGTGAATGCCATGGCTGCGCTCGGCCATATCGGATTTAGGACGGCTATGAAAATAGCGATCGCCGAGGCGCGGGATCTTTTCGAGGAACGCCACGCGCAGACGAATTTCCAAACGACGTCCGGAGCGCAAGAGACTGGCGGCCAGCGGGAGGTCGAGGAACAGGAGCGCGATTGAAAAGACGATGGCGGGGGCCAGAAGCTCGCGGCCGGCGCTTAGCAGACCACGCAATAGGATCGCTTCCACGATCACCGCTGCCGAGGCCAGCAGCAGTGCGATGGCGATCAAGGCCGGAGTAAAGACGCCGTCGGCGCGGAGCAGCCGCAGCAGCTCACGGCCAGGCCGCGCGGAGGGTTGCTGGAGGGCAGCGAGGAGTTCGGGCGACGAAGGTGCTTTGCCGGGGGAAGTTCCAAGAGCGCGGACGAGAATCGCGCCGCGCATCACAAGCTGGCCATGGCCGGTAGCGGCTCGAACGGACCAATAATGTTCTGGGATATTATCATCACGTTCCAGCAGCGTCTCGAGCAGGCGCGCGCTCTCGGGACCGCGCTCGATGGCTTCGGAACTTGCCAGCGATTCCAGCATGCGAACGCCGGCGTCCAAGGCAGCGAGCGATCGCCAATCGGGATCGTTCGTGGCGGGACCGACGGTATGAGCGTCGTCGTTGATTCCGAGCGAATGCAGACGGCGGCGCAAGGGAGCGAGAAAATCGTCCGAGCCGGCATAAGCGCGCCAATCGTCGGCCGCGACGGGCTGCTGGTGGACGTAGAGATCGGACAGGAAGCGAGCGGCGGTCACCCAGCGGCGGCCGACCGCGGGATCCATCAGCTCAACAAATTTGCCGAATCGCCGCCAGACGATGACGAAGTGAGTGACGCCATTGGGCAGCACGACCACCGCTATGGCTGGCAAGGCGCGCGCCTCGTTGAGCAACACATGATCGGGCGGGAGCATAATCTGCTCGGCCTGCAATCCAAGCTGATTGGCGATTTCTTCGATAGTGTCGATGGAGGTGCCGTCCACGCCGGTCTGGCAGGCTTCGCGCAGGCGGCCATAACTGACCGGGATTCCAAATCCATCGAGCAGTGATTTAAGCGCCGCCGGACCGCAGTCCATGTTGGAGGTCTGTACGACCTCGGAGACAATGAGGCGAATGCGCTGCTTCATTGCTGAGGGCGGCCCAAGGTATGGAGCGCGATGGCCGCTGGGGAGATGCGGGAGACTTCGACCTCGGCAGTGGCCAAGGTCGAAGTCGTTGTTGGTTGTTGGTTGCTGGTGAAAACCAGCTCGGCGTGATCCGGAGCTACGTTTCCGACCCGAGCTAAGAAAGTGCCGCGGTTGGAACGGATCAACGCGGATTGACCCGGATGAATTCGGTCAGTCGATGAAAAATAGGCAATGGCGCGGCCGGATTCGATGCGGACATTGGTCGTGGTTTCGTATTGGGGGACGCGCGCGGCCAGCATCCACCAGGACCATGCGGCCAAAAGGATCGCGGCAAACACTAGTGTGAGTTTAGAGCGTCCGAAATCATCGGCGTCCAAGGCGCGAATGGTTCGGGCGAACGCAATTCCCTGGTTCATTCTCTCGATCCGTGACGCACTTCTACTGAGTGTATCGTGCAGGCCAAGCGAAACGGCTGGTACGCGTTGGCTATTCCGCCGCGGCTTGCTTCAGCAGTTGCTTCATATTCAGATTGCGGATTAGCCGGTGCAGGTAGTTGGGATGCAGCCCTAGCAGCCGCGCGGCTTCGGTGTAGTTGCCTTGCGCTTGCTCGAAGGCGTTCAAGATGAGCTGCTTTTTGGACTCACGCAAGGCGTCGTGGAAAGCGGTCATGCTGGCGCCGGCCGCCGAGTCGGCTTTCTCGAGAATCGCTTCGGGCAGATCTTCAGGCAGGATCAGATCGGAAGAGCCCAGCACCACGGCGCGCTCGATCGCGTTTTCAAGCTCGCGCACGTTGCCCGGCCAATCGTAGGCGGCGAGACACGCGCGGGCCTGGGGTGAGACGCCCAGCACGGGACGGTTGGATCGCTGGGAGAATTTGGCGGCGAAATAACTGGCCAGAAGCGGGATGTCCTCGCGGCGCTCGCGCAAGGCGGGCATGCGGAGCGCGACGACGTTGAGCCGGTAGAACAGATCCTCGCGGAAGCGGCCGCGCTTCACTTCTTCCTCGAGATCGCGATTAGTGGCGGTGATGAGGCGCACATCCAACTTGATGGTGCGGGTGCCGCCGACGCGCTCGAATTCACGTTCCTGCAACACCCGCAGCATTTTGGCTTGCAGCAGCGGGGCCAGCTCGCCGATTTCGTCGAGGAAAACAGTGCCGCCCTCGGCGATTTCGAGCTTGCCTTTTTTCTGGGCGATGGCGCCCGTGAATGCGCCCTTCTCGTGACCGAACAGCTCGCTTTCCAGCAGTGTCTCGGCCAGCGCGGCGCAGTTGATGGCGACGCAAGGCTTGTTGGCGCGGCTGCTGTTGCGATGAATGGCGCGGGCCACCAGTTCCTTACCCGTTCCGCTCTCGCCGAAAATCAGCACGGTGACGTCTCTGGGCGCCACGCGCGAGATGAACTGATAGACGTCGCGGATGCGCGGGCTATCGCCCACCATGTTGTGCTCGAGACTGATCTCGGCTTGCAGGCGGCTGTTTTCCTGCTCGAGCGATTCCATGCGGCGCGCGTTGTCGAGCGCGGCGGCGGCGATACCTCCGATGGCGGTGAGGAGCTGGAGATGTTCTTCGTCGAAATGCGCCTCAGGATTGGTGGCGTCCAGGTAGATCACTCCCATGGTGCGGTCGAAAACTTCGAGCGGCACTGCAAGCACGCTGTGAATGCGGCGCTCCACGATGCTGGCGGTATCGGAGAACGATTCGGTGGCGGGCAGATCGTTGCACAGCACGGCGACGCCCTCCGAAAGAACCTGGGAGACGATGGTGCGGCTGACCTGTACGGCCTGGTTCGCGCCCGTGACACGATCCCAGCCGAAAACCGAAGTCCATTCGTCCAGGCCATGCTCGCTCAACAGAATGGCCGCGCGGTCGGCCGGGGCAACCTCGAAGATACATTCGAGCAGTTGCTTTTCCAAGGCCTGGAGGCCGCGCACTGAGTTCACCGCTTTGCTGATGCGGAGCAGGGCGTTCAAGTCCCCGACGGTACGTGTGTTGGCCTGGATATCCTCCAGCTGTTGGAGGTAGCGCGCGTCTTTTTTGCGAAGGATGATGGTGGACCCGCCGTGAGCTTCGGACTTGTCGAACTCTACCGACGTAGAGACACTCTTGGCGCGCTCGGTATCGGGCAAAACGAAGACGAACAGCGAGCTTCCGATTTTAATCTGATCGCCGGAAGCGAGGACGCGCTCGGTGACGGGAACGTCGTTTACAAACGTGCTGTTGCGGCTGTTGAGATCCTGGATCTTGAACTGCGCGCCGGTGTGAAGGATAAGGCAATGGTGACGGGAAACCCCGGCATCCAGCAAGGAGACTTGATTAGAGGGCTCGCGCCCGATAGATACTTCAGGTTCCAATAATGGAATGCTGGTTCCCTTTAGCGGGCCAGCAATGGCCTCGAGCTCGGCCGCAGTGTCCGGCATGCTTACGCGTAAGTATACCGGATAACAGAGCAGGGGAGCTTGGGATTTGTGACGGCCTGAGGCAGGGCGGCGCTCTAAGGTCAATACCCTATCCAGCTGGATAGGGTGTCTATCCGAGTAGATAGCAAAACAGCGCCCAAAGCCTTAGAGCCGGTCTTTCAGAATGCCCGCCTACCGGCTGCTTTTATCTTTCTTTTCAATAGCATAATCTACTTAGTACATTCGTTCCTTTGGCCATGGTACTTTGGTGGTCCGGGTGCATACCTAAGGGTCGTAAGTAAGTAATAGTGCAAAGAAGGAGGTAACACCAAATGAGGACCAAGACGAACGTTAAAGCTGGTAATGGATGTTGGGGAACTTAATTTCCCGACCCTGGAATTAAAAGTTCTACCGCGGCCGGGAAACCACGCCTAGCCGCGGTTTTTTGGCCGGTTTTGCCCGCGACGGCGCGCCGAGGTTAGAATGCAGACTGCGAATGAGCGCTCTTACGCAAGACTTGCGGTACGCGCTGCGTACGTTTTTAGGCAAACCGGGCTCAACCACAGTAGCCATCGTCGTTCTTAGTCTGGGAATTGGCGCCAATGCCGCCATTTTCAGCGTCACCAATGCAATTCTAATCCGTGCGCTGCCTTACAGGGACCCTGAGCATCTAGTTTTCCTTTGGAAGAATAAGCTCTCCCAGGGAAAACAGCAAGAGATGCTGTCCGCAGGGGACTTCAAGGACTTTCAGGCAGCGACCCTGACGTTGGACCAGATAGGAGCCATCCGGTCTCAATCTTCGGTCCTCACCTCGGCAGAGGTGCCCGAGCGAATCGAGGCTGCGGCTGTTTCACCCAGCGTTTTCCAGATGCTGGGGATGCAACCGGCTGCGGGACGATCCTTCGCTTCCGACGAGGACCAGCCGGACAAAAACCACGTAGCGATTCTAAGCGCCGGCCTGTGGCAACGCCGTTTCGGCAGGGACCCCAACGTTCTTGGCAAAAAGCTCTCGTTGGACGGGGGCTTGTTCACGATCATCGGCATCGCCCCTGCGCTTTTTCGGATTCCGGGGATCCAGTCGGAGGTTTGGATTCCGTACACACCCACTCCCATGGATTTGCTGCCGAGCAATCGCGGCCAGCGCGTCCTGAGAGTGGTCGCGCACCTGAAGCCCGGGACGTCGCTCGATCGGGCGCAAAGCGAGATGCGCGTTATCGCGGATCGGGTGGCGCGGGAATACCCGGATATGAATGCCGGCTATAGCGCCGCATTGGTGCCCCTTCGAGAGCAGCTCATCGGCGACATCCGTCCGACTCTTTGGGTGCTGATGGCCGCTGTTGCGGGGGTTTTGTTAATTGCCTGTGTGAACGTAGCGCATTTGCTGTTGGCCCGTGCCGCGGACCGTGAAAAAGAGATCGCGATACGGACCGCTTTGGGAGCTAGCCCCGGCCGCCTGGTGCGGCTGCTGCTGACCGAGAGCGTTCTGCTGGCGATGATCGCGGGAGCGGCGGGACTACTGCTGGCTTACTGGGGCACCTGGATCCTGCCTAAGTTGGCCCCGGGCGCGCTCCCGCGGACGGAAGAAATTCCCATGGATTGGCGCGTTCTGGGCTTCACGCTAGGGGCGTCGATCATTACCGGAGTAGCGTTTGGACTGGCGCCGGCCTTAGCCAGCGCCCGATCCAATCTGAACCTGGTGCTGCGCAGCGGAGGCCGGGGCGGGACCGGTGCCCGAAAGCGCAGCCGGGTTCGAGATGTGCTGCTGGTGTGCGAGGTAGCGTCGAGCGCGGCGTTGCTGATGGCGGCCGGGTTATTGATTCGCAGCTTCGTCCGATTGCAGGAAGTGAATCCAGGGTTTCGCGCCGACCATGTCCTCAGTATGCAGCTCTCACTGCCGGAGGCCCATTATGCGGGCCTCAAAGTCGCGCTGTTCTACGACCGGCTGCTCGACCGGGTAGCTCAACTTCCAGGAGTGCAAGCTGCTGGAGTTTGCCGTTTCTTGCCATCGAGCGGCAGCGATGCAAGCTTGAATTTCCAGATCGAGGGACAGCCGCGTCTGAATGCCGCGGATCAGCCGCGCGCCAAATACCGGACGGCCAGCGGAGGATACTTTGCGGCGTTGGGCATCCCTTT
>Ga0302326_10004738_pt1 | contig 31307 bp, 31 predicted proteins | sample Palsa_T0_3_FD_202264 | JGI IMG/M metagenome (GOLD analysis project Ga0302326, IMG submission 202264) | Peat permafrost microbial communities from Stordalen Mire near Abisko, Sweden - Palsa_T0_3 | ecosystem: Environmental > Terrestrial > Soil > Palsa > Peat permafrost | place: Sweden: Abisko...
CGCAACGACATTAAATATCGAACGCGCGTCGCTATGGATTGCGTGTTCGCGAAGTCCATACGGCCCTCGTTGTATCTGTATCTGGTCGTCGTGACGGTCCCGGCAATACTCGCTCGACGCGGCTCCTACTGATTGAACCAGAGCTGATCGCCTCACGCATGGGTTGAAGAGTTCCACATTCGCTCTCCTCTGCGACAATATCCGCGCAGCACTCAATACATTCTGATCTCCCCGATGCCGCTTAGCCTCGCGACAACACCGCAGTGTAGCGCTGCGCGAATGAGCAAACGATTCCTTTGATGGACGCTCGCGAGGTGAACAGCCGCACCCATAGCACAAATTGCGACCTTTGCCGCCGCCGCAATGAAAGGAAGGAATGTGCGATTTTTGCGCTTCAGTCTCGAACCATGCGATTGTCCGGCACGAAAGTTTCGGCGCAAAAGCCACAATAAGTTTGCCCGCTTTCGATCGACACGCTCGAACACAACAGCGTCGGGCGCGAAGCCGATACGACCGCCCGCATCGCCGAAGCGGTAGAAGAAATCTTCATCTTCGCCTCCGGTCCTGCCCAGTTCATCGCGGAACCGCAATCCGTGCATTTCCGCCAGATCTCGGCGAAACAGCACATTGCCGGTATAGGCTGTTTGGATCTTTCCGCCAGTCCAGATCGGCCACGTAGAATGAAAGTCTCCCTGGCCTAGCCATGGCGGAACACCGTCGGGATAAATGGCGGTGACGGGCCCGAGAACCGCATCCCAATGTCCACGCGTGGCTTCTTCGAGCAGCGCTGAGAGCCAGTTCGGCGCGGGAATTTCGTCGTCATCGAGAAAGGCGACCCACTGACCTCCTGCCGCATCGAGACATGCATTGCGCGCAACCGATATATTGTTTGCCGGGGCGTGCACATAGTGCAGATCGATACCGTATTCGGCGGCCGCGTACAGAACCCACGCGCGGCCTTCGCCATGCACGCTATTGTCTGCCACAACGACGCGCAGGCGTCCGGGCTCTATTTGGGTCTGGCGCGAAACGGCCGCTAACGTCTCGACGATTTCCGGACGGCGATAGCTGCAGATGCAAAGATCGATGTCCGGCTTGCGGTTCAGGATATTTGGCTTGCCGTCCGAACTCTGTACACCAGCTTCCGGTTCGATTGCCATTCACCCCTTTTGGCCTTTATCGGCCTTACGTGCAACTATCGGCGTACAAGAGTGTTCCCTCTAAGAGCGATTCATTTCGAATAGAGAGAATTCGCGGGCGGGCAAAAGGATGAACACCCAAATACGTACGTTGTTGGCCGCGCACGGAGGTCTGTCTTCCAGCGCGACAAGCATTTCGAACGACGCCGATCTCTATCGCGCCGGTTTGAAGTCGCACGCCTGCGTTGAACTCATGTTGGCCCTGGAGGAAGCGTTCAACGTAGAATTTTCGGACGAGATGCTTACACGCGCAACGTTTCGCAGCGTGGCGGCAATCGAACGAGCCGTTTCGATGCTCCGCCACGAAACATTGCCGGTATGAGCGCACTTCGGGTTGTTGCGGAAACCGGAGCATTGGAGCGTGCGCAGCGTCCCATAGCCATAGCTGCGGAAAACGCCGACGACGTCGATCGTCGCAATCGATTTCCCCTTGAGGCGGTAGATGCACTCAAAGCCCAAGGACTGCTGGGCGTGGCAGTGCCCCGCGAATTTGGCGGGGACGGTGCGACACTTTCCGACCTGTCGGCGATTGCGAAGGCGCTGGGCGGCGCCTGCGCCTCGACGGCCATGATATTTGCGATGCATCAAATCTGCATGGCAAACCTGTTGGACTGCGCGCTCGAGAGCCCCTGGCATCGCGATTTGATCAAGCAAGTCATCGGCTGTCCTCTGTTGTTCGCTTCAGCCACGACGGAAGCGGGCGTTGGCGGCGACCTGCGTCAAAGCATTTGCGCGCTGGACTATAGCGGTGATAGGATTTCCCTAATCAAGGACGCGCCCGTCATCTCCTACGGTGAATATGCCGACGCAATATTCGCCACCGCCCGGCGTAACGCCGACACGGCGTTCTCGGACCAGGTACTGGTTGTGCTTATGCGCTCGCAGTGCCAGGTCGAACGCACTTCGACATGGGACGCACTCGGGATGCGGGGTACCTGCAGCCATGGCTATCGACTGAAAGCCGAAGGCAGAGCCGAACAGGTGATACCAAAGCCCTTCGCCGACATCGCCGCCGATTCCATGGTGGCAATTTCCCATCTCTTGTGGAGCAGCGTCTGGTGCGGTATCGCCACCGCCGCGCTGAGTCGGGCGCAGAATTTCGTGGCGGCGCAGGTTCGCAACCATTCGGGGCACCCCCCTGCCGGCGCCGTGCGCCTGGCAGGAGCGTTCTCGCGTCTGCACTCCGTGGAAGCATCGATCACGAACGTGCGGGAGGAGTGGGAAGCGGCTCGCAGCCAGCCGACATTCGGCGTAGCGCTTTCCGTTAACGCTCTGAAAGTCTCCGTTTCGACCGATTCGCTTGCCGTTGTCGACGATGCGATGATGATCTGTGGGATTCAGGGTTACAAAAACAACGGACCCTACAGCTTGGGACGTCATTTGCGCGACATCCATTCGGCCAGACTTATGATCGCGAACGACCGCATCCTCGCCACTACTGGCCAGATGCTGCTGATGCAGCGCCGCCACAGATCGCGAGCCGATTGAGATGGATGTCTCCACACCATTGCTCGAACGATTGGTGGAACGACGCATTCTCGTCCCGATGGGGGTGGACGGGCTATATGGCCGCAGCGGCATTTTCGAGTCGGTCGTGACGGGTCTCGAATCGGCGATTGCGCGGGCCGGCTCGGCCGACGAAGCCGAAGTCCTGCGATTCCCTCCGGCGATGCCGCGAACGGAATTTGAACGCAGCGAATACATGAAAAGCTTTCCGCAGTTGGCCGGCACCGTCCACGCATTTTGCGGCGGCGACCGTGAGCACATGGCGCTACTGACAAAGCTTGCAACCGGCGAAGACTGGTCGCGCGATCACAAGCCGACGGAGCTCGTGCTGGTTCCCGCTGCCTGTTACCCGCTCTATCCGATGTTGGCCATGGAGGGGGTCATACCGGGAGGGGGCCGTCTATTCGATGTCCAATCTTACTGCTTCCGTCACGAGCCGAGTGCCGATCCGGCGCGGATGCAGTTTTTTCGGATGCGAGAGTTTGTGCGCGTCGGAACGGCCGGACAGGCGCTGACATTTCGGGATTTATGGCTCTTGCGCGCCAAGACTTTGATTTCGAACCTGGAGCTGCCGTTTGAAATTGCGCCGGCAAACGATCCGTTTTTCGGTCGCGCCGGAAAGCTGATGAAAGACAACCAACTGGAGCAAGAACTGAAACTCGAACTTGTTATTCCGGTGGCAAGCGCGCAACCGACTGCATGCCTCAGTTTCAATTATCATCAGGATCATTTCTCGAATATCTGGCAACTGACGCTGGCCCCCGGAAAGTCGGCGCATTCGGCCTGTGTAGGCTTCGGACTGGAACGGATCGTTTTGGCTCTGTTTCGTCATCACGGATTCGAACCGGGCCATTGGCCCGCCGGCGTCCGTCATACGCTCTGGGGGTAGCTATGCTTGTGTGCATGCCTGGGATTTCGTCGGAAACCTTTCATCCGCACGCCCTGCATCACGTCGACCGCTGCTGGCCCGAGACCAATTGCTCGCTCGATCTCTGGATTGCAGTTTTGCATGCGCTTGGTCTTTCGCCCGAACCCGCGCTCGGCATTGCTGCGCGTCAGGACTTTGAAGGCGACCAATTCGGATTTACGAAGATACCCGCTGAGGATATCGAATTTCTCTACGGCTTGCGCGTTCAGGAACTCGCTCCATACGAGACGCTCGAGGTTCACATCGAGCATCAGATGGCCCGCGCACGCTTGTGCCTGATGGAAGCCGACGCATATTATCTTCCGGATACTGGTCAGGCCGCTTATCGAAAGCGTCACGCCGCAACGATGATCGGCATCAATCGACTGGACCGCGCCGCGGCCATCGCCGAATACTTTCACAATGGGGGGTACTTCAGACTCGCGGCAGAAGACTATCGCGGATTATTTCGGTACGAATCGGCAATGAGCGCGGGCCAGCCGCCCTATGTCGAGTTCACCACCCTCCACTCCGAGCCTGTCGAACCTGCGGAGTTGAAGCGGCGTGGCGCAATGCTGCTTTCGAAGCACTGGGCACGGCGTCCGACAACCAATCCCATTCGGGAGTTTCAGGCTGTGTTCGTCGAGCAAGCCAAGGCTCTGGTCGATCGAGAGCCGGAAGCATTGCACGCTTATTCTTTTCACACGTCTCGCATGTTGGGCTCTAACTTCGAGCTTCTGGGGTCTTGCTTGGACTGGCAGGCCGGCACCAATCATGCGCTAACCGGACATTGCACAACGATCGCCGAAGTCTCGAAGACCCTCCCGCTTCGGCTCGCCAGGGCTGTTGCTCATCGCCGTTTCGAACGGTTGAACGTCTTCTTGGATCCGGCAGCGGATGCATGGGACGCCCTTTTTGGCGAGGTGAATATTCGCGCTGTCGCATAATTCGTAACGAACTGTCGTTCCCGTCGGCGGATGTGGGATATTATGCTCGCGAACGACGCCCAATCCGGATTCCGTCACAAGGATTATAGCCCGTGCGCTTCACGCCGGAGCGCTCGACACGCGTTCGACAAAGGAAAGAAGATCTTCCAGCGCGATCCGCCGGCTCTCACGAAAAAACAGCCCGTGATCCAATCCGTCGATGATACCAACGGACATTCCGGGCAGCTTGGCGAACCAGGCTCCATCGCGGTCAAAATGCGTTTCAAGTTCGTCCAACGAGCTGTCAAATGCTCCTACGACGACACGCGCCTGTCCGCCGCGCATTGATAGTTGTCTCATGCTTGCCCGAAAGGTTCGAGTCTGTTTGCGGTCCAACCGAGCAATCCATCGCCGCAGCAAGCCGCTGGAGATATTCGTCAGCGCGCTCCTCCAGCGGATCTCGCCATTAAAAATGCGCCGCCACTGGTTTCGCGAACTCAGATGCCGCCCGATATTCCTCAGCCAAGGTTGTCTTGAGCCCTCCATAGTCGCAGATTGCGTTAGAGAGTCGCCAGCCCGCCAAACCAGAATTGCTGCGTTAACGGCATAAGCCGCAGCTATGCGCTCGTTGCGACAGGCAATTTCCAGCGCATGGTAGCCACCGGAACAAACCCCGGCCACAGTGATACATGAAATGTCCTCCGCAGCCAGAAGGGCGACGGCCGCGACAAAATCTTCGTCTCGCGGCGTCTCGTAAATGTGGCTTCGCCACCCATCGGAAAAAGCGCTGTCTCCGAGACCTGCGAAATCGAAACGAAGGGCGGCGATGCCATGATTGCAAAGTTCCCGAGAAGCCTCAACCGCAAATCCCCCGATGCCTGCCCTCGAATCCCCTCCCGTGTTGACGAAAATGACGGCTTTTTTTTCGCCGACTACATCTACAGGAGTGCATAATACCCCGCGCAAGCCATTTCCAAAGCTGACGGCACGTTCTTCTCCGCCGATCACCGTCAGCCGTGCGGAAGCTATCGGCTCGGTCATAGTTACAGGCGGCCAATTTACCGAAAGACATAGCAACCAGGAGGCAATTCGGCGGAAGAGTGCATCGGGAGGCTCGTTGAGATAAGCCTCCTGAAATAGCTCCCCATATCCCTCGAACGATTCGAAATCGATCGCCGCCCCAAGATCGCTCAACCGTTCCTGGAGGCTCGTAGCATCGCCGCGGGATGCAATAAAAACACTAGGGGAAGTTGAGTCGAGTTCGCCGAGATCGAGCTTTGCCATGCTTTCCAAGGTCTGCGGCGAGAGCCAGAGCCCGTCTGCATTGAGCCCCAAACCTGCGTCGTTGCCTGGTGAATGGCCCCTGAGAAGAGCAGTGGCGAACTGCAACTCTCGTAGCCATGGACGCCCTTTGATAACGGGAGCCAGCAGCAAGAGCGCATCTGCACGCACCCTGGTTGCGGCGATCGCGGCGAGGCTGGCTCCTATGCGTACCCCCCCTAGAACAAGAGTGCCGGCATTGGTTGCTGCTTGAGCAAATTCGACAGCTTTTTCGACGCCGCGAAGCCACTGCTGCCACGCGTCGACCTCGTCGGGCAGGGGAAGAGATTCCCCTGTTCCAAGATGGTCGTAGCGAAGAACGGCGAAACCTGAAGACGCAAGACGATTTGCCAGAAGCCAGATTGAACGGTGCGCGTTGCGTGCTTCGCGTCCCAGCGGTTGGCAAAAAACGATCGTTGCGAGCAGGGGCGAATGCGTTTGGGGGAGATGGAGCCAGCCTCGGTGGCCGTCAAAAACAACCCCCTCCATACGGGTGGCGTCGCTCGGGTCGCCTATCGCGTTGCTCTCTTCCGGAGGTTCTACGTTCAATACGTGTGGAGCAACCATGTTTCCCTCTAGCGGAAACCCTTGCCGCGGGAAATGGTTGCCTTTTTCCTCTCAGACGCCCGAGCACGAGCGTTTGTGCGACTGCCACACCCCGAATCCCCGTCGCTTTCGACCAATCGTTACGCCAATTGACTGGCCCTTTCCATAAACCAGGCGCGCTGCCGGAGCCTGACGACATCGTTCAGAACGGACGCCATCCGATTGCAGTCGGATTGATCCGCGATGAAAGCAGTGCGCGGCGCATTTCGAGCCGCATCCTTCAGGGTTCGAAAAGCGACAGGCGTGAGACGCTCCAGGAAAGATTCCAATTCCACGGCTGGATCATCCATCAAAACGCCGAGGTGCATTGCCTTCAACCAGCGGCCTGTCTCGGCGCGGCGGAGCGCGAACGGTATCGCGTTGAAACTCCCACCCTCATAGATCCGGTTGGGAAGCAGCCATTCCGAATTGCCATTTTCTTCGAAATAGTCGATTGCCCAGTTAAAATGCACGCTCGCGTAAAGCCGCTCCAATTCCGCCTGCGCATAAGCGCCTCCAAAGTGCAACGCCGGAACGGCCTGGACACCGTTCTCAAAATTGCCGAAGACGCTTTGCGCTGGACGACCGCATATCTCGATCTGCACAAGATCCGGCCTTTTGCTCGCCAGGTTGCGCAGCATTTCGAGACTCCGCCGGCATCGGATCATCCCGAACCAACCGATGCGCCACGGCGGCCCCGATGCCAATTCCGACTCTACCTTCGCTGTATCGTCGAATTGCAATCGAAGCATTTTATTTTCGATCACATTGGTGGGAAGCCTGTGATGCGGGAACTGCACGGTTTCGAAGTATTCTCTCAGGAATGCAGGCGAGCTTGTGATAAGGTGATCAGTTTTGCTCATAAGAATGCGCTCGATTAGCCTCGCAATTTTTCCTATTCTACGCGTCGACAAAAGCGAGCGATGAATGTCGAGGACTTCATAAATGACGGCCAAAGGTCCGGTGGCATGGCCCTTGACCGCCACCGCAATGGCGAGCATTTCCAGATTGCGCGCGAGGAAGAGGTCTGCCGGACCGAGCTTTTGGAGCAACTTACGCGACGCCAAAGCATGGCGTGCGGTTACCAGCCCGCGATGCACCAGGCGAGAGTCGAAAGTGCGACCTAGCGGCACCGTTCTGGCGCCGGCGATTTCGGACGGCGGCGAGGCACCGCGCCAGAAACCTGCTAAGATCGTCTCGAAACCTGCGGCGTGAAGCATGAGTAGCCGTTTCGCAACAGCCGGATCGTTCAGATTGTGAACAAAATAGACGATGCGCAAGCCATTGCCTTGGGGCTGGGACTTTGGGGGTGTAGCGGGCAAACGGGCGGTTGTCGTCATAGTTCCACCGGACAGGACTTCTCAAAGATTGGATCCATCGTCGGTTGCTGCTTTTTCCCAAGACTTTTCGGCCATACCGCGCGTTGTCATAAAACCTGTTGCAGATGGGAAAATCCTTGAGTTACTTCGATTGGGTGTTGCCGGGGGGTATTGGCGCTTGGCAGTCCAATCGGCAGCGCAATGCGTTGGGCAACCTCGCCGCACGCATCGGCTTCTCGCCTGTTGACCGCGTTATGATCATCAACTGCGATGATCTGGGCTCCAGCCGCTCTGCCAATCTCGCAATCGAGCGCGCGCTTCGTCACGGAATCGCCAGTAGCGCGACATTGATGGTTCCCTGCCCTTGGGCCCAGGTAGCCGCCGAGGCTTGCCGTGATCTCGATATCGGAGTTCATCTTACTCTGACGTCGGAGTATCCGGCCTATCGCTGGCCATCTCTCACCGGCGGCCGGTCATTGCATGACAAAGATGGCTACCTTCCGAAGACTGTCCAGGAAGTATGGGCCAAAGCCGACCTCCCGGAGATCGAACGGGAATGCAGGGCGCAGATAGAACAAGCATTTCAGTGGGGCATCGACGTGACCCATCTGGATTGCCACATGGATACCCTGCAACTCGATAGGCGCTACTTCGAGACTTATGTGCGATTGGCAACGCATCATCGATTGCCATTGCGGTTCCGCAACTCGGCATTCGGCCTGCCATTTTCGTATATTTCCCGCGCGACACTCGCCCGGGCCGGGATCGTTACCACCGACCGCTTTGTTGCGCCGCCATGGGGCGAACCCGGTCAAGCGATATTGACTCGGTTTATCAGCAGTCCTTCACGAGGCGTCACGGAAATCGTGCTGCATCCATCGGACGAAAGCGAAGAGCTGCGGGCCTACGATACGGAGTACGCCGATCTTCGCGTGGCCGATGCTCGATGTCTGATGGACCCGACCTTGCGCGCTCTTATCGTCTCCAAAGACATCAAGCTAATCAGCTACCTGCCTCTTCGCGAAGTGATGAGAAGCGCTGCCTAGCGGTTCTTGCGGCGCTCCGGATACTTGTCAGATGCAGGACTTTCACCATCACGGGTGCTGGCAATGCGCCGCTCGTGCCACTCCGTCGGGCGGTCTGCTATGGTCACCAGGGCGCTATTCGCTGTTGCTTGAGTGAGGTACGAGTTTTAGAGTATTTTGCGATCAAGATGATGCATATCCGGCATGACGAAAGTAGTTTGAGCACTCGTCTGGTTCGAAGAGTTGGATGAGATTTCCGATGCGCAGCCAGAGATCGTCGCGGGTACGTTCTTCGGCAGTGCGCAAATGGGTTTTGAGCTTGGCGAAGGCCATCTCGAAGCGCCTTACAGCTCAGCAAGTCCGCAACCTGAGCGCCTTACAGCTGTAAGGCATTGGCGTCGTATGGGGTCATTTCACGGCGAAATTGGCCGTATAAGTCATTGAAGTCGCAGGAAGTAGCTCCCTTCACACGGGAGGGGTCACAGGTTCAATCCCTGTCGCGCCCACCATTGTTCAATGGGTTAGCGTATCTGTAAGGCACTCTTCCTCGGGCAATTGCCTTTCAAAGTAAGGCATTTTCAAGCTTTTTGCCGCTAACGCGCGCAGAAGCAACTGTTCGATTCATCGGGTTGGCGCCGCCTGAACAGTGTCCTACGAGCTGGATTGCCGACTTCGCATTCGCGCCGTACCCGGCAGTTTTAGGCGCGCAGGCGTTGTTGAGCCTCACGATTCGCTCTGGCTTCTGAACGCTAACCCCTGTTTGAACCTTGTATTGCGTCAGCCCGCACCGACTATCAATCCAATCGCAGGATCGCTCTGGCGACAATATCCTTTTGCACCTCGGTTGTGCCCCCATAGATCGTTTGGGCCCGTGTGTGGAAGTAGGAAGCCATGGCCGGCTGCGCAAATCGACGATTCTTAGAAATCAAGTCTGACCAAGCCTCCCGCGTGCGGTCGAACACGGGAAATCCATCATACCCGGAAAGCTCGATAAAGAGCTCCGTCAGACGCTGCGCATTCTCTGTTGCCTCGACTTTCAGCCATGAGGTCATGGTAGGGCCCTCGATTGACCCGGTTAGCAAGCGCATTACCGATATTTCTAACTGATCGAGACTGATTTCGTACGCCGCAACCTTCACAGCAAAAGTGGATCGACTGTTTGAGTTGGACGTCCCGTCAAAAATGCATCGAGCGCAAGCTTTTAGCATCGCAAGATCGGTGCGCTTGCGTGCAATGTGTGCGTAGGAAAGCCGCTCATTGTTTAAGACGAATTTTGCGAGGCGCCAGCCCCTGCCTTCTTCTCCAACAAGGTTGCGCGCTGGCACACGCACGTTTTCGAATAACACGGAATTCAGAGTATGTGCCCCGTCGATGCTCACGATAGGCTGAACGCTGACCCCGGGGGCGTTCATAGGAACACAGATAACGGATATGCCATCCTGTTTGCGCGAAGCAGCGCTGGTCCGTACAAGGCAAAAAATCCAGTCGGCCCACTGCGCCCAAGACGTCCAAGTCTTGCACCCGTTGATTACAAAGGTTTCCCCATCGCGCTCAGCGCGGGTGCGCAACGACGACAGATCAGAACCGGCATCTGGTTCGGAATAGCCTTGGGCCCAAAAAATTTCGGAGTTGAGTGTCGCCGGCAGCCATGTGTCCTTTTGCCAATCCGTCCCGAACGCGCAAATCAGTGGTCCAATGTAGATGACACCGGTAGGAATCACATTGGGCGCGTTGGCCTGCTCTAGTTCTTCATCAAAGATGTAACGCTGGCGCGCGCTCCATCCGGGACCGCCATATTCCTTCGGCCAGGTTACAGCGAACCAATTACGGCTTTGCAGCGCGATTTGCGATCGCTTATAATCATCCTTGGACAGGATCTGCCCGAACTTCACCTTGGTTAGGATGTCTTGAGGATATTCTTGCGCGAAAAAATGTCGGACCACATGCCGGAAGGTACGCTCTTCCGCGCTTTCGGAAATATTCATCGTCAAACTCCGTGCGCTTGTCATCAAGACCACAAGGCTGGGCCAGGCGCCTCGGCAGCGCTTCCAGTCCATCAGTCGTTCTCCCAGTTGCAAGAAGCGCTCTACCAAGGCGGAGCTATTTGGGGAGCCGATTATTTGAGTCCGTTAAGAGCCCGTCCATTGGGGTTTTCTTTTTTCAGAAAATGCTCGTGGCCCCTCGGCACAGTCGCGGCTTTGACGCATCAGTTCGAGCGCGGGATAGTGTCTCGCCAACGCCTGCTCGACCGGTAAATCCAAGCCCTGTACCACCATTTGCTTTGTCGCCCGCACGGCCATCGGCGAGCATCGAAGAATGCGTTCAGCCCACGCAATTGCGGATGGTAGAAGCATCGTCCGGTCGGCAACGATTTCGTTGACGAATCCGAGTTGATACCCTTCCAGCGCCTTCACGGTCCGCCCCGTCAGCATGATCTCCATTGCTCGTTTCATCGGGACCATTCGGGTCAGGCGATGAACGCCACCAGCGATGGCTGCTACACCGACTAACGGTTCGGGCAGAGCAAACGTAGCGGTTTCAACCGCTACGATCATATCGCAAGCGAGCGCGATCTCGAATCCGCCTCCAAAAGCTGCGCCATTGACGGCGGCTATCACAGGCTTGTCCAGATCGAAGCGGCCGGTTAATCCCGCGAAACCGGAGCGTGGAAACGGCCGACGTTCTGCGGGCGGCGTTGCTGCTATGTATTTGAGGTCATTTCCTGCACAAAACGCTCGGTCTCCCGCGCCCGTGACGATTGCGATCCAAAGATCAGGCGATTGCGCAAAGGTATCGAAGGCGGCCTGCAACTCGTCGTGCGCGTCCGGGTTCAAGGCGTTCATGGCCTCGGGACGATTGATCGTCACAATCATAATGCGTTCGCGACAGTCAACCTTGGCGTATCTCTCCATGTCCATCACCCCCTTTGAAGGATATGGACGAAGCACACGGAGCCAAGCCCTACCATGTGTGCCAGGCCAATTTTGGCTCTGGGCTGCTGGCGTGCGCCCGCTTCTCCACGCAATTGCATCGCCAATTCCCCTATCTGTCCCAATCCCGTCGGGCCGATCGGATGCCCCATCGCGATTAAACCTCCCGAAGTGCTTACGGCGCACCGGCCGCCTATGTCGAAAACACCGCTTTTCAATTCGTGCAAGGCCGCACCATCGTTACAGACGCCCATTGCCTCCAAGTACTCGAGTTCCTCGATCGCAAAGGCGTCGTGCAGTTCGACTACATGAAGATCCCGTGGCGAAACGCCGGCATCGTCAAACGCAAGACGCGCAGTCTCTGCCGTTATCTGGCTGTCATATCGGCTATTGTCTGCATACACTTTTTGGCTTCGGCCTGCCGAGCCGATCACGCGCACGGCTCGACCCTCCGGAAATCCCACCCGCTTCATGCCCTCCAGCGATGCCACAATGACTGCGGCCGCCCCTTCGCCGACCGGACAACACTGAAGCGCAGTCAAGGACCCCGATACGGGCGTCCCTCCCAGGATCTCCTCCAACGAACGGGCCTTCTGTCGTTGAGCGTTCGGGTTCAGGCTGCCGTTCCTGTGATTCTTTGCAGCAACATGGGCGATGTCGGCGGCCGAGGCGCCGTTGCGCGCAGCGTACTCCTCGGCAAGTAGCGCGAAGTGAGTCGCCGGCGCGATCAAATCGTCCGCCAAGCTATCGATACCTGTGTGCTTGATTGCCCAAGCAAGAGAGGTTGGTTTATCCACACCGACGGAAAGCACTATATCCGATACGCCGCTGCCAACCTCGATGCACGCTTGGCGAAACGCAGCTGAACCCGACGCCGATGCATCTTCAATGTGGGTAATGGGCAAGCCGCTGGCTCCGAGATGGCGCAACATCGGACGACCAGCAGCCATCGGCAAAAGCGCGGTTGCTACGTAGGCGGATTGCACGCTCATAAAGGCAATTCCAGCGTCGGCCAACGCCTCGCGTATCGCTTTCAACCCTAGCGCGACGTATGGCGTCGAACTGGCGCGTTGGTAAGGATGCCAGCCCACGCCGATCACATAGACCGGGCGAAGCTTTTGCATGGTGCGGGAGAGGCTAGTCACTGTTGATCTCCGTCAGCACAAGCTCGTAGTTCTCGTCTTCCCCCTGACAGCGCATTGCGACTCGACCCCCAACGCGTGCACCTGGCCTCGGTACCATTTCTGGCGCGTGCTCCATCCTTGACCGGATCATTGGGCCGGCGTCCAAGACGACGCGCGCGATCGTGAACGGAATTTCCAAAGACTTGTCCGCGTGTTGGTGAACAACGACGGCAGATTGCAAGATACCTCGCGCGGCCATGATCGAACGCTCGAGGTCCGCGCCCGCGCTGCCGCAAACCTCGCATCCGTAGGTCTGCAGGGGAAATGACACTTGGCCACAACGACAGCGAACGCCAACGAGGTATGCCGCCTTCCCGACCTGCGGATTGTCGAAGAGAGACGCTTTTTTTATATCAGACATGGCCCAGCTCGAACGGGTTTTGGATCGTAACCAGAACATATACTCTAGCTCTAGACAATTATACAAGAGGCCTGTACGATTACGCTTTCGATAATTTCTTCAGGAGACGTGTGGCGCGATGAGCAAGACTGCGACCAAGCAAGAGCCAAACGGAACGGACGCGGCAACCGCCCTCATGCCCCTTGTCGGTACTGTCGAAGAGGGTCGCGCCACGATCGGTAAGAAGAGCGATGTTTATACGGCTGAACTCGAAATCGACCTTCCAATGTCGCAGATTTTCTGCGGCCATATCAAAGACGCCAATCCGAGCTTCTGGGATCCCGAATTCGCCAATGAGGCCTGGGGCGGTTTAATCGCACCGGGCGGCCTGCTCAACACCTTCGGCAAAGCCGTGCCTTGGCGGCCTGGCGGCGGTGTACAGCGCAGAAATATTGCGATGGATGTGCCGTTGCCCGGTGCCACGACGATCAATTCCTCCACCGAAACCGAGTTTTTCAAACCACTTATGATCGGCGAGCGACTGAGTGCCTACGATGAAGTGGTTGACATCAGCCCCGAAAAAACGACTCGGCTGGGAAGAGGCCATTTCGTGACCATCGTGTGCAACTATCTCAACAGCAAGGGAGAGCTCGTCGCGAGGAACACAAACTCGATATTCCGATTCAATCCGCATCCGACAGAGTCAAAGGCATAGGAAAGCACGTCATGACCAATACCTATTCACAATTCTACTGGGATGATTTGACGGAAGGCCAAGACGTCAGCCCAATTACACTTCCCGCGACGTATTCCATGGTGCTCCTGAGTGCGATTGCGACCATGGATTTTTTTCCCGGTCATCACGATCCGGAATATGCAAGGGGGCAGGGCCAAGAGGGGATTTACGTCAACACGATGACGTATCAGGGATTGGTTGACCGCGTTGTCACGGATTGGGCAGGTCCGCAGACCTTCATCGCGCGACGCAAAATCACCATGCAACGCCCGGTCTACGCAGGCGACACAATCATCGGAAGCGGTAAGGTCACACGCTTGCACCTCGATGGAGACGGACGCGGCCTCGCTGATCTCAAGATCGATATCAGCAACCAGAATGGGCTGTGCTGTCCCGCAACGGTGACCGCAGCTTTGCCGCGCAGAGTAAGTTGAAAACGCATCAAGAGATTCTGCATTATTCCAATAAGATACGAGCGGAAATTCGGCCCCGGTTCTCGCCGGCCGCTCGCGGCTTCTTGCTTGTCGGTCGCACGATTCCGGTTGTCTCGCGGTAATCACCGATGATCTTGATCAAAAGTGCCGCGAGATCTCGTCGTTCTGTCGCCGACAGCGCCGTTAATCCAAATTTTGCATCCGCTAGCGCTTTTTGGACCTCAGCAAGATGCTTGGAACCTTTATCGGTAAGAACTGCTCGAATTGTACGCCGGTCAATCGCATGAGGATCACGGCGGACCCATCCGCGCTTCTCTAAGCGGTCCACTGCATTGGTGACCGTTGTCGCATGGACATCCAACACGTCAGCGATCTTGCCCAAAGGCAGCTCTTCCGTCTCCGCGAATTTGAGAGTCGTCATCACGGACCAATCCGCCATTGTCACGGAATGTTTGCCAAAAATCGCAATCATGCGAGCGGCGACAATGCGCTCCGCGTCGAGAATCGCGACTGCCGCGGCGAATTCGTCACTACCAGGGTAGATTCGCTTCCAGCTTGACCGAGCGTCCTTAAGCGGTTCCATAGATCACATCCACATGTGGCAGCGAGTAGCGATTCATTATCCTAACTTATTACTTTTGATGATTTTATCTGTTGGTCACTTTGGGCTGCGACAAATTGCTTTCCCAGGTCGATTTTGTTGCCCCTACCAGACGTAAGGGGGCCCTTTGTACCCGCCCTGTCGGCGTCCAGGGCAGGTCCGACCGAAACTCGATATATCGGAGCTGCAAAGTAAGGTACGCGATCCCGCGCCCAGAGACACAATGCTTCCTCGGATAGGTTCGCTCCCTCTGTCAACACCGCGGTCGCCTCGAGTTCGTCCTCTGTTAGCCTAGACGGCACAACATCGACCGCCGCGTCGCCAGTATCGGGATGGTTACGGTAGGTGTCTCCCATCTCGAAACTGGTTTTTTTCCGCCGCGACGGAGATAGTCCGTCTTGCGGTCTCGAAACGTCAAGTAGCCATCCGCGTCGACCGAACCGACGTCGCCGGTGTGGGACCACAATTCCAGAATCGCGGTCAGCACCCCCCCGGGGCCAGCTCCAATTTCCCTCAAACATGATACTGAACCGATTGGGACGTAGCCATATCTCGCCAGGCGCCCCGAGCTTAAGCGAATTGCAGCAAACCAAACGATGATCGCATCAGGGCCGTTATCAAGGAGCAAGCAGATCCTATCACCTTACGGAGCCAGATCGCAGAAAGCCTGTCCGCAATGCGCACTGCCTCCTTATCAAGCTAGTCATAGGTGTATTTCCAACCAGGAAATCGAGGCATATTTTGCGTGGTCAACGTGCGACCGCTTTGATAAGTGTGCCGGGGATTATTGACGGAATACTCATCAGCATCGTGGTCCTCAACCCAAGATCGTGATGGGAATAGTGCCGATCTCTATTGTTGCTCGGCCGTCAAGATCATTCCGCTTGTCGGAAGGCCGGTGCCGGCAGTGACAAGAATATTCGACGCGCCAGCTATCTGGTTGACTGCGGTTCCGCGAATTTGCCGGACGGCCTCATTGATTCCGTTCATGCCGTGAATATAAGCCTCTCCCAGCTGTCCGCCATGAGGATTCAGGGGCAGTTTTCCCCCCAATTCGATAGCGCCATTCTTGACGAACTCTTTCGCCGATCCCCTTTCGCAAAAACCGAGATCTTCCAGCTGCATGAGGACAAATGGCGTGAAATGGTCATAGAGCACGGCCGTTTGTATGTCCGCCGGTCCGAGACCCGACTGGCGCCACAACTGACTTCCCACGGCTTTCATTTCGGGCAAGCTTGAAAGGTCGGACCGACTGTAGCTCGTCATCGGCTCTTGGCCCTCGGAAGCGCCCTGGGCGGCGGCAGCGACATAGGCCGGCTTATTCCGCATATCGCGCGCACGATCGGCATGCGTGACGACAAATGCCACACCCCCGTCACTTTCTTGGCAGCAATCCAACAGGTGCAGTGGTTCTACAATCCAGCGCGAGGCTTGATGCTCCTCTAGCGTGATTGGGCGCTCGTAGAACCATGCCTTCGGATTGGTCGCCGCATGCCGCCTGCACGCGACTGCAATTCGTCCGAAATCCTCACTCCGCGCGTCATGTTCGTGCATGTAGCGTCGGGCTGCCATAGCCACGAACGATGCCGGCGTTGCCAACCCGAATGTGGAGTACCAGCCCAACAGCACGCCTTGCGTATTGGCTTGCGGCTGCATGATTTGGCCATAGCGATGGCCCGAGCGCTCGTTAAACGCACGATAGCAAACAACAACATCGGCCAAACCCGCACTGATCGCCAGCGAGGCAAGCACCACTGTGGCGCATGTTCCGCCGCCGCCATAAGGTGTTCGATTGAAAAAAGTGAGTCCCGGAATTCCCAGATTTCGTGCGACCTCAATCTCGATGCTGGTATCGGACATAAACGTCACCAGGCCCTGAACGTCCTGTGGCTTCAGGCCAGCATCGTCCAGCGCGGCCTTGACGGCTTCAACGGCAAGTTGGAGTTCTGTTCGTCCCGAGTCCTTCGAGAATTCCGTTGCTCCAATTCCCACAATCGCCGTCTTCCGAGACGGAAATTTGCGCGCACTCATCAAACCTGTCCCACAACGGTTGCGGCAACGTGCGTCCACGCGCCACTGCGAATTTCAAGATTTGTGCCGGGGACATCTTCTCGACGACCAATCGTCAACGGCGTGTCACACACCGCTGGACGATCAACAGAGATGTGCATCGATTTGGGAAGTGCCCCCGTCCGCTTCCAAACTTCCGCTTCGAACAGCGCAGTCAGAACGACATCATCAACGGGCACGTCGAAAAAGCCGGTGCTCCTAGCCTTCTTGGCATCCAAATTTGCAAGCTCTGCGTTCCCCGCAAGAAGCGCGGTAGCCGCGCCCATTTTTGCCCCGACGTTCAGGGTTCGACTTTCGACCAACTTTACCGGGTCGATCTCTGCTGAATTCGCCCCGACTGGCCGAAACAACGGAACTTGACGCTCTCGGCCTTGAGAGGGGCGAAAGAACAACTCCACAGGCAGACCGATCTCGATCTTCTTGGGATCGACCCCCACAATGTTGCTGACCATTCGAATACCCTCGGCAAGTTCGATCAAAGCCACGACATATGGCGTTCCAAGATCGGCGAATGCATTGTGATTGACGGTGTAACTGTAGACGCGACCGGTACCCTGGGCGGATTGTCCCGTCCATTCGAGAGAATTGCAGACCGGGCAGCTTGGTCCAGGCGGATGGCGAAGTTTGCCGCAGGCGCTGCAGCGCTGGATCACCAACCTTCCCTCATCTATTGCGGACCACCAGAATTCATTGTCACGGCTGATCATCGGCTGAGGCCAAAGGGGGCGAGCGGGTGTCGGCCGAAAGTGCAGCGCCGTCACCGTCGTCTGTGCCAGAAGCGCACCTGCACTGTTGCTGTATTGATGCACTCTTCGGATTTTCACACCCGGCCCCATCCCTGAATACTGAGACTCTGAGACATCTAGCACTTTGAGCGCTTCGATGATCTCGGTGCCTACGGGAATGCTGGCGTACGTTTTTTGGAGAATGTCCACCACAGTCGACGCCGGCAGCTGCGTATGGATCAAATCGGCGAGTGCTTTCGGAAGCATCTCATCCTCGTTCTTGCGTCCAAACGTGCGCAACCAGCTCGGAGCTAGAGTTGGCAGCCTATCTGTCGAGGCCGCGCCCAAGGCGTCGACACAGGCCGTCCATCGATCAATGTCCGCGCAATTGACGTGTCCCATCGTGCTGCGCTGCTCGACGCCCAGCGCCACGCCCGCCGCGACGACCAGCCCTGAGAGAGCGGCGCTTGGTTTCTGTTCTGCGTGAGCCATCTCTCCACTGTCCTCGGGTGTTTTTCGGATCGCGATCTAATGCCATTTAGTCTTGATATTTACTATCGCGCAATAGACCATTTGGGACCAACGCGACGTCGTTTGCGCCCGCCGGCTCAGCCGCCAATCGCTCCCACGAGTCGAGTGTAGTGTCCATGCACGCGTTGGCTTGCCGTGCCTCGAGCAACAAATAGCGGGGGTTCGCCCTTGCTAACCGACGGAGATAAACATGCCGCCATTTGCGCTCAAATGTTGTCCCGTTATGTAGGACGCTGAAGGCGACAAGAGAAAACAAACTGGCTCCGCCGCCTCGTGCGGCTGTCCCCAACGACCAAATGGAATTCGGTCAAGCATGCGCTTCGCAAACTTGTGACCTCGAACCGTTTCCGTCATATCTGTCTCGATCACGCCGAAACAGACGCTGTTGCAACGAATCTTGGCGGATGCCCATTCTCGCGCCGTCGTCATCGTCATGCCGAGAATGCCCGCTTTCGCCGCGGCGTAATTAATCTGCCCAAACGCGCCAGTTCGACCCGCGTCGGACGACACATTGACGATTGCCCCGCCCTCCCCGGCATTCTTCAGATGAGAACCGACAACCTGCGTCCAGACGAAGGTTCCCGTCAGGCAAACCTCAATAACGTCGTGCCATTGCTCCATCGTCATTTTTTCGATCAGCGCAGGCCGTAGAATTCCGGCATTGTTGACCAAACCGTCGAGCCGACTGAATGCCTTCAGCGATTTTTCAACACAGTCGCGCGCCAAGCTTTGGTCACGTACATCTCCAACGAAAGCTAGAACGTTTCCGCGTCCGAATTCACTCAGCTCATCCAAACCGGCGCGGTCAAGATCGACGGCCACCACCTTGCCGCCAAGAGAAAGTATCCGTTCCACAATCGCGCGGCCGATCCCACGCGCCGCGCCAGTCACGACAATGCTCATTCCCTCCAAGGAAGTCGGCTGAAACATCACGATCTCCTATCTTGCGAGAGAAAATGCCCGGCCTCGGCGTCCCAGGTCGCAGCATTGGCCCACTGCTCTCTTAGCTTGAACCGCTGCACTCTGGCGCTGCCGAACGTCCTGGGGAGTTCGTCAGCGACTTCGATGTAGCGTGGCCTCATGTAGCGAGCGAGGCTCTCCTGGGCGAAGGCCGCAACGTCGGTCGGCAAGAGTTTGCTCCCCGGCTTTGGAACAACCACAATCTTGATTTCATCCTCGCCGAGCTCTGACGGCACGGCAAAGACAGCGATGTCGAGAAGACGATCAAACCGGCGAAAGATTTGCTCGATCTCGTTTGGCGCGATGCCCATGGCGCGACGGCGGATGAGATCGCGCTTGCGATCGACAAACCAATAGTCGCCTTTCTCGTCCTTGCGAAAATAATCGCCGAAATGGACCCAACCTCCCTTGGTTTTCTCCGCCGATGCAGCCGGATCGCCAAGATAGTTGACCACCGCTTGGCCGCCTTTCGGCCGCATGACCAACTCTCCGACTTCCCCCATGGGTACATCATTGTCCTTGTCATCAACGACACGGCCTTCCATTTCCACCCACGGCTTTCCAACCGATCCCGGCGGCGATGAACCGTCGTTGGCAAGCCAACATCCGCCGGAGTCGACCGCAGAGAAGCACTCGTAAATTCTTGCATTAAAGCGCCGTTCCACGTCCTGCCAAATGTCCGCTGGCATGCCGGCCGATGTAATGATGATCTTGCGCGAGCCTTTGTCCGTCAGCTTTTCTGGCTGCGCCATCAACATCCGCGGCATGGTGCCCATTAGATGGATATGAGTGCACCCGCGACTATGAAAGTCTTCCCAAAGACGCGACGCACTGAACCTCGGTGGTATGACGATCGAACCGCCCAGCATAAAAGCCATCGTGCTTTGCCAGATCGCGCCAGAGTAACCCCAGGAAAGGGCGACATACTCCTTCGGAGGCGCGTCAAAACAGTCCCATTTCTCCGCACAAATGGCGCCTGCGCCGCCCCACGTGTTTGCGATCAAAACGCCCTTTGCCAGGCCCGTCGTTCCAGACGTGCTCAAGATGAGCCCAGGATCCTGAGGTTTTGGATATGGCCGACCAAGATAGGCATTCACGTCCGCGCCGGTTTTTATCGCTTGTTTAAGTTCAGCGGAGTGCCCGTTCAAGACGAGAGGCGGACGGGACAAGGTAATCGCTGCAGCCCGTACCTCATCGAAACAAATCTCATCCGCAATGACAAACTCGATCGCATAGCGTTCCAGCATCCGCTGCAGCACTTCGCCCTTAAGCTCATGGTTCATTGGGCACAGAATCGCGCCCGATATCGTGACGGCAAGCAGCGCGTACAGCGCGTGCGGGTGTCCTCTAAACATGTAAGCCACGCGGCTGCCACGCGAGACACCCTTAGACTCTAGATATTTGGCAAGTCCGCCAATCGCCGACAGAACCTCGCCATAGGATAATTGCGATTCAAGATACTCCAGGGCTAAGCGTTCTCTTGGCTGGCGCGCCATACGGCGCACGACGTCGGAAAATCCAATGCCGTCTGGGCAGCCCAAGCGCCCCTGAATTTCCGCAATCGTCGGCTCCGCTCTCGAGACTGCGGACGTCTCGGTCCCACTCACGAAGTTGCTCCCTGCTTTTCCTTCTTTTCCGCGTCTGCCTTCTTAAAGGGGGCGTCACGCCACGCGAGCGCGGCCGCTAATCCATCCTTTGCAGCAATTTCAATAAACCGATCAAAGGCCGGTGTCGTGTGATAGAGTGTGTTGAAATCAACTCCCGAATACACGGATGTTCGCACGCCAGCGTTTTCATCCCACCGATTAACCAGATGCTTGACAGTTGTCAGCGCGTCAAGCGGGACATGGGCTATGCGCCTGCAAAACGCCATTGTGTGCGCGTCGAGATCTTCAGGCGCCACCGACGCGTTGATCATGCCCAATCGTTCAGCTTCTGGCGCCTCAATCATGTCGCCCGTAAAAAGCAATTCCTTAGCTTTGAGCGACCCGATTTTGATTGGCCATTGCCCGATCGTTACGGGAATTCCGTGAGCGCGCGATGGTGGATGACCCAGTCGAGTGTTGGCAGCAGCAAACACAGCATCACAACATCCGATCAACTCAATACCGGCCCCGAGGCAATAGCCATGGACCTGCGCAACAACTGGCTTTCTATAAGACCAGAGCCAAAGATGACGGTCCGCTAGCGTCCTCAACCATATGCGATCAGTGAACGGTCGCGATTCTCCCAGTTCCCAAGCGTTGTCGCCCTTGGGGGGAACCTTCTCGAAATACTTGCCGTAAATAGACGCCATGTCGCCACCGGCGCAAAAGGCCCGCCCTTCGCCCTTAAGGCGGATCACCCGAACGTCATCGCCTGGATCCAGCTCCTTAAGTGCGTCGAGAAGCTCGACGTGCATCCCCTCATTGAGAGTGTTGAGTGCATTCGGTCGATTGAATGTGATGGTTGCCACAGCACCATCGATGTCCACTTTGATTTCTTTATAGGAGCTCATCAGCGCGCACCCGCCTTTATTGTCTAAGGTTCGATTATATATAACGCTACCATATGGTCGGTGTCGCGCAAGGGCCATATATTGATTTTGCTGGACTTAAGCCGCAAGACTGGCTTCCAAATGGAGGCTTGAAATGGCCAAAAAGGGCAATCGGCGATCGCCTCCTGGACGCGAGCCTAACAATCGTGGGGCTCGCTATATCGACGGCACGGATGCCGATCGATGGGATGTCTACCTCGGCATTTTGATGCATGACGTCGCACGCTTACGTCGCGGCGTCTTCGATGAATGGATGAAACCGCTGGGCATCACGCGTTCTCAGGCATGGGTCCTCGCCCAATTGGGGCCTGAGGACGGCATGAGCCAAACCAAGCTGGCTGAAATCTTGAGCGTGGGCAAAGCCGCATTGGGTATCTTTCTCGACAAACTCGAGGCGAACCGGCTGATCGTTCGAAGGTCAGACGCGGTGGACCGACGACTACGCAGAGTCTATCTGACCAAAGATGGCGCCCAAATCATCAAGTCCATGCGCGTTCGTCTTCGATCTATGAGTGAGAACATACTCGAGGGCCTCTCGGCGACAGACCGAGATCAACTCATTCACGCCCTAGATAAGGTCAAGGCCAACCTTCTCTCTCTCCTTGAGCAACACTAACGGTCACACCGGGGGATTCCTGCCTGCTCAAGCGAGCAGGCAGGACACTCGCAAAGAGAACGGCGAGCCAAGCGCAGAAAGCCATAATCATAAAGACGAGCCAATAGGCGGAGGCAGAGGGATAGCTTGGCCCTTGTCCCGATGGGGGTGCGACCACAGACGTTGCAAGCACGAGAAAGACGATCTGCGAACCCGTACCCATAAAGACCGAACGAATGACAGCCGACAACCCGGTTGCTTCGCTTACCTTCTCTTCCGGTGCCACTGAAATTATGACGTTCGGCACGGCTGCTAGAATCATCGATACGCCGAACTGCGCGATCGCGCCAAACAGGATCAGCAGAACTGGTGAGACGTGATCTACAACTAGTGCGGTCATCCCCAGCGCGAGAACAACGGCCGACAGTTGGGTCGTCCGACGTCCGTCATAGCGTCCCGCCAAATACCCGCTTGTCGGCGAACCAAGCATTCCAGAGAAATACGCAGGCATTTTGATAAGGGCGAAAAATGTTGCTGACGCTCCCAGACCGATGCCCGTCCACCGCGGTTGCTGGATTAACACTGTCAACACTTGCGTCACCTGCATCCCGCTCAGCGCACAGAGCGCCATAACACAATTGACAACCAGCACTTCCCGGCGGCCCAACAGTCTCACATCGATGAGTGGATTGCTGTGTGCGATCTCATAACGCGACCAGATGAAAAGTCCGACAAGGGATGCGGCAAGCAGCGCGAGATTTCGCGCATCAAACCAGCCCCACTTGAAGCTGTTGGTCATCGCGAGCAATACCCCGAACAATCCCGGCAGAAACATAGCGCCCCCAACGACATCCAGGGGCGCTTCTGCTCTGCTGCTAAGTGGATCACGGGGCAACACAAATATCGCGCACGCCAACCCCGCAAGCGAAAGGCCCGCACTCAAGATGAATATCCAGTGCCAGGATGCGTGATCAATCAAAAGGGCGCCTGCCAGGAAACCAATCGCGGCTCCAAGCGCTGAGGTACCCGCCAGAATACCCACTCCAATCGAGATAAATCGCGCTGGCAAAAGTTGGCGTGCAAGCCCAAAGCCAAGCGGCAATATCGCTCCGGCCGAGCCTTGCAGCGAGCGGCCAACCGCAATGCCCAAAAGCCCCTCCGAATTTGCGCTGAGTAGTGATCCCGCCGCTGAAACCGCTAGCATTACGGCAAGCAGTCGGCCCCGGCCGTAGATGTCACCCAGTCGGCCGCAAATGGCAGCAAAGGCCGCGGATGTGAGAAGATAACTCGTGACCAGCCAGCCAACACCAGTCGCATCCCGAAACTCCCGAAGGAAATGTGGCAGAGCCGCGTAAATCATACTGCTTTCGTATGATGCCGATAATTCCGCGAGCACTAAGACCGCTAGAACCCCCAACATGTAGGGTTGGTCGCTCCGTCGCCCGACTCTTGCCAACGTCACCCTCCGACTTTTTCTTGTTATAAATTGTATTAGGGAATGGGCAGATCGCGGTTCTCTATTATGCCATGCCGATCGAGCCTGGGACGCTGCGAGCAGCTGGCCCGTCCGCTCCTTCGCATAAAGCGGTAGCGATCATATCTTTTCTAATGGTAGATAGTCTAGTAATAGATAGTCTCAGTCAAGCCTTTCGCGTTCATGGTCGCGCTGAGCTCCGCGGATTGGTGCTTAAAACGATTGACCACTAGGTGTGGAGCAGAAGATGAAGTCCATTCCTAGGTCAGAGTTGGATAGCGATATCTGCGAGCCTTATCGCGCGCTGGCATTTCTTGCGCAAAGCCGTCGCAGTTGTCGCGCTTTTAGAGCTGAGCCCCTTCCGCGGCCAACCATCGAACATATCCTCGCCGTCGCGCAGCGCACTCCCTCTTGGTGCAATGTGCAACCTTGGCAAGTCGCTGTCACCTCGCACGAAGGAACGGAGCGTCTCAGAGCGTCGTACATTGGGCGGCAGACCTCAGCGGCTCAGCCTGACCTGCCATTTCCCACAGGCTACAACGAGCCATACGCGACGCGTCGGCGCGAATGCGCCAGACAACTTTATGAGAGCGTCGGTATCCCCAAAGGAGACCGCGCGGCGGCAAGCCGCCAGGCCGAGAAGAATTTTGCATTTTTTGATGCGCCTCATGTTGCCATCATCACGACCGATCGGCGTATAGGCGTCTACGGCGCCATCGACTGCGGCGCCTATGTTTACGCTTTTCTGTTGGCGGCGCAGTCCCTTGGCGTAGCTGCCATTGCCCAGGCGTCGCTTGCTCGGCATCCCGATTTGGTTCGCAGTTTCTTCGATCTGCCGACCGACCGCTTGGTCGTATGCGGCATTTCATTTGGGTGGGCTGCCGAAGAAGAGCCCGTCAACACATTTCGTACCTCACGGGTGAACCTCTCGGAATTGGCGACTTTTGTTGACAAATGATAGGCTTATCGTGTGTATACATATCATATGGTACGCTACGGTATAGCTTTTGGGGAACACTCATGTTCGACCTGCACATTCGGCGTGGTCTCGTTGTCGACGGATCGGGTCAACCGACTTTTGTTGCGGACGTCGGCGTCCGCAACCGGCAGATCGCGGAGTTTGGTGTCAGCGGTCCGGCAACGAACGAGATCGATGCTCAAGGTCTCATCGTCACGCCAGATTTTATCGACATTCATTCTCACTACGACGGGCAAGCGATTTGGGAATCCCGCCTGGCTCCATCATCAGAGCATGGTGTCACCACGGTTCTTACAGGCAATTGCGGTGTCGGCTTCACGGGAATGCTTCCCGGGCGAGTTCTTGGCCAGCACGCACGGAGTGAACAGCAACAAAGCCAAGGGGGGCACCACGATGTCTGAAATCACAACCCCGGAGCTGCATCAAGACGAGCGGATTCCCCTTCCGTCAGATATCGACGGAATAACTGCAGTATGGCTCCAGTCGGCCCTTGCGCTTCGTCGACCCAACATCTCTATTCGGTCAATCACCCTTCGCCAGATCATTCAGGGCACTGGCACCAAGATACTGATCGACATCGATCGCGCCGTCGAGGATGCAAACAGCGATGTACCGCGCTCGGTTTGCTTAAAGGGAGGTTATTCGCCCAGCAGCGACTATCTCATGCCGCGAGGGCGATATGTGAACGAAGCCGTCTTTTATAACCTGTTAGCTCCCCATGTCGAAATCCGCCGTCCAAACTGCTTCTTCGCACAACACGACCGCCGCGGCCAAACCGTGACTGTGATGGAAGACCTTGCGCTTCGGCATGTTCACTTCAACCTCGCCACCGGACACCTGGCGGTCGAGGCGGTCGCAAGTGGGCTCAACCAACTCGCATCGCTGCACGCCCGCTGGTGGAATGCGCCCCTGTTGCACCAAATTTCCAGTCTGGGGCCATTTCTCCCTGGCGGAGGTCATGAAGAGCGTCAACGTAGGCCGGAGACCTGGAATGCGATTATGCAACTTCCCCGCGCCTCCCGCCTGCCGGCCTTTGCGAAGGACCTCGAGCGGATCGGCGGAGCGCTGGACAATCTGCGAAATACCCATCGTAAAGAACCGCTATGCCTCCTTCACGGTGATCCACATATTGGAAACACCTATCTGGAAACACCCGAGACGTTGGGCTTTTACGATTGGCAAACGATTGCCCGTGGTTCGTGGGCCCACGATGTGAACTATTTCATCGGGACCAGTCTGCTTGAGACAGACCGCCGGCACCACGAGCGCCAACTCCTGGCAAGCTATCTCAATGCGCTACAAAATGCGGGAGGCCCCCCAATCGAAGAAACAACCGCCTGGGATCTTTACCGCCTACATACGGTCTACGGACTTTTTACGTGGACGGTAAATACCGTCGAGATGCAGCCCGAAGAGAACAATGTGGTTCTTGCGGAACGTCTGGCTGCAGCGGTGGACGATCACGACACGTTACGCTTGTTGGGTCAATGAAATTCGCTCATTTCATTTCGCGAGAATCATGTCCGCGGCCTTTTCCGCGATCATAATGGTCGGAGCGTTTGTATTGCCTGAGACCAGCCGTGGCATGATCGACGCGTCCACGACTCGCAAGCCTTCTGTCCCGCGAACGCGGAGTTGCGGGTCTACAACGGCATCGTTGTCCACACCCATCCGACAAGTCCCAACCGGGTGGTATAGCGACCTTCCAGTTGCCCGCGCATAGTCCAAGAGTTGCTCATCATTACTGAAACCGCTTCCAGGTGACATTTCATGATCTATCAATCGGGACAGCGCCGGCTGAGACGCTATGAGACGTGTCCATCGCAATGCCGAAACCGTGGCTATTTGATCTGACACCTCCGACAAATAGTTTGGCGTTATGGCGGGGGGCATTGCCGGATCGGCGGAGACAATCTGGATACTTCCCCGCGACTGGGGTCTCATATAGTATGCGGCAAAAGTCATTCCCGGTTTGCGCTCGAGAGTCATTCCTACAAAGCGACGTCTCGCAGCTGTCGCATCTACGCTTGCCGAAAGGATATGATATTGAATATCCGGTGTATCAAGATCCGGACGCGATTTGCAAAACGCCGCAACAGCAGCCGAAGCATAGGTCAGCAGTCCGCGCGTCTGAAACGCGTAACGCGCCAGCTCACGCATTAGCCTCCAGCCATGAGCCAATTCGTTTACGGACCGAACATTGGCATTTAACCGAAAGGTCGTCGTAACGCCGTAGTGATCTTGAAGATTCTCTCCCACGCCGCCAAGTGGTAAGGCGATTTCGATACCCAAGGCGCGCAACCGTTCCGGTGAACCGATTCCGGACAATTGGAGGAGTTGGGGAGAATTGATCGCGCCTCCTGAAAGGATCACCTCCCGTCTAATTCGAATTTTCCGAGTCTCACCGCCTTTCTGGTAGATGACGCCTACTGCACGCCTTCCTTCGAGAATCACACCTGTGACTAGCGCACGCGTCACCACGGACAGATTGGATCGCCTCATCGCCGGATGGAGGAATGCGACCGCCGCCGAGCAACGCCGCCCTCCTTTGGCAGTCATTTGATACCATCCTGCACCTTCTTGATCGGCTCCATTGATATCGGAACGACCCGGAAGACCAGCTTGTCCACAAGCGTCTATGACTGCTTCGCCGACCGCTGGCCGCTCTATAGGATCGCGAACATTCAGCGGGCCATCTTTGCCATGCCACGCGTCCGCGCCTCGCTCCTGGTTCTCCGAGCGCTTAAAATATGGCAACACCTCGTCCCACGACCATCCATCGCATCCAAGCTGGCGCCAGGTATCATAATCCTCCGGCTGGCCACGAACGTAGATCAGACCGTTGATGGACGATGTGCCTCCCAGAACCTTTCCACGCGGCCAAGAAAACACGCGTCCGCCGACTGACTGGTCCGGTGTCGTTTGCCAGTTCCAGTTGATTTTGGGATCGCTCAGTGTCTGAGCATAGCCCGCGGGAATGTGGATCATAAGATTCGACAAAAACTGCGATGGATTGTGCAAAGGCCGATCGTCGCCGCCGGCCTCAAGCACAATCACGTTCGTTTTAGGATCCGCTGAAAGCCTATTGCCAAGAACACACCCGGCTGATCCGGCGCCTACGACGACATAGTCTGCGTCAGTTTGGTCTGACATCAAGCCCCTGATCCTCCTTGTTGAACATGGTACAACTCCCATTTGTAGACGTGGCATACTATCGAATGCTAGACAATCTGAGGCGCGCCGGATATCCTTTGGGCTCAAAATTGTTGCGGCGAGTGACACGATGAAAGTGCTTGTAAACATTGCCAAATGCAGCGGCCAAGGACGTTGCGCAGCGGTGGCCTCCCGGGTATTTCGCCTGAATACGGAGGGCTACAACGAGACACCTGTGAAGGACGTCCCCCAAGAGATGGAGACGGAAGCACGGCGTGGGGCGAACGCGTGCCCCGAGCGGGCTATCACAGTTGCAAAAGACGAATAATAGGTCGCTTCACGTCGGCCGCAGTGGAGGAAGTGATGACTGATATGGGTCTTAGACGGCACGATGTGCCGACGAATCTCATTCAAAAATGGAGTGCTGCCGACGATCCCGACTCGTCTCGCTGTCCCTTTCGCGCTGCAGGCAAACTGCATCAGGGGCCGCCCGTGTTTTTCAACACTGCGCAAGACGCTCGCAATGGGGCTGCAGAGGGGGCCTGGGTCGTAACTCGCGTCGAATTGCAGCGTGAGGTTCTACAGGATCCCGAACTTTTTTCCAGCGCGGGGATTTCGGGATTCTCCGGGATGCTCGGTGAAGGCTGGCCGCTTATGCCTCTCGAACTCGATCCCCCCGCGCACGGAAAATACCGCGGGCTACTGAATAAGCTGTTTTCCCCGGCTCGGATAAACGAACTCGACGCCGGTGTCCGCGCTCAAGCCAAGGACCTGATCGGAACGATTGCAACCCACCGTCGTTGCGAATTTGTTGATTCCTTTGGACGTCCGTTCCCAGTCGGCGTGTTCTTGCGATTGTTGGGTTTGCCGGTCGATCAGATGGACATGTTTCGAGCCTGGGAAGACGACATGATGCACAGCAGCGTGCCTGCCACCCGACTGAATGCCGCAAGGACGCTCGAAGCTTATCTCAAGAGTTTGATCGCAGAGCGACGCGCCACACCAACGGACGACCTGGTTAGCTTTCTAGTCACAAGCACCCTTGATGATGAAGCCTTATCTGACGAAGCGATATTGGGTATCTGCTTTTTCTTCTTTATCGCCGGACTCGACACTGTTGCCGCGACGCTAGGTTTTATCTTTCGCGACCTTGCTGAGAACCCGCATTTGCAGCGTCGTTTACGAGCGGCCCCAGAAACGATTCCCAATGCGATGGAGGAGATGATCCGAGCGTACGGTGCGGTCACAACGAGCCGCTATCTCACGCGTGACCACGTGTTTCATGGTATTGCCATGCGAAATGGAGATCGCGTTGTCGTGCCGCTGGGCGTCGGCGGCCGTGATCCAACGGAGTTTGCTCAGCCGAACTTGCTCGATTTTGACCGACAGATTACCCGCAACATTTCCTTTGGAGCGGGCCCTCACCGTTGCATCGGATCGCATCTTGCCCGTCGCGAAATCAAAATCGCCCTGGAAGAATGGATAAAGGCGATTCCCGAGTTTCGCCTCGATCTCTCCCGCCCCCCTAAAGTCAATGCAGTTACGGTTTGGGGTTTCGAACACCTTTCGCTTGTCTGGTAACAGTACGCCAACTCATGCTTTTCGGGACACCATGATGCGCGATTATCCCAAATTCTATATCGACGGTGCTTGGCTCGAGCCCGCGACCGCGAATATCCAGCTTGCAATCAATCCGGCCACTGAGCAGACCTGCGGGAAAATTAGCCACGGATCATCCACCGACGTAAACCGTGCAGCCGCTGTGGCGAGCCAAGCTTTTCGGAGCTACTCCCGCACAAGCATACCGCAACGTGTTGAACTGCTTCAATCAATCGCGGCGGAATATGAGCGCCGTCTCACCGACATCGCCGATGCGATCACCGAAGAGATGGGCGCGCCCCGATCGTTGGCGTATCAGGCGCAGGCACCGGCTGGCTTGGCGCAGTTCGCAAACGCCATTGCCACCCTAAAGAATTTCTCCTTCGAGGAACGTCGGGGCAGAACAATTATCCGCAAGGAGCCGATCGGCGTTTGCGGCCTCATTACGCCCTGGAATTGGCCTGCTATGATGGTCGCTTGCAAGGTCGCACCAGCGCTGGCGACCGGATGCACAGCCGTTCTTAAACCTTCCGAAATGGCGCCCTTTTCCGCGCAGATCATTGCTGAGGTTCTCCATAGCGCCGGCGTGCCCGCTGGCGTTTTCAATCTCGTGCAAGGGACGGGTGCGGAAGTGGGTGCCGCGATTAGTGCGCACCCGCACATTCGCATGGTATCCTTTACCGGTTCAGTCCGCGCAGGCATTGAAATTACTCGCGCTGCGGCCGCAACAGTCAAGCGTGTTTGTCTCGAACTCGGGGGAAAGTCGCCCCACATCATTCTTGAGGACGCTAATATGGCAGAGGCCGCGACAGTTGCAGTCAACAGCGTGATGCGCAATTCGGGACAAACGTGCGCCGCTGCCACGCGCACCCTCATCCCGCGCGGCCGGTCTGAGGAGTTTCTTGCGGCCGCGGTGAAGCTGGTTGAAGGGATGTCGGTGGGAGACCCGCTCACGGATGCGCAATTGGGACCAGTCGCCTCCCGCGCACAATGGAAGCGCGTGCAGGGCTATATTCAATCGGGCATTCGAGAAGGAGCGCGCCTAGTCATCGGTGGGCCTGGGCTGCCTGAGCATATCAACCAAGGTTGCTTTGTACGTCCGACCATCTTCGCCAATGTCCGGCCTGGGATGACAATCGCCCGCGAAGAGATATTTGGGCCAGTCATGTCAGTAATCGAGTACACCACGGTTGAAGACGCCATCGCGATCAGCAATGATTCACCCTATGGACTTCACGCCCGCGTGTCGGGATCAGACACAGAACAAATGCGCCAGGTCGCGGTGCAGATCGAAGCAGGGCAGGTCGTCTTCAACAATGCTCCAGCTGACCTGAATGCGCCATTTGGCGGATGCAAAGAGTCAGGCAACGGCAGAGAATGGGGCGACTATGGCTTTAACGAATTTCTGGAGCTGAAAGCCATTATCGGCTGCTAAGTGTTGGCATGACCGAAACGCTTCGTTGTCCAGCCCAAGTAATTCACGCCAATCGCGCGGTACGCTCAAAGACGTGGGCCGTTGGGCACGACACGCCGTTCTCTATTCGACCGGGCAATTTACCGCCTTTGGTTGGCTCAACAACGGAAATGTTCAGCGATGCCTGAATCGAAAGCACATGGCAAGTCCGCCGATCTCGTGCTGGTGCATGGTGCGTGGCACGGCGCCTGGTGCTGGC
>Ga0302326_10004739_pt1 | contig 31305 bp, 27 predicted proteins | sample Palsa_T0_3_FD_202264 | JGI IMG/M metagenome (GOLD analysis project Ga0302326, IMG submission 202264) | Peat permafrost microbial communities from Stordalen Mire near Abisko, Sweden - Palsa_T0_3 | ecosystem: Environmental > Terrestrial > Soil > Palsa > Peat permafrost | place: Sweden: Abisko...
CGACTGACGTGGGAGAACGTCCGACCGACGTGGGGGAACGTCCGACTGACGTAGGAGAACGTCCGACTGACGTAGGAGAACGTCCGACCGACCTGGGAGAACGTCCGACCGACGTAGGAGAACGTCCGACTGACGTGGGAGAACGTCCGACTGACGTAGGAGAACGTCCGACTGACGTAGGAGAACGTCCGACCGACGTGGGAGAACGTCCGACCAACGTGGGTGGGGAGTGTCGGGAGTGTCGGAATCATCCAAGCCGTGCTCTGGGATTAGGGAGCATGCACCGCACGAAGGTGGGTGAGTGGTTCTCCCGCTCCACGATAAGCGAAGACTTGAACGACTTGCGGCGCGTAGCGGACCAGCACGTCGCTCCCGGGCGTCCGTGCGCGTAGTCGTCGCTCCGCCGCAAGCGAGCACGAAGCCAATCAGGGCGATGCGATAGGCAGCCATCGTTCGTACGTATACTGCCAGCGGAGGTCGTGTGATGCCCGCGCCAGAGGTGCGCTCGGCGCGGCCTTTCCGTACGACGAGGTCGTCTTCACCTCGTGATCGCGTGAGAAGACGCCATCGATCACGACACGACGAGGTTCGCCGCGGTGTTCGCCATTGAGGTCACGGGTCCTTGACCGTGATCACGCCGCGTCGAAGAGCTGCAGGGCGAGCGCGCGCGTCAGCTCGCCGGTCGGGGTCGCGCGCGTCTGCTCGAGGAGGGCGCGGACAGCCTCGTCACGCGCGGCGCGCACGCGCCTTCGCGCGGGCACCGTGAGGAGCGTGTCGGCCCACGCAGCGACCGCCCAGCCGAGCGCGGCGTGACGAAGCTCGTCGGGAGCGATCGCGTGCATCGCGCCAGCGAGGTCCGCGTCGTCCGTGCGCCCCTGCTGCCATAGGGCGTAGAGCGCACCGTACGTCTCGCCGACGCAACCCTCGACGGCGTTCTCGCAGGCGACGTCCTCGAGCGCGCGCGTCGTGCGGGTGTCGTGCACCACGACGTGTGGCACCTCGGCGCCGTGCTTCTTCGCGAGCCGTGCCATGATGCGCGCGTGACGAGCTTCGTCGCGCGCGCACGCTTGCGCTCGCCTGACGAGGTGCGTGGGCGCGTCATGCGCGTGTAGCTCGCGGGCCAGCCGATGAAACGCGTGAACGGACGCTGCCTCGAGCCAAGCCATGTGCGCGAGCGCGGCGCCCAGCGGGCTTGCATCCGCGGCCTTTCCGTCGCTCCGAAGGCGCGAGGCCTTCGGGGGCGCGAGCCCATCGAGCTTGCGTCCGACGCATGACTGCAACAACGTCTCGCAGCTCGCCATGACGGTCGCACCACCGCCCGCGTCGACCGCCGCCGTGCAGCTCCCGAACCCAGGAAGGCTCGACGGCTTGAGCTGCGCGCACGCCTCGGCGCAGGTCGCGAAGCACATGCCAGCATCCGCGCCACCGTCGTCATCGCCGGTCTCGGCGCCCGTGCCGGCGTCGCTCGAGGAGCAGACGGTGTACGTCACGTCATAGTTCTGGGAAGTGGCGTCGGTGTCGTTGCAACCGCAGCCCCCACACGCAACTGGCGTGGGGCCGCACGAGACGACCGCTGCGCCCGAGAGCGCGGTGAGAATGCCACCGAACGTCGCGCGTAAGAGACGCTCCATTCGTGCGGGAGAAAGGGAAGGGGAAGTCATCTCGGGTGACCAAAGCACACGTCGCGCCAAGCTCGGCGTGCCGATTGTCGAAGAGATCGTGTGTCAGAACGTGCCGACCGCGATCCCGTTGTCGGTCTGCTCAGTGCGGCGCGGGTTTGCCGCAAGGGCGCACGGCTCGGCCCATCCGGCGGCATGGCCACCCGTTCTGCATTGGACGTGCCGTACGGACTCACCCACGGATGCGATCGAGCTCGGCGACGAAGAGGACGTACGCGCGAAGATCGAGCTCGCGGTCCTCGAGCGTGCGGTGCCCGAGCAGCCTTTCGTCGAACGCCGCGTGCGGCGCCCTGCTGCGAAGCTCGCTGACCACACGCATGAAGTTCTCGCGCTGCGTGGGGGCAACGTCGCGGAGCGACGCATAGACCGTACCGCGCTCGCTGACGAGCGCTGCCCTCCCGTCGCGAGAGAAGACGTAGAGCAGGTCCTCTCGGTGATGGGTCGCGCCCTTCTCCTCGTGCGTCACTTTCTTCGACAGAATGAGCCCTCCAGTCACCACCGCGGCGACCGGCCGAAGCTTGCGCTCGGTGACGCGCTTGGTCGTCTCCGTGTGGCTCGTGCGCGACGCCCGCACGAGCGCGACGATGTCGGCATACGAGAATCGGCCAGGTAGCGATCCGACGTCGGTCTCGAACGCGTCGTCGCCGAATCGAAACGCTCGCACGGGTGTGGGGGCAGTCACGGATTCTTCGTCGCACAGGACGACCTCGTGTCCTCGCTGCCCGAGACTGGCACGGAGCGCCTCCGCGTCGGAGCGCATCGTCGTGCGTAGCGCGATGATGGGCGGGGGCTGCGCGAGCTTCAGTCGCGCGTCGTAAATCGCGGTGTGTGTCTCTCGCGCAAGGTGGGGCGCTTCCTCGTCGACAGACCCACGGAGCTGGCAGATCGCAAGGACGATCACGTCAGTGCAAGAGCATCGCGGCGACGACGGCGAACGCCACACACGCGGTTGCGCGAAACGCCTGCGAGCTCCATCCAGCCGCCGAACGTGTGTTATGGCGGTCGACGGCGGCGAGCGACGTCAGCGCATCGCATGCAATGACGAAGAGCGCGGCGACGAGCGGTCTCTCGCTTCGGGTGACGAGAGCCACACCCAAGGACGCCGCGATGGACGAGCAGAAGACGGCTCCAGCGACGTTCTCGGCAGCGTAAAAGTGACCCGAGCCAATCGGCAACATCAACGCCAGCGCAAACGCAGCGCGCTTGTAGCGGGGCATCGGGTCAGCGTGCGCTTCTGTGTCGCGATAGGGATGACCCGAAATGGGAGCCAGCTCGTCGCGCAATTCGATGGGGGTGCCAGGGGACTCGAGCGCGGAGAGCGTCTCGAGCGCCTGGGGGAGATGTTCGGCTTGTACGACGAGCCGCACGTCGAGCACGGTGTCGAAGCGATTGAGCACCGCGGTCGCGCCGCTATTTCCGCGCAGCGCGACGGGAACGCCGTGATCACGAAGGAAGTCCACCGCGATCTGCGCGGAGAGGCCGTCATCATAGCGCCGGACGACGACCCACTCCAACGGGGCTGCGTTCCGAGCGCGCGACATGCTGAAAGCCTATCACGCTTGACGTCCGCGAACGCATGCGCAACTTGTCGGCCGGAGCTCCATGACGCCGGCCACGTGCCCCAACTGTCGCGCGAGCGCTCCGATCGTGTACCGCGGCGTGCTCGCGTACTGCACGTCATGCGGCGCGCCCCGACTCCCACTCGCGGCGAAGTCGACGAACCTCACCGGCAAGCCCTCCATCATCGGTGGTGCGCTCACGCGTGTGCTCGGGTGGATCGTCCTCTCAGGAGGAGTGGCGCTGGGGCTTGCGTTGCTCGGCCTCCTTCAGGCGATCTTCCCCGCGGGCTTTGCAGGCTTTGCCGTTGGGCTGCCCATCATCGCTCTGGCTGTCTTGTTCGGTACGCTGCTCCTCCGAGGCGGCCGCTCACTCGAGTCGAGCGGGGTCACCGAGCAACGCGAGACGCGGACCGCGGCCATCTTCGCTCTCGCAGACAAACGCGGTGGTGTGGTCACGGCCGCCGACGTCGCGGGTGCGCTCGGGCTCTCTACCCCGAGCGCCGATGAGCTCTTGACCGCGCTCGCCAAGTCGAATCCAGATCACGTCGTCCTCGAGATCGACGAGCAGGGCGGCATCTTCTACCGCGTCAGCGCCCGAGGGCTTTCGCGTGTCCAGTCGTTCGACGAGAAGCTGCGTGTCGCATCGCAGCCTGCCGATGCGCACGAAGCCAGCGAACCCAGTGACGAGCCCGCCCTTCGCACGCGCACGCGGGCTTGATATACGAAAACGGATGGAGCCCGAGGTACGGACACCGCGCCGCGGGCTCTACCCCGAGATCGAGCCCTTCGATCACGGGATGCTGCAGGTGTCGAGCCTTCACAGCATTTATTACGAGCAATCGGGTAACCCTCGCGGCAAGCCCGTCGTGTTCGTGCACGGCGGTCCCGGTGGCGGGACGGACCCGAAGCAGCGCCGCTTCTTCGATCCCAAGGCGTACCGCATCGTCCTCTTCGATCAGCGGGGCTGTGGTCGCAGCACACCTCACGCAAGCCTCGTCGACAACACGACCTGGCATCTCGTGGCGGACATGGAAGCGTTGCGCGCGCATCTCGGCATCGAGCGGTGGCAGGTGTTCGGTGGGTCCTGGGGATCGACGCTCGCGCTCGCGTATGCAGAGAAGCACCCAGAGGTCGTGACGGAGCTCGTCCTTCGCGGCATCTTCCTCCTTCGAAAGCAGGAGATCGACTGGTTCTATCAGCGCGGCGCGTCCGCTCTCTTCGCCGACGCGTGGGAGGACTACGTCGCTCCCATCCCCGAAGCCGAGCGTGGAGACTTGCTGCGGGCGTACTACAAGAGGCTAACGAGCGAGAACGCCACCGAGCGAACGCGCGCGGCGAAGGCATGGAGTGTGTGGGAAGGCCGTACGAGCTTCCTCGTTCCGAACACGGAGCTCATCGCGAAGAACGAGATCGAAGAGTACGCCGTCGCCTTCGCTCGGATCGAGTGCCATTACTTCGTTCACGGCGGTTTCTTCGAGAAGGAAACGCAGCTGCTCGACGACGTGCCACGCATTCGCCACATCCCGGCGGTGATCGTCAACGGCCGCTACGACGTCGTGTGCCCGATGGAGAGCGCGTGGGCGCTGCACCGCGCGTGGCCGGAGGCGGCGTTGCACGTCATTCCCGACGCGGGGCACGCGGCGCTGGAAGCGGGAACGCTCCACGAGCTCGTGACCGCGTCCGACAGATTTCGGTGATGGAGACGTCGGAGCGCTTTCGCCAAGAGCACGTGCTCGACGGTGGGCAAGTGATCGTGCTGCGCCACATCCAACCGTCCGACGCGCCCGAGCTTCGCCGCGCGTTTCGCGCTCTCTCGCCAGAGACGCGATACAGGCGATTTTTCGGCGCCGTCACTGATCTCGACGACGCGTCTCTTCGTTACCTCACCTCGGTCGATGGCAAGGATCACGTCGCAATCATCGCGACGACCGACTCCCTCGATTTGAAGACCGAGCGCGGCGTGGGTGTCGCGAGGTTCGTGCGAACCCAAATCCCGCACGTCGCAGAAGCGGCGGTCACGGTCGTCGACGACATGCAGCGTCGGGGGATTGGAGCGCACCTCACGAATGCGCTCGCTCAGGCAGCGCGCGAGCGGGGCGTCGACAATTTTCGATGCGAGGTGCTCGAGTCGAACGACGTCGTCGTTCATGCGCTTCGCGAAGCTGGCGCGACGATCGTCGAGCAGGGAGGGGGAGTCGTCGTGCTCGACGTGCCACTCGTCTCCACTTTTGGCGGTGTAGGTCGCGCGCTGCGCATCGCGGCCGAGCACGTCAACGCGTTCCTCAGGCGTCTCTCACCATCAGCGAGGTGAAGTCAGTTCGGGATTGGCGGAACGACGACCGTGTTGATGGGCTTCACGCTTGCGCCCGCGGGGTAGGCATAGCTGGCTGCGCTGTCGTAGCCCCACACCGTGATGCCCAAGAGCCCGGTGCTGCTGATCGTGTGAAGACCGTTGTTGCACGCGCCGACCGCGGCCCCAGCGTGCTGCACGTCGACGTGGACGTACTCGTACTTGCCGCTCGTTCCAACGGGCTGCCAGCCCGTGATCGGGCCAGTGATGCAGTCGAGCGTGACGTCCTTGAACGTGTTGTCTGGCGCCATGACGCGTACGAGTGCCAGGTCGGTGTACCCGTAGGTCGGATCCGTGAAGAAGATGTACGACGTCAAGAACTGCGCGGGCGGGACCACGTTGACCGTCTCGGGCCCGCCAAGATCGTAGTCAGCGGACTCGTTCGCGATGGCCACGTACTCATTGCCAAGCGTCGGGATCGGCGGGATCTCCTGATGCGCCGCATCGCAGTCACCGCCGGGTCGATGCGCGGCAAGGTAGAAGGGATGCATGTTGTCTTGCGACTGAACGTGGAAAGCTCCTGGGCCGGCAAACTCGACCAACTGACCCACGGTGAGCGTGGTGGGTGCGCCACTCACGGGGGGGTCGTACGTGAGAGTCGTCCCCTTGACTGCGCCAACGACGCGCCAGTTCGGCGGGCTCGCGCTTTGCGTCAGGCAATAGTGCTCACCCCACACACCGATCGGGTAATTCGATTGAACGATGCTTCCCGTCAGATCAACGCCCGTGCCGCTTGCAGCCTGCATGATGTGGACGGTCTGGCCCTTGTTGATGGAGTACGTGACGGGCGTGTTCGCCGTCGCTGCTGCGACGCCAGTTCCAGCCGTGATGTCGATCGTGGGTAGCAGCGTGATCATCGTGCCGTCTTGCTGCGCGACGAAGTCGATACCGGGGGTCGCAGCGGGAGTCTCCGACATCGTCGTGGCGATGAAGTTCGTGTTCCACGCGGGCGTGGGCAGGAGAAGCGTTGCGCTCGGCATGTACGAGGTTGCGCCTCCGTACGGATAGATGTCGTAAACGACCGCGGGTACGCTCGTCTGGATCTCCACGGCGTCGCCAATGCTCGTTCCTTTGGCAGCCACGTCTACGGTCGTGATGGCGGTCTTCACGCTCGCGGGGCAGCCCACGTAATAGACGTCGCTGCTCGCGAGCTGGTTGATGAAGACGATGGCCATGCTGCCCGCGGGAATGCCCGACGTCGGGATGGCCTGGTAGGTGATGGAGGTGCCCGTGCCCTGCGGGATGAACGCGTACGGTGCCGCGTTGATCGTCGTGCCCTTCCAGACGAGGTTGACCGTCATGGGCGATGACCAGTTGTTGGTCACGTACGCAGCAAAACAGCTCCCGTGGGTCCATGCGTCGGGGGGAATCGAGTAGTAGTCGCAGCCGATGGAGCTCTGGCTGGCGTTGGCGGCATCGCACGCGTCGATGCATCCACCAGGGCCGCACCCGAGGTCGCCCGTACACGTCTGTACGACGGTGGGGTTACTCCCGCAGGTGAGGATGCTGTGAAGGTCGGCCGAGCACTGCGTGCACGCGGGAGCGTCGTTCGCTCCGTCCACACTGAACACGTACTCTTCGGTCGCGTCGTTCGTATTCGTTCCACCGTCCGCGGCATCGCCCATCATGAAGGCAGTGTTCCCACCTGAGCAGGACGCAGCAAAAGCAACGGCGACAAGACCAAGAAAAGGAAAATATTGGGCGATACGGCGCATGGTGTTCGAATCTCCCATCAGCCCCTCACCACGTCAACGTCCAGCGGGGCGCGATTTCTACGCTGTATGTAGCAAGATGTAGGCGTTACATTCAGGTTCGCAGTGCCTTCTCCATAGCCACCTCCGCGTGCAGACTCTCGAGATCCCGGCCGACTGTCACGACTGCCAGGGTGTCGTCAGCGCGCTTGAAGCTCACGGTGCAGTCCCGTGCGGCGATGCTCCCTGCGACGTCGATGCGGTCCCACTTCTCCGCGTGGCCAACGTACGAGATCGACGTGTCGTAGTGCTGACTCCAAAAGAACGGGATGATCGCGCACCGTTCTTTTCCGCCGAGCATGTTGCGGGCGGCGATCTGCCCGTGGCGCTCCGCTACGACCCAGTGCTCGACGCGGATCCTCTCGCCGGTGTGTGGGTCGGGCCAGCGCGCGATGTCGCCCGCGGCGAAGACGCCCGGTGCGCTCGTCTCCAAGTATTCGTTCACGACGACGCCGCGATCGGTCACGAGACCCGCGGCCTCCGCCAGCGCGACGGCGGGTCTCACACCGATACCCGCGACGACGAGGTCGGCCGCGAGGACTTCGCCGTTCTGGAGCGTGACGTTGCGCGGGTCGATCGCCGTCGCGGTCTGACCAAGGTGGAAGACGACACCATGCTCTTCATGTAGCGCGCGGACGAAGTCGCCGAGGGCGGGACCAAGCACGCGCTCGAGAGGGCGAGCCTCCGGTGCGACGACGTGGACCTCGATGTTGCGAGCGCGCAGCGCCGCGGCGACCTCGAGCCCAATGAAGCTCGCGCCGATGACCACGGCGCGCTTGGCCCCGCCGAGGCTGGCGATGATCGCGCGGCTGTCCGCGAGCGTACGCAGGGAGTGGACGTGCGGCAGATCCCCGCCAGGGATCGAGAGCTTGATGGGGTCGGCGCCCGTTGCGAGAAGGAGCGCGTCGTACGGGTGCGTCGCTCCGTCGACGACGACGCTTTTCTTGGCAATGTCGATCGCGGTCGCACGCGCGCCAAGGTGAAGGTCAATCTCGTGCTCTTCGAAGAACTCCGGTGGACGCAGCGGTATCCACTCCTCGGGTGCACTCCCTGCAAGGTAGTCCTTCGAGAGGTTTGGGCGATCGCATGGGGCGGACGCATCGGCGCTGAGCATCGTCAGCTTCCCGACGAATCCCTCGCGACGAAGCATCTCCGCTGCGGCTTGCCCTGCGGCACCACCCCCGACGATCACGATCGTGGTGGGCGCAGCTGGGCGTGTGCCGGGCCGCGTCGCGCGCGCCTTGGATTTTCCCAGCACGAAGAGTCGATCGCCGCGCTCGTCGACCTCCCAGCACGCGATTGGATTCAGTGCGGGCGCGTGCAGCGCCTGACCCGTCCTCAGACTGAAACACGCGTGGTGCCATGGGCAGCGAACGGTGTCGCCGTCGAGCAACCCCTCGGCGAGGGGCCCGCCGTAGTGCGTGCAGCTCGCGCCCACCGCGAACACCTCGCCGGCGTGCCTCGCCAAGAGAACCGCTTCGCCGTTGGTGTGGCCGAGCAGCATTTTGCCTTCGGGCAGGTCGGTGGCGGCGATGCCAGTTGCGAAGTCAGGACCACTCAGCTCGCTGGGTGCGCTCATGAGCGTCTTCTACCGCGTCCAACTCATGAGCAAAAGCGCGCGTCACCTAGGATCGTCGAGTCGGTCCACCTTTCGCAGCTCCGGAAAGAGGACCATGCCGATTCCGACCACGGCGAGCGTGCCGATGCCTCCGACGAGCGTCGCGCCCCGTGCCCCCCACCATTGCCCCGTGACACCCGACTCGAACTCGCCAAGCTCGTTCGAGGCGCCGACGAACACCAGGTTGACGGCGGATACCCGACCGCGCATCTCGGGTGGTGTGCGGATCTGAAGAAGCGTCTGGCGGACGACGACGCTGACCATGTCGGTCGCTCCGGTGACGAACAACAGCACGAGCGACAGGACGAAATTGTGGGAGAGCGCGAAGCCCACCGTCGCCAACCCAAAGCCCGCGACGCAGGCGAACATCGTTACCCCCGCACGTCGTGGGAGCGGCCTGTACGCGAGCCAAATACCGCTCAGCGCTGCCCCTGCGCCGGGTGCCCCGCGGAGCAACCCGAGACCCCACGAGCCCGTGTGCAGCAAGTCAGCGAACACGGGCAAGAGGGCAGTCGCGCCGCCGAGAAGCACCGCGAAGAGATCGAGCGAGATCGATCCGAGGATGACCTCATGAGACCAAACGTAGCGAACGCCGGCGAGGACGCTTTGCAGACTCACGTTGCGTTCTCGCGCGCGCGATGGCGGTCGTGTCATCCGGACGGTTTGCGCCGCGGCCGCGAACGACAGCACCCCCGCAAAGGCGAACACCGCCGGCGCCCCGAGCCACGCTACGAGAATGCCACCGAGGATGGGGCCGACGATCGTCGAAGCCTGCCAAAGCGACGATCCCCACGCGACGGCTCGTTCGAACGTCTCCGCCGGGACGACGTCTGGAAGAAGCGCAGACGACGCGGGCTGACCAAAGCTCCGCGCGGTCGCATGAACGAAGAGGATGGCGTAGATCGGCCAGACAGGTGCGGCCCCGCTGCGTGAATAGAGGAACAGCGCCCCCGCAACGAGCGCAAAGACGACGTACACGACCGCGAGGAGCCGCCGTCGATCGAATCGATCCGCGGCATGGCCCGCGATGAGCGACAGCCCTGCGATGGGGGCGAACTGAGCGAGACCCACGTAACCAAGGTCGAGCGGGCGGTGTGTGCGTTGGAGCACGTCCCAAGCGACGGCCGTTCCTTGTGCTTGCGTCGCGACGATGGCACCGATGCGTGCAAATTGCAGTCGTCTGAAGTCCGCGTAGGCGAATGGCGCGGCAAACGCCGTCGTCATGGGCCCACGAACGTGATGCGACCAAATCGTGCGCTCTTGTGAAAGTTGCCTTGGCCGCGGATGGGCGACCACGCGAGCGCGAGCCGCTGGCCCTCCTTGAAACTATAGAGGTTGGTGCGCCACACGTCGCCGGGCTTGGGTGGAATCGCCGTGCGCCCGGGCACGAGGGCCTTCCACGGAATCGCGAGCTCGATCGAATAGAAGCGGTCGTCGGCGACGAAGACGCCCCGTTCGGCCTTGCACGACCACTCCTCGTGTCCGAACGTCTTCTTGGCTCCCGCGTTCGTGATGGGGACGTTGTAGTCGTCCCAGTGGGTGTCGAAGATCGCGCCGTGCACGTCGAATTGCATCTCGTAGTAGTCCCGGTTGTCTGAAGGGTCGCCGGGTTGGAGCATGACCTCGAGCGCTGACGACTTTTCCCAATCGTGTGGGTCGACGTCGTCTCGATTGAATGGAGAGAACGGCGCGCGATCGAAGACGACGGCGCCGACGTAAAGGTTCTGATCGTCCCACCCGAGCTTGGCGAACGCGGCCACATCGTGTGCGGGGGCGCTCGCACCATCGCCTGGCTGCACGAACGCGCTCGTCGCCGACGCTTGCGACCATACGGCATCATCGAGCTTGCCGTCGATGACGGGAGGCTGCGCGAATCGGACGACCCGCATCGGGGCACCAGCAACGGTCGAGTCTCCGGTCGTTCCGCTGCTCGGCATCTTCGACCAAGTGGGGTCTTCCCGTTTGGCGCAGCCGAGCGCGACGACGAGCATGCAGGGTAGGATTCTCATTCGGTCTTCGCCTCCGACAAGTCGAGCTCGAGGTGGGTGGAGCCGGCGTCGGCTTCCGCACCCACGGTGAAGTGCATGGGCACGGTGACTTCGAGCTCGGCGACGCCGTCCCTCACTGGGATTGCCCGCACTGGATTGGGAAGCATCGGATGCAGATGAAAGCGCACGACGCCCGCGAGTGGAATGGCACGCGGAAGGGCGCGCACGCGCAGCGTGACGTGAAAGTCGTCGCCGAACGCCGCGCTGAGGGTTCGGCCGTGGCGAGTCGATTGCCCACCGAATGCACCGTGGTGCGGATCACCTTCACGTGGTGGCGTGCGCACCGCGATTGCAATTCGTTCGGCAGTCGCGAGGGCGTCGGCGCCGTCGATGACAAGCGCATCCCGCAGTAGGGGTGGCAGCTCGCTCTCCTCCGCGGTCTCACGGTGCATGACGATCAAGCGCTGCGTCGCGCGATCCTGCGTCTTGAGGAACGAGGCGGCATCCTCGATCTCCGATGCTGACAGCGCTCCGTCGCGAACGAGAACCAGGGCGCGAGCCCCACGCAGGCTCTGCTCGCGTGCTTCGGCTGACACTCGCTCCGTCTGCGCTGAAAAGACGCGCAGGCCTGCCTTCTCGAGGTGACGCGTGATGTTGGCATCACTACGTGCGAGAAAGACGTCGAACGCGAAGTCTCCTTGTTGGGCACGACGGGCGGCATCTGCGCTCTGCGCAGAGGCGACGTAAGCATCACGATTGCGCACGAGAAGGTCGGCGTCGCTGAGCCGCCTCGCGAGCAGCGCAGCGATGGTCTCGAGCGCGTACCCGACGCTCTCCGGATCTTCGGTGCCCTCGTCGATGACCGGGAGCTTCTCGCCGAAGCTGAGGCTCGGCACATACGGAATCTTCGTGAGCTTGGCGATCTCGAGCGCATCGACCGACTCGGGCAGCCAGGGCCGGCACACCACCGCCATGCGCTCCGCAAAACGCTTCAAGTACGACGACGCGATGGCGCTCTCGACGCGCTGGTCGAAGCGCGCGAGGACGGGCAGGATCTGGAGCGCGGCGCGATCGAACGCGAGCTTCTTTCGCGCGGCGAGCACGCGCGCCGCGATGTCGAACGTGCCCTCGAGGCCTTGCTCGCTCGCCGTCGTGAGCAGCACGAGGAGATCGGGCATCTGCACGGTGCAGATCCCGCCTGCGTCGGTGATCCCGGTACGGCTGTCGACGAGGACGAAGTCGTAATGTGCGCCCCACGCGGCGCGCACCTCTTCGAGCGCCTCACCGAAGCCGCGCTCGTACCAAAGAGACCAGTCGGGCGTGGGGAGGTTGGTCTGCGTCGCGCACACGAGGTCGAGCCCGCGGATGCGTGTGCTCGTGACGTAGCGCTTTGGATGGGGGGTCTTTCCTTGCGCGAGCGACGTCGCGAGATCGAGCAGGCCCATTCTGCTGGTCGACTTCGGGTCGGTGATGAACGACTTGAAATAGTGGTGGAGCCCTGGCGCTTCGAGATCCCAGTCGATGCATAGCACCCGGTGGTTCCACTGCGAGAGCAACACGGCGACGTTCGCGAGCGCCAGGGTGCGACCGGCGCCGCCTTTGTACGAATAGAACGTGACGAACGTCGCCATCGTCACGCCTTCCGCTTGTGCTTCGCGTTGGCGACGGGCGCGAGACGCGGCAAGAGGGCTCGAACGCGTGAAGGGGACGGGGGAGTCGTGAGCACTGGCCAGCGGCCCCGTGGCGGCGCGCGTCGAACCATCGCGACGACATCGCGCGCCACCGTCTGCATGGCGCGATCGAACTCCACGTAAGAGGCGTGCTTCCGAAAGATCTCGTCGGGGGTGTTCATGGCCGAGAAGTCGACGCACTGCCTCGTGGATGCATCACGTGGCAGGTCCGACGGATCACCGCAGAACAGCACCGGATAGATCAGCCCCTTCGTGCGCATGCCGAGCTTGCGCTCACGCAGGCGCATCGCCTCCCACTCCGCGAGGCACCACGACGAACGGAAGTATTCCTGTGACAGGACGGCGAGCATCACTTTGGAGCCTGCGTGCATCTTGCGAAGGCTCGCGGGCCAGCGCGAGCCGGCCTCCATTTCATCGTCCTTCGCGAGGCGTGGGCGGCCGCTCTCGCGCCCGAGGTCTTCTGGCCAATATTGCTCGAGCCAGCCTCGAAGCTTCGGGAAGAAATGATTGTTCACCCAATCGAGCGCGGGCCCACGGCGTCGATAGCTCAGAAAGATATCGAATTCGTAGACGTCCTCGCGGCCCGAGCCGCGGACCGCCTCACGGTGTCGAGATGGTCGCGAGGGTTTGCGCATACGTGACGAGACCTTGTCGGAGCTTTTCGAGCTCACCACGGCATTTGGCTTCGAGCTCCCACGCGCGTTCGTGATCATGCGCGCTTCGTCCTTCGGGGCGCTTGTCCTCCCACGCGTCGAGTCGCGTGTGCCATCGCGCCAGAAACGGGCGCACAGCGCCGTTGAGGACGGCGAGGGCAATGCCACCGACCGTGTCTGGGCCAGCACCCGCCGCCGGGCCGCTCTTGCGGAGCACGTTGCGCGCGGCTGGAAAGAGATCGTGAAGCGAAGCGAGCGCTTCGTGGAGCGCGCCCTCGTCGAGATCGAGCGGTTGCGTCGCGATGCGCGTCGCGAGCTCCACGTAGAGAGCCCACGCTGCCTCTCGCTGCCGTGGGTCGGAAACCCACTTCGTCTGGAGCTTGAAGACGCCGAAGTCGATGGTGATGCCGACCTCCTTCGTCTTGATGGTTCGCGCCGAGCTCATGATCTCGCGGCGGCAGGCTAACATGCGCCGCGCCGTGGTAGGGTGCGCGCCATGCTTCTCCGCCCGGTCCGCGGTTCCATCGCTCGCCTTGTGCGCCGGGCGCTCGTGGTCGGCGTGGCGAGCGTGATTTGCGCGTTTGGGTGTGGACCGACTGCGTCACCCGCCTGTGTGGGGGAGACGTGCAACTGCAACGGATCGGACTGCGCGTGCATGGGCGGCGCGAGCTGTGATGTCTCGTGCGGCATCTATCCCCAATGCACGACGACGTGCATGAACGTCAGCCAGTGCAACGTCGAGTGTCGAGACAACTGCACGAATCGGTGCAACGGCGCAGATACGTGCACGATGCAGTGCAACGACAGCTGCAACTACGACTGTTCGAACAGCAAGGCGTGCAGCGCGACGACAGGCAATGGAGCGACCATCAACTGCAGCGGCACGCAGAGTTGCACGGTCGTGTGTGAGTCGTGCGAGGTCAACTGCGCGGGTGTGCCTGCCGGCCAGTGCAACGTCACGTGTGGGAGCGGTAGCCCGCCAGTGTGCTCGAACAACACCTGCAAGTGCTGATCACCGGAGGGCGTCACGCCACCCGCAGGCGTTGCACCCGTACGCGGTCGGAGTTGCCCACGGGGCCGGCAAGGTAGCGCTGGAACAGCATGTCGGCTGCGGACCGGTCGCCTGAGAGCTGCGCACGAAGCGCCCATGCGTCGAGGTGATCCCGCGCACGTACGTCGGCCCGTAGCATCCCGTAGGCGCGCTCGAGATCGCCCAGCGCGCCGTTGCGATCCCCACCGACTGCGCGCACTTGCGCTCGGACGACGAACGACTCGGCGTAGAGATGCCCAGCCCGCACACCGGACTGCGCGGCGGTCGCTCCGAGCGCGAGATCACCACCAGCGACGGCTGCTCTCGCGACGGCGAGGTGCGGGCGGTGCCACTTCGCGTCGCGCTTGGCGAGATCGCCGTACGTCGCCAAAGCGCGAGCATCGTCGCCACGAATCTCACCCAAGCGCGCCGTGACGAACCGCGCTGCGAGCAGGTCCGGAAAGAGCTTCAGCGCGCGCTCAGCAAGGGATTGCGACACGCCGAGCTGCCCCACGTCGTATGCGAGCAACGTGAGCCGGGCGAGGCTCGGCCCATCGAGAGCTTGACGCTCGCCAAAGCGAAGCGCTCGCTCGCCTTCACCGAGGCGCGCGAGGCACTCGAACTTCACCGTCTCCCAGAAGTCGAGGCGCCCGTCGTCCTCGCGTTCACCGTCCTCGCGTCCGAGCTCCTCCGAGAGAGCGATGACGCTCTTGTAGTCGCCGCTCGCGAGGAGGCGCTCGAAGCGGAGCGACCGCGCACCGTAGCTCGGCTTGCCATCCTTTCCCCACTTCGCGTCGAAACGCGCGATCTCTTTGTCGGCGTCGTCGAATCGCAACATCGCCGAAAGTGCGCGCACACGCAGCCGCGAAACTTGATGCCGAAGCTCGCATGGCTCGATCAACGCGAGCGCCTCGTCGCTGCGTCCGCGTGAGAAGAGCCGCTCACCGAGGGCGCGGCGGGGATATTCGCGCGTGGGGATTGCCGCAATGGCTTCGCGAAGGAGCTTCTCGCCTTCTGCTTCCTTCTCGATTGAGCTGTCCAGCATCTGAGCGCCTCGCCATGCTCGGGCGTAGGCGTCGTCGGGTGCCACACGCGCCAATCGCGCGAGCGACCCCTCGCCGAGCCCCGGAGCCCAGCAGAGCTCCAACATGATGCGGGCGTGCGCGCGGAGCACGTGGGCGTCATCGGGGCGACGGTCGAGGACGCGATCGAAGAACGACCTCGCGGATCCGCCCGCCGCGACCAATGCTTCGCCGACGCGATAGAGATCCGCCTCACCGAGGTCGAGCTTGACTCCTGCGCGCGAGAGGTACGGCGCAGCCTGCGCCTGGTAGCCGCCGGCGGCGAGAGCGAAGCCGAGGTCGAGCTCGCTCTGGGCATCGTTTTGGCGCAAGCCGAGAGCCGTCGCGAACGATCGAATTGCGGCGGCGTGATCGCCGCGGGCCTCGCTCTGTTTGCCGAGCTGGGCGTAGAGCCACCCGTCAGTGGGACGAAGCGCGAACGCGCGGCTCGACGCATCTGAAGCTTCCGGTGAGTCTACGGCTAGGAGGGAAGCTGCAAGGATGGCGAGGGCTCCGGTGTTCTTGGGCTCCTTTTCCACGATCGAGCGACACGTCGCTGCCGCCCGTTCGTGTCGGCCATTCTCGTAGAGGAGCCGCGCGAGGTCGATGCGGAGGTACTTGTCCTCGGGAAGGTCGACGATCGTTTGCTCGAGGTATGCGGCGGCGTCGTCGACGCGTCCGAGCTTCGCGAGGCACGACGCGCGCTCGGTGCGAGCGCCGCTGCGCTTGGGATCGATGGCGATGGCCCGGTCATACGCAGCGAGCGCCGCTTCGTACTGTGTGCGCTTGTTGAGGATCCGTGCGTGCACCCAGTGGTGATAGGCGACGTTCGGCGCGCGGCGTCGCGCGACCTCGTTCAACACCTCTGCGCGTTCGATCTCGCCACGGTCGAGCGCGAGGCTCGCGAGTCGCCCGTTGGCGCCTGGGTGCGACGGGTCGAGGCGAAGCGCTTCCTTGAGCGTGCCATAGGCGTCATCCTCTTTTCCGAGCGCCATCTCGCACATGGCGATCGACGCCCACGTGCGCGGGTCGACCTTGTCTCGTTCGCGGGCGCGCTGAAACGACGCGAGCGCTTCGGGAAAGCGACCCTCGTTCGCGAGCGCCTCGCCGCGCAGGCGGTGTGGCCATGCGTCGTCTGGCCAAAGCGCGACTACTTCGCTGAGGACCTGGTGCACGTGAACGCGCGCGTCACTTGACGGCGTCTCTCGGGCGATCTCCATCGCGCGCTGGAAACGATAGATGTGAGCCATCTCGTAGTCGCGGCGCAGCGCGATCGACTGCTCGACGAGGGCATCCCCTTGCTCGGCGTGGCTCGCGTCGTATGCAGCCCACGCTTCGTCGACGAGCGACATGTAGCGGCACTCCACCGCCCCAATCGCGTCGAGCTGCTGGATGCGCGCGACGTCCGACCGCGGGACGGCCACGAGCGCCCCGTGGTTCGAGAGATCGCGCAAGCGGGCGAGGTCCTCGTAGGGCGTCTCGCGGATCTCGTGGCTCATCGGATCCTGAACCTCGAGCACGTCGCGAATGTCGTCGTAGCCGATCGCGACGGCCACGTGCCCGGTCGAGGAGTAGGCCTCCTCCATGATCACCGGGATCTGCGCTTCGAGAATGCGTCGCAAGAGGGGAAGCTCGGCTTCGACGCGCCGCGTGTGGAACCCAGCCTGCTCGAGAAACGACCGCATCCGGTAGATGGGCGTGCCGCCGTCGGGTTCCTTGATGGCGCGCGCGATTTCGAGCTGCGAGGCAGGGACGCCGAAGTAACGCAGGTAGAGCTCGCACGACGCGGGTCCGCAATGGCTGCGAAGCTGCGCCACAGTGGGGAAAGCCATGAGGCGGAACCAACGCCTCCGTGAGATGTCCTCGCGCGACAGCATGCGCGCTGTTCGCTTGGCGAGATCGACCCACCGCGAGCTCTCCGTTTGCCCCGCGAGCTCGTCGAACGCCGTCTTCGCATGGGGAAAGAACCCTGCGCGATAGAGCGCACACGCGCGCTCGAACTTGTCGCGAAAGCGAAAGTCGCTTGCGGGGTTCGCGCGCAGTCCTTCGTCGATCACCTGCGCCGCTTCCGCCCACCGGTGGGCCGCAAGCAAGAGCCGCACGCGCAGCCGCCTCGCAGCGGCCTCGCCCGAGCGGAGCGCACCGAGAGCGGCGAGCTCGGCGTGGGCTTCGTCGAAGTTGCCGAGGAGCATCGCGACGTTGGCACAACCGACGCGGCCAGCGCGCTCCTTCGGTGCACCGCTCGCCCCTGCGGCGCGATACCGCTCGCGCGCGCCCGGTCGATCGTCGAACGCGAGGCGCACCTCCGCGTCCGCACACGCGAGCATGCCTAGGAATGCGGGCGCCGATCCGCCACGCTCGGTTGCGCGAGCGAGCTGTGCATCGGCGAGCTCACGCGAGCGCTTCGACGCGAGAAGGCGCGCGGCTTCGAGGTGAGCCTCTGCGGCGAGCGTGGGATCGGAAGCGCGCATGGCACCCGCCGCGCCGCGCAACGCGCTGTCGAGCGCCTCGTCATAGAGCGGAGAGGAGCGACGAAGGAGCGTCGCTTGGAGGACATGCGCATGCGCGAGCTTCTGACCCGAGACGTCCTCGCGACGAAACACCGAGCGAAGCGAGGCGTGGGCCTGATCGAACCGATCGAGCGCGAGCTCGGTGCGCGCACGCAGAAGGGTGGTCGCTACCGACGCGGGTGCTCCCTCGATCGCCGCGAGCGCCTCGGCAGCGTGCGCGTCATCGAGGAGAGACTGGGCTTTGTTGAGGGGCTCCACGTTTGGCTGCATCATACGCCGATGGTCCTCGCATCGAGAGCCACGAGCTGCCTCGTTGGGGGAGCCCTAGGGGACGCGCTCGGTTACCCCGTTGAATTCGTGTCAACGGGTGCCGCGATCGTCGCAGCTCACGGTGAGGACGCACCCGAGCGGCTCATCCGATGCAGCGACGGGCAGGTGCACGTCTCCGACGACACGCAGATGACCCTGTTCACCTGCGAAGGGCTCACGCTCGCCATCCGAGACAAAGGTGCGCTCGAATCGGTGCATGCCGCCTATCAGCGGTGGCTCTGGACTCAGATGCCCACGCGCTTCGACCGTCCAGAGGTTGGGATGCTCCTCGACGTCGATGCGTTGATCGCGCGGCGTGCGCCGGGCAACACCTGCTTGAGCGCGCTGATGGAGAACGTCCAGAGCCAGCGGATGCCGACCGTCGCGTCGCCACCGAACGACAGCAAAGGCTGCGGTGCGATCATGCGGTCCGCCCCCTTTGCCCTGTGGGCAAAGACACGCGGCGAAGCATTCGAGCTGGCGCGTGACACTGGCGTGCTCACGCATGGTCACCCATCGGGCTATCTGTCGGCAGCGTACTTCGCGAGCGTCGTGTTCGATCTTGCGCATGACACGTCGCTCGCCCATGCGATGCACGAGGCGGACGCGCTGTTAGCGCATGAAGTCGGACACGAAGAGACTGCACACGCGATCGAGGTCGCCCGCGCGATGAGCTCGTCACCTGGCTTCAAGGCCATCGAGTCCCTCCCGAACGGCGGATGGGTCGGCGAGTGGGCGCTCGCCATTGCCATCGCCGTCGCGAACGACGTGGACGTGACGGACGAGCATGCCGTCGCGCGCGCCATCTGGCGAGCGGCAGCCCACGGAGGTGACAGCGACAGCACGGCGAGTCTCACAGGCAACCTGCTCGGCGCGATGGGCGCGCGGTTTCCCGAGGCGTGGCTCCGTGACCTCGAGATGCGCGACGTGATTGAGCGCGTCGCTGCGGCGCTCGTCAGCGCGTGCTAAAAGGCGCGCATGCATCATCGAGAGTGGATTGGCGTTCCGATTTGGCTCGTGTGCGGCATCCTTGGCGCGTGGATCGCGACGACGAAAGGGCGGGGCGGATGCTTCTGGTTCGCGTTGTGCGCTTTTCTCGGGCCCATCGGTCTCGTGCTCGCGGCGGTCGTGCCACGACGCTGACGTCGCCGCGACGCCGCGCGTGGTGGTAGCTTCGTCGAGATGTTCGACTCCGCGGACCTCGAGCACAAGGTCGACAAGCTCACGTATCGCCACGAAGTGCCGCACCTTCGAGAGTCCCTGCTCAACATGCAGGCCGACCTCAAGCAGCAGGGCCGGTTCCCCGTCATCATCGTGATCGCGGGTGTCGAAGGGGCGGGCAAGAGCGAAGTCGCGAACCTGCTTCACGAGTGGATGGACCCGCGCTTTCTCGTGACGACGGCGTTCGACGACCCGACCGACGAGGAGCGCGAGCGCCCGCGCATGTGGCGCTACTGGCGCGCGCTCCCACCCAAGGGCCGCGTCGGGATCCTTTTCGGCGCGTGGCACACGGAGCCGATCATCGCGCGCGTGTTCAGGCGTATCACGAGCTCCGAATTCGAGAAGCGCATCACCGAGATCATGCGCTTCGAGCAGATGCTCGCGGACGAAGGCACGCTCGTCCTCAAGTTCTGGTTTCACCTTACGAAGAAGCAGCAGCGCAAGCGTTTGAGCGCGCTCGAGAAGCACGCGGCGACGCGCTGGCGCGTGACCAAACGCGACTGGAAGTACTTCGAGCGATTCGAAGCATTCGAGAAGACGGCCGTGCAGCTCACGCGGCAGACGAGCACGGGGGAAGCGCCGTGGGTCGTCGTCGCGGGGGCAGACGCTCCTTATCGTAACTTGACCGTTGGGCGCACCATTCTCGCGGCGATACGTGAGCGTTTGGGGGATAAGGAGCAAACGCCACGCGCGGACAAGACGCCGCTGCTGCCGCCCGTCGACCAGCTCACGGTCTTGCGTGCTCTCGATCTCGATCAACCGATGACCGACGAGCAATACGCGGAGGCGCGCGAGAAGTGGCAAGGGCGGCTGGCGACGCTCTCGCGTGACGCGAAGTTCAAGCGAACGGGCGTCGTCGCGGTCTTCGAAGGCAATGACGCTGCCGGCAAGGGCGGTGCTCTCCGGCGAGTGACGCAGGCCCTCGATGCTCGCCTCTACCAAGGCATTCCCATCGCCGCGCCGACCGAAGAAGAACGCGCCCAGCCATACCTGTGGCGATTCTGGCGTCACATCCCACGGCTCGGCCGCCTCGCGCTCTTCGATCGCTCCTGGTACGGGCGCGTCCTCGTCGAGCGGGTGGAAGGCTTCTGCGCCGAAGCCGACTGGATGCGAGCCTACGGCGAGATCAACGACTTCGAGCGAGAGCTCGTCGAGCACGGTCTCGTCGTGATGAAGTTCTGGCTGGCGATCGACAAGGACGTCCAGCTCAAACGCTTCCGCGAGCGCGAGAAGACGAGCTTCAAGCGATTCAAGATCACCGACGACGACTGGCGGAACCGCAAGAAGTGGGACGTCTACGAAGCCGCGGTGTGCGACATGGTCGACCGCACGAGCACGGAGTACGCACCGTGGACGCTCGTCGAAGCCAACAACAAGTACTTCACGCGCATCAAGGTCCTGCGGACGATGTGCAAGGCGATCGAAGCGCGTTTCGACACTATCGGGTGAACCTCGACCACACATCCGGCACGGGACCACCGAGCATTCTTTCGGCGGCGTCACGGTCGAGGATCGCGAAGGTGAAGTCGCCGGTGAACGCGTCGATGCCCTCCTGAGCGATGACGGCGCGAGAGAAGACGATGCGCCGGGCGTCTTTCACGATCGTTCCGCGGCCGACAATGGGTACGCCGATGCGCACGGGCTTGTGCAGCCTGCACGTCATCTGCGCTGTGAAGCCGAACTTGCCGAGGAGGGCGATGATCGCCCACGCCGCAATCTCGTCGGCCAGCGTAGCGACCAGCCCACCGTGCATGATGCCTGGAGGTCCCTGATATCGCTCGGTCGGCGTGAAGTGCGTCACGACGTCGGCCCCTTCGACTTCGAAGGCGAGGCGAAACCCAATGGGGTGGTCGGGACCGCACCCGAAGCAGGGTTGGCCAGGGCCGAAGATCGAGCCGTTCATCGAGGGAATATGCGCCGCATGCTCGAGGTTGGAAACCCCGTGCAGCGCTTAAGATCCCTTCTCCTGTTCGCTTTCTCGGTCGGGCTCCTCGGGTGTGATCATGCGACGAAGCTCGTCGCGCAGAGAGAGCTCGGGGCTGGTCGCGTGGTCAGCGTCGTTCCCAAAGTCCTCGAGCTTCGGTACGCGCGCAACGACGACGTTGCGTTCAGCGCGCTGGCGCATTGGGAGATACCTCACAAGGCCTCGCTGCTCCTCGGCGTGTCGTTCCTCGTCCTCGCGGTGACGCTCTTCATATGGGTTCGACACCGTCTCAACGCGAGAGGAACCGGGTTCTCGCTCGCCGACTTTGGATTCGCGTTCGTGCTCGCCGGAGCATTCGGCAACGTGCTCGACCGCCTTGCGCGCGGCTACGTGATCGACTTCATCCACCTGTCGCACTGGCCAATCTTCAACGTTGCCGATGCCTGCATCGTCGTTGGCCTGATTGCGTTGGGGCTTTCACGCTCCAAAATCAGGGCATCACCTGCGACCCTCGCGTAGGCGCTGAGGCGGTGGTAATGCGGCGCGCATGACGCACGAACGCCAATCCATCTTCGTCACGGGGGCAGCATCGGGGATCGGCCGGGCCACGGCGAAGCTCTTCGCGGAGCGCGGGTGGTTCGTCGGGATCTTCGACGTCGACGACGCGGGGCTCGATGCGCTCGAGCACGACATCGGACGCGGGCAATGCGTCCGCGGCAGGCTCGACGTCACGAGCGAAGTCGACTGGCAGAAGGCCGTGGCCCTCTTCGCGGAGAAGACCGGAGGGCACATGAACGCGCTCTTCAATTGCGCCGGTATCCTGCGCATGGGGCGCTTCGAAGACCTCGCGCCCACCGAGTCGTTGAAGCAGATCCAGATCAACGTGATGGGCGTGATTTATGGCATCTACGCGTCACTTTCGTTGCTCGAAAAGACGGAGGGCGCGTGCATCCTCAACATGTCGAGCGCATCGGCGATCTACGGCACGCCGGAGCTCGCCGTGTACTCGGCGTCGAAGTTCGCGGTGCGCGCGCTGACCGAGGCGCTCGACCTCGAGTTCCGCAAGAAGAAGATTCGCGTTGCCGACATCATGCCGAGTTACGTCGCGACGCCCATGGTCGCGAACCAGACCCACCGCGCCAAGACGCTCAAGACGATGGGCGTCAAGCTCAAGGCGGAGGACGTCGCCGCCGTCGCTTGGACCGCCGTGACGGGCAAGAAGGTGGTTCATCACCTGCCGCGCGTGGACCTGAAGCTGTTCGTTCGACTGGCCGGCTTTCAGAGCGTGGCGCGGCCGATGATGAAGATGTTCTCGCGGATGTAAGCCGGAACCGATTCAGAGCTTCGTCACGAAGTCGGCGATGTCGGCGATGACCTTTTCGTCGACGTGCCCGGGCTTCTCGTAGTCAGCGGGCGATGGAGGGCCGTCGCCCGTGGAGAAGGCGTGGTTGAGCCCAGAATACGTCTTCAACGTCGCGTTCTTCTTGTGTGCGAGGGCGGTCTTCCACGCGGGGAAGTCGTCGGCGACCGTCACCTGATAGTCACGCTCGCCTTGGAGCACGAGCAGGGGGATGGTGAGCGCGGCGGCCACCTTCTCAGGTCGGTAGCCGCGGACGTCGAGGAAGTACGATCCGGGAATCGGCTGACCGAAGGGAACGGGAACCGCGTCGGTGTCTTTGAGCGTCGGGCTCTCGACGGCGGTCTTGAAGCGATGGGCTTCGAGGATCGCGTTCTTTAGCTTCGGCTCGTTCGGTTGGAGGGTCGCCATGTATTGCAGCTGCGCGAGCAGCGAGTCCTCGAGCGACCGTGTTGAGCCGGCGAGGATCACGAGACCCTTGATGTTGGGATCCCCCTTCGCGATGCGCGGAGCGAGAAAGCCTCCCTGCGAGTGCCCAAGGAGAACGATGCGCTTCGGGTCGACGTCGGCCTGGGCGCGCGCGAACGCGATGGCCGCATGCGCGGCGTCCTCCACCTCTTCCTTCTGCGTGCGCACGGCGGTGACGTCGACGTGCGTACGCTTCTCGTAACGGAGCACGGCGACGCCGCGGCTCCCGAGGCCGAACGCGAGATCCTTGAACGGCTTGAGCGCGAGGATGGTTTCGTCTTCGTCGTTCGGGCCGGAGCCATGCACGAGCACGACGAGGGGATAGCCTTTGGCGTTCTTCGGCGTCGTCAGCGTACCGGGGAGGGCAGGTGAGCTCCCGATGACGATGCGCTTGTCCTCGAACGAATCGAGCTTGGCGTACGAAGGCGGTTGCCATGCTCCTGCGGTGTCACCGGGGGAGATGAAGAACCCATTGACGCGGCCGTGGGCATCGAGCCCTACGCGGAGCAGCAGCGGTCCGCGTTCGAACGATGCCTTGGCGACGGCGAGATGTCCCTCGTCTTTGGCGGTGATGGTGACGCCGTCGATGGTCTTGAACGCGCCTACGTTCTCTATGATCGACTTCCACACCGACGCGAGCTTGTCTTTCGGCAGGGCGGCTCGCATCGTGTCGTCGAAGAGCGCGGTCACGCCGTCCCAATCGTTCGCGACGACCTTGGCGATGAAGCCACGAACGCGTGATTCGTCGTCTTGCACGGGAGCCTCCTCTTTCGCCGTCGTCGCAGTTGGCGGCGGCGCGACGTGTGTTTGCGTTTGTGCAGGTGAGCCGCATGCGAGGACGAGCGCCAGGATCAAGGACGTGCGCATCACGCTTCCGAATACCACCGAATTGCCCAACCACGGACTCCGTGGGATGCTGATCCTTCCATTCCGAGCTCGCGCTTGACACAGACTCAGCAGCTCATCCTCCCTCTCGACGACTTCGCGACACGGCAAGCTCCGACCATTCCGCGCGTCCGTCGCATGTTCTGCAACCGCAACCTGCGCATGACGGGCATCGCGTGGGTGGGCTTCGACATGGACTACACGCTGGCCATCTACAATCAGCCGGAGATGGATCGTCTGTCGATCGTCGCCACGCAGAAGAAGCTCGTTCTGCGCGGCTATCCCGCGTTCGTCGCAGAGGTCGCGGTCTCGATCGATTTCCCCGTGCGCGGCCTCCTCATCGACAAACGCTTTGGCCACGTCCTCAAGATGGATCGCTACAAGGTCGCCTCGAAGGGCTACCACGGCACGAGGCAACTCACGCGCGAGGAGCTTCGCGCGCTCTACGAGAGCAAGAAGCTCCGCCCAGCGACGTCGCGTTACCACTGGATCGACACGCTCTATGCGCTGAGCGAGGTGGCGCTCTACACCGCGCTCGTCGACGCGTTCGAGCAACGCAAGATGCCGCTCGACTACGGCAAGCTCTTCTCCGACATCCGGGAGTCGATCGACGAGGCCCACCGCGATGGGACCATCCTCGAGGCCGTGCTCGGCGATCTGCCGCGGTTCATCGACAGGGATCCCGAGCTCGCTCCCACGCTCCACAAGCTCCGCAGCGCGGGCAAGAAGCTCTTTCTCCTCACGAACTCGCGTTGGCCGTACACCGATCGCATGATGACCCACCTCATCGGCGGCGCGATGGCGGAGTACCCCTCGTGGAGGAACTTCTTCGACATCGTCGTGTGCGCGGCGACGAAGCCAGCGTTCTTCACCGAGCGACGCCCGCTGCTGGAGGTCGACGGCTCCGAGCAAAAGAAACCGGCCACCTTCCCCCTCGAGCGCGGTCGCATCTACGAGGGTGGCAACCTCCAGGAGCTCGAGCGAGCGCTCGCCGTGAGCGGTGACGAGGTGCTCTACGTCGGCGATCACATCTACGGCGACATTCTTCGATCGAAGAAGGACAGCGCGTGGCGCACGGTGATGATCATCCAGGAGCTCGAGACCGAGGTCGCCGCCTACGAGGACTGCAAGGAGGAGATCGCGCGCGCGATGCTCCTCGAGGACCAGCGCGATCGCCTCGAGGACGAGCTTCGCTTCTACCAGGCGCGCTTCAAGGAGCTTTCCAGCAAGAAGAACGGCAACGGGCACGCCGCGGCGGAGGCCGAGCGGGTGCGGGTCAAGCGTGCGCTCGAGCGCGTGCGCGGCCTCTTGCGCCAAGCCGATGCCGAGCAGACCGCCATCGAGAGCCACACCGACAGGCGGTTTCACCCGTATTGGGGCTCGCTGCTCAAGGAGGGCAACGAGCAGTCGAGCTTCGGGGCGCAAGTCGAGGAGTACGCGTGCCTCTACACGTCACGTGTGTCGAACTTCCTCTTGTACTCCCCGCAGCAACACTTCCGGAGCCCGCGCGACGTGATGGCGCACGAGATCGGCGTGTAGCGTCGCGGTCCCCGATCACGGTGCCCCTCCGCGACGCGCCGAGCTCTCGAAGAACCCATCGAGCAATCGGCGCAGCGTGGTGCTTGGCTCTCCGTGCTTTCCGAGTCGTGGTGTTTGCTCGCCGGGATCAGCTGCGAGATCGTACAGCTCGAAGCGTCGACCCTCCTCGACGTAAATGAGCTTGTCAGGAAATCTCACCTCGGCTGCACTGTACGCAGTGCCGTCGTCCACGTTGAATTTCTCGACGACGAAGTGATCGGGCTCGAGCCGCGCACCGAAGAACGACGGCACGAGGTTGCGACCGTGCAGGTTCGAGCGGCCGGCGTCGACGCGCAACAAGTTGAGCAACGTCGGCGCCATGTCGGTGAACGTCACGGCCGCTTCATCGTCGCGTCGACCGAGACCGGGCACCCGCAGGAGCGCACCGGCGCGAAGGGCGGCGTTGTAGAGATTGGGGCCGTGCCAGTAGTCTCCATGCTCACCGAACGCCTCGCCGTGATCACCCGTCACGAAGACGATCGTTTGGTCGAGCACGCCGCGTGCCTGCAGCGCGTCGAGAAGCCGATTCACTTGGTGGTCGACGTGCCAGATTTCCGCATCGTAACGCGAGAGATCGCTCGTTCCGTACACGGGCGCGTCCGGCGGCTGTTCGTAGAGATAATGTGGCTCCATCAAATGGAGCCACATGAAGAAGCGCTCGTGGTTGCCGAGCTTGCCGAGCATCTCGATGGCTTTGTCGACTTGAGCTTGCGATGGGAAGCCTCGAAGCGTGCCGCCCGTGTAGTCGACGGGCGTAGACGTATCGAACTGCGAGAAACCCCGTTCGAACCCAGCGCTCTCTTCCGTGCTGAACGCGCGGAAGCCGTTCAAAACGGCGAGCGTCGTGAAGCCGGCGTCGTGCAGGATCGCTGGCAGCCACGGTGTGCTCGGCGAGATCGCGCGCATCCATCGCGTGCCGTTGCGCAACCACTGCACCTCTGACGGACTGTACGAGCTGAACAGCGCCGCGAGGCACAGGCGCGTCATCGGGGCGGCGCTGTACATGTTTCGAAACACGACCGCGCTCTCCGCGAATCGCTTCAGGTTGGGTGTGGTGTCTCTGTCGAATCCGAGAAAGGACACGTGGTCGGCGCGCATGGCTTCGATCGTGACGATGACGAGGTTCATGTTCGTAGGGATCGAGCTCGGGATCTCGGCCCATGCTGGCGGGTCGATCACGATGCGCTTGGCGTCACCACCGACGCAGTTGTTGTCGATGCCGTCTTCGGGGATCTCCTGGGCTCCGGGGTTGACGCGCTTGTCGAAGGGGGCGCAGTCGCCGCCACCAAAGAGCGACGAGTACCCATCCCCGTCGAAGTCGGTGAGGGAGCGCGCTTCCATCACGACGTAGCGAGACCACGCACCCCATGAGACGAGCGCGCTCGGGGTCTCGGGGAGCGCAAAGCCGATGGCGAGCGCGATCGCGTAAGTTCCAGCGACCGACGCGGCGAGCACACCACCCGAGACGCGGAGACGGGCGCGTATCCGGAGGGTGACGCCGAGCGCGAGTGCGAAAGCCAATGGCGCTGCAATGAGCCATGCGTCGATTTGCACGAGCGTGTGACGCGCCGCGACGACCAGCATTGCGCCCGCCGTGAGCAGCACGACGTAAGGCAGCGAAACGGCAGCGAGCGACACGCGGCGCGACACACGCGCGCGCAATGCACCCCACGCGACGACCGTGCACAAGAACACCGGCACGACGAGCAGAAAGACGAGAAAGCTCGAGACGACGACCCCGAACACTGCAAGCTCGTCGTTCTTGATGTTGCGGCGGAGAAAGGCACCGGCCGCATAGAGGCAGACTCCGCCCGCGATACCCACGAACGGGAGCGAGCCAATCACGTCGGCATAGCGAACCGACTCGCCAAGGCGAACGACCGGGCGCCGCGCCCACGGTCCCACGAGCCAACTGATGATGGTCGCTACGAACGCGACCGCGATGCACAGCACCTCGAAAAACGGAACGGCGTAGAAAAAGGCGCAGATCCCGAGGGTGCACGCGTCGCCCGAGCTGTAGATGCTTCGGTGGGCGGTGGCGATCGCCTCGACGAGAGCCATGGCGAGCGCCGCAGGCAGCAGCGACAGAACCTGGGCCTTGAAGCGCGCGAGCATCGCATCGCCAACCGCCATCGCGTCAGGCTATATGGCGCTCGTGAGCGTGATCAAGGCGGCTCCCGAGGACTTCGTCGTCGAGGAGATCGCAGCGTACGAGCCGAGCGGCGAGGGTGATCACGTCTTCGTGCGATTCACCAAGCGCGACATGACGACCGACGCAGCCGCGCGAGCGATCGCCCGTGGTCTCTCTGCGGATCCACGAAGCGTCGGAATCGCGGGCAACAAGGACAAGCGCGCTCTGACCACGCAGGTCATCTCACTCGCGCCGCCGCGGGGTGTTGCTGCCCAAGATCTCGCGGACCAGGCCACGGGCCTCGCCCTTCCTGGCATCGAGGTGCTCTGGGCCAAGCGGCACGGGCACAAGCTCAAGACCGGACACCTCCGCGGCAACCGCTTCGCGATTCGGGTGAGGCAGCTCCGCCCAGACGAGGCGCGCGCGGTCGCTCTCCGTGCGACCGAGATCGCGGTTACGGGTGTGCCAAACGCCTTCGGTGAGCAACGCTTTGGCGTCGCCGGAGACAACGCGTCCCGCGCCCGCGACATCTTGCTCGGAAAGGAATCTCCACCGAGAGACGGCCGGCTCTTGAGACTTCTTTACTCGGCCCTCCAATCGTCCGTCTTCGACGCCGTGCTCGACGAGCGCGTGAAACGTGGCACGTGGGCGACTCCGCTGCGCGGTGACGTTCTCAAGAAGACCGATACGGGTGGCCTCTTCGTCTGCACGGATGAGCAGCAAGACCAGCCGCGCGCCGTTCGCGGAGACGTTTCGCCCACCGGCCCCATGTTCGGGCCGAAAATGATGCGCGCCGAGGGTGAAGTGGGGGCACTCGAGCTCGAGATTGCGCGTATGCACCTGGGCGACGCGTTCGACAAGGCTAACGCGGGTGTCCTTGGCGATGGCACCCGCCGTTCCCTGCGGTTGTTCGTTTCCGATTGCCGTGTGAGCCTGGACGATCCAAATTACAACTCTGTTGCATCTACCAAAATAAACGTGGAAGAAGAGGTAAGCTGCTTGGTTGAATTCATGCTACCGAAAGGTGCCTTCGCGACCACAGTCCTCTCCCATATGCTGGTGAAATAGGAATGCTCGAACGAGTCAAAAGTGCGCTGGTGGGGCTTGGGGCCGGCTGGGTGCTCATGCTCATGTTCGCGCTCAGCGTGATCTCGGTCGCGATCATGCTCGAGCGTGCCTGGCTCTTCATCTCGCTTCACGACGACATCCCGAAGCTCATGCGGGAGCTCGCTGCGCTCTTACGTGCGGGCGATTGGGAAGGAGCCCGACGCCGTCTGGAAGCGTCTCCCAGCGCCGAGGCTGCCGTGGTGGTGGCGGGTCTGGTCGAGGCACCCCGGGGTGCCGCGGCCGCAGAAGAGGCGATGGCGGGAGCGAGCTCGTTGCAGCGAACACGTCTCGAGCGTCGGCTCGCGTTCCTCGGCACCGTGGGAAACAATGCCCCATTCATCGGGCTCCTCGGGACGGTCATCGGCATCGTCGCCGCGTTCGACGAGCTCGCGCGTGAGGCGAGCGCGGCATCGACGTCGGGAGCGTCGTCCAACGCCGCGAGCGTGAGCGCCACCCTCCAATCGCACATCTCCGAAGCCCTCGTGGCCACGGCCGTAGGCCTCTTCGTCGCGATACCAGCGGTCGGTGCGTACAACTACTTTCAGCGTGTCGTGAAGTCGACGCTGGCCAACACCGATGCCCTCGGCCACCTCTTGCTCGCGTATCTCAAGTCACCCGTGGAGCCGCCGCCCCCCGAGCCCGTCACGGTGCGGCGCGAGGAGAGAGAAAAGGCTCCACCGTCATCGAAGCGCAAGCAGGAACCGGAGCCCGTATCGACAGAGACACCTCACGAAGAGGTGGAGACGTAGGCCATGGCGGGCGGAGCGCAAGACGCAGACGACGCGATTGTCGGCATCAACGTCACGCCGCTCGTCGACGTCACGCTCGTTCTCTGCATCATTCTCATGGTGACCGCGAAGATGGTCGCCCAGCCGACGTCGATTCCGCTCGAGCTGCCACGCGCGGCGACGGGGAGCACCGACGTGCAGACGATGATGAGCATCGAGCTCGCCGCCAACGGGGCAACGGTCGTCGATTCGAAGACGCAGTCTGCTGACGATGCCATCTATGCCCTCGCGAAGGATGCCCACACGAAGAACCCGGACATTCGCGTCGTGATTCGCGCCGATCAATCGGTGCAGCACGGTCGCGTCATTCACGTCCTCGATTTGCTCAAACAGGCAAACGTTGCCAAGATTGCCTTTGCGACCGCCACCGCTCCCCCCATCGTGCCACCCAAATGACGAACGGCTTCTACGGATCACCTCCTTCATCGCAGCCGGCGCCGTTCTCTGCGCCAGCGCTGAGCGCCGAGGTACCGTCACGCATGCGTCCGTGGGTCACACCGGGAAAAGACCCGCTCGCGGCCGTGCTCAATCTCGGCGGGGACAGGGCCATGGCCGTCATGGCCGTCGCCATCGTGCTCACGCTGGCGGCTCACGGCGCTGCCGCGGTGCGGACCGCGTACATCCACGCCGAAATGATCGCGTGGACGCTCCACCTCGACACGGCCATCGACCACAAGCTCACGCAGCAGATCGACATCGAAGCCGAGAGGCCCACCCCACCGCGTGAAGAGAAGAAAGACGACCCTCCGCCCGTCGTGAACGAGGCGAAGCACGATCTCCCGGTCGCCGCGGCGCAGGCAGCACAGATCCTCGCGCGGAACCCGGACAACGAGGTCCTCGACTTCGGCGACAACGTGTTCACCGTCGGCGACAGCGAGCGCTATTCGGGCGGCCAGACGATGTCGAACGGCACCAACACGAGGGCCTCCAACGGGGTGCACGTCGCGGCCACCGGGACGCCCGCTCCACCCCCGCCACCGCAGATCGTGTCGGTTGACTTGTCGCGCACGGCGCGGCTCGCAGGCTCCGGTGAGTGGCGGTGTCCGTTTCCGCCCGAGGCCGATGCCGACCAAGTCGACGACGCTTCGGCGATCATCGAGGTCATCGTCGGCGGTGACGGCAAGGCGTCGCGGGCGAACATCCTCTCGGATCCAGGCCATGGCTTCGGGCGAGAGGCGCGCGCCTGCGCGATGCGAGAGGCGTACGTCCCGGCCCTCGACCGTGACGGCAAGGCCGTCGCCTCGTCGAAGAAGTTCCGCGTGAAGTTCGAGCGATGAAGCGAGCAGCGCGTCTCTTGTGGGCGCTCGTCGCTTGTAAGAGCGGGCCCGACGCCAGCACGAACACCACGACCACCACTTCCACGATCTCCTCGGCCGCATCGGCCGCATCGATAGGCAACGTGAAGGCCCCTTTCGACGTGACGTGGACGAAACCGACGAGCTGGACGGCCGAGCCCAGCGTGGGCATGCGCAAGGCGACCTACCGCATCGCAAAGGCGACCGGTGACGCCGACGATGCCATCCTGTCCGTCATCGTCGCCGGTGGATCCATCGACGACAACGTCGCGCGCTGGAAGTCGCAGTTCGACAACCCGCACGACTTCACGCGCAAGGACGACAAGGTCGGCGATCTTGGGGTCAACATCGT
>Ga0302326_10004740_pt1 | contig 31302 bp, 33 predicted proteins | sample Palsa_T0_3_FD_202264 | JGI IMG/M metagenome (GOLD analysis project Ga0302326, IMG submission 202264) | Peat permafrost microbial communities from Stordalen Mire near Abisko, Sweden - Palsa_T0_3 | ecosystem: Environmental > Terrestrial > Soil > Palsa > Peat permafrost | place: Sweden: Abisko...
TGCTTGCGATCGGCCACCGAGATAGCACCGAAGTCCCGGCTGGTCGCGCCGGACAGATGCATGTAGCGCTTGGCGATCATCGCGACCTGCGCCGCGGGAGTGGACAACCCGTGCGGATACGAGAACGAGTTGTCGACGCCGGTCGAATCGGCGTTCTCCACCAGACGCATCTGCACCTGGCCGAACCGTTGACCCGACCGTTCGTTGAAAGCCCGGTATGCCACAACGCAATCCGCGACACCAGTCGCCACCGCGATGGCTGCCTGCTGGACCGTCGCGCATGCCGCACCGCCGCCGTGGTGGATCTTGGAAAAGAACTTCAGGTCCCCGATACCGGTGGCCCGCGCAATGGCCACCTCGGTATTGGAGTCCATCGTGAAGGTGACCATGCCGTCCACGTCGCCGGGTGTGAGACCGGCGTCATCGAGCGCGTCCAGCACGGCCTCGGCGGCGAGGCGAAGCTCGCTGCGTCCGGAGTTCTTGGAGAAATCGGTGGCGCCGATGCCGACGATCGCCGCCTTGCCCGAGAGTTCACCGGACATCGGAACCTCCGATGGTCAACATCGCATTGGCGATCACATGATCGCCGAGGCTATTGCTGCCAACGATTTTCAGCGTGATCAGTCCGTTCTCGATCGCGGTCACTTCGCCTTTGAACGTCACCGTGTCGTAGGCGTACCACGGCACACCCAGCCGTAGCCCGATCGACTTGATGAACGCCGAAGGTCCGGCCCAGTCGGTGATGTAGCGCTGCACCAGGCCGGTGTCGGTGAGGATGTTGACGAAGATGTCCTTGGACCCCTTGGCCTGCGCCTTGTCCCGGTCGTGGTGGACGTCCTGGTAGTCGCGGGTGGCGATCGCAGTGGAGATTATGAACGTGGGGTCGCCGTACAGCGACAACTCCGGCAGCTTGGTGCCGACCTCCACCGTCGGAGCGCTCATGCTCGTGCCTCCGAGGGCTCCCACGCGTAGAGCGTCCAGGCCGGGCCGACGTCGTTGCCGGGAAGGTCGATATACGTTGCCTGAACCGGCATTCCAATCTCCACGGTCGTGGGGTCCACATTGCGAAGCTCGCCGAGCATCCGCACGCCCTCTTCCAATTCCACGAGGGCGATGACGAACGGCAGAGTCCGGCCCGGCACCTTCGGCGCGTGATGCACCACGAAGCTGAAGATCGTGCCTTTACCGCTGGCGACGACGTAGTCGGTCGTCGTCTCTTTGTCCTGCCAGATGGCCGGCACCGGGGGATGCTGCAGGCTGCCGTCGGGTCGTTGCTGGATCCGGAGCTCGTGCGCTTTGACGCCGTCCCAGAAGAACTTGGTGTCTTTGGATTCCGACGGACGCATCATGGCGTTGGCGTCGAGGTCGTCGGGCACCGAAGACTCGCCGGCCGACTCGCGTGGCTTGAATTTGAGTATGCGCCAGTTCATCTCGGCAACGTCTTCGTCACCGACCCGCCACACGATGTGCTGGTTGATGAACCAGCCTTCGCCCAGCCCGGTCTGCTTGGGTCCGACGACGTCGCCCATCTCCGAGGCGATGCTGACTTGTTCGCCCGGTCGCAGATAGCGGTGGTAGGTCTGCTCACAGTTCGTCGCGACCACGCCGACGTAGCCGTTGTCGTCGAACAGCTTCATCATCGGACCCATGGGGTCGTCGGTGGGCCGTTCTCCGCTCAACCCGAACATCGTCCAGACCTGAATCATCGCCGGAGGAGCGACGATTCCCGGGTGACCGACGGCGCGAGCCGCCTTCTCGTCCACGTAGACAGGGTTGCGATCACCTAGGGCTTCGACCCAGCTGTTGACCGTCGGCTGGTTCACCGGATCCCTACCGGCGCGCGGCTTGGCGCCGCCCGCCGCTTTGATTTCCGCGAGGGCTTGGTGGATGTCTGTCATCGAGGCACCCTCGGCACTTTGAGGCCGGCCGCCGCGATCATCTCCCGCATGACCTCGTTCACGCCTCCGCCGAAGGTGATCACCAAATTGCGTTTGGTCTGAGAGTCCAACCACTCGAGCAGCTCGGCTGTGCCTGGTTCGGCGGGGTTACCGTACTTGCCGACGATCTCCTCGGCCAACCGCCCGATGTACTGAATGCTCTCGGTGCCGAAGACTTTCGTCGACGCAGCGTCGGCGACGTTGATCTCCTCACCGGCGGCAGCCACCTGCCAGTTCAGCAGTTCGTTCACTCGCCACATTGAATAGATCTCGCCGAGTGCCCGTTTGACGTCTTGGTGATCGATCGGTGTGACGCCGTCGCCGCCCGGCTTGGCTGCCCATTCGTGCAACCGGTCGTAGATGCCGGCAGTGCGGCCCGCAGGACCCAGCATCACCCGCTCGTTGTTGAGCTGGGTGGTGATCAGCCGCCACCCGCCGTTCTCCTCGCCGACCAGCATGTCGGCCGGCACCCGGACGTCGTTGTAATAGGTGGCGTTGGTGTGGTGCGCGCCGTCGGACAAGATCACCGGCGTCCAAGAGAAGCCCGGGTCTTTCGTGTCGACGATCAGGATCGAAATGCCTTTATGCTTTACCGCTTCCGGGTCGGTGCGGCACGCAAGCCAGATGTAGTCGGCGTCGTGCCCGCCGGTGGTCCACATCTTCTGGCCGTTGACGATGTATTCGTCACCGTGACGGACCGCGCTGGTCCGCAGCGAAGCCAGGTCGGTTCCGGCCTCGGGTTCGCTATAGCCGATCGCGAAGTGCAGCTCGCCGGCCAGGATCGACGGCAGGAATTTCTTCTTCTGCAGATCGGTGCCGAACTGCTGCAGCACGGGGCCGACGGTCTGCAGTGTCACCGCGGGCAGCGGAACATCGGCGCGATGTGCCTCGTTGACGAAGATCGACTGCTCGATCGGGCCGAAGCCCAAGCCGCCGAACTCTTTCGGCCATCCCACGCCGAGCTTGCCGTCTTTGCCCATCCGCTTGATCACCGCGCGGTATGCCTCGTTGTGACGGTCCTTCTCCATCGCCTTCATCTCGTCGGACGAGATGAGGTTCGAGAAGTATTGCCGCAGTTCGGCTTGCAGCTGACGCTGCTCTGGAGTCAGGTCGATGAACATTGCGCTCCCACCAGGTCGAGACGATGCGACGGCCCACCTAACAAGCGGGTCAGGTCCTTGATCGTTGAGTAGTAGCGGTGCATCGGGTAGGTGATGTCCATCCCCATGCCGCCGTGCAAGTGGTGGCAGATCTGCATGACCCGCGGCGCCTGCGAGGTGATCCAGTAACCGAGCACATCCAGGTCAGCCTGCACGTCCGGGGCGTCTCCGCCCTTCTCGGCCAGCCGCCAGATCACCGACGTCGACGCCAAATCGATGGTGCGCGAGGCGATGTAGACCTCGGCGAGCTGCGCGGCGACGGTCTGGAACGTCGACAGCGGCCTGCCGAACTGCTCTCGATGCGCCACGTAGTCGGCGGTCAACCGCAGCGCGCCGGCGACCAAGCCCGCGGTGTAGGCGCCGATCGAGGCCAGCGCCAACTGGTTCACCCGCGGCGCGGTCGCCCCGGTCAGCACGTCCTCGTCGGGCACCGCGACATCGGAGAAGGTGACGACGTACTCGTCGGCTCCGCTGGAGGTCGGGGTCTTTGACGCGTGAACGCCGTCAGCCTTGGGCGACACCACGACGACGGCGCTGTCGGTGGTCACGATCATCCACTCGGCATTCTCCGCGTAGCCGACGGCGACTTTGGTTCCAGACAGCCGGCCGTGCACGAAGGTCGCGGCCGGCCGGTCCGGCAGCGCGGCGCCGGGTTCGTTCAGCGCCGCGGTGATCAGCGAACCTTTGGCCAGACCGCCGAGGTAGCGGTCCTGTTGGTCGTCGGAAGCCAAGTCCAGCAACGTGATTGCACCGAAACCGAGCGTCGGTAAGGCTGGGCCGATCAAGCCGTGCCGACCGATCTCGGTCAGCGCCGTGGCGATCTCCGGCAGGCCGACTCCGTCGCCACCCACCCGCTCGGGCACCGGCAGCGCCGTCACGCCACCGGCGACGAGCGCACTCCACGAGTTGTCCCGGTCCAGAACCGAAGTGACCACGTCTGCGACAGCCTGCTGCGCCGGGTCCGCCGTGAAGTCCATCAGGACGTCACCGGACTCTTGCCCGTGTAGCTGACTTCCCAATGCTTGATGCCGTTGAGCCAACCCGACCGCAGCCGCTCGGGTTCTGAGATCGAACTCAGATCGGGCATGTGGTCCGCGACGGCATTGAAGATCAGGTTGATGGTCATGCGAGCCAGGTTCGCCCCGATGCAATAGTGCGCACCGGTGCCACCGAAACCGACATGCGGGTTGGGGTCTCGCAGGACGTTGAACGAATACGGGTCGTCGAAGACCTCTTCGTCGAAGTTGGCCGAGCGGTAGGACATCACCAGCCGCTGACCCTCCTTGATCTGGACGCCACTCAGCTCGGTGTCCTCGTTGGCGGTGCGCTGGAATGCCGTCACCGGAGTCGCCCAACGGACGATCTCGTCGGCGGCAGTGGACGGGCGCTCCTTTTTGAAGAGCTCCCACTGATCCGGGTTGTTCGCGAACGCGATCATCCCGTGGGTGATCGAGTTGCGGGTGGTCTCGTTGCCCGCCACCGCCAGCATGATGACGAAGAAGCCGAACTCGTCGTCGGAAAGCTTCTCCCCGTCGATGTCGGCCTGAATCAACGTCGTCACGATGTCGTCGGTCGGGTTCTTGCCCCGCTCGTCGGCCATCGCCATCGCGTACATGATCAGTTCCATCGACGACTGCGCCGGATCGACGTCGGCGTACTCGGGATCCTCGCCGCCGGTCATCTCGTTGGACCAGCGGAACAACTTGTCGCGGTCCTCCTGCGGCACCCCGAGCAGACCGGCGATCGCCTGCAGCGGCAGCTCGCACGAGACCTGCTCGACGAAGTCGCCCGAACCAGCGGCGGCGGCGTCCTTGGCGATGTTCTGCGCGCGCTGGGCCAGCTCGTCCTCCAACCGGCCGATTGCGCGAGGCGTGAAACCGCGGGAGATGATCTTGCGCAGCCGGGTGTGGTGCGGAGCATCCATGTTGAGCATGACGCTGCGCTGCAACTCGACGGACTCCCGCGTCATCTCCTTGGGCCACGTCGGGATCGCGCCGTTCTGCCAGCTGGAGAAGACGTCGCTGCGGCGCGACACCTCCTTGACATCGGCGTGCTTGGCCAGGAGCCAATACCCGTTGTCCTCAAAACCTCCGCAGCCGTCGGGAACGTCGACCCAGTGGATCGGTTCCTTCTCGCGGAGATGCGCGAGCTCCGAGACCGGAAGTGCGACCAAGTTGACGTCGGGATCTAGGAAGTCGAAGTCAGCCGAAATGATAGGGGGTGCCATAAAGTTTCTCTCCTGAACTACAACGTGTTCTAGTGCCAGTAAAACATGCCCTCACCGCAGACAAAAGGCACCCGAGCATCCTCGCTTGTCAGAGTAATGAAACGTGTTCTAGCCTGACCGCATGGGTAACCCGGTAATTGTTGAAGCCACCCGCAGCCCCATCGGAAAACGAGCCGGATGGCTCTCCGGGCTGCATGCCACCGAGTTGCTGGGCGCTGTCCAGAGGGCGGTCGTAGAGAAGGCCGGGATCGATGCCGGCGACGTCGAACAGGTCATCGGCGGCTGCGTGACCCAGTACGGCGAGCAGTCCAACAACATCACCCGGGTGGGCTGGCTCGTCGCCGGCCTGCCCGAGCACGTCGGCGCCATGACCGTGGACTGTCAGTGCGGCAGCGGCCAGCAGGCCAACGGACTCATCGCCGGGCTGATCGCCGCCGGTGCGATCGACGTCGGCATCGGGTGCGGCGTCGAAGCGATGAGCCGCGTCGGCCTCGGCGCGAACGCAGGTCCGGACCGCGGCATTCTGCGGCCCGCGTCCTGGGACATCGACCTGCCCGACCAGTTCACCGCCGCCGAGCGAATCGCCAAGCGCCGCGGCATCACTCGCGAGGAGATCGACGCGTTCGGTCTGGCCTCGCAGCAGCATGCCAAGCGGGCCTGGGACGAGGGCCGCTTCGACCGGGAGATCTCACCGATCGAGGCGCCGGTCCTTGACGAGCAGAAGCAACCCACCAGCGAGCGGCACATAGTCAGCCGCGACCAGGGTCTGCGCGACACCACCCTGGAGGGGTTGAGCCAGCTCAAACCGGTCATCGAAGGCGGGATCCATACCGCGGGCACGTCGTCACAGATCTCCGACGGCGCGGCGGCAGTGCTGTGGATGGACGAAGACAAGGCCAAGGCGCTGGGGTTGCGGCCGCGGGCCCGGATCGTCAGCCAGGCGCTGGTCGGTGCCGAGCCGTATTACCACTTGGACGGCCCGGTGCAGTCCACGGCGAAGGTGCTCGAGAAGGCCGGCATGAAGATGGGCGACATCGACCTCGTCGAGATCAACGAGGCTTTCGCATCGGTCGTGCTGTCCTGGGCCCGGGTGCACGAGCCGGACATGGACCGCGTCAACGTCAACGGCGGCGCGATCGCCCTGGGGCACCCGGTCGGGAGCACCGGCGCCCGGCTGATCACCACCGCGCTGCACGAACTCGAGCGGACGGATCAGAGCACGGCGCTGATCACGATGTGCGCCGGTGGCGCGCTGTCGACCGGCACCATCATCGAGCGCATCTAGACGTGGCAGTGTCCGACGCGGACCGCATCGCTGCGGCGCAGTCGTACATCGACGCGTTGGCGAACCACCGCGGCGACGACGTCCCGTTCGCGCCGGACTGCATTCGGATCGAGCAGGGCATCAAAACCGGATTCTCCGGAAACCACCTGCGGCGCAGCCTCAATCGCGGGCCGCAATTCAGGATCATCGAGGCGTGCACACCGCCGAAGTTCGCTGTCGACGGCGACCAGGTGCGGGCCGAGTTCGATGTGATCACCAAGCCGACGCTGGCCGGCCGCCGGGTGTGCGCGCACATCGACGAGACGTTCTTGATCGTGGATGGCACGATCCGCCACATCAACGCTCAGATGCGCCCGTTCATTCAGAAAACCTAGGATCGTTGTCATGGCTGAGAAATCCCGTCCGAGTTACATGAATTCAGCGTTCGCCGACGTCTTCCTCAAGTGGATGTCCCGAATCAACACCTTCTTCTATCGCCGCGGCGCCGGCGAAGGACTGGGTAGCACCTTCCAGAAGATCCCGGTCGCCCTGCTGACCACGACGGGCCGTAAGTCCGGGCAGCCTCGGGTCAGCCCGCTGTATTTTCTGCGCGACGGCGATCGGGTGGTCGTTGCCGCGTCGAAGGGCGGCGCAGAGAAGAACCCGATGTGGTACCTCAACCTCAAGGCAGACCCCAAGGTGTCGGTCCAAGTCAAGAAGGAAGTACTGGACCTGACCGCGCGCGACGCCACCGACGAGGAACGCGCTCACTACTGGCCGCAGCTGGTCGAGATGTACCCGACGTATGAGGACTATCAGGCCTGGACCGACCGGACCATTCCGATCGTCATCTGCGATCCGCGGTGACGCGGGTCTGATGAAGGTTCTGATCACTGGGGGCACTGGATTCGTGGGTGCCTGGACGGCGAAGGCCGTCCAGGACGCTGGGCACCAAGTCAGATTTCTCGTGCGAAGCCCCGATCGCCTGAAGACGAGCGCGGCGCAAATCGGTGTCGACGTAGGCGATCACGTCGTCGGTGACATCGCAGACCCGGACAGCACTGCCGCGGCACTGCTGGGTTGTGATGCCGTCATTCATTGCGCAGCAATGGTTTCCACCGACCCAGCCCGCTCCGAGGAGATGTTGCGGACCAACCTCGAAGGCGCCCGCAACGTGCTCGGAGGGGCTGCCGCTGCGAAGATCGATCCGATCATTCACGTCTCGAGTTTCTCGGCGCTGTTTCGCCCCGGTCTACCGGTGCTGCATGCGGACCTGCCCGTGGTCGGCGGGTCCGACGGGTACGGCAAGTCCAAGGCCGTCGTCGAGGCGTATGCGCGAGGTCTTCAGGACGCCGGCGCGCCGGTGAACATCAGTTATCCCGGCATGGTGCTGGGACCACCTGCGGGTGATCAGTTCGGTGAGGCAGCCGAGGGCGTCGAAGCAGCGGTCAAGATGCGCGGCGTGCCGGGGCGCAGCGCCGCCTGGATCGTGGTGGACGTGCGCGACCTCGCCGCCTTGCACGTCGCACTGTTGCAGCCGGGCCAGGGACCGCGCCGATACATGGCCGGTGGCCAACGCATTGCGGTGGATCGCCTTGCATCCCTGCTCGGTGCCGCCGCTGATCGCAACCTGGTGGTCTTTCCGATCCCTGACGTCGGATTGCGTGCCCTGGGACGCGTGTTCGACGTCCTCGGCGATCATCTGCCGTTTGAGACGCCGATCAACTCCGCGGCCATGCAGTACTACACCCAGATGCCGCCCTCGGATGACACCCCTGCCGAACGCGACCTCGGCATCACGCACCGCGACCCGGCGCAGACGCTCGCCGACACCGTCGACGGGCTGCAGCGGGTCGGCCGCATTTAAGTCGTGTGTGAGCCGGCTTGAATGGACCTGTAAATTCGCTTAACTGCGGAGGTAGTGCGGGGTAGATTGCCCTCACACGTCAGCGGCGATGGAGTAGGCATGAGCATTTGGCACCGCTCCCGTATCTGCCTCATCGGACTGTTGTCGGCCGGGCTGATGTCGATGGGATCGGCGCTGGCCTGGGCCGACGACGGGTCGATCGTGCTGGACCTGGTCCGGCACGGCGAATCGACGGCCAACGCCGCAGGCATCATCGACACCGCACCGCCCGGAGCAGATCTCGACACAACCGGTGTCACCGAGGCGAACACCGCCGCCAACGCGATCTTCGCCGAGTACGGAAAAGACATCGCCAACGTCGTCGCGTCCGACGAAGTCCGCACGGTGGAAACCGCGGCGCCGCTGGCGGGGTTGCTCGGCATCGGCACTCCCGTTGAGTCGTTGTCCGGGCTCGATGAGATTCCCGCCGGCGCGTTCGAGGGAGCTCAGACCAACAGCCTCGAGGGCATCCTGTATCTGCTGGGTCCGCTGACGTGGGCGCTCGGACTACCCCTGGTGCCGGATCTCGGTGACCCCAGCGTCAACGGCGTCACCTTCGACGAGGCGTTCAGTGGTGCTGTTCAGACCATCTACGACGGAACCGCGAGCGTGACCGGAACCCCGACCGACGTCGCGTTCTCCAGTGAAGGTGCGATAGCGCTCTGGACGCTGATGAACGTCAAGAACCCAGATTTCTCCGTGCTGCTGGACGAGGTAGAGAAGACCGGCGGACTCCTCGCCAACACCGGTCAGGTTGTGGTGCAAGGTGATCCGACCGACGGCTGGACTCTGGTCAGCTACGACGGGACCGCGGTGCCTGCGGATCCGGGGTTGGGAACGGAGTTGTTTGTCGACTTCCGCAACCTGGTCGAGGCGCCGCAGCTCGCCGGTTATGACATCTACGAGGCCCTCTTGACGGGCAATTCGGCAACCATCGATGCAGCGATTCAGACCGGCCTCAGCCAAGTCGACACGGCGCTGAGCCAATTCCCGGTCGAGGTGTTCGACGATATCGTCACAGCCCTGGGCGGTACCGCCTGAGCCATTCTTGTTGATGGCGAATGAATTCCGGACCCACGACGCTGCCGTGTCCCGGTACGTAGATGGCATCAGGTCCGCCAATCACCAGAAGACGGTCGAGTGTATCCGGCCATGCCGCCACATCGGAATCCGAATCGATTGCCGGATCGCCGGATTCCTCGATGAGATCACCGGCAAAGATCACGGTCCGCTCGCCGGTCGCACCTGGGACTGAGACGACGAGATCTCCGTCGGTGTGACCGCCCCCCAGTCGTGCGATAGTCACCTCGCGGTTCCCTAGGTCGATGACTGCGGCGTCGACGGCGTGCTGAGGCGCCCGCAGCGCAGCGATTGCGTGGTCGATCTCATTGGCGTCAGCTCCGTAACTCAGGGCATCGTCGCGAAGCTGAGCAATATCGGTTGTGAGGTAATCCAAAACTTCGGGTGCACAGAATATTTGAGCATCTGCGAATCTCCCGGAGCCCAATACGTGATCGAAGTGCTTGTGGGTCAACACCACATGCTTCACTCCGCACCCGGCAATCCGGTGCACGTCGTCGTCGATAGCGTGCGCTTCGGTCAGCGTGGTACCGGTGTCGACCAGCAACGCTCCGGCAGTGCTCTGCACCAAGCCGACAGTCACGTCGAGAAACGGCAACCGACAACGATGCACGCTGTCGGTCAGGGACTCCCAGTCGAAGTGCACAAGCAGTCAGAAAGATCGGGATCAGGCCCCGTACACCGGAACCGGCGGGCGCGCCTTGGCCAACAGGTCGGCGACTACCGGTCCCAACGCGGCTGGATCCCATTGCGCAGCCTTGTCGATCTGCGGGCCGTGCGCCCAGCCCTCGGCGACGCGGATCTTGCCGCCCTCGATCTCGAACACCTTGCCGGTAATGTCGCGTGATTCGACGCTGCCCAGCCAAACCACCAGCGGCGAAATGTTTTCCGGCGCCATCGCATCGAAGTCGTCACCCTGGGTGGACATCATCTCGGCGAAGACCGTCTCGGTCATCCTGGTGCGGGCGGACGGGGCGATCGCGTTCACCGTGACGCCGTACCGGCCCATCTCGGCGGCGGCGACCAAGGTCATCCCCGCGATGCCGGCCTTGGCTGCGCTGTAGTTGCCTTGCCCGACGCTGCCCTGTAGGCCGGCGCCCGAGCTGGTGTTGATGATCCGTGCGTCAACGGTTTTGCCCTCTTTGCTCAGCCCGCGCCAGTACGAAGCGGCGTGCCGCATCGTGGCGAAGTGACCTTTGAGGTGCACAGCGATGACGGCGTCGAATTCCTCTTCGCTGGTGTTGGCCATCATCCGGTCGCGCACGATACCGGCGTTGTTGACCAGCACGTCCAGCCCACCGAACTCCTCGACCGCGGTCTGGACCAGCGTGGCCGCTTGATCCCAGTCGGCGACGTTGGAGCCATTGGCGACGGCTTCGCCTCCCGCAGCAGTGATCTCGTCGACGACGCTCTGCGCGGCACTGCCGCCGCCGGCAGGTGAGCCGTCCAGGCCGACACCGATGTCGTTGACCACGACGCGTGCGCCCTCGGCCGCGAATGCCAGCGCGTGCGCGCGCCCGATACCGCCGCCCGCTCCGGTCACGATGACCACCCGGCCGTCAACTATTCCCATCAGCCACCCATTCCTGTCTTCATCTATTTGATCGCGCTGGCGTTCGTGGCCGCCAGGTAGTGCGGCGGCTCACCGCCGCCATGCACCTCTAGCGAGGCGCCACTGACGTAAGACGCTGCATCCGAGGCCAAAAATGCTGCAGCCCAACCGACATCGGCGGGTGTCGCGAGTCGGCCGAGCGGCACGTTCTTCGAAATCGCAGCGATCGACTCGGCATCGCCGTAAAACAGCTCAGACTGTTCGGTCTCCACCATGCCGACGACGCAGGCGTTCACCCGTACCTTCGGCCCCCACTCCACCGCCAACGTTTGCGTCAGGCTTTCCAGGCCGGCCTTCGCCGCTCCGTACGCTCCGGTGCCCGGGGATGGTCGCCGGCCGCTGAGACTGCAGATGTTGACGATCGAGCCGCCGCTCTGCTGGTTCTGCATGGTGTCATTGGCGTGCTGCGAAACCGCCAGTGCACCAAGCAGGTTCAACTCGATGATCTTGCGGTTGAACTTCGCACTCGACTCCGCGGTCAAAACGAAGGGCGAACCGCCGGCGTTGTTGACGACCGCGTCGAGGCGGCCATGCCGGTTGACGATCGCATCGATCATCGCCTTGACCGCATCGTCGTCGCGGATATCGCACGGGTGGAACTCGTACGGCAGGCCCTCGACGTCGCGCCTGGCGCAGGTCACCACTGTGGCGCCCTGCCCGGCAAAGACGGCGCTGATGCCGGCGCCAACCCCTCGGACACCGCCGGTCACCAGCACAACCCGGCCGCCGAGCCCGAAGCTGAACGCGGGGCCTTCGTCGGCATGGGTCACTGTGCTAGCGTACCAAGCAAGTGCTTGCTTAGGTAATCGTTCCCCATGGAAGTGGTCGAGGATCTCGATGACAATCACGTCACGCCCCGTCGAACCCGGGATCGTCGCCGTCACCGTCGACTTTCCCCCCGTCAACGCCATCCCCTCGCAGGGCTGGTTCCAACTCGCCGAGGTGATCACCGCCGTCGGCAACGACACGGCCACCCACGCGGTGATCCTGCGGGCCGAGGGCCGCGGCTTCAACGCCGGGGTGGACATCAAGGAGATGCAGCGCACCGAGGGATTCACCGCGCTGATCGAGGCCAATCGCGGCTGCTTCGCGGCCTTCCGCGCCGTCTACGAATGCGCGGTGCCGGTGATCGCCGCCGTCAACGGATTCTGCGTCGGCGGTGGCATCGGCCTGGTGGGCAATGCCGACGTGATCGTGGCTTCCGACGATGCGACCTTCGGGCTGCCCGAGGTCGAACGCGGCGCTCTGGGCGCGGCCACCCACCTGTCCCGCCTGGTGCCGCAGCACATGATGCGCCGGCTGTTCTTCACCGCGGCCACTGTCGACGCCGCCACCCTGCACCACTTCGGCTCGGTGCACGAAGTGGTGCCCCGCGACGAACTCGACGAGTCCGCGCTGCGGGTGGCCCGCGACATCGCCGCAAAGGACACCCGGGTGATCCGCGCGGCCAAAGAAGCGCTGAACTTGATCGACGTCCAGCGGGTCAACTCCAGTTACCGTATGGAGCAAGGCTTTACCTTCGAACTCAACCTCGCCGGCGTGGCCGACGAGCATCGCGATGCGTTTGCCGGTACCGCGAAGGGCAAAAAAGAGTGAGCGACAAGAGAACCAGTCTCGACGAGGCCGTCGCGCAGGTGCGTAGCGGCATGACCATCGGGATCGGCGGCTGGGGGTCGCGGCGCAAGCCGATGGCGTTCGTGCGCGCCCTGTTGCGTACCGACGTCACCGATCTGACGGTCATCACCTATGGCGGGCCCGACGTTGGATTGCTGTGCTCGGCAGGCAAGGTGAAGCGGGTCTACTACGGCTTCGTGTCGTTGGACTCTCCGCCGTTCTACGACCCTTGGTTCGCGAAGGCCCGCAGCGCCGGAGCGATCGAGGCGCGGGAAATGGACGAGGGCATGCTGCGGTGCGGCCTGCAGGCCGCCGCGCAACGCCTGCCGTTCTTGCCGATTCGCGCCGGCCTGGGCAGTTCGGTCCTGGACTTCTGGGATGGCGAATTGCAGACGGTCACCAGCCCGTACGCTGCGCCCGGCGGCGGACACGAGACGTTGATCGCGATGCCGGCGTTGCATTTGGACGCGGCTTTCGTACATCTCAACCTCGGTGATTCGCGCGGCAATGCGGCCTATACCGGTATCGACCCGTACTTCGACGATCTGTTCTTGATGGCCGCCGACAAGCGTTTCCTGTCGGTGGAACGCATCGTCTCGACCGACGAGCTCATCAAAGCGGTGCCACCACAGGCGTTGCTGGTGAACAGGATGATGGTCGACAGTGTGGTCGAGGCCCCAGGCGGCGCCCACTTCACCACCGCTGCACCGGATTACGGCCGAGACGAGAAGTTCCAGCGACACTACGCCGAGGCCGTCGCATCCGAAGAGAGCTGGCAGACATTCGTGCAGACCTACCTTTCGGGTGGCGAAGCCGAGTACAAGGCGGCCGTGCGCAAGTTCGAGGAGGTATCGAAATGAGCACCCGCGCCGAAGTGTGCGCCGTCGCGTGCGCCGAGTTATTCCGCGACGCAGGCGAAATCATGGTCAGTCCGATGACCAACATGGTATCGGTCGGGGCGCGATTGGCCCGGCTGACGTTCTCGCCGGATATCGTGCTCAGCGACGGTGAAGCCCAGCTGCTGGCCGACACCCCGGCGCTGGGTGCCGCAGGCGCTGTCGAGGGCTGGATGCCGTTCGGTCGGGTCTTCGAGACGCTGGCATGGGGTCGGCGCCATGTGGTGATGGGCGCCAATCAGGTTGACCGGCACGGCAATCAGAACATCTCCGCGTTCGGGCCACTGCAACAGCCGAAGCGGCAGATGTTCGGCGTGCGCGGCGCGCCCGGCAATGCCATCAACCACGCGACCAGTTACTGGGTCGGCAACCACTCCACTCGGGTGTTCTGTGAGAAGGTCGATGTGGTCTGCGGCGTCGGCTGGGACAACGTCGACGATGACAATCCGGCCTTCCGCTTTGCCAACACATATCGAGTGGTGTCCAACCTCGGCGTGTTCGACTTCGGCGGTCCCGACCGGAGTATGCGGGCGCTGTCGCTGCATCCCGGTGTGTCGGCCGACGAGGTCCGCGAAGCGACGTCGTTCGACATCCACGGCGTGGACGACGCCGATGAGACCCGGCTACCGACCGACGACGAGTCACGTCTGATCCGCGAGGTCATCGACCCGAAGGCGTTGCGCGACCGCGAGATACGGTCATGACGACGCTGCGCACACCGCTGACCGAACTGATCGGTATCGAGCACCCGGTCGTTCAGACCGGCATGGGATGGGTGGCCGGCGCCCGACTGGTCTCGGCAACGTCCAACGCCGGCGGACTGGGCATCCTGGCTTCGGCGACCATGACCCTCGACGAGTTGGCCGTCGCGATCGGGAAGGTCAAAGCGACCACTGACAAGCCGTTCGGAGTGAACATTCGCGCCGATGCGGGTGACGCCGGCGACCGGGTCGATCTGATGATCCGCGAAGGCGTGAAGGTCGCATCGTTCGCGCTGGCCCCCAAGCAAGAATTGATCAGCAAGCTCAAAGATGCCGGTTCCATGGTTATTCCGTCCGTCGGTCTCGCCAAGCATGCGAAAAAGGTCGCCTCGTGGGGTGCCGACGCGGTGATCGTGCAGGGTGGGGAAGGCGGCGGGCACACCGGGCCGATCGCCACGACACTGCTGTTGCCGTCGGTGCTCGACGCGGTCAGCATTCCCGTCATCGCCGCGGGCGGATTCTTCGACGGTCGCGGACTGGCAGCGGCATTGTCCTACGGCGCGGCCGGAGTCGCGATGGGTACCCGATTCCTGCTCACCTCGGATTCCACCGTGCCCGAGGCGGTCAAGCAGCGCTATCTGCAGGCCGCGCTCGACGGCACCGTAGTCACCACTCGCGTCGACGGGATGCCGCACCGCGTGCTCCGCACCGGCCTAGTCGAGAAGCTGGAAAGCGGTTCGCGCGCAAGAGGTTTCACCGCGGCAGTGGGCAACGCCGGGAAGTTCAAGAAGATGTCACAGATGACCTGGGCGTCGATGATTCGCGACGGCCTGGCCATGCGGCACGGCAAAGAGCTCAGCTGGTCGCAGGTGGTGATGGCGGCCAACACCCCGATGTTGCTCAAGGCGGGACTAGTCGAGGGCAACACCGACGCCGGAGTGCTGGCGTCCGGCCAGGTGGCCGGCATCGTCAATGACCTGCCGTCCTGCGCGGAGTTGATCGAGTCGATCGTCGCCGAGGCGGTCAAGCATTTGCAGTCGGCATCGGCCTTCATCCGGGACTAAGACTCCACGACCAGCAGTGTGTGTCCGGTCGGGTCGCGGAACCAGAACATCGGCGGAACCGGCTCGCCCGCCCGGGCCACCTGTGCATCGACGTCGACGCCGAGTTCCTTGAGCGCCGCGTGAGTGGCGTCAATATCGCGGGTAGTCAGCGTGATACCGGTATTGGTCGGCTGCATCGGTCCGTAGTCCGGCGGGGGTGGGGCAAGCGCAATGCCGGTGCCGCCCTCGGGTGGGTATACCTCGATCCATCGGTAGCCGCCGCCGAATGGCTGGTCGGTTCGCTTCTCGAACCCGAGTGACTCATAGAACGCAACAGCTTTGTCCTGCTCGACTGTCGGCACGCACACCAAGCTGATTGCCGTCAGGCCGGTCTTGTTCGTGGTCATTGCGCTCCTCCTGGTTGGTCGGTTCCGTATAGGCGGGCGATGTCTTGCGGGCCGGCCCAGCGACTGTAGGTGGGTGACTGCGGCCAGCCGTCCGGCGAGTCTTGCCACTCCTCCTGCCTGCCGTACGGCAGGAGGTCGATCAACGCGAACGAGTGGCTCAGTTGCTCGGTACCGCGGCCATTGGTGTGCCACGTGCGGTAGACCTGTTTCCCTTCGCGCAGAAAGACATTCACCCCGAACCCGTCGCTTGGTGGTGCGCCCACATCCGCACCGAATGAGCTGTTCGCGGTCGAGAACCACGTCATCTGATTGCCCACTCGGCGCTTGTAGGCGAGCGCTCCGTCGATCGGACCCTGGGTGACGATGACGAACCGGGCGTCGTAGCTGTCCAAGAACTCCAACCGGGTGAACTGAGAGGTGAAGCCGGTGCAGCCCGGGCATTGCCAATCTTCATCCGGAAACCACATGTGGTTGTAGACGATCAACTGCGATGTGCCGTCGAAAATGTCGGCCAGGCACACCGGTCCGTTTTCGCCTTCCAAAATGTAATCGGGCATCGCGACCATCGGCAGCCGTCGTCGCTGTGCCGCGATGGCGTCGAGTTCACGGGTGGCCGCCTTTTCCCGGGCACGCAGCGCTTCCAATTCGCGCTGCCAGACCTGCTCGTCCACCACGGGCGGCAATCCTGTGGTTGTCACACCAGTCCCCTCCGACGTAGATGTTCACGCTGTCAACATGCTAATGTTCACACCGTACACTTCGGCTTCGAGGAGGGTCAAGAGTTGGCTACCTCGAAGACCGGCTATCACCACGGGGACCTGCGCATGGCGTTGATCGATGCCGGCCTCGCCCTCACCCGGACCGGCGGCCCGGAAGCGCTCACCATCCGGGAAGCGACTCGGCAAGTGGGAGTTTCGCCCAATGCCGCATATCGGCATTTTGCCGATCGTGAGGCCCTGCTAGCGGCGGTTGCGACCGCGATCCAGCACCGGATGGCCACCCGGATGCACGGCTCGTCGAAGGCAGAAGAAAGACTGCGTGCGGTTGGGTTGGGCTACATCAAATTCGCGCTCGACGAACCGGGCTGGTTCGCGGTGGCCTTTTTCGGAGCTGGCCTCGTCGAACTGACCGATGAGACTGCCAGCGCGCCACCGTATCTGGCGTTGGTCGAGGCGCTCGATGCCATGGTCGACGCCGGGGCACTCACGCCCGAACGACGCGACGGCGCCGAATGGCCGTGCTGGTCAGCGGTACACGGGTTCGCCGAACTCGCCTTACATGGACCCTTGCGTCACGCCAACCGCCGCGACGTGGAGGCGCTGGCCCGGCGCACCGTCGACGACATCGTCGCCGGAGTCACAGCCGCTCGATGATGGTGACGTTGGCGGTGCCGCCGCCCTCGCACATCGTCTGCAGTCCGTAGCGGCCGCCGGTGCGCTCTAGCTCATTGAGCATGGTGGTGAACAGCTTTGCGCCGGTTGCGCCCAACGGGTGACCCAGCGCAATCGCTCCGCCGTTGGGGTTGACCTTCTCCGGGTCGGCCTTGATCTCCTTGAGCCAGGCCAACACCACCGGCGCGAACGCCTCGTTGATCTCGACGACGTCGATGTCGGCGATCGACAAACCCGTCTTCTCCAGCGCGTAGCGGGCGGCCGGGATCGGCCCGGTGAGCATGAACACCGGGTCGGCGGCGCGGGCGCTGATGTGGTGGATACGCGCACGCGGCGTCAGCTTGTGGTCCTTGACCGCCTGCTCGGACGCCAACAGCACTGCGCTGGCACCGTCGGAGATCTGACTGGCCATCGCGGCGGTCAAGCGACCTCCCTCGACCAACGGCTTCAGCCCGGCCATCTTCTCCAGCGTCGACTCGCGTGGACCCTCGTCGACCCGGAACGGACCGGATTCGGTTTCCACGGTGATGATCTCGTTGTCGAAGTGGCCGCCGCGAATCGCCGCGAACGCGCGCTCGTGGCTGGTCAGCGCGTACTGCTCCATCTCCTCGCGGGACAGGTTCCACTTCTCGGCGATCAATTCCGAGCCACGGAACTGCGAGATTTCCTGGTCGCCGTAGCGGTGGGCCCACTGCTTGGACTCGTTTGTCGGCGAGGTGAACCCGAACTGTTCACCGACGATCATTGCCGACGAGATGGGGATCTGGCTCATGTTCTGCACACCGCCGGCCACGATCACGTCCGCGGTGCCCGCCATGATCGCTTGCGCACCAAAGGAAATAGCCTGCTGGCTGGAGCCGCACTGCCGGTCCACCGTGACGCCGGGAACCTCTTCGGGATAACCCGCGGCGAGCCAGGACAGCCTGGCGATGTTGCCGGCCTGCCCTCCGATGGCATCCACGCACCCGGCGATCACGTCCTCGACGGCGGCGGGATCGATGTCGACGCGGTCGAGCAGTCCGCGCCACCCGAGCGCGCCCAGGTCGACGGGATGCACGCCGGCGAGTGACCCGTTGCGCTTGCCGACTGCGGTGCGAACAGCATCAATGACGTACGCCTGATTGTTCGAGGCCATTTCAACTTCCTTCTGTGGTAATTCCACCTAGGACGATAGCGAGATACTTCTGCCCCACCTGTTCGGCGGTGAGTGGTCCACCGGGCTGATACCAGCGCACCGATACCCAGGTGGTGTCGCGGATGAACCGATAGACCAGGTCGACGTCGAGATCGGGACGGAGATACCCCTCCTCGATGCCTTGGTGAAGCACGTCGACCCACATCTTGCGCTGCTCTTTGTTCAAGTCTTCGAGGTAAGAGAACCGGGGCTGCGGCAACAGTCGCTTGGCCTCGTCCTGATAGATGACGACCTGCGCGTGCCGGTTTTCGATCGCGTCGAATGACGCCATGAACAAACCCTTGAGTCGTTCCAGCGGATTCGAATGAGCCGCAATGATTTCGCGATAGCGGGCGAAGAGCCAGTCCATGAAGTTCCGCAGCACCTCGTCGACCATCTCCTCCTTGGACGAGAAGTGGTGATACAGGCTGCCGGACAGAATGCCCGCGCTGTCGGCGATATCGCGCACGGTGGTCGCGCGCAGCCCGCGCTCGGCGAACATCGTCGCGGCGAGATCGAGTAACTCGTCGCGACGGCTGTTCGGCGGGCTCAGTTCGGTCATGGATGCTGGCTCGACACCGAAATCACTTCGCCAGTCAGGTAACTGGAGTAGTCGCTGGCCAGGAATGCGATGGTGGCGGCCACTTCCCACGGTTCGGCCGCTCGACCGAAGGCCTCATCGGCCGATAACCGATCGAGCAGTTCCGACGAGCTGGTCTTGTCGAGGAACTTGTGCCGGGCGATGCTCGGCGACACCGCGTTGATCCGCACTCCGTGTTCGACGGCTTCGATCGCGCTGCAGCGTGTCAACGCCATCACACCGGCTTTGGCCGCCGCGTAGTGGGACTGCGAATGCTGGGCACGCCAGCCCAGCACGCTGGCGTTGTTGACGATGACGCCGCCGTGGCTGGCCTCGCGGAAATAGTTCAGCGCAGCACGGGTGGTGCGAAATACCGACGTCAGCGTCACGTTCAAGACGCGGTCCCATTCGTCGTCGGTCATGTCGACCACCGGGGTCTCACCGCCCAGGCCGGCGTTGTTGACCAGCACGTCGATGCGGCCCATCCGCGCGGTGGTGGATGCGATCAGCGCGTCGACCTGCGCGGTGGATGTGACGTCACACAGCACGCTCTCCACCCGGCCCAGGCCCAGTGCGGCCAGTTCGTCGCGGGTCTCGCCCAACCGTCGCTCGTGGTGGTCGGACACCACGACATCGGCGCCCTCGGCCAGTGCGCGACGGGCGGTGGCCGAGCCGATACCGGTGCCTGCGGCCGCCGTGACGATCACGACCTTGCCGTTCAAAAGACCGTGTCCGGCAACCTCTTTCGGCGCAACCGCCAACGTCATCGAGCCTCCCTGGGTAGGCCGAGCACGCGCTCGGCGATGATGTTGCGCTGAATTTCGTTGGAGCCGCCGTAGAGGGTGTCCGCGCGGGTGAACAGGTAGAGCCGCTGCCACTCGTCGAAGTCGCCGCCGGCCAGCACCAAACCCGCCTTGCCCTGCACGTCCATCGCGATCTCGCCGAGATCGCGATGCCAGTTGGCCCACAACAACTTCGACACGTTGTCTTGCCCGGGCTGCTCAACGTCCATGGTCGCCAGCGCGTACGAACGCATGGCCCGCAAGCCGGCCCAGGATCGGGTCAGCCGTTCGCGAATCAGCGGATCATCGGCTGCACCAGTCTGTTTGGCGAGTTCGACGACGCTGTTCAACTCTCGTGCGTAAACGATCTGCTGGCCCAGCGTCGACACGCCGCGCTCGAAGGTCAACGTTCCCATCGCGACCCGCCAACCGTCGCCCGGTGACCCGACAACGAGGTCGGCGTCGGTGCGGGCGTCGTCGAAGAACACCTCGTTGAACTCCGAATCCCCGGTCAACTGGACGATCGGGCGGACCTCCACACCGGGCTGGTCGAGCGGCACCAGCAAATAGGACAACCCGGCGTGGCGCTTGGAGCCTTTTTCGGTGCGCGCGATCACAAAGCACCACTGCGCCCAATGCGCGAGCGACGTCCAGACCTTCTGGCCGTTGAGCACCCACTGGTCGTCGTCGAGCACCGCGGTGGTGGAAACGTTGGCGAGGTCGCTGCCCGCTCCAGGCTCGGAGTAGCCCTGCGACCACAGTTCGGTGACGTCGAGGATGCGGGGCAGGAACCGCTGCTGGTGTTCCGGGGTGCCGAAGGCGATCAGCGTCGGCCCCAGCAGTTCCTCGCCGAAGTGGTTGACTTTCGCGGGCGCGTTGGCGATCGCGTATTCCTCGTAGAACGCGACCCGGTGGGCGACAGACAGGCCGCGGCCACCATGCTCGACGGGCCAGCCCAAACAGGTCAGGCCTGCTTTCGCGAGATGCCGGTTCCAGGCGAGGCGCTCTTCGAATGCCTCGTGTTCGCGGCCGGGTCCGCCAAGGCCCTTGAGGGCGGCGAAATCCCCGACCAGGTTCTCAGCCAGCCAATCGCGGACCTCGGCCCGGAACTCCTCGACGCTGTGCACCCCTGTAGGCTAACCTACCAAGCACTTGCTTTGTTAGCCCCAGCGTCTGGAAAGAAGCCGTGGCTCGAGCACTGAGGAGTTCGATGTCGAGCCATCCGCAGACCATTCCTGCGGCGTTGGATCGCATCGCGGGTGAACTCCCCGACCACGACGCGCTGGTCTCGCCGGATCGGACGATCACCTTCGCCGAACTGCGCGATGAGGTGCGCCGTGCCGCGGCCGCGATGATCGACCTCGGCGTGGCCGTCGGCGACAACGTGGCGATCTGGTCGCCCAACACCTGGCATTGGGTGGTGGCATGCCTGGCGACCCACTACGCCGGCGCCACCGTCGTCCCGCTGAACACTCGCTACACCGCAGCCGAAGCCGCCGACATCCTGGCCCGCACCCGTACCCCGTTGCTCGTGGCGATGGGCGAATTCCTCGGGGTCGACAGAGTCGGTGACCTCGACCGGTCCGCGCTGCCCGATCTGCGCCACATCGTGCGGGTCCCCGTAGAAAGCACTGCGTGTTTCGATGACGGGACGTGGGACGAATTCGTCGCAACGGGTTCAGACTTCATTGCCGCCGACGCCCGCGCCGCTGCGGTCCGCCCCAACGACGTCTCTGACGTGCTGTTCACCTCCGGCACCACCGGTCGCAGCAAAGGCGTGCTGTGCGCGCACCGGCAGTCGCTGGCCGGGTCGGCGGCCTGGGCGGCCTGCGGCAAGATCACCAGCGACGACCGCTACCTCTGCATCAACCCGTTCTTCCACAACTTCGGCTACAAGGCCGGAATCCTGGCCTGCCTGCAGACCGGGGCCACCTTGATCCCACAACTGACCTTCGACGCCGAGCAGGCGATGCGCGCGGTCGCCGAGCACCGGATCACGGTGCTGCCCGGCCCGCCGACGATCTACCAGACGCTGCTCGACCATCCCGCCCGCGCGAGCTACGACCTGAGCTCGCTGCGGTTCGCGGTCACCGGCGCGGCGACGGTGCCGGTGGTGTTGATCGAGCGGATGCAGACCGAACTCGACATCGACATAGTGCTGACGGCCTACGGCCTGACCGAGTCCAACGGCATGGGCACCATGTGCCGGGCCGAGGACGACGCGGTCACGGTCGCCACCACGTGCGGTCGGCCGATCGCCGATTTCGCGCTGCGCATCGACGGCGAGACTGGTGAGGTGCTGCTGCGCGGCCCCAACGTGATGCTCGGCTACCTCGAAGACCAGCAAGCCACCGCGGCCACGATCGACTCGCAAGGCTGGCTGCACACCGGCGACATCGGAAAGCTCGATGCCGCAGGCAATCTGCAGATCACCGACCGGCTCAAGGACATGTACATCTGCGGTGGCTTCAACGTCTATCCCGCCGAGATCGAGCAGGTGCTCGCCCGCCTGGACGGTGTGCTGGACTGCGCGGTGATCGGCGTACCCGACGAGCGACTCGGCGAAGTCGGCCGGGCGTACGTGGTGACCAAGCCGGAATCCGGCCTGGACGAAAAGTCGGTGATCGGTTACGCCCGCGAGTATTTGGCGAACTTCAAGGCTCCCCGTTCGGTGAGGTTTGTCGACACGCTGCCGCGCAATGCCGGCGGCAAAGTAGTCAAACCGCTACTGCGAGAGATGGCGTGATGGATCTGCAATTCGACGACGAGACGCTGGCGTTTCAACACGAGGTGCGCGAGTTCCTGTCGGCGCACCGGGACGCGTTTCCGACCCGTTCCTATGACACCGCTGAAGGTTTCGAGCAGCACCGGCAGTGGGACAAGGTGCTTTTCGATGCCGGGTTGTCGGTGATCACCTGGCCGCAGGAGTACGGCGGTCGCGACGCGACACTGTTGCAGTGGGTGGTGTACGAGGAAGAGTACTTCCGAGCCGGGGCGCCCGGTCGGGCCAGCGCCAACGGCACCTCGATGCTGGCACCGACATTGTTCGCGCACGGCACCGAGGAGCAGTTGAACAGGGTGCTGCGGAAAATGGCCAGCGGCGAAGAGATCTGGGCACAGGCCTGGTCGGAGCCTGAGTCCGGTAGCGACCTCGCGTCGCTGCGGTCGACGGCCACGCGCACCGACGGCGGCTGGCTGCTCAACGGTCAGAAGATCTGGAGTTCGCGAGCACCTTTCGGCGACAGCGCATTCGGATTGTTTCGTTCTGACCCCGAGGCGCAGCGTCACAGCGGCCTGACGTATTTCATGTTCGACCTGAAGGCCGACGGGATCACCGTGCGGCCGATCGCGCAACTCGGCGGCGACACCGGGTTCGGGGAGATCTTCCTCGACGACGTCTTCGTGCCCGACGCGGACATCATCGGCAAGGCGAACGACGGCTGGCGGGCGGCGATGAGCACGTCGAGCAATGAGCGGGGCATGTCGCTGCGCAGCCCGGCGCGGTTCCTGGCTAGCGCGGAACGTCTCGCGGATGTGTGGAAGAGCCAGGACGACAACGCATTCGGCGACCAGGTCGCCGACGCCTGGATCAAAGCACAGGCCTACCGGCTGCACACCTTCGGCACCGTGACCCGGCTTGCCGGCGGCGGCGAACTCGGCGCGGAGTCGTCAGTGACCAAGGTGTTCTGGTCCGATCTGGACGTCGCGGTCCACCAGACCGCGTTGGAGATCCGGGGTGCCGACGGCGAACTGGCCAACGCGTGGACGGACGGATTGCTGTTCGCACTGGGGGGTCCGATCTACGCGGGCACCAACGAGATTCAGCGCAACATCATCGCCGAGCGACTGCTGGGACTGCCCCGGGAGAAGGCCAAATGAAATTCGATCTTGACGAGCAGCAGCGTGACTTCGGCGCCAGCATCGACGCGGCACTGTCCGCCGCCGACGTGCCGGGCGCGGTACGCGCCTGGTCCGCCGGTGACACAGCACCCGGCCGGAAAGTATGGGCACGGCTGACCGACCTGGGCGTCACCGCGTTGACCGTGCCGGAGAAGTTCGACGGTCTCGATGCACATCCAGTCGACCTGGTGGTCGCGCTGGAACGCCTCGGACGCTGGGCGGTGCCGGGCCCCATCACCGAATCCATTGCGGTAGCACCGATTCTGCTTGCCGACGACGAGCGGTGCGCCAGGCTGGCGAGCGGTGAGTTGATCGCGACGGTCGCTCTGCCACCACAGGTTCCGCGGGCCACCGATGCCGATAGCGCCGGGCTGACGTTGCTCGCCGACCTAGACGGCACCGTGAGCGAGGCGACCGCAGGCGACCAGCACGAGTCCGTCGACCCCAGCCGCCGGTTGTTCGACGTCAGCGCAAGCGGCACGACGTGGCAGGCGGATGTGGCACGTGCCTACGAGTTCGGTGCGTTGGCAACCGCCGCGCAACTCGTCGGTGCGGGTCAGGCGCTGCTGGACGCCGCCGTCGCCTACGCCAAACAGCGTGCCCAGTTCGGCCGGGTGATCGGTTCGTACCAGGCGATCAAGCACAAGCTGGCCGACGTGCACATCGCGCTCGAATTGGCCCGCCCACTGGTTTACGGGGCGGCGCTGTCGCTGGCCGATTCCTCGGCCGACACAGCCCGCGACGTCAGCGCGGCCAAGGCATCCGCGTCGGATGCCGCGCTGCTGGCCGCGCGGTCGGCATTGCAGACCCACGGCGCCATCGGCTTCACCGCCGAACACGATTTGTCGCTGTGGCTACTGCGGGTGCAGGCGCTGCGTCCGGCCTGGGGTGACCCGGCTAGCCACCGCCGACGGGTACTGGAGGCGCTGTGAGTGACGAACGGGAACTGCTCCGCGGGACCGTCGCGGCGCTGGTGTCCAAGCACGCCTCCCCCGGCGCAGTGCGTAAGGCGATGACATCCGATCGCGGGTACGACGAATCGCTGTGGCGGCTGCTGTGCGAGCAGGTCGGCGCTGCCGCATTGGTGGTGCCCGAGGAATACGGCGGTGCCGGCGGCGCGCTCGGTGACGCGGCCGTCGTGCTCGAAGAACTCGGCAAAGGTCTGGTACCCAGCCCGCTACTGGGCACCACGCTGGCCGAACTGGCGCTGCTCGCCGCCGATCAGCCCGACGCTGAGGCGCTCGGTTCGCTGGCCGAGGGCACCGCGATCGGCGCGGTGGTTTTCGACGCCGACTACGTCATCAACGGCGACGTCGCCGACATCGTCATTGGCATCGACGACGACAAACTCGCTCGTTGGACCGAGTTCAGCGCCGAGCCTGTCACGTCCATGGACCCCACCCGGCGGCTGGCCCGCATCACATCGCAGAGCACCGCGCCGCTCGGCGCGGATCCCGGCGTGGCCGATGCCGCGTCGATCTTGCTGGCGGCCGAGCAGATTGGTGCGGCCGCGCGCTGTCTGGACCTGACTGTCGCATACACCAAGGAGCGTCAGCAGTTCGGCAGGCCGATCGGCAGCTTCCAGGCGCTCAAGCACCGGATGGCCGACCTGTACGTTGCCGTGCACGCCGCTCGCGCTGTGGTGAATGAGGCCGCTGACGCCCCGTCGCCGGCCCAGGCGGCGTTGGCCCGCGTCGCCGCGACGGAGGCGTTCAGCACCGTTGCCGCCGAAGGCATTCAACTGCACGGCGGCATCGCGATCACCTGGGAACACGACATGCAGCTCTACTTCAAACGCGCGCATGGCAGTTCGCAATTGTTGGGTCCGGCGGCGGCGCATCTGCGCCGGCTGGAATCCGAGGTGTTCTAACGTTGTCCGGCTGCCGATGCAGTGGGGGCACCCCCAGCCGCGCAGCGGCGAGGGGGAGGCGGAGCCCGATGAGGAGGAACCGGACTGATCTAACGTTGTCCGCATGACCGATGGGGTCGCACTACGCGCCGGGGTTCCGCCGTTCTACGTGATGGACGTCTGGCTGTCCGCCGCGGAGCGTCAACGCACCCACGGCGATCTGGTGAACCTGTCGGCCGGGCAGCCGAGCGCCGGGGCTCCTGAACCGGTCCGCGCCGCCGCTATCAGTGCGCTGCAACGCAATCAACTCGGCTACACCGTGGCGCTGGGCATTCCGGAGTTGCGAGGGGCGATCGCAGCGTCGTATCAACATCGGTACGAGGTCCAGGTCGACCCGGACGACGTCGTGATCACCACCGGCTCGTCGGGCGGTTTTCTGCTGACTTTCCTGTCCTGCTTCGATGTTGGTGATCGGGTGGCGGTGAGCAGCCCAGGCTACCCGTGCTATCGCAATATCTTGTCTGCGCTCGGCTGCGAGGTCGTGGTGATCGAATGCGGTCCGGAGACCCGGTTCCAGCCCACCGCGCAGATGCTCGCCGAGCTCGACCCGCCGGTTCAGGGCGTCGTGGTGGCCAGCCCGGCCAACCCGACCGGCACGGTCATTCCGCCGGCCGAGCTCGCCGCGATCGCGTCCTGGTGCGATGCCTCGGGAGTGCGACTGATCAGCGACGAGGTCTACCACGGACTGGTCTACGAGGGCGCACCGCACACCAGCTGCGCGTGGAGCACATCGCGAAATGCATTCGTGGTCAACAGTTTCTCAAAATATTTCGCGATGACAGGATGGCGGCTGGGTTGGCTGCTGGTGCCGCGCGAGCTGCGCAGGGCGGTGGATCGCCTGACCGGGAACTTCACCATCTGCCCGCCGGTGCTGTCGCAGTACGCTGCCGTCGCGGCCTTCAGCCCTGAAGCGGTCGAAGAAGCCGAAGGGCATCTGCACCAGTACGCCCTCAATCGCACCATGTTGCTCGACGGCCTGCGCGACATCGGCGTCGACCGGTTGGCGCCCACCGACGGAGCGTTCTACGTCTACGCCGACGTCTCTGATTTCACCGACGATTCGATGTCTTTCTGCTCAAAGATGTTGGTCGACATCGGGGTAGCGATCGCACCGGGAATCGACTTCGACCCGGAGCGGGGCGGCTCATTCGTCAGGTTGTCCTTCGCCGGACCGACCGCCGACATCGAAGAAGCGCTACGGCGCATCCGGCCCTGGCTGCGTCGCCTGCACTAGCCCGTCGATGCGGGCTTCGAGCACCCCGCGTTCGCCGGCATCTGCCACGTTGATGCCGAACCGTTCGGTCAAGGCGTCGACGACCGAGGTCGCGTCGTCGAGGCGAACCTTCTCCGTATCGCCGTCCCGGTGGTACGCGAGATCGCGACCGTCCAGGTTGCATCGCCCGTCGGCCACGATCAGCGAGACCATCAGGCTGGTGACGAAGATCGACGAAGGATGAGTCGAGACGTACCAGCTGCCCACCTTCAGATCGATCGCCGGCACCGTCCTGGTGGCGAATTCGTACAGGGCCTGCCACTCGCCACGGATTTCGGACTGCAACACCAGAACATCACCACGAGTTCGCAACCGGTATGCCTCACGCGTTGTCTGCTGTGCGTCACCCGTCTCCAGTCGGATGGGCGACGGCGGTGTCTGGCCACCGAAACCGACGTCGACCAGATACGGTGGCCCGTCGCCAGGCAGGGTGACTGCCAACATGGTGTGCGTCTGCGCCGGTACCGGTGCGCCCGGCGCCGGTGCGGGTGACCAGATGACGCGAGCCGCGAATCGGCGGACCTCGAAGCCGAGTTCGTCGAGGACGTAGCCCATCAAGCCGTTCTGCTCGTAGCAGTAGCCGCCGCGGCGGCGGTGCACCAGCTTGTCGGTCAAAGCTTCGGGGCTGAGGTCGTCGATCGGACGTCCCATGAGTGGATCGAGGTTCTCGAACGGAATCGTGTGGGTGTGAGCAGTCACCAGATCGTGGAGGGTCGCCAGGGTCGGGTCGGCCGCGCCGCGATAGTCGATCCGTTCGAAGTACCCCGTCAGATCGAGTGCCATGTGGCTCATTCTGAACCAGCGGCGACCGGGTCAGACGACTCGGGCTTCCACGAGGCTCAGGGGTGAGGCGGTCTGCACAACCCGCGTCATCCGGAATCCAGCTTGGTTGAGCAGGTTTCGGTATTCGACGGCGGTGCGTTCGCGAGCCGCCAAGTTCAGCAGCATCTCCAGATCCGCCCACTTTCCGGGGAAATCGCGGTCGTGATCGGGAATCACCAGTTCGATCAACAGCACGGTGGCATCCGGGCCGGCAGCCGTGCGGACATTGCGCAGGATCTGCACGGCCTTCTCGTCGGGCCAGTCGTGCATGATGTTCTTCAGGACGTAGGCGTCGCCACCCGGCGGGACCCTGTCGAAGAACGATCCCGCCTCGATATACATGCGCTCGTCAATGTCGCTCGCGCACAACAGTTCTGATGCCGAGGACACGACATCCGGCAGGTCGTACAGAATGCCGCGGGAGGCCGGTGCCGCGGCGAGGATGGCAGCCAGCAGTGGCCCGTGCCCGCCGCCGACGTCGACGATGGTGGGGTACGCGCTGAAGTCATAGCCGGCGACTACGGATGCATCGGTCAGTTCCGAAAGACTCGTCATGGTCCGGTTGAATAAGTCGGCGTGCAAGGGTTGCTCGGCGAAATAGTCGAAGCTTCCCTTGCCATGCATTGCCGGTACGACGGATCTTCCGGTCCGAATCGAGTCCACCAGCAGAGTCCATCGTTCGCGCTGCTCACTCGACCCGTAGAAGCGGGCCGCCCAGACCATTGAGATCGGTGCATCCGAACACAGAGTCTCGGCAAGGGAATTCAGCTCATACCGGCCGTCGCGGCGAAGGCGGAAGACGCCCCGCCCGATCAATGCCCGCAGCAGTCGGCTCAGTGCATCCGCGTCGGCACCCACCCGGGCCGCCAGTTCGTCGATCGGCAGTGGTCCGCCGGCGAGCGCATCGGCAACGCCTAATTCGGCGACGACCGTGACAGCCTGGGATGCCCAGGTGGCGACGATCATCTCCATCATCGCCGCGGGTGCGGGCAGCAACCGCTGATTGAGCCGATAGAGGTAGTGGCGAAGCCGCTCGACGATGCGGGCAGCTCTGGCGGGCGGCACTTTTGCCGTCGTCGGCATCACCGCACCTCCGCAAAAGAGTCTCTGCTCATCTCAGCCGAGATTCCGCGATGACTGGCCCAGGCGATGAACCTTGTCAGCGCCCACGTCATGACGTGGTCGGAGATCAGGGCCGCCGGTTTGAGCGCGGACTCGCTGCGAGACACCTGCTGGGTGGTCACCCAGGACACGGCCTTGACCTTGCGCCGCCGGGTTTTTTCGTACCAGCGCAGCGCGCCGGCGATGTCGCCGTTGCCGCTCTGCGCTGTCGACAACGCCTTGCGCAACACCATCGCGTCGAGCAGTGCTTGATTGGTCCCTTGCGCGAGCGTGGGCGGCATCGTGTGGGCGGCGTCGCCGAGCAACGTCAGTCGGCCTGCGCCGGCGCCGGGGATGGGGTGCCGGAAATGAGGGAACGGGGATGGGGCCAGATCGTCGTCGGTCAACGTCGCGAGTACCTCGTCGACCAGTTCGGACCACCCGGTGAAATGCGACCGGATCATGTCGATCGGACGGTGCGGCCGTACAAAGCCAGGCGACCAAGGTAGGTCGAACCACCACTGCATGTCGGAACCTCCGGCAGGCCACATGCCGAGGTTCCCGTGCTTGCCGATCATCATCGTCGCGACGTGTGGATCAGCGATGCCCGCAAGGGTGACCAGTCCCTGCCAGCTGCACCAGCCGGTGGGCTTCGCGGGTTGAGCACCGACGATCGTGCGGACCACCGAGTGCAGGCCGTCCGCCCCGATCAGCAGATCTCCGTGGGCTGAGCTGCCGTCCGCGAAGTCGAGCCGCGCCCCGTCGGGGGTACTGATCGCTCCGACCGCGCGGGAGTCGCAACGGATGCGATCAGTGGGAAATCCCGTGAGCAGCCGCTCGAGCAGGATGCGACGGGGAACCATCCGAATGGGTGCGTCCAGGCGATTCGCCATCGCATCGAGGTCCATCGTGGCGAGCGGGCGTCCGGTTGAGGTCATCACCCGCACGCCGGAGAGCACTTGGCCGGCCCCGTCCATGTCGGCACCGAGTTGCTGCAACACAGCCGCGCCATTCGACCAGATGGTGACGGCACCACCGCCCACCGTGACGTTCGGCCGCTGGTCGAACACCGTGACGTCGTGTCCGTCCCGCAACAAGCCACGAGCGACCGAAATGCCGCTCACGCCGGAGCCCACCACCAGGATCTTCAAGCGACGCCCCTCAATCTTCGGCATGCCGATCGTGGTCCCATCGCTCCAGACGCGCCTGCAGCGTCATCAGACCGAATCCGGCAAGGGGCGTCGCGATCGAAAAGGAGACCATCAACAGCGGACCCATCGCACAACCTCCCCTTTTAGCCGACTGCTGTTACCACGGGATACTTCGACGAGAAGTTCATCGCGACGCCTAGCATCCCGAAAAGATCGAGGAGGTCACCGCTTCATGACCCTGGTTATCTCCGACCACGAGCGGGCCGCGCTTGCCGAGGTCGGGCACTTCCCGCTGTTGGCCGCGATCACCGGCCGGCGCTCGCGCCGGTTTCCGGTGGGCGGTGAGATTCCTGCCGGAGCGTTGGCCTACACCAGCCGTCGACCTGTTCAGGCGTTATCGGAAGTCGAACGTGCGCTGCTGATTTCCGTTACCGGCGGCGTGACGGGATGGAATTTCGGAATTACGCACAACCCCAGCTATGCGCCGTCGTTCCCCAATTATTCCGGTAGCGCGACGGGCCGGAGCTTTCCGTCCGCGGCGGGATTCCACACCAGTCAGCTGTTCTTCACCGACGACACGGGAACCTACCTGCTGCCAAACCGTGACGAGGCGCCCCGCGACTTCGACAGCATCGAGCAGTGGATCAGTCACACCGCGGACAGCTACGTGCGGATCTCCGATACCCGTCTGGAATTGCCTCGCGAGGAACCGCACATGGAAGGCCACAACATCTGGATCGGCAACCATCCGGGCAGCCTGCTGGCATTCCCGGTGGCTGATCTGGCCGAGCATCTGATGGAGAACCTGTGGTTCTTCGCGGCCAACGGCTACCCGATCGCCGACGACATCAACGGCCGTCACATCCCTGGCTTGCAACAGTTTTCTGCACTGCCGCATGCCGATGATCCACTTCCGCTCTCGTTCGTCGAGCAATACACGATCACCGAGGCGAGCGCGGAGCTCGCGATCGCGGCCAACAACGGGGTGCTGGCATTGCAGGCGATGGGCCTCGGCGGTTGGACCTACGACGGGCTCAATCGGTTGTCGGTGCTGGGCGGCACCGGCGATCCACACGCACCGGGTCTGGGCTTCGTCGCGGACCACGACGAACGCTGGCCTTTCCCGAACGTCACCGGGCTGCCCGGATTCTTCGAGACGCTCAGCCCCCCGCATGTGCCGTCGGTGGCGGCCGGTGTGGAGAAGCTGGTGGCGCGAAAGTATCTGCCGGGCGGACCATTTCACCCCGATACGCGCGGACCGTGGTCGGATACCCCGAAGGTGCGCGGCTCCGCGCTACCACCCGAGGGGATTCAGGAAGTGGTCACCGCCGAGGCTTCCTACATCTACGACACCTTCGGCAAGCTACCCGGC